>Ga0207747_1000644_pt1 | contig 35446 bp, 33 predicted proteins | sample HigsolmetaGSP11D_FD_184839 | JGI IMG/M metagenome (GOLD analysis project Ga0207747, IMG submission 184839) | High solid enriched microbial communities from the Joint BioEnergy Institute, USA - SP1-1-D (SPAdes) | ecosystem: Engineered > Bioreactor > SSF (Solid state fermentation) > Aerobic >...
TCCCTGATTCCTCGCTTCGCCGCAGCCTAGCCGCCTCCGGCGCCGCCCGGCAGACCCCCCTCCCTTGACTGCCAACGGTTGACGAACCCCCGTACCCGTCGGAGGAACATCGCCTCCCACCCGCCGAGGCCTCGCATGACCCCATGCTACGATGCCGCCGCCCTCCGCGCCTTCGCCGCCGCATTGCTGACGGCCGGCGGCATGGAGGCAGCCAAGGCCGCCACCACCGCCGAGATCCTGGTGGAGGGCGACATGATGGGCCACGACACCCACGGCCTCGCCCTGCTCGCCCCCTATCTCGATTCCCTCGCCAGCGGTGACATGCAGGGGCAGGGGGAGCCGGCCGTCATTGCCGGCACGCCCGTGGCCGAGACCTGGGATGGCCGCAAGCTGCCCGGCCCCTGGCTGGTGCGCCAGGCCGCCGACCGCGCCTCGGAGCGCGCCGCGGAATTCGGCCTGGCCGCGGTGGCGATCCGGCGCAGCCACCACATCGCCTGCCTCGCCGCCTATCTGCCGCGCATCGTGGAGCGCGGGCAGGTGCTGCTGATCTTCTCCTCCGATCCGGCCACCGGCTCGGTCGCGCCCTGGGGCGGCACACGGCGGCTGTTCACGCCCAACCCCATCGCCGCCGGCTGGCCCTCGTCGGAGGGCCCGGTGATGCTGGACGTCTCCATGTCCATCACCACCAACGCCATGACCGCCCGCCGCTGCGCCGAGGGCACGCATTTCCCCGCCGAAGCCCTGCTCGACGCCGAGGGCCGCCCCACCACCGACCCCAACGCCTTCTTCACCGACCCCGCCGGCACGCTGCTGCCGCTGGGCGGCATGGCGGCGGGTCACAAGGGTTATGCGCTGGGGCTGCTGGTGGAGGCGCTGACCAGCGCCCTTGCCGGCCATGGCCGCGCCGATGCGCCGACGGGCTGGGGCGCCTCCGTCCTGGTCCTGGTCCTGGTCCTCGACCCCGCCCGCTTCGGTGGCAGCACCGAATTCCTGCGCGAGACCGGCTGGATGGCCGCGGCCGTCCACGCCAACCCGCCCATCCCGGGCGGAGAGGCGCCCCGCCTGCCCGGCGAGCGCGCCTGGCAGCGCCGGGCACAGGCCCTCGCGCATGGCGTGCCGCTGCACCCCTCCATCCCACCCGTCTTGGCGGAGCGCGGCCGACGCGCCGGCATCGCCGTCCCGCCTCCTCTCTGACCGGCGGTGCCGGCCGCACACCCATGTGATGCGCCTGGCCCGGCTGCCCTCCATCCGCCCCGCCGCGTTCTTCCGCAGAGCAGAAGGGGGCTGGCATGCGCTCCTCGGCTCCAGGCCGGGGGAACACCCGGACCAGGGCGGCCCTCGCCATCGCCGCGGCTGCGATCGGCCTGGCCGCCGCGCTTGCCTTCGCGCACTGGGCGCCCTGGCCCTGGCTCCGCGCCGCCGAATTCGCATCCTCGGCCGACAGTATCGCTGCCGCGGTCCGCGAGGCCGGCATCTGGGGACCGGCCGCATCCATCGCGTTCATGGTCCTGCATTCCTTCATCCCCTTCCCGGCGGAACTCCTGGCCGTCGCCAATGGCCGGATCTTCGGCCTGCCCCTCGGCATATTGCTGACCTGGGCCGGGGCGATGCTCGGCGCGCTCGCGGCCTATGGGCTGGCGCGCTGGCTCGGGCGGCCTTTCGTCCGGCGGGTGGTGCCGGAGTGGCACTGGCGCAGAGTCGAGGAATGGACCGAATGGGGCGGCGCGGGCGGGTTGCTGCTGGCCCGGCTGATCCCCGTGATCTCCTTCAACCTGGTCAATTACGCCGCCGGCCTGGCCGGCATCGGCTGGTGGCGCTTCGCCTGGACCACCGCGCTCGGCATCCTGCCCATCACCACGGCTTCCGTCCTGGTCGGCAGCCACATGCTGAAGGCGCCCTGGTGGGTATGGGGCCTCTTCGCGGCGGTGGTCCTGGCGGCGGTCATCCTGCTCCGGCAGGCCTGGCGACGGCGCGGCCCTCCGGCCCCGACGCATGAGCCATAGCCGCGCCGGGATGGACCGCCACGGCTGCCACCGCTAACAGCGCAACCATGCCCGCGACCCGGCCGCCCGCCATCCTCCAGGTCCTGCCCGCCCTCGTCTCCGGCGGGGTGGAGCGCGGCACGCTGGAGATTGCCGAGGCCCTGGTCGGTGCCGGATACCGCGCCCTGGTTGCCTCCGCCGGCGGCCCGCTGGTCGGGCGGTTGGAGCGCCTGGGCGTCCGCCACATCACCCTGCCGCTGAACACCAAGAGCCCGCTCCGGCTCTGGCGCAACGCCGGCGCCCTGGCGGCGCTGGTCCGCGACGAGGGAGTGGCCATCATCCACGCCCGCTCCCGCGCTCCGGCCTGGTCGGCGCTGCTCGCCGCGCGGCGCACGGGTGCGCGTTTCGTCACCACCTATCACGGCACCTACAACGAGGGCGCCCCGGGCAAGCGCCTCTACAACTCCGTCATGGCGCGCGGCGAGCGGGTCATCGCCATCAGCCAATTCATCGCGGACCACCTCCGCGCCCGCCACGGCACCGACCCCGCACGCATCCGGATCATCCCGCGCGGCGTGGACCCCCGCCGCTTCGACCCCGCCCTGGTCGCGCCTGCCCGCATCGCCGCGCTGCGCAGCGAATGGCGGGTGCCGGAAGGGCGGCCGGTTATCATGCTCCCCGCCCGCCTGACCCGCTGGAAGGGCCAGACGGTGCTGCTGGAAGCCATGGCCTGCCTGCCCGGCGAGGCCATCGCCCTGCTGGTGGGCGACGGCAATGGCCGCTTCCGGCAGGAACTGGCCGCCCGCGCCGCCGTGCTCGGCCTGGGCGACCGCATCCGCCTCTGCGGCCATACCGAGGACATGCCCGCGGCCCTGCTGCTGGCCGATCTGGTGGTCCATGCCTCCACCGACCCCGAAGCCTTCGGTCGCACGGTCATCGAGGCCCAGGCCATGGCCCGGCCGGTCATCGCCTCCGACCTTGGCGCGCCGCGGGAGACGGTGGAGGAGGGTGTCACGGGCTGGCGCGTTCCCCCCGGGGATCCCGCCGCCCTGGCGGCCGCCATCGCCGCCGCCCTCGCCCTGCCGCCGGAGGCGCGGGAGGCGATCGGCCAGCGCGGCCGAGCGCATGTGCTGGCGCACTACACTACCCAGGCCATGCAGGAAGCGACGCTGGCCGTGTACCGGGAACTCGCGTGACCGAACGCATCCTCGTCATCAAGCTCGCTGCCCTTGGCGATTTCGTGCAGGCCTTCGGGCCCTTTGCCGCCATCCGCGCGCATCACCCGCGGGCGGAGATCACTCTGCTGACCACGCCGCCCTATGCCGAGCTGGCCGAGCGCAGCCCCTGGTTCGACCGCATCTGGACCGACGGCCGCCCGAGCTGGGGTGACCTGCCCGCCCTCTGGCGCCTGGCGCGGCGGATGCGCCAGGGGGGCTTCAGCCGGGTCTATGACCTGCAGACCTCCTCCCGCTCCTCCCGCTACCGGCTTTTCCTGCCACGGGGGGTGGAGTGGTCCGGCATCGCCCGCGGCGCCAGCCACCCCCATGCCAACCCGCTGCGCGACTTCATGCACACCATCGAGCGTCAGCGGGAACAGCTGGAGATGGCCGGCATCCGCGAATTCCCGCCGCCCGATCTCTCCTGGCTGGATGCCGACATCTCCGGCTTCAACTTGCCGGAACGCTTCGCCCTGCTGATTCCCGGCGCCTCTCCGGGCCGCCCCGGCAAGCGCTGGCCGGCCGAGCGGTACGGCGAGCTGGCTGTCGGCCTGGACCTGCCCGCGGTGGTGGTTGGCGGCCCGGCCGAGGCGACGCTCGCCGCCGCCATCGCCGCGCGGGCCCCGGGCACGATCGACCTCACCGGCCGGACCAGCTATGCGGCCTTGGGCGCCGTGGCCCGCCGGGCCGCCTATGCGGTTGGCAACGACACCGGCCCTACCCATCTTATTGCCGCGGCCGGCTGTCCGACCCTCGTCCTGTTCGGAAGCGAGAGCGATCCCGCCCTCTGCGCCGCGCGCGGCCCCGCCGTGGCGGTGCTGCGGCATGAGAGGCTGGCGTCGCTGGACGTGGCCGAGGTGCGGACCGCCCTGGCTGGGCTGATCGCCGCCTGAATTCACCGCTTACTTGACGGCGGCGGCCCGGCCCGCTCATGGTCCGCGCCCGTTTTTTCTCAGGAGCCTGCCTGACGATGCCTGCGATCACCCTGCCCGACGGATCCGTGCGCCGCTTCGACGGGCCGGTCACGGGCACCGAGATCGCGCAGGCGATCGGGCCCGGCCTGGCCAAGGCCGCGCTCGCCATGCAGGTGGACGGCAAGATCCGGGACCTGGCCGAAAGGCTGGACCATGATGCCTCGGTCCGCTTCATCACCCGCAAGGACCCGGAGGCGCTGGAGCTGATCCGGCACGACGCCGCGCATGTGCTGGCGGAGGCGGTGCAGGAGTTGTTCCCCGGCACCCAGGTGACGATCGGCCCGGCCATCGAGAACGGCTTCTATTACGACTTCGCCCGCAACGAGCCCTTCACCCCGGAGGACTTCCCGAAGATCGAGGCGAAGATGCGGGAGATCATCGCCCGCAACGCCCCCTTCACCTGCGAGGTGGTGGACCGCGAGAGCGCCATCGACCTCTTCAAGTCCAGGGGTGAGAGCTACAAGGTCGAACTGATCCGTGACCTGCCGGAGGGCGAGCGGATCACCATCTACCGCCAGGGCGAGTGGCTCGATCTCTGCCGTGGCCCGCATATGCGCAGCACGGGCGATGTCGGCACTGCCTTCAAGCTGATGAAGGTGGCCGGCGCCTATTGGCGCGGCGACCACCGCAACGCCATGCTCAGCCGCATCTACGGCACCGCCTGGCGCGACCAGAAGGAACTGGACGCCTATCTCCACCAGCTGGAGGAGGCCGAGCGCCGCGACCACCGGAAGATCGGCAAGGAGATGAACCTCTTCCACATCCAGGAGGAGGCGCCGGGCAGCATCTTCTGGCACCCCAAGGGCTGGCGGCTCTACCGGACGCTGGAGGACTACATGCGCCGCCGCCTGGACGCCGCCGGCTACCAGGAGGTGCGGACGCCGCAGCTCGTGGACCGGAAGCTCTGGGAGGAATCCGGCCACTGGGAGAAATTCCGGGAGCACATGTTCATCACCCGCGTCGAGGATGAGGCGGAGAAGGACCGCGTCCTGGCGCTGAAGCCGATGAACTGCCCCTGCCATGTGCAGATCTTCAACCAGGGCGTCCGCAGTTACCGCGAATTGCCGCTGCGCATGGCGGAATTCGGTTCCTGCCACCGCTACGAGCCGAGCGGGGCGCTGCACGGGCTGATGCGCGTGCGCGCCTTCACCCAGGACGACGCGCATATCTTCTGCACCGAGGACCAGATCGCGGAGGAGACGGTGCGCTTCGCCGCACTGCTCTCCTCCATCTATCGCGACCTGGGCTTCTCGGAATTCCGGGTGAAATTCAGCGACCGGCCGGTGATGCGTGCCGGGACCGATGCGGTCTGGGACCAGGCGGAAGGCGCGCTGAAGGAGGCCTGCCGGATCGCCGGCATCGAATACACGCTGAATCCAGGGGAGGGCGCCTTCTACGGCCCGAAGCTGGAATTCGTGCTGCGCGACGCCATCGGCCGGGACTGGCAGTGCGGCACGCTCCAGGTGGATTTCGTGCTGCCGGAACGGCTGGATGCGGAATATGTGGCGGAGGATGGCTCGCGGAAGCGGCCGGTGATGCTGCACCGCGCCATCCTCGGCAGCTTCGAGCGCTTCATCGGCATCCTGATCGAGCAGCATGCCGGCCGCTTCCCGCTCTGGCTGGCGCCGGTGCAGGTCGTGGTCGCCACCATCGTGGACGAAGCCGCGGATTTCGCGCGGGAGGCCGCGGCCGCCTTGCAGAAGGCGGGGCTGCAGGTTTCTCTCGATCTGCGGAACGAGAAGATCAACCGCAAGGTGGTGGACCATATCGAGCAGCGCGTGCCGGTCCTGGCCGTGGTCGGCCGGCGCGAGGCGGAGGAGCGCTCCCTGGTGCTGCGCCGCCTGCCGGGGCGGGAGCAGGAGACGCTGCCGCTGGCGGAAGCCGTGGCCCGCTTGGCGAGTGAGGCTACCCCTCCCGACCGGGTTGCGGCGGCGTGAAATGAACCCCATAAATATAAAGCTAGACTCGTTCCCACTGCGATAGGAGAGACCCATAGCTCGAGGTCCCCATACCAACCAGTTGCCGCCGCGCGATGGGCCGCGCGTCAACGAGGATATCCGCGTGCCGCAGGTGCGGCTCATCGACCAGAACGGCGAGATGCTGGGTGTGATGAGCACCCGCGAAGCCCTGGCGCGTGCCTATGATGCCGGGCTTGACCTGCTTGAGGTCAGTCCCAACGCGGTGCCGCCGGTCTGCAAGATCCTCGACTACGGCAAGTACAAGTACGAGCAGCAAAAGAAGGCCAACGAGGCCCGCAAGAAGCAGAAGACCGTCGAGATCAAGGAAGTCAAGGTCCGTCCGAACATTGACGACCATGATTACGACGTGAAGATGCGTGCCATGAAGTCCTTCATCGAGGAGGGCGACAAGGTCAAGGTCACGCTCCGCTTCCGCGGGCGCGAAATGGCTCATCAGGACCTTGGCATCAAGGTGCTGGAACGGATCCGTGGCGATCTCGGCGATTCCATCAAGGTGGAGCAGATGCCCCGCCTGGAGAACCGCCAGATGATCATGGTGCTGGCGCCGAAATAGGCGCCGCGGCCGCGCCCGCCCGGTTCTCCTTGACCCGGCGCGGGCTTCCGGGCTATCCGGCCCGGATCATCGGGACAGCCCCGACTCTCGGTCGCCCTGCCAGGCGGGGCGGCTCCGCCGCTCCGCGAAGGCTCGCGCAGCGGCGCGCTCCGTTTTGGGGGAATCGGTCGGGGGCGGGCCAGCAGGATCGTAGGAAGGACCACAGGTCGCCAGGATGTTCGAGGCGCTCTCCAGCAAGCTGAACGGGGTCTTCGACCGGCTGCGCCGCCGCGGCGCGTTGACCGAGGCCGACGTCTCCGAGGCGCTGCGCGAGATCCGCATCGCCCTGCTGGAAGCCGATGTCGCGCTGCCGGTGGTGAAGGACCTCATCGCCAAGGTGCGCGAGCGGGCGGTGGGGCAGGAGGTCATCCGCTCCGTCTCTCCGGCGCAGCAGGTGGTCAAGATCGTCCATGATGCGATCGTGGAGGCCCTGGGCGGCGGCGAGGGCGATACCGGCGAGCGCGGCCTGGATCTCAACGCGCCCGCGCCGGTGCCGGTGCTGATGGTCGGCCTCCAGGGCTCCGGCAAGACTACCACCTCCGGCAAGATCGCGCTGCGGCTGAAGTCGCGCGAGAGGAAGAAGGTGCTGCTGGCCTCGCTGGACGTGCAGCGCCCGGCGGCGCAACTCCAGTTGCAGCAGCTTGCCGAGCGCGCCGGCGTCGCCAGCCTGCCCATCATCCCCGGCCAGACGCCGCTGGAGATCGCCGCCCGCGCCATGGATGTCGGCCGCCGCGAGCTCTACGACGTGGTGATCCTCGACACCGCCGGCCGCCTCGCCATCGACGAGGCGCTGATGGCCGAGGTCGCCGCCGTGAAGGCCACGACCAAGCCGCATGAGACGCTGCTGGTCGTGGATGCCATGACCGGCCAGGACGCGGTGAACACCGCCCGCGCCTTCCAGGAGAAGGTGGGCGTCAGCGGCATCGTCATGACGCGGATCGACGGCGATGCCCGCGGCGGCGCGGCGCTGTCCATGCGCGCGGTGACGGGCGCGCCGATCAAGCTGCTCGGCGCCGGCGAGAAGCTGGACGCGCTGGAGGACTTCCACCCCGACCGCATCGCCGGCCGCATCCTCGGCATGGGCGACATCGTCAGCCTGGTGGAACGCGCTGCCGAGACCATCGACCGGGACGAGGCTGAGAAGCTGGCCGCCCGGATGCAGAAGGGGCAGTTCACGCTGGAGGACTACGCTTCCCAGCTCAAGCAGATCGGCAAGATGGGAAGCCTGTCCGGCATCCTCGGCATGCTGCCTGGCATGGGCAAGCTCAAGGCGCAGCTCGAGAACGCCAATCTCGACACCACCGTCCTGAAGCGTCAGGCCGCCATCATCAGCAGCATGACGCCGAAGGAGCGGCGCCAGCCGGACATCATCAAGGCATCGCGCAAGCGCCGCATCGCCGCCGGCTCCGGGACCTCGGTGCAGGAGGTGAACCGGCTGCTGAAGAATTTCGACGATATGTCCGCGATGATGAAGCGGATGAACAAGCTCGGCCAGAAGGGGCTGATGCGGGGCGGGCTCTCGGCCCTCCTGCCCGGCGCCGGCGGCCGGCGACCCTTCTAGACCAACACGACTGGAGCAAACTGGAGCACCTATGGGCCTCAAGATCCGCCTTGCCCGCGCTGGCGCCAAGAAGCGCCCCTACTACCACATCGTGGTCGCGGACAGCCGCAGCCCGCGCGACGGCCGCTTCATCGAGAAGCTGGGGAGCTACAACCCGATGCTGCCGGCCGATCATGCCGAGCGCGTGCGCCTGCAGAACGAGCGCATCGCCCATTGGCTGAGCCAGGGCGCCATCGCGACCGACCGTGTGGCGAAGTTCCTCGGCAAGGCCGGCCTCGCCCCGATGCCGGTGATCCGCGAGCAGCCGAAGAAGTCCGCGCCGAAGAAGAAGGCGCAGGAGCGCGCCGCTGCGGCCGCTGCGGCTGGCTGAGGGCTGAAGGGACGGGCCATAGGCGATGGGTGCGAAGCGCATCCTGGTAGGGGAGATCGGCAGGCCGCACGGTGTGCGGGGCCTGGTGAAGCTGCGCAGCTTCACCGCCGATCCTGCCGCCATCGCCAGTTATGGCCCGCTGACCGACGAATCCGGCAGCCGCCGCTTCGCGCTGACGCTGCTCTCCGAAGGTCTCGCCCGCATCGAGGGTGTGACCGACCGCGATGCGGCGCAGCGCCTGACCGGCACGCGCCTCTATATCGAGCGCGAACAACTGCCGGAGCCGGAGGCGGATGAGTTCTACTTCGCCGACCTGATCGGCCTGCGGGCCGAGGACCAGGCCGGCCGTCCCCTCGGCTCCGTCCGCGCGGTGGAGGAACATGGCGCCGGCGCCTTCCTGGTGCTGGACGGCCCGCCGGAGCGGCTGATTCCCTTCACCCGCGCCTGCGTGCCGGTGGTGGACCTGGCCGGTGGCCGCCTGGTGGTGGAACCGCCGGAGGAAGTCATCGTGCCGCCGCAGCCGGGCGATGCGGAGGATGCGGCATGAGCTGGCACGCCTCCGTCCTCACTCTGTTCCCGGAGATGTTCCCGGGGCCGCTCGGTCATTCCCTGGCCGGGAAGGCACTGCGGGACGGGCGCTGGCGGCTGGATGCCATCGATATCCGCAATTTCGCCACCGACCGGCACCGCACCGTGGACGACACCCCCTTCGGCGGCGGCGCCGGCATGGTGCTGCGGCCGGATGTGGTGGATGCGGCCTGCGGCGCGGCGCTGGCGGAGGGACCCGACCGGCCGCTGGTCTTCCTGACGCCGCGCGGCCGCACCCTGGATCAGGCGATGGTGCGCGAATTCGCCGCCGCGCCCGGCCTGGTGCTGCTCTGCGGCCGGTACGAGGGCATCGACCAGCGGGTGATCGAGGCGCGAGGGATGCGGGAGGTTTCCATCGGCGACTACGTCCTTTCGGGCGGGGAGCCGGCGGCGATGGTCCTGCTGGATGCCTGCATCCGCCTGCTGCCCGGTGTGATGGGCGCGGCGGCCAGCGCCGAGGAGGAGAGCTTCTCGGCCGGGTTGCTGGAATACCCGCACTACACCCGCCCGGCGGAGTGGAACGGCCGCCGCGTGCCGGATGTGCTGCTCTCCGGCCATCATGCCGAGGTGGCCAAATGGCGCCGCGAGGAGGCGGAGCGCATCACGCGCGAGCGCCGGCCCGATCTCTGGGCCAAGCACCAACAGACCCATGCCGCGGGGGCGGCGGCCATTGCCGGCCGGCCTGCCGCCGCCTAAATCGATCGACGAAAGGGACACTCCCATGAACCTGCTGCAGCAGTTCGAGGCGGAACAACTGGCCCGTCTCTCCGCCGCCCGGCCTGTGCCGGAATTCGGCCCGGGCGACACGGTGCGCGTGATGGTCAAGGTGGTCGAGGGCGAGCGGACCCGGACCCAGGCCTATGAGGGCGTGGTGATCGCCCGCTCCAATCGCGGGGTGAACAGCAATTTCACCGTCCGCAAGCTCTCCTACGGTGAGGGCGTGGAGCGCGTCTTCCCGCTCTACTCGCCTTCCATCGCGGAGATCTCCGTGGTGCGGCGCGGCCGGGTGCGGCGTGCGAAGCTGTATTACCTGCGCGGGCGCACCGGCAAGGCGGCGCGCATCCAGGAGAAGGCCCGCAGCGGCGCTTCCGCCGTGGCGGAGAGCCCGAAGGCGGCCTCCGAGCCGGTGAGCGAACAGCAGCAGGGTTGAGTGACGCCGCCCCGCACCACCCGGTGCGGGGCGCAACCACAAGATGGGGAACACGATGTCAGAGCGGAAGCCGCGCACACTCTTCGACAAGATCTGGGACGCCCATGTGGTGGAGACGCTCCCGGACGGCACGGCGCTTCTCTACATCGACCTCCATCTTACGCATGAGGTGACGACGCCGCAGGCCTTCGAGGGCCTGCGCGCGGCCGGCCGCAAGGTCCGCCGTCCGGACCTGACGCTCGCCGTGGTGGACCACAACATCGCCACCGACGAGAGCCGCCGCACCGGGATCACCGACCCGGAGAGCCGGCTGCAGGTCGAGACGCTGGAGAAGAACGTCCAGGAATTCGGCGTTCCCTACATCCCGCTGCTGGATGACCGGCAGGGGATCGTGCATGTCATCGGGCCGGAGCTGGGCCGCTCCCTGCCCGGCATGACCATCGTCTGCGGCGACAGCCACACCTCGACGCATGGCGCGCTGGGCGCGCTGGCCTTCGGCATCGGCACCTCTGAGGTCGAGCATGTGCTGGCGACGCAGACCCTGCTGCAGAAGCCGGCCAAGAACATGCAGGTGCTGGTCGAGGGCAACCTGGCCTTCGGCTGCTCCGCCAAGGACATCGTGCTGGCGATCATCGGCAAGATTGGCACGGCGGGCGGCACCGGGCATGTCATCGAGTATGCGGGCGATGCCATCCGTGCCCTCGACATGGCCGGGCGCATGACGGTCTGCAACATGTCCATCGAGGCCGGCGCCCGCGCCGGCATGGTGGCGCCGGATGAGACCACCTTCGACTATGTGAAGACCCGCCCCTTCGCCCCGAAGGGCGAGGCCTTCGAGCGTGCGCTCGCCTGGTGGCGGACGCTGCCCACCGATCCCGGCGCGCATTTCGACAAGGCGGTGAAGCTGGAGGCGCATGCCATCGCGCCGCAGGTCACCTGGGGCACCAGCCCGGAAGATGTGCTGCCGATCACCGGCGTGGTGCCGAACCCGGAGGATGCCGCCGATGAGGCGCGCCGGGCGCAGCTCCGCCGCATGGTGGAGTATATGGGCCTGACGCCCGGCCAGCGGCTGCAGGACCTGAAGGTGGATGTCGTCTTCATCGGCAGTTGCACCAACAGCCGCATCGAGGACATCCGCGCCGCCGCCGCCATCGCCAAGGGGCGCAAGGTGGCCGAGGGCGTGCGCGCCATGGTCGTGCCCGGCTCCGGCTTGGTGAAGAAGCAGGCGGAGCAGGAGGGGCTGGACCGCATCCTGCGCGAAGCGGGCTTCGAGTGGCGGGAGGCCGGCTGCTCCATGTGCCTCGGCATGAATCCGGACAAGCTGAAGCCGGGCCAGCGCTGCGCCAGCACCAGCAACCGGAATTTCGAGGGGCGCCAGGGCCCCGGCGGCCGCACCCATCTGCTGTCCCCCGCGATGGCGGCGGCGGCGGCCATTGCCGGCAGGCTGGCCGATGTGCGCGACTACCAGCCGAAGGAGGCGGTGTGATGCAGCCTTTCACCACGCTCACCGGGATCGCCGCGCCGCTGCCCATGGCGAATGTCGATACCGACAAGATCATCCCGGCGCGCTTCCTGAAATCCATCAGCCGCACCGGCTTCGGCAAGAACCTCTTCGCCAATCTCCGCTACCGGGAGGATGGGTCGGAGAATCCGGACTTCGTCCTGAACCAGGAGCCCTATCGCAAGGCGGAGATCCTGATCGCCTTCGAGAATTTCGGCTGCGGCTCCTCCCGCGAGCATGCGCCCTGGGCGCTGCTGGATTTCGGCATCCGCTGCGTCATCGCGCCGGATTTCGCCGACATCTTCCACAACAACTGCTTCAAGAACGGCGTCCTGCCGGTGCGCCTGCCGCGCGAGGTCTGCGAGCAGCTGATGGAGGACGCCCGGATGGGCGGCAATGCCCGCCTGACCGTGGACCTTGAGCGCCAGGTGGTGGTTCGCCCGAATGGCGAGGAGATCCCCTTCCAGGTGGACCCGCTGCGCCGCCATCTGCTGTTGAACGGCCTCGACGATATCGGCCAGACGCTGCAGCACGCGCCGGCGATTGACCGTTACGAGGCGAAGCAACGCGCCACCCAGCCTTGGCTCGGGGCCTGACCGCGACACGCGACAGAGAGGAATTCCAGAGAATGCCGGCGAACAAGAAGCTCCTCGTCCTTCCGGGCGACGGTATCGGCCCGGAGGTGATGCGGGAGGTCCGTCGGGTCATCGACTGGATGGACCGCCGCCGCAGCGTGACCTTCGACATCGAGGAAGGGCTGGTCGGCGGCGCCGCCCTGGATGCGGAGGGCACGCCCTGCTCGGATGAGACGGTGGCACGGGCCAAGGCGGCGGATGCGGTGCTGTTCGGCAGCGTCGGTGGCCCGAAATGGGACAACCTGCCCTTCGAGAAGCGGCCGGAACTCGGCATCCTGCGGTTGCGCAAGGAGCTGGGGCTCTTCGCCAATCTGCGCCCGGCGGTGGTGCTGGATCCGCTGGCGGATGCCTCCTCGCTGAAGCCCGATCTGGTGCGCGGGCTGGACATCATGATCGTCCGCGAATCGACGGGCGGCATCTATTTCGGCGAGCCTCGCGGGATCGAGACGATGCCGGACGGCAAGCGCCGCGGCATCGACACGGAAGTCTATACCGAGGATGAGATCGCCCGCGTCGCCCGCGTCGCCTTCGACCTGGCGCGCAAGCGACGGCGCAAGGTGACCTCGGTGGAGAAGGCGAATGTGATGCAGTCCGGCCGCCTCTGGCGCGCCGTGGTGTCCGAGGTCGGCAAGGCCGAATACCCGGATGTCGAGCTGCAGCACATGTATGCCGACAACTGCGCCATGCAGCTCTGTGCACGGCCGAAGCAATTCGATGTGATTCTCGGCAGCAACCTGTTTGGCGACCTGCTCTCGGATCTGGCGGCGGCGCTGACCGGCTCGCTCGGCATGCTGCCTTCCGCGACCCTGGGCGCTGTGGGGTCGGACGGGCGCCGGCATGCGCTGTACGAGCCGGTGCACGGCTCCGCCCCCGACATCGCTGGCAAGGGCATCGCCAACCCCTGCGCCCAGATGCTGTCCTTCGCCATGCTGCTCCGCTGGTCCTTCGGCATGGAGGAGGATGCGAAGCTGGTGGAGACGGCGGTGGAGAAGGTGCTGGCCGGCGGGCTGCGCACGGCCGATATCATGCAGCCCGGCATGGCCCGGGTCGGCACCAGCGTGATGGGTGAGGCGGTGGTGCGGGAGCTGGACAAGCTCGCCGCCTGAGCCGCTGAAATTCTCCGGCCGGGCGGTGCCGGCGGGGGTTGCACGAAGCGTCATCCTCCGCTATTTCCGCCGCCTCGCCGGCACGGTGAGACAAAGCGCCCGTAGCTCAATTGGATAGAGCACCAGACTACGGATCTGGGGGTTAGGAGTTCGAATCTTCTCGGGCGCGCCACCTTTCTTCCTCCGGCAGCGGAGCGTTCTGGCCTAGGCTGGCTTCCCTGCTCCTCCCGTTCAACGCAGCGTGTAGAGACAGGCCGCGATATCGCGTGCGTCCGGCCCGGTGGCGCCGGTGCGCGGCATGGCCGTGCGCGGGCCGACCTTGCCCTGCGCGCCGGGGATGCCAGAGGATCCGTTCTCGACCGGCTTGGCCTGTATGTGATCGCCGCGGCCCGGTGCCACATCCTCGCGGACATAGCGCGGCAAGGAGCGGCCATAGGCGGCGAGCTGCCAGATCTGCTGCTCCGGGATGCGGCCTTTGAAGCTCGGCATGCCGTTCGGGCGACCTTCCCGGATGCTGGCGGCAATGTTTTGGATGCTGCTGCCGTAGATCCACGCATCGTCCATCAGCGGCGGCCCCATGCCGCCGCCGCAAAGCGGGCGAGACGCCCTCGTTCCATGCTCCTGACGCCAGTCGATCACGCCTTGGTGCGGCGGGCCGGGGCTCCAGCGGAATTTTACGGAACCGGACCGAAACCGAATCGACGACCGCCCGGAAGATTGCGATGGTGGAGCGGAGGTAGAACCCTTGCTCACCCGACGCCGCCTTGCAGCCCTCGCCGCCTGCGCCGCCGCCTCGTCCGTTCCCGGACTGGCCCGTGCCGCCATGCCGGGCACGGAGCGGCTGATCTGGGCCATCAACCCGGCGGGGGAGGAGCTGGTTGCCGCCTACCGCACCGGCAATACCTATGACGAGACGGCGATGGCGCGGCTGCGGCTCCTGTTCCGCGATACGCATCAGAACATGCCGGGGCCTCTGCCGCCGCTGCTGGTGGATGTGCTCTCCGTGCTGCAGGAGCGCTGGGGCTATGAGCGGCCGCTGGTCATCACTTCCGGTTTCCGGACGCCGCAGACCAATGCCTCGATCGAAGGCGCGGCCCCGGCCAGCCTGCATCTGCGCGGGCTCGCTGCCGATATTTCGCTGCGCGGCATCCCACTGACTGATCTTGCCAATGCGGCCCTGTGGCTGTCGGGGCAGCTCGGCTTCATGGGGATCGGGCTCTACCGGCGCTTCCTGCACCTGGACATCGGGCCGCGGCGGACCTGGACGCGGCTTGGGTTCTGACCGCCCTGGTCAGGGCGCGTCGGCGTTCTGGAGCCTGGCCAGGATCTCCTGCCGCAGCGGCTCGGGCAGGCTGTTCAGGGCGGAGCCCAATCGGCGCATCGCCTGGCGCAGCCCGTGAATCTGGTCGAGCAGGCCGAGCGCGACGGCGATGCCCTCGTCATTCACGCCCATGCTGTCGCGCAGGTCGCGGATCAGCCAGGCACGGGCAAGGTCCAGTTCGGAAAAGACCCGCTCCGGCCCGGCCTGCCGCGGCAACAGCCAGCCGGCCTCGATCCAGGCTTCCAGGGAGGCGGCGTCGATCCGGGCCCGCAGCAGGAATTCGCGGAACTCGATCATTTACCCCTCCATCCCGGCGCGCGGGTTCTGGGCCTTGCCGGCCTCCCAGCGCGCGGCGAAGGCTTCGAGTTCGGGATCCGGGCGGTCCGGCAGCATGATCCGGAGCGTGGCAAAGGCGTCGCCGCGGCTGCCGTCCGGCCGTGGCACGCCCCGGCCCCGCAGCCGCAGCACCGTGCCGGTGTTGGAGCCCTTGGGCACGGTGACGACCACACGGCCCGCTGGCGTCGGTACCTCGACCCGGCCGCCGAGCACCGCCTCCGGCAGGCTGATCGGCAGGTCGAAATGGATGTCGTCGCCCTGGCGGGTGAAGAGCGGATGCGGGCCCACCTCGACCTCGACCAGCAGGTCGCCCGGCGGTCCGCCGCCGATGCCGGGGGTGCCCTTGCCGCGCAGGCGGAGCACCTGCCCGTCGCGCGTGCCGGGCGGCACGGTGACGTCCACGGTGGAGCCGTCCGGCAAGGTCAGTCGCTTCGTCGTGCCGTTCACCGCCTCCAGGAAGTCCAGTGCCAGCCTGCCGTGCAGATCCTCGCCGCGCATCCGCAGCCCGGCGCCGCGCGTCCTGGTGCGGCCGAACAGCGAGGCCAGCAGCTCGTCGGCATCGGTCAGGTCGGCGAAGCCGGCATCGGAGGCGTAGGGGTGCGCCCCGGCGAAGTCGCGGTAGAAATGCGTCTGCTGCGGCCTCTCGGCCCCCGAGGCATCGATCTCGCCGCGGTCGAAGCGGGCGCGCTTCTCGGGATCGCCGAGCAGGTCATAGGCGGCCGAGACCTGCTTGAACCGCTCCTCCGCCGTGCGGTCCCCGGGGTTGAGATCCGGGTGCAGCTTCCGGGCCAGGCGGCGATAGGCCTTGCGGATCTCCTCCTGCGAGGCATCGGGCTTCACGCCCAGGATCTCATAGGGATTCGCGGTCATGCTTGCCTCGGGGTCGGCCGGCTCACCCGAAATGGTGCCGCGACCGCGCTCTGTCGAGCCGGCCTAGGCCGACGCTCGGGAGCCAGCCGGTGCCAGGCTGCCGCCTGCCCTCTCCAGAGCGGAGCGGAACACCACGCTCGCGGTTTCCAGATCCTCCGCCTCGGAGGGGATGTCCAGGATGAATGTGGAATAGCCGAGCCGCAGGTAGCGCGCGACCTCATCCGCGACCCGGCCGTAATCCCCGACGAGATAGGGGCAGAAGGTCTTGTAGTTCTCGAAAGGCCAGAGCCAGTACACGTCGCCCTGCGCTGCTGTCCGCTGCGCCAGTTGCGAAAGCTGGCGATGCCAGACGGAATCGCTGACGCGCATTGCCAGGGCATTGGCCAGGCGGCCGCGGCGGTCCTCCGGGAAGCGTGCCCAGGCGATGCGCCAGGCCTCCTCGGCATCCTCCCGCCCGATGATCCCGATCCGCACGCCACGCCGCAGCCCTGCCGGGGCTCCCTTGTCCGTTTCCAGTTCCGTCGCCGGTTTCGGATATTCGACGGCGGTGGCGCCGATCGCCAGGGCGGCGGCGCGCCCGGCCTCGGAGGAGCCCGAGATCAGGAAGCCCGGGGCAAGCTCCGCCGGCAGCTCTGGCGTCATGCGTAGGCCGCGCACGGTATAGTACCGGCCCTCGAAGGTGACGGGCCCCTCCGACTCCAGCAGGCCCCGCATGATGCGGGCGTATTCGATGGTCCGGGCGTAGCGCTCGTCATGCGGCGTCGTGTCCCCGAGCGCGATCAGGTCGTTCCGGAACCCGCCGGCCAGCATGTTGAGGCAGATGCGCCGCCCGTGCATGGCGCCGAGGGAGGCGACCATCTTCGCCGCGGCATAGGGGTGCATGTAGACCGGCTGCACGGCGACGAGCGGGCAGAGCTGCCGCGTGCCCTGCAGCACCATCTGCGCCACCAGCCAGGGATCGACGATGCTGTTGTCGGTATAGATGAGCATCCCGGCGCATCCGGCCGCGTCGCTCCAGGCCGAGACCTCCAGGGCGCGGCGCAGATAGCCCTCCGGGACGTCCTTCGATTGGGGGCAGGTGGTGAAGACCTCGATCGCACCGCCGAAATCGAGCATCGGACCATCTCCTTCCGCCGGCCGGCACAGCCGGGATCAGACCTCCCCGACGAAGGCCCCGGCGAGCATGCCGAGCGTGACGCCGCTCTCGAGGTCGAGATGCATCGGGTCGAAGGCCCGGCCGCAGCTCGCCTCCACTTCCAGGATGATGTCGAGCAGGCCCTGGGAATCGATGATCCCGAGTTCGAGGAGCTTGCTCTCCCTGCTAATCGCCATCGTGGCGCCGGCCCGGCCCAGCTTCCGCATCAGCGCCTCCGTCAGCAGCCGGAGGACCATGTCCTGGTCCGGGGCGGCCACCAATGCCTCATCGCTCATGCGGGTTCCTCCAGCATTCGTTGCAAGCGGCTGTAATCCGTCTTGCCATTGTCGTTCACCGGCCAGTCAGCGATGCACCGAAGGCTGGACGGCACCATGTAGGACGGCAGGATGCGTCGGCAGGTCGCGAGGACGGCGTCATCCGCGCCGCTCTCCTCCGGCAGGAAGGCGACGATCCCGCGGGCGAGGCCATCGGCATCCAGTGGCCAGGCGAGGGCTGCGGCGCAGTCGCAGCCGGAGGCGCGGCGCAGCGCCTCCTCGACCTCCTGCAGTTCCACGCGGTGTCCGGCGATCTTCACCTGGCGGTCCATGCGGCCGAGGAAGAGCAGGCCATGAGCGGGGTCGAGCCGTGCGCGGTCGCCGGTTCGGTACCACCGCATTCCCTCCGGCACGGCTGCGTCGGGCGGCGCAAAGCGCTCCGCGGTCAGGTCCGGCCGGTTGATATAGCCCTCGGTCACCTGGCTGCCGCCGAGGCAGAGCTCTCCCGCCTCGCCGGCGGGCAGGGGGCGGCCATCGGGGCCGAGTACCAGCGCCTGCTGCCCGGGCAGCGGGGCGCCGATTGGGACGATCTCCGGCAGGCCTGCCCAGGCCGTGGGATCGGCGGGCAGGCGGTAGGCGGTGATGGCAATTGTCGTCTCGGTCGGACCGTAGAGGTTCTCGATCATCGAGTTCGGTGCGGCCTCCGCCCAGGCCCGGGCCAGCCGCGTGGGCAGCGCCTCGCCGCAGAACAGGCTCCAGCGCAGGCTGGGGAAGTCGCCCGGACGCAGCATGCGCAGGCGCTGCATGAAGGCGGCGGTGGAGGGCACGGAGAACCAGAAGGTCAGCTCATGTCGGCGCACGAATTCGCGCGGAGCCATCTTCGCACCGGCGGGCGGACAGTAGAGCGCGGCCCCCGCGCTCCAGCACAGGAACATGTCGTGCGCCGACAGGTCGAAGGTCAGGTCGAAGAGCTGGGTGAAGCGGTCCGATGGCTGCGGCCGGTAGCGTTCGGCGGCGGAGCGGAGATAGGCCACGACATTGCGGTGCCGGACGAGGACACCCTTCGGCGCGCCGGTGCTCCCGGAGGTGAAGAGCAGATAGGCGCCGTCATCCGGGGAGGCGGCGGCGGGGATGTCTCCGGGCCCGTAGCGCTCCAGGTCGCGGCGGCAGAGGAAGCGGTGCCGTGGCTGTGTCGCGGCCCAGTCGGGCACGGAAGCCGCATCCGGCAGCAGCACCAGCAGTTGGCGCGGGGTGGAGGCCAGGAGATCGCGCGCAAACTCCATGCGGGCGCCGTCCACCACCAGCGCGCTCGCCTCCGATGCCGCCAGCGCGATCAGCAGCCGCTCCCGCGGGTGCCGTGGGTTCAGCGGGACATAGGTGAAGCGCGCGAGGAGGGCGCCGGCCACGGCGGAGAAGCTGGCAAGGCTCCGCTCCCCGAGGATCGCGCAGCGCCGCGGCCCGTCCGACGGGCCAGTCGCATCGAGAAGGCCGCCCGCCAGACCCGCGGCATATCCGGTGAACTCCCGGTAGGAGAGGGCGCAACCGTCCACCCACAGCGCCGTCCGGTCCGGGAAACGCGCCATGCTTTCGAGCAGAACGGAAGCCAGGTCTCTCGATGCCGGCGGAACCAAGGCGGGCACCTCATCATTACTGCCGCGTGGCGAGGATTTGTCTATTTTGATGGATGTCGCGTTGGGAGAGGGTCTGTTACTCGCTTGTAATCTGTCTCAATAATCTAACACGGATGGAATAACAGACCTTGTGCTTACACAAGGGTAACACCTGCGTGCGCGATCGAGGTCCGTTCCCCGTTCGGTATACCGGGCGATGTCAGGCGGTGGCGCGGCCCGCCTCCATGGCCGCCTCGATGCGCAGGCACTCGCGGGCATGGCCCAGGGTCGCGGCGGCAAGGGTGCGGCCGCCGCGGCGGTAACGCAGGGTGGCCTTCCTTGCGGCGACGTCGCCTTCCACCTCGATATCGTCCCAGCTCCGCGCATGGCCGACATAGTCGATGGTCAGCTCGTCGTAATGCCGGCTCCAGAAGAAGGGCACGGCCTCGAAGGGCTCCGGCTGGCCGAGGATGTTCAGCGCGGCGGCCTGGCCCATGCGCTCGGCCACCACCCAGTGCTCCACGCGGATGCGCTCGCCGCTGTGCGGATCCGGCCAGCGCGCGACATCGCCGGCGGCGAGGATGCCTGGCGCGTTCGTCCCCAGCTGCGCGTCTACGGTGATGCCGTTTTCCACCGCAATCCCTGCCGCTTCGGCCAGCGCCGTTCGTGGCCGCACGCCGGTGCCGAGAATCACGAGATCCGCCGTCAGGCTGCCGCCGCTCTTCAACACAACCTGTCCGGGCGCGATGGAGGCAACCTCCTCGCCGAGATGGAAGGCGACGCCATGCGCCTCATGCACCTGCCGAACCAAATCCGCGAAGGGTGGCCCGAGCACCTTCTCCAGCGGCCGGCGGTCCGGCGCCACCACCGCCACTTCCAGTCCGCGATGGCGCAGCGCCGCCGCTACCTCCAGCCCAATGAAGCCAGCGCCGACCAGCACCGCACGCCGCGCCGTCTCCGCGCGGGCGATGATCGCGCGGCAGTCGCGCAGGGATCGCAGCACCAGGACCTCCGGCGCCTCCGCGCCCGGGATCGGCGGGCGGAAGGGCTCGGCGCCGGTGGCGATCAGCAGGCGGTCGAAGGGCAGTTCGCCGCCATCGGCCAGCAGCACGCGCCGGCCGCGCGCGTCGATGGCGCCCGCACGGGTGCCCAGCCGCAGGTCGATCCCGGCCTCGGCGTACCAGGAGGGGGGACGGAGAGGGATCCAATCCTCCGGCGCCTCGCCGGCCAGGTAGTCCTTGGACAGGTTGGGCCGGTCATAGGGCGCGTCGGCATCGTCGCTGAGCATGGTCAGCGTCCCCGCATAGCCTTCCCGCCGCAGCCTTTCCGCCGCGGCGAAGCCAGCGGCGCCGCCGCCGAGGATCACGACGCGATCAGGGGCGCCGGCCGGCGCGGCCCGCTTCGGCGCGGGCGCGGCCCGCTTCTCCCGCACCACCACGCGCCCATTCTGGCGCTCCACCTTCCAGCAGGGCACAGGGTCGAAGGCCGGGGCGCGCAGGGCCTCGCCGCTGCGCAGGCTGAAGCAGGCATGGTGCCAGGGGCAGCGCACCGTCTCGCCGACCACCAGCCCCTCCGCCAGCGGGCCGCCGTAATGCGTGCAGGTGGCGCCGATGGCGAAGACCTCCTCGCCGCGGCGGGCGAGCAGCACGGTCTCCTCCCCCACCTGGCCGGCCAGCATGCCGCCATCGGGCAGGTCGGCGAGCGGGATGCCCTGGGTCAGATCCGGGCCGTCGGGCTGCTTGTGGTCTTCGGCCATGCGTGCCTCCCCTTGCCGCGGCGGCGACAGGGGGCGGCCCCATGCCGCCCCCGTGCAGTTGGAACCGCGGCCGGGAGATCATGTTCCCGCCGTTTCCCAACCGGACCGGTTCAGGCGGCCGTGCGCTCCAGCATCCGGCGGAAGACGCCGTCCTCCAGCGAGACCAGGCCCTTCGGCGTCCCTTCCTCCACCACCCGCCCGTCGGAGAGGCAGACGACATGGTCCGAGGACAGGGCCGTCTCCAGCCGATGGGTGATGACCAGGATCGTCGTGCGCGGGCGCCGCGCCATCAGCCGGGCGCGGATGTCGTCCTCCAACCGGCCGTCCACGGCATTGGTCGCCTCGTCCAGGATCAGCAGCTCCGGGTCGCGGACCAGCGCGCGGGCCAGGCCGATCCGCTGCCGCTGGCCGCCGGACAGGTTCAGCCCCTGCTCGCCCACGCGGGTCTCGAAGCCCGCCGGCAGGCTCTCGATGAAGTCGAGGATGCCGGCCTCCGCCGCCGCCGCCCGCAACTTATCGGGGCCGGCATTGGGCAGGCCCATCCGGATGTTCTCGGCGATCGTGCCCTGAAGCAATTCGGTGTCCTGGCCCGCCAGCGCGACGCGCGAGAGCCAGTTCTGCCGCCGCAGGCTCGCCAGCGGCTCGCCATCCACCAGGATGGCGCCCGAATCCGGCTGGTAGAGCCGCAGCAGCAGGTTGACGATGGTGGTCTTGCCGGAGCCGCTGGGGCCGACGACGGTGGTCAGCGCGCCGCGTGGCAGCACGAAGCTCACCTCGCGCAGGCTGGGCTGCGCCGCCCCGGAATGGGTAAAGGCCACCCCCTCGAAGCGGATGCCTTCCCGCAATCCGTGGAAGGCGCGGTCGCCATCCGGCGGATAGGTCTTGTCGGAGCGGTCGAGGAACTCCCGCACCGCCCGCATGGAGGCGGCGGAGCCGGCCAGCTTCATCCGGTGTCCCTCCAGCTCCCGCATATGCGGGCTGAGCCGGTGCAGCAGCACCACCGCGGCCAGCGTCGTCGCCCCCGGAAGGCCGAGCGGAATGGAGGCGGTCACGATCACCCCGAGCAGCGCCAGGGAGCCGATCTCGCCCAGCGGCCCGACGAAGGTGTAGAGGCGTTCCAGCCGTCCGAAGCTGCCGCGCACCTCGGCGGAGATTGCCCGGAAGCGGTCCTTCTCCATCGCCTCCTGGCCGAAGGCACGGATGGTGCGCATGCCGTGCAGGGCGGTCACCATGCGGTCGGCCAGCCTGCGGTTCGCGCTGATCGCGGCCTCGCCCAGCCGCTGTGCGCGCCGCGACAGGGCGCGCAGCGCCCAGGAGAGCAGCACCGAGCCGACCGCGGCGATCAGGGTGATCTGCCAGGAGACGGCAAAGAGCAGCGCGCCGAAGACGGCCAGGGCGCAGAGATTGATTGCGATCCGCACCGCCGCGTGCCAGGCCTCCGCCAGGTTCCAGGTCTCCGCGGCGAGGATGTGCAGGATTGCCCCGGTGTCGCGCCGGCGCAGGTCGTCATAGGCGATGTCGAGACATTGCGCGTGCACCAGGTTCCGCATGTCCTCGCTGATCCGGTTGCGGACCGTGGCGATGATGAGGCCATAGGCCAGGTTGAGCGCCGCCTTGCCCAGGATCAGCAGGAAGATGATCGCGCCCAGCATGACGGTGTGGCCGCCTGCCGCGGCATCCGCCGCCGCGAAGAGGCGGCCGAGGACGCCCCCGGTGCCGATCGCATCGGCGCCGCGCCCCAGCACGACATAGAGGAACAGGATGACGAGACTGACGCCCACGCTTTCCGCGACGGCGGCGGCGAGGCCAAGCAGCAGCACCACGGGCGCCGCCCAGCCATGCCGCGCCACCTGCGGCGCCAGCAGCCATAGCTCTCCCCAGGCGGTTCGTTCCGCCACGCTCAGGGGGCGCGGGCCGTCCTGGATTTCCGTCTCTGACACGGTGATGGGGCGTTCCTCTGGCATCTAGGGGGGCGAAGGCACGTAGCCGATGGCGAAGTGCTGCTGCCCGGCATGGTGCGGGTGCCCGGACAGCGCCTGAATCGCGCGCCGCACCGGCCGCGCCACCGCCCGCCAGGACAGGGCGGCGGGTACCCGCAGCATCGCCGGCAGGCCGAAGCCGGGATCGAAGCGCAGCATCTCGGCGGCGAGGCGCGAGGCTTCCGCTGGGCGTCCGTATGTCAGTGCGCGCTCGAAGGACCAGCGCAGGAAGTCGTTGCGCGCCGCCTTGAAATCCGCCTGGCGCTCCGGGTGGCGCTGGCGGAATTCGGCCAGCACCAGGTCGAAGGAACGCAGCATCTGCATCAGGTCGCCGGACATGCTCGCCGCCTGCAGGCGGTAGCCGGTGAGGTATTCGCGGACCAGGGCGAAGCGGTGCCGCTCCGCCAATTGGAGGTACAGCCGGTAGTCCTCACAACCTTGGGCATTCCTGGCGCGAAGCGATGTGTCGTAGCCGCCCACCTCCAGCACCGCCGCCCGCCGCATCAGGGCGGAACTGGCATTGCCGATCATGTTTCCGCGGCAAAGAAGGGCGAAGACGTGGCCTTCCGCCTCCGACTGGGCGTGCATGGAGATGATGCGGCCTTTCTCGTCGATCGGGGCGAACCAGGTATAGACCAGGGCGACCTCCGGCCCGCCCGCGCGGATCGCCTGCATCTGCCGCTCGATCTTGCGGACGTGCCAGAGATCGTCGGCATCCACCGGGGCTACGAATTCGGCGCGGGCTTCCTCGATGCCGCGGTTGCGGGCAGCGGCGACCCCGGCATTGGATTGCCGGATCAGCCGCACCCGAGGGTCCACGGCCGCATGGCGCAGGACGATCTCCGGTGTCCCGTCCCGCGAGCCGTCGTCCACCACCAGGATCTCCAGCTCTCGCAGGGTCTGCGCGCGCACGCTGCGCAATGTCTGGTCGATGGTGTCGGCAGCGTTGTAGGCCGGCACCACCACGGTTACCTGTGGACGAGGCTCCGCGCTCATGCTGTCTGCCGCTCCGGTGCTGGGATGACGGGGCGGGGGGAACATTCCGCGGCGGGGCGGGCTAGCAGCGCGTCCAGCGAGCGGCCGACGGCGCCGGGGGCGAAAGGCGCGCGGATGCGGGCGCTGGCGGCATCGCCCATCCGGCGCATCAGTGGCGCCTCCGCATAGCCAAAGAGCCAGCCATCGGTCATGCCGGTGCAGAAGGCGGTGAGCGAGAGGCCGAGCGTGTCGAGGAAATCCTCGATGGCCTCACCCCAGGGCAGCAGGGCCAGCACCTTCGGCGGGCCCGTGCCGCCGCGCAGGCCCGGCGCGGGCATCACCACTTCCGCCATAGCCCGACGACCTCCGTTCCGGCTTTCGCGCCCCGGCCGAGTGCATAGCCGAGCCAGGTCAGCGGGCTGGCGGCCAGCCACAAGGCCAGGCGCTTGCGCCGGCCGAGCCGCGCGAAGCTGATGTCATGCCCGAGGGCCGTCGCCGCGTTGATGAAGCCGCCCGTCGCCTCGGGCGGGCGGCCGAAGAGGGCGGTAAGGTCGTCCAGGCTGTAGCCGCGCCGGACATGGCCCCATTCGGCGAAGAGCTCCTCCTCCGTCCGGCAAATCGGCTTCATGAAGCCGTAATAGGGGAAGCGCCAGGTGTCCCGCGGCGTGCTGACCAGGATGAAGCCGCCAGAACGCAGGACCCGGTTTGCTTCGGCAACGACGCGGTCATGCGCCGGCACATGCTCCAGCAGGTCCAGCATCATCACGGCGTCGAAGGATTCATCGGCGAAGGGCATCGCCGTGGCGTCGCCGCAGACGAAGCGCACCCCGTCCCAGCGGTTGGGCGCCGCCTTGCCGTAGGCGGGGTTGAGGTCCAGCGTCGTGACCTGCGCATCCGGGTAGAGCAGGGCGGTCAACCCGCTCTGCCCCCCGCCGACATCCAGGATTCGCTCCAGGCGGGTGCGCGGCGCGATGCGATGGATGGCGCGCATCTTCTCCCGGTAGAAGAAGCCGAGGGTGCGCGGATCGGGGAAGGGGTTGCGGGCCAGGAAGGCGCCGAGTTCCGCCTTATGGGCGCAGCGCGGATCACGTGGCACCTGGCGCGGGGAGGCGTTCATGGCGCGGCCTCCTCCGGCCGGGGCAGGGGAGTGCGGTCCTTCCGGCCGGCCCAGCGGATCGCGCCGAGGCCGGAGAGGGCCCCCAGGACCTCCGTGCCGATCAGCCGGAAGCGGCCGGAGAAGCGGCGTTGGAAGGCCGCCCTGGCCAGCAGCATTGCGTAGTGATGCGGTATGGAGAGTGCCAGCCGCCGCAGGTTGCCGGCATGCCGGTGCTGCGCGTACTGCACCAGCAGCGCGGCGACATGCCCGCGCATGTAGTCGTGCATCTGCCGGCGCAGTTCCTGCCATTCCCGCCGGTGCTCGTGGAACACCACCGCGGCTGGCTCGTAGCGGCAGGTCCAGCCGGCGGCGAGCAGCCGGTACCAGAACTCGCTGTCCTCGCTGCATCCGGCGGCGCCGGCGCCAAGCCTCTCGTCGAAGGCGCCGACGCGCTCCAGGGCGCTGCGCCGGATCGCCATGTTGGCGCCGGCGCCGATGCGCCAGACCGGCACGCCGTAGCGGAGCATCCGGGCGAAGAAGGCAGCATCGAAACAGATCCGCTGCAATCCCTGGCCGAAGCCGCCCAACTCGCGCTCGAACACCACCTGAGCCTCGGTTTCCAGCTCGGTCGGCAGGACCAGGCCGGTGACGCACATGGTTTCGGGCGTCGAAAATCCGGCGAGGATGCGGGCGGCCCAGTCGGGATGCACCTGCACATCGTCGTCGGTGAAGGCGAGGATCTCGTGGCGCGCCTGGCGGATGCCGGTGTTGCGGGCGATGCTCAGCCCGGGACGGGGCTCCGCGACGTAGCGGGCCTTGGGGTGGTTCGCCACCAGCGCGCGGACTGCCTCCGGCCGGGAGCCGTTGTCCACGACGATGATCTCGCCGATCCAGGGCTGGCCGGGTTCGAGCGAGTCCAGGCAGCGGGCGAGATGCTCCGGCCGGTCGCGGGTGCAGATGATGACGGAGAGGCCCTGGCCCTCCGTAGGCGCGGGCGGCAGGGCCAGGGCATCCTTCAGGGGCCCGAGCAGATCCGGCATGGAGAGGATGGCGCCGAGATCCGGCTCTGAGGGAGGGACAGGTCCCCGCAGCGGCAGCGCCCCCTCGAAACCCCGGCCGAAGAGGCGGTCGCCCACCGCCGGCGCGATGGCGCGCGGGATGGCCGCGGCAAGGGCGGAGGCCGGCACTGGCAGCTCGGCATCCAGGTAGTCGAGCCGGCCGAGCGGCACGCCATGCAGCCAGAGCACTGCGGTGAGGCCGGCATGGCCGGGGCTTCGCTCCAGCCCCGGCAATTCGGCGCCGAGGTCGATGTGCTGGATGCGCCAGGCGGTCACTGCGGTCACGTATGCGCCTTCCTGATCCGCTCGATGCGCTGCAGCGACCGGCCGTATTCACCGAAGAGGCCGACCACGCCGCCCAGCAGCTCCACCACGACCATCCGTGGCGGCAGGGCGTTCGGCCGGCCGAGCAGGCTGCGCGCCAGATGGCGGAGCTGGTCCTTGAACCACCAGGCGATCAGGCGGCGGAAGTGCGGCCGGTAGGGCGGATCGGCGGCATAGGATTTCATCACGAAGGCCGCATGGGCGAGGCCCCAGGTCCAGTACTGCCGCTGCAATCCGGCCAGGTCGCGCCGGTGTTCGTGGAAGACGGCGAATTGCGGCTCGTAGACGAAGGTGTGGCCGGTGCGGGCGACCCGATAGAAGATGTCGAGATCGCCACCGCCCGGCAGGGGCGGCCCGGTGTCCAGCGCCTCGTCGAAGCCGCCGATGGCGAGCAGCGTCGCGCGGTCGAAAGCCATGTTCGCCCCGGCGCCGAAGATGCCGGCACTGCAGGGGAACAGCGCATTGTCGAGCTGCGCCTGCCGGTAGCGGATGCGGTCGAAGCCGCGCCGGAAGCCGCCGCGCTGCTCGAAGAGGATCTGCGCCCGGCTGGACAGGGTGTAGGGCAGCACCAGTCCGGTGAAGCCGCGCGCATCCGGGTTCTCCGACCAGGCTGCGTGCAGCCCGCCGAGCCAGCCGTGATCCACCACCACGTCGTCATCCACGAAGGCGAGGATGTCGCCGCGCGCCTCCCGCAGGGCGCGGTTGCGGGCGAAGTTCAGGCCCGGCTTCGGTTCCAGCACGTAGCGGATGCCGGGGAAGCCCTCCACGATGCGGCGGGTGGCGTCGTCCGGCGGGGCATTGTCGATGACCAGGATCTCGAAGCCGGCGGCCAGCGCCTCCGGCGGCGGATCGAGCGCACGGAGGGAGTCGAGGCAGCGGCGCAGCTGCTCCGGCCGGTTGCGGGTGCAGATGGCGACGGAAACCGGAGGCATCGGCGTCCGGGACGGCCCCGGCCCCAGCTCCTCCCGGAGCCGGTCCTGCAGGACCCGCGCTGCGGCCTCCCGGGAGACCAGGCGGGCGACCTCCTCCGCCCCGATGCGGGAGCGGCTGCCGCGGTCCTGGAGGAGAAAGCCGACCGGCCGTCGCTTCCGCCGCAGGATGAGCGCGATGCCAGCCTCGCCATCCCGGAATTCGATGGAGGGCGGAGGCGCTTCGACATCGAGTTCGAGCATGCGGTAGCTGACGTCATCCATGCAGTGGGACGACCCTCATGCTGCGATACGCCGGTTGACGGTCCGGCTGCATGCCGCGGCTGCGCGACCTGCTGGAAGCATGGCGCCATCCCCTGTCTTGTTGCCGTTCACCTTGAAGGCGGGTTCCGGACCATCCGGCCGGCTCCGGAACCATTCGCCGCCACGATTCCTGAGGTGTTGTGGCTTCGTGATAGACGGCACGATAGGCGTGAGCCAATGCCAGCTACAGCTTCCGCCAATAAAACTTATGTCATGCCTATCTCTGGCGACCACCGGAACAGTTTCGGACCAGGGACTGCAGCGGTTGTGCCCCTCCTTTTTTTTGAAACCTACTTTTTTGGAATGGTTGCGGGCAAGGGGAACCCATCCGGCGATGCGGCGTTGTCTCGTTGCCGCTTGGTTTCCGCTGTGTTTCGACATACGGGAGCCGGAGTGACCGAGGGGTCAGCCTAATCCGCTGACCCCTTGTTTTTTGCGCGGCTTCCGGCCTGCCCCACGGGGCGGGAGCGGCAGGCGCACCCTGCGCCCCGTGCCGCGTTGAATCGGCCGAGCCATCCAGGGCGAGGAGGGATCCGGCCATGGCCGATGCGAGCGATGCCCCGGGCGCCCACGATCCCGGCGATGCCGTGCCGCCCGGCGTTGCGGTGGAGGTGCCGGTGCCGCTGACCGAGACGGACGAGCTGGTGCTGCACCAGTTGCAGCATATCGGCGACCCGACCGCGGGCGGCGCCCCGCCGCATGCCGGCTACACGGCGGAAGAGAGCCGGAATATCGAGCGCGTCCGCGAGTACATGCGCATCATCTTCGATCCGAAGCTGGCCAGCGGTGAGGCGGTGGCGCATCTCTGCGCCCCTGGCAATTGGCTCATGGCCCCGTCCACCTTTCCGGACATCCAGACTCTGGAGGACTATGCCGAGGCGCTTGCCAGGCTGATGCGGGAGGTGAGCGACCTGCGCCTGCTCCGCTTCGACGTGCTCTTTGCCAAGGGGGACCGCGTGTGCTTGCGCTACACGGCGGAGGGCAGCCATTCCGGGGCACCGCACGGGCGGATCCCCCCGAGCGGGCGGGAGGCGCAGTGGACGGCGAGCGCCATCTTCAAGGTGGAGAACGGCATGCTGGTCGAACTCATCATGGACTGGAGCAAGCTGTCCATGTGGGAGCAACTGGGCTGGCCGCCTGAGGAATGCCTATCGCATGGCGCCGGATGACGTGGCCGACGGGAGGCTTCCCGAAAACTCGAATGTCAATCCGCCCCATTCCATCGCCGCGGTTGCTGGCGTCAGCGCGGAGGAGGCGGTGGAGGCAGTCACGATCCTGGTTGTGAACGCGGCCTGGCGGGACTCGGACCGGATCATGGGAGACCGGGCCGGTCCGGGGGCGAAACCGGGGCAAAGCTGGCCGAGGGTGTGTGCGCCGTGCTATCGCATCAGCGTGACGCTTTCGAGATGGAATACCCGGACCCCGCCCCCGGCGGGCAGCGGTGGTGGCGGGTCCTGGCCGTGCCCCAGATGAAGGGGGAGGCGAGGGGTGCTGCCGTCCTCCACACCGACACGACCGAGGGGAAGCGCCCCGAGATCGAGGTCGGGGAGCGCGAGGCGCTGCTCCGCTCGGTGCTCGACACCGTGCCGGATGCGATCATCGTGATCGACGAACACGGCATCATCCAGTCCTTCAGCACCGCGGCCGAGCGCCAGTTCGGCTTTACCGCCGCCGAGGTCTGCGGGCGCAATGTCGCCATTCTGATGCCCTCTCCCTACCGGGAGGCGCATGACAGCTACATCCAGCGTTACCTCCGTACCGGCGAGCGGCGGATCATTGGCATCGGCCGCCTGGTCGTCGGCCAGCGGAAGGACGGCAGCACCTTCCCGATGGAGCTGGCGGTGGGCGAGGTGAACAGCGGCGGCCGCCGCCTCTTCACCGGCTTCGTCCGCGATGTGACCGAGCGGCAGGAGACAAGGCAGCGATTGCAGGAATTGCAGTCGGAGCTGCTGCACGTCTCGCGGCTGAGCGCAATGGGCGAGATGGCGGCGACGCTGGCGCATGAGCTGAACCAGCCGCTGACCGCGACAACGAATTACCTGCGGGCCTGCCAGCGGATGCTGGATGCCCCCGGCACCCCGGATCTGGGCCGCATCCGGCAAGCCTTGGGGCTGGCCGCCGAGCAGACCCTGCGCAGCGGCCAGATCATTCGCAGGCTGCGGGAGTTCGTCGCCCGCGGTGAGACGGAGAAGCGGCCGGAGGATCCTGCCAAGCTGGCCGAGGAGGCAAGCGCCCTTGCCCTCGTCGGGGCCAAGGAGCGCGGGGTGAAGGTCCGGCTCCAGATCGACCAGCAGGCGCCGCGGGTCTTCGTGGACAAGGTCCAGGTGCAGCAGGTGCTGCTGAACCTGATCCGCAATGCCATCGAGGCAATGGGTGGGACCGAGCGGCGCGAGCTGACCATCTCGGCCGCGCCGGAAGGGGAGATGGTGGCCTTCAGCGTGGCCGATACCGGCTCCGGCCTGACCCCGGAGGTCACTGCCCATCTGTTCCAGCCCTTCGTGACCACGAAGCGCGAGGGCATGGGCATCGGGCTTTCGATCTGCCGGACGATCATCGAGGGCCATGGCGGACGGATCTGGACCGAGCCGAATCCGGGAGGGGGGACGGTGTTCCGCTTCACCGTCCCCGCGGCTGCCCCTGAGAGCGAGGGCGGGATCGAATGACCGCCGCGGCTTGCCTGGGGGTGCTCAGCGCCCGGCCGTCTGCCCGCTGATGTTGCGCTGGATATAGGTCTGGATCGTTTCCGGCAGGTGCTGGTTGATCCATTCCGCCATGCGGGTCTCCTCGTCCAGGCTCTGCTGGAGCAGCGCCGGCCCGCTGGTATCGCCTGCCGCCTCGGCCATTGTCAGCAGGCCGCGGTAGGATGCGATCTCGTAGTTCTCGAAAGCATAATTGGCGAAGGTGTTCTTCACCACCTCGTCCGGGGCCGGCGCATGCGCCAGCGCAAGGAGGTTGCCCATCAGGCCAAGGCCGGCGTCCTTCAGCGACGACTCGCTGGTGCCGAATTGGTTCAGGATCTGTTCGATCCGCTTGGCCTGGTTCCGTGATTCCTCGATGTGCTGACGCATGCGCTCGGACATGGCCGGGTAGTTTTCCAAGCGCTCCACCTGGCGCTTCAGCAATTCGATGGCCTGATTTTCCAGCGCGTGGGCATTGCGCAGTCCGGTGATGTAGAGGTCTTTGTAGGAACTGGCCATGGGAGGGGCCTCCGCCAATATGAGGCAGGGCAACACCCCGGGGATGGGGCGGTTCCTTCTCCAAAGGCAAGGGCTGGGCGTTTCACTGATGGCCGCCCCTGTGCTAGGAAGCAAGGCGTGGGTCCTCGTAGCTCAGCCGGATAGAGCACCAGATTCCTAATCTGGGGGCCGTGGGTTCGAATCCCGCCGAGGACGCCATTCCTTCCTACAAATTCGCTCTCCGGTTGGGCGGCTGGCGCCAGGAACCGCAGGTTGCGCCAGGGTTAGCGCACGAGCCTTGGGAGTGCCGAGGTCGGAATGGGCCGGAATTCGCTCTCCGGACGGCAGGCTCTCTCCGGACCTCGGGACTAGGCCGATTTAATCCCGAGGTTTTGCCCCAGTTAAATCAATAACTTCCAAAGCCGGACGAGGCTGAGCATCCGAGTCCTGTTTGGGTTCCAATCGATCTCTGGAATGATACTCTCCGTTGGTGTGGCGCCGCGCGGAAGCGCAGGTTGAACTCCCTGTCGGCCGATGCAGCGTTCAAGCTGCCCAAGCCGCAGAGAACAGGGCGGCCTGCTCCAAGACCGTTTGCATGGCCTTCTCCTGCTTATCTGGCGGATAGCCGTACTTACGAAGAATCCGTTTAACGAGAACGCGGAGGTGTGCCCGGACGTTCTCCCGCATGGTCCAGTCGATGGTAACGTTCTTCCGCACGACCTCGACAAGCTCCCGCGCAATGGTCCGGAGCGTTTCGTCACCAAGAACCCTCACGGCGCTGTCGTTGGCCTCCAGCGCGTCGTAGAAGGCTAACTCGTCCTCAGTAAGCCCGAGTTCCTCGCCGCGATCGGCGGCCGCGCGCATGTCCTTTGCCAGCGCGATGAGTTCTTCGATAACCTGGGCGGCCTCGATCGCCCGGTTCTGGTAGCGCCGCAGGGTCTGTTCGAGCATCTCGGCGAAAGAACGGGCCTGGACGATGTTCTTCCGGCCACGGGTCCTGATCTCGCCCTTCAGCAGCTTCTGGAGCAGCTCGACGGCGAGATTGCGCTGAGGCATGCCGCGCACCTCGGCCAGGAACTCATCCGAAAGGATCGAGATGTCCGGCTTGTCGAGGCCCGCGGCGGCGAAGATATCCACAACACCCTCGGGCGTGACGGCGCGCGAGATGATCTGACGGACGGCGTGGTCCAGTTCCTCTTCCGATCGCGCTTCGCTCGGCGCGCGCTTCGCGAGCACAGCCTGCACGGCCTGGAAGAACGCCACGTCGTCGCGGATACGCAGCGCCTCGTTATGCGGGACCGCCAGCGCGAAGGTCTGCGACAGCTCCCGCGCTGCTCGCAGGAACCGGTCCTTGCCGTTCTCCTGCGCCAGGATGTGCTCCTGCGCAGCCGGTAGGAGACCAAGTCGCTCTTGTGGTGTCCCGGTAATCCATTTCGACCGGTCGAAGCCGTGGAAGAGACCGCAGCAGACCTCGTACTTCTCCAGCATCAGGGCGACAGCCTCGTCCTGGTCCAGGGCGGTCCGCCCGGTGCCGCCGCTCTCAGTGTAGGTTGCCAGCGCCTGCTTGAGCTCGTGGGCAAGGCCTAGGTAGTCCACCACTAGGCCGCCGGGCTTGTCCTTGAACACTCGATTGACACGGGCGATCGCCTGCATCAGCCCATGACCCCGCATCGGCTTGTCAACATACATCGTATGCAAGCTCGGCGCGTCGAAGCCGGTGAGCCACATGTCACGCACAATCACTAAGCGGAACGGATCCTTCGGGTCGCGGAAGCGGTGGGCCAGCGCTTCGCGCCGAGGCTTGTTACGGATGTGCGCCTGCCATTCCATAGGGTCAGAGGCCGAGCCGGTCATAACGACCTTCATCGTCCCGGCCTCGTCGGCGTCCGCGTGCCAGGCTGGCCGTAGCTTGGCGATCTCGCGATAGAGCTCCACGGCGATGCGCCGGCTCATGCAGACGACCATGCCCTTGCCGTCCATGGCCTCGAGCCGCTTCTCGAAGTGCTCGACAATGTCGCGGGCTACCAAGGCCAGCCGCTTGTCGGACCCGACCACGGCTTCCAGCTGCGCCCATTTGGACTTCAGTTTCTCTTTCCGGTTGACCTCCTCGCCTTCGGTCGCCTCCTCGAAGTCGGGGTCGATCTTCGGCCGTTCCGCCTCATCCAGAGCCAGCTTCGCCAAGCGGCTCTCGTAATATATCGGCACCGTCGCGCCGTCCTGAACGGCACGCTGGATGTCGTAGATGCTGATGTAGTCGCCGAAGACGGCCCGGGTGTTCGCATCCTGCAGCTCGATCGGCGTCCCGGTGAAACCAATGAAGGAGGCGTGCGGCAGCGCATCACGCATGTGCCGGGCGTAGCCGTCGATGAAGTCGTACTGGCTGCGGTGGGCCTCGTCCGCGATGACAACAATGTTGCGCCGGTCGGACAGGGTCGGGTGGCGGTCGCCCTTCTCCTCCGGTAGGAATTTGTGGATGGTGGTGAAGACCACGCCACCCGCCTCGACGCTCAGCAGCTCGCGGAGATGGGCGCGCGACGTGGCCTGAGCCGGCGGCTGTCGCAGCAGTCCCGCGCAGCGCGAGAAGGTGCCAAAGAGCTGGTCGTCGAGGTCGTTGCGGTCGGTCAGCACGACAATGGTGGGGTTCTTCATCGCCGGCTCGCGGATGATCCTGCCGGCATAGAAGGCCATGGTCAGGCTCTTGCCCGAGCCTTGGGTGTGCCAGACAACGCCGACACGGCGGTCGCCCGGTTCCCCCCCGCGCCGACCGCCATCGCCCCCCGCGGCAGCCCGTCCCACCTCGGCCGCGCGGAGCGTCTCGACCACCGCCGCCTGCACTGCGTGGAACTGATGGTAGCCCGCCATCTTCTTGACGACACGCCCGCCATCATCCTCGAACACGATGAAGTCGCGGATCAGGTCGAGCAAGCGCCGCTGGTCGCACAGCCCCTCGATCACCACCTGCAGTTCGGGCAGGTGCGAGTCTGCCAGCGCCTCTCCGGCTATGGTGCGCCAGGGTTTGAACCACTCGTGGCCGGCACAGATGGCGCCGACGCGGGCCTGCGTGCCGTCCGTCGCCACGAGCAACGCATTAGTGGTGAAGAGCGAGGGCACCTCGGACTGGTAGGTCTGCAACTGCCGGAAGGCGCTCCAGATCGTCGCGTTCTCATCGGCGGCGTTCTTCAGCTCGATCACCGCGACGGGCAGGCCATTGACGAACAGCACGATGTCGGGCCGGCGCGTATGCTTGCTCTCGGTCACGCTGAACTGGTTGATGGCCAGCCAATCATTCGCCGTCGGCGTGTCGAAGTCGATCACGCGAGCCTGGGCACCGCGGATGGCACCGCTCGGATCGCGATACTCGACGGGGACCCCGTCCACCAGCAGCCAATGGGCGGCGCGGTTCTGCAGAATCAGCTCAGTCCCTTCCTGGCGCAGAAGCTTGCGAAACGCGTCGTCCAGTGCCTCGATCGGCAGCTTGGGATTGAGCCGCGCCAGCGCATCGCGCAGCCGCCGTTCGAGGATAACTTGGCCGTAGCCTTCCCGCTCAGCACCGGGCTCGCCGGGGGCGATTTCTGCCCCGTTCACCACCTGCCATCCGACGCTTGCCAGCCAGGCGAGCGCGGCCTGTTCGACCACGGATTCGGAAAAGATGCTGCTAGTCATTCCCGTTCCTCAGCACCTTCTTCGCCTGAACAGAGGCGTTCGCCAAGATCCCGGTACGCCGAGTGATCGACAAAAAAGAGTATCTCGCTCGTGTAATAGGACTGGTCACCGATCTGAACAACACCGAACCGCCCATCTATAGCCACATCCAAGCGCTTTTCGCGTAATGGAGGCGGCGGCGGTAGCTTGTCCCGAAGGGCCGTTTCAAGGGCGGCTTCGGGATCAGGAACTTCAAACAGAAAGCCGAAGACCCAGAGCGCAGCTTGCCTGATGATCTTCAACACTACCCTTTCGGGAGTTCCCTTGTTTCCACCATGGTATTGCTCGTTACGGTGATCATGAACCCAGACGAGCTCAGCACGCGTAACGCCGAGGCGAACACCTCTAGAGACAGCTTCGGTCTCTAGAAAATCTAATTTGCTGTGGTAGTTACCCAGCCATCTCTCGACATCGCTTTTCGGGTAGGCGCGACCCGAACGCTGAATTGGATGAAGGGTGAGGTAAGTCGTAATTGCTACTTCAATAGCGTTATCAAAGCTAATTAAAGCAATGCGGCGGTCGAAATCTTCGCCATCCCTAAGATGTTCTTCAGCATGCACGATGAGTTCGAGTGGGCCATTTGCCCACGGAGGGACAACGGTCATATCCGTTTTCCGAGCCGGCTCATAATGGCGGCGTTATCAGGGTCAGCGGCCATTAGCGGATCCGGTCGAGGCAGGCCTCGGCGTCAGGTACGCGCAACTCGCCTGAAATGAGCTTCGGCAGGAGCGCGTCGCGAAGTGTAGCGAGGGTACGCGATTGACGAAGTGCAGCACTTGAACGCTGGAACCACGGTCGCACAGCAGCTCCGAAGGCGCGCAGGATGGGATCGTTTGGGATGACAAGTCGAAAGTGATCAAGCGCGGCGGCAGGGACGCGCTGGCGGCCGCTGGTGCCAGTCATGCTTTGAATCGCGAACTCCCTGAATCCCTCGTCGCGCGCGACG
>Ga0207747_1000646_pt1 | contig 35309 bp, 36 predicted proteins | sample HigsolmetaGSP11D_FD_184839 | JGI IMG/M metagenome (GOLD analysis project Ga0207747, IMG submission 184839) | High solid enriched microbial communities from the Joint BioEnergy Institute, USA - SP1-1-D (SPAdes) | ecosystem: Engineered > Bioreactor > SSF (Solid state fermentation) > Aerobic >...
AATCGGATGAAAAGGAAAATTGCCTGCATTCAAATGGATATTGCCTATGGGGATCCTGAAAAAAATTTTAATACAGCGGAAAAATGGATTGAAAAGGCAGCGGCTTACGGCTGCGATCTGGCCGTTCCGCCCGAACAGTGGACCACCGGTTATGACCTTACCCGCCTGGATGAACTGGAAAAAGGTTACGCCGTGCATGCAATCAAATTTTTAAGCAGATGCGCGTCAAACTATCAAATGGACCTGGTCGGCGGTTCCACCGTGCATCTCTCAGACGGAAAATATTATAATACTTTGCTGATTGCCGAAAAGGACGGCAAATGCAGCATGCCGTACAGTAAAATCCATTTATTTCAATTGATGGATGAGCACCGTTATTTTGCACCAGGGGCAAGCGACGGCCTGTTCACACTCGGCGGCGGAACATTCGCGGGCGTTATCTGTTATGATATCCGCTTTCCTGAATGGGTCCGTAAAATTGCTTTACGCGGTGCAAAAACGCTATTTGTGCCGGCTGAATGGCCGCTTACACGGCTCGACCACTTGCGTACCTTATGTATGGCACGCGCCATTGAAAACCAGTTTTTTGTGATTGCCTGCAACCGGGCCGGAAATGACCCTGCCAATACTTTCGCCGGGCATTCGATGATCATCGGCCCGTGGGGGGGACATTTTAAGCTAAGACGGGGAAGGGGAAACAGCTCGTGACTGCTGAAATCGATTTGGCCGCCGTGGATGAAGCGCGCAGCATAATCCCTGTTTTTTCCGACCGGATGCCGGATTTTTACTAATTGGATTAAAAAAGCTTCCAAAAATCCGTCCACACCGGATTTTTGGAAGCCCCTTCAGCATAAACACCCTTCCAGCCGCAAAAGGATTTCCTTTTTGTCCAGCTGCTTTCCGACATAGCCGGTCAGCGACCTGTCTTTTCCTATCACACGGTGGCATGGGATAATAACCGGTATTTGATTTTTTCGGTTGGCCTGCCCGACCGCCCGCACTGCTTTCGGCCTGCCGATTGCTTTTGCAATATCCGAATACGACCGCGTTTCCCCGTATGGGATTTTTTGCAGTTCCTTCCAGACAGCCATTTGAAAAGCCGTCCCTTCAACGCAAACCGGCACATCAAAGGCCTTCCTTTTCCTTGCGAAATACTCTTCCAACTCGCGGACGGCCTGTGAAAGGACCGGATGCCCGGGATCCGGATTGCCTTCTGCACGGCCGAAATCGATGGCTGTTACCCCTTCCTCATTTGCCCATACCGTTAAAGGGCCGATGGGGCTCTCCATCCATGTGAAAGCCATTTTTCATCACCTAACCGTTCTGTGTGGGAAGATAAATATGGAATATTGTGCCTTCCCCCACTTTGCTTTCTACATCGATCATTCCTTTATGCTCTTTGATAATTTTATAACTGATCATCAGCCCAAGTCCAGTGCCCCTTTCTTTTGTCGTGTAAAACGGCTCCCCGAGCTTCTCGATTTTATCTTCAGGGATTCCTTCCCCTTCATCCCGGATGCTTGTGTGGATCAGCTGCTTCCCTTTTTCATATTGGATTTTGATCCCGATATTTCCCCCGTTCGGCATCACTTCTATCGCATTTTTAATAATGTTGATAAAAACCTGCTTAATTTGATTGCCTTCACAGTAAACATCGGGCAACGGCTCATGGAAATGACATGAAATTTGGATATTATGCATGAGCGCCTGCGCATTCAAGAGATCAATCGTATCGCTCATAATTTTCCGGATATCGTGGTTTTGGAACTGAGTGGCCTGCGGTTTGGCCAGCACCAAAAATTCGGTAATAATTGATTCAATCCGCGCCAGTTCCGACGTAATCACATTAAAATACAAAGAATGTTCCTCTTCTTTCATGCTGCTTTGCAGCAATTGGATAAATCCTTTCAAGGCCGTCATCGGATTGCGGATCTCATGGGCGATCCCCGCCGCCAGCTCCCCGACAATGTTTAGCGTGTCCGATTTCCGGAGCTGCTCCTGCATTGCCCTTTTTTCGGTAATGTCCCTGATGACCGTTAAATTCATATTGGATGTTAAATTGCCTTTTGATATAATTTCATAGTATTTGGTATAATTGGTCCTCGGCACGGTAATCAAATAGTCTGCCACCCCGTTTTCTTTTAATTTAAAAAGATGTCTGAGGAAATCTTTTTGTATTTTTTCATCATCATCTGTATGTAATAAAGCGTGCAACGTTTTCCCGATCACTTCTTCTCGCCGGCAGCCAAAATATTCGGCGGCAACAGGGTTGATATCCAAAATTTTAAAATCCCAGTTCCATAACACCATGCCGTCGAATGACCCTTCAAACACTTTCCGGAAGCGCTCCTCGCTGTCGTGTAAAGTCTGTTCCATCTGGTACCGGTCGCTGACATTACGGAAGATCGTTATATGGTATTTTTCAGCGCTCATATACTTCGAAGTAAACTCCAAATGTTTCAGCTGCCCGTTCGGCATTTTAAACAGCAGCTCATCCCGGACAGCTTTTGTTTGATTAAGTTTGTCCAGCCATTGGCAGTTCTGCCCGTTTTCCAAATAAACAAAATCCCACAGCTTTTTTCCCATAAATTCTTCCATTGTACATTCAAAAATTTTTAATGCTGCCTCATTTGCCAATAAAATCCGTCCGCTGCGGTCCCAAAACACGATCGCATCAATTGCTTCCAAAAAAAGGGTCCGGTACAGCTGTTCATTATCTTTTAGCACAATTCCCTCTTTTTTATTCCGGTGAAAATCTTCCTGTTTTCTTAAAATAAAACGATTAGTTCCCAAATTTATTCTCCCCTTCATCTTAAGAAGCATGATCCCATATTTCCTTCTCTTTCTGCGAAACGAGTTCAACCAAAAAGAAAAGCACAGCCTCCTAACCAATGGGATATGCCCATGCGGAAAAGCCGCTGCTGCCATCCAGGCATATCGGGGCCCTGAATCCGGCAATATCAAGAAGCGCATCAGCAGAAAGCTTCCGCCGCAATCAAGAACAAGTACTGCCATGGCAAAGCAGTTGCAGTTATGTAATTATTTGTCAAAAACGGTTGGCGAAATAAGTGTGTATATGGAGTTATTTCGTTAAATAACAGGAATCTCCTGCTTCGAGTTGCAAATTTTCATGAGGAAAGTCCCAAAGGGCAGACAAAAAGGGGCTGTCCCAAAAGTCGGTTAACTGACTTAGGGACACCCCTTTTTCATGCAAAGTAAAAGTTATTAGAGATTGTTGATGATCGCGAAATTCACTCGCTTTCCGCACGCGTCGTGATCCTCCTCTCTCGTCCCTCAAGCACACTGGGTCTCTTCTTGCTCGCTTTTCCCGCAGGAGTCTCGTGAATTTCGCAAATCATCAACGAGTCATATACAGAGAAAATGCAAAAAACCGCCTTTTCCATTATAATATAAATGTCTAGCAAACATTGAATGGAGGCGGTTTTCTTGAGTAACTATTCAGCTACCTTTTTACTTTCTTCTGCGGTGTTGTTTTTTGTCCCGGCCCGCAGCTGATTCCGCCATGATTTCGTATATTTTCCCGGCATTGATATCACCGAATTCCAGCGCCGCCTCTTCACGGAAATGTTCTTTTCGGCGCTTCATGACTATCTCCCCTGCCGGCCTTTTTTCGAATTTCGGTTGGCGCCTTTGATTGCTTCTTCACCGCGGGCAAATTCAGCGGAAAATTCCGTTTCCGCCAAATTCTCCTTTGGGGTTTGATTATTTTTCACAGCTGCATCAAATACCGCTTTCCGTTTTGACATTTTCCTTCCCCCCGTATGGAAATCCTTGCGTTTTTAGCATCCCCTTCCCTTCCCGGTTTAAAAGCTGTAATATCTGTATGCAGCGGGCTGAATTGTTTCGGGATGGATACAAGTGTTTCCAATCATATTTGATAAACTTGCGCCAATACTAACCATTAAACAAAGCTCTGCAGCGGAATCCTCGCGCTTTCCGAAGCAAACATTCCGCGTAATTCCGCTCCATTTACAGAGCAAAAAACAAAAAAGGAGAATGGATATGGCTAGAATCAGCAATAAATTATTAATTCCAGGCATCGAAGAATATTTGGACCAGGTAAAATACGAAATCGCCCAGGAATTCGGCGTACAGCTCGGATCCGATACCGTGTCGCGTGCAAACGGCTCGGTGGGCGGCGAAATTACAAAACGGCTCGTCCGGCAGGCCCAGGCCCATCTTTCAGGGCAAAAGGGCGAATAAATGAAACGGCAAAGCAGGCATTCTTTAGTACCCTGCTTTGCCGTTTCATTTTACATATTCTTTTAAAAAATGGAAGTCACCGTTCATGATCAGCACGAGCGCAATGATGTACTTCCGGTTCCGTTCCAGTGTTTTGCGGCTGACTTCAACTTTTTCTTCCAGCTGTTTCAGCGGAATCCGCCGTTTTTTGTCCAGCACCGAAAGCAGCTCCTTATCTTCATAAAGCACTTTCGCTGCTTTTAAAGCATGCAGCTTGGCATCCCTATGTTTCGGCCCCTGCCTGATCAGGTCTTCAAACCGAATGCCGTATGTATGTAAAACAGATGCAAACCGCAAAATTTCCGCTTTCCTGCTTTCTTCCTCCAATTTCTGCCGATATTTTGCAATCGAGGCAGATTGCTCAATATGAAGGGAAATGGCGGTTTCATCCTCATCTGTCCCATAAACATCCAAGCTTGCTGCCTTATGTTTGGACACCTGGCGGATGTAGTCGATTACCTTCCTCTTGATCATCACTTCCGCAAAAGGCAGTAACGAAGCACCTTTTTTGTTGTCGTATTTCATCATGCTATCGTGAAATGCCATCAGTCCGATGCTGAATTCATCATCTTTATGGTCAATATACCGTTTGCACACTTTTGCGACTGTTTTTTTAATAAACGGCTGGTAATTCTGCAGCAAAAAATCCGCCATGTTCCGGTCGCCCTGCTGCACGCGCCGCACCAAATCTTCAAGCGGCTTGTTCCGTTCCGCCTGCGCAACCGCCATTGCCATTCGGTCACCCCCTGTTCCATGCCACATTGTACCATCTGCATGCAACACAGAGGTTGCGATCGGATTACGGTTTGATTTCACGGAAAAATTGCCTGCACTTTCCGTAATAAGTTTGAAATAAGCGCAGGCAAGCCTTTATTTATTCAAATGCTTTTTTTCTCCTGCTTTGCTGTTTACGCGGGGAAGATTCCGCTCGCTCTTTTTAGCGACGCCGGCATCTTTCCGGATAGAGATGAAATAGCCGCCCGCCACAATCGCAAGCATGACCGTCCAAAACACAAGCTTCCACGCGGCTGATTCCGGAAAATGCTCATCCAAAAGCCCGACGCCCGGATGGGACAGCGTAAAAACGAGTAATTTGACGCCGACCCAGCCTACAATCAGGAATGCGGCGTCTTCAAGGCCCGGATATTTCTTCAGCAGGCGGACAAACTGGTTGGCGGCAAAACGGATCAGGACAAGACCGATGGCACCCCCTAAAAACATGACGATAAACTGTCCGCCGTCGATCCCGCCGATCGTAAACCAGCCGGCCGGGCGCAGCGTAACGGCCAAAGCCACCGCCGCAAGCATTGAATCAATGGCAAAGGCAATGTCGGCCAATTCCACTTTTAAAACGGTCATCCAAAAAGAAGCAGGCTTGCTTTTGGCAGCCGTTGCCTTTGGTTCAGTTTTTTGGCGTTTTTTCATATAATAGTGGATCATAATGAAGAATAAATAAGCTGCGCCGACCGCCTGGATCTGCCAAATACCGGCGAGAAACGAGATGAGGAACAAGGCTGTAAACCGGAAAATAAACGCACCCAAAAGCCCGTAAAAAAGTGATTTTTTTTGCTGTTTCTGCGGGAGATGCTTAACCATTACGGCCATCACAACCGCATTGTCGGCGGCCAATATCCCTTCAAGCCCGACCAATACGAGCAGCACCCACCCATACTCCAACAGCATTGACATATCCATTCAAACAGTCCTCCCTTTGCCGGCAGCGCCCTAAATCCGCATAGCCTTAATGGAAGAAAAAGCGGCATGCCGGATCTAATCGCTTTGCGGCGTTATTAGATTTATGCCACTTTTGACAATTTTCCTATAAGACAAAAAGCAAGACCTTTGCCTATATAGGCAAAGGTCTTGCTGGACATTCGGACAATGCCAACAAAGCCGATGACACCGTTCAGCGGATCATGTAATGACGACTTTGTTTTAAGTGTGCTACACACACTTAACGCTACTCCCCTTTGACAACTGCCAAAAGTATTTTGTTGTTTTGATTATAAAGATTTTTTTCATTTCCGTCAACAGTTATTTTTCCAATCATGTCTTTACCGGCTTTTTTTCTGCACAATTTTACGGATGACACCGCCTATTAAAAGCCCCGGGATTGCGAACATCATTGGAAAAAATACCGGTCCGACCGGTTTATGCCAGAACACGGCGGCAGGCGAGACCATTAATCCAAGCGTCACAAAATAGGCAGCAAACGCAAAAGGAAGATAGCTGTGCTTCGGGGGATTGCTCCAACTTGTTTTATAGGCATCCCACATCGCGAAAAAATATAAACACGGATAGAACATCAGCCATCCGTAATCGACCGTTTCGCCGGCCTCGGCTGTTTTTCCTAAAAAACTGAGCATGATGGCTTCATTAAAGCGGCTGTTCACATTGATGATAAACTCTAAAAAAATAAACAGGATGCCTTTTATATAGCTGCCGGCCAACAGCTGCGCAAAACCCGGCAAGGCAATGCTCCAAAGAATGGCCTCCAATGGCGCTACTTTTTTCATGCGTCTGCCTTTATATAACCAATGTCCAGATTTTGTTTACCATTATAAACTTCCTTCCTACCTTTTTTGCATGCTGCGTGGTTTTCCTTGCCCATTCTTTATCGTGCCCCGGTTTAAGCAAAAAAAACACCGTCCAGCATTGATTTGCCGTGCGGTGTTTTTCCTTATTCCATCGGGTTATACAGTTTGATTTCCGGGTGCTTGTCGCTGAACCAACGCAGTGCAAAATCATTTTCAAATAAAAACAAAGGTTTTCCGAACCGGTCTTTTACAAGCAGGCTGCGCGAACTTGAAAGCGATTCATCCACCGCGTCTTCATAAATCCAGCGCGGAATTTTCGAACCGATCGATTCCATGACAACATCCGAATTATATTCATTTTTCATGCGGTGCTCGAACACTTCGAACTGCAACTGCCCGACCGCCCCCAAAATATAATCTTCCGTGTGCCAGGTGCGGTACAGCTGGATGGCGCCTTCCTGGACAAGCTGGTTGATCCCTTTATGGAAGCTTTTCTGCTTCATCACGTTTTTCGCAGAAACTTTCACAAACAGTTCCGGCGTAAATTGCGGCAGCTTTTCAAATTGGACCGGCTGTTTTCCGGAGTAGATCGTATCGCCGATCTGGTAAGTGCCGGTATCATACAGGCCGATAATATCGCCGCTGACCGCCTCATCCACCGTGCTTCTGTCATCCGCCAAAAATTGGGTCGATTGCGAAAGTTTCATCTGCTTTCCGGTTCGCGCCAGCGTTACCGACATGCCGCGCTCGAATTTTCCGGAGCAGACGCGGATAAATGCGATCCGGTCGCGGTGGGCCGGATTCATATTGGCCTGGATTTTAAACACAAAACCGGAAAATTGTTCGCTCAGCGGATCGATTACCCCTGCATCCGACATTCTGCCCTGGGGGGAAGGCGCAAATTGAAGATACGTCTCCAAAAACGTCTGGACGCCGAAATTCGTCAAGGCGCTGCCGAAAAAGACTGGCGTCAATTTGCCGTTTGCAATCCGTTCTTCCGAAAATTCATTACCTGCTTCATTGAGCAAAAGAATTTCTTCCAATGCCTGGTCATATAATGCATTTTCTTTGATTGGGTCATCTCCTTCCACTTCCCCCGCATCATTCAACGGCAGGAAGCGCTCGTCTTCATCGACGCGGAACTGCTCAATGCGGCGGTGGTAACGGTCGTAAATGCCGAGAAATTCCTTTCCCATTCCGATCGGCCAGTTCATCGGATAAGATTCGATGCCCAACACTTCTTCTAGTTCGGCCAGGAGCTCGAGCGGCGGCCTCCCCTGCCGGTCGAGCTTATTGATAAACGTAAAAATCGGAATGCCCCTCATCCGGCATACTTTAAACAGCTTAATGGTCTGCGCCTCGATCCCTTTTGCGGCATCGATGATCATGACGGCGCTGTCGACCGCCATCAGCGTCCGGTACGTATCTTCACTGAAGTCCTGGTGGCCGGGCGTATCCAAAATGTTGATCCTTTTTCCGGCGTATTCAAACTGCATGACGGAAGACGTGACCGAAATGCCCCGCTGCTTCTCGATTTCCATCCAGTCGGAAGTCGCATATTTCCCGGTTTTTTTGCCTTTGACCGTCCCGGCCGCGCGGATCGCCCCGCCAAACAGGAGAAGTTTCTCCGTCAGCGTCGTTTTCCCGGCGTCCGGGTGGGAAATGATCGCGAAAGTCCTTCTTGATAATACTTCATCTTTAAAACTTGCCATGTTTCAATTCCTTTCAATTGTGTATAATGGGCCTTAAATTCGTACGCTGCTTTTCTTATTACATCGGCATCACCTTTTTCGGTAAATCTTTTTCCGCTGTCCGCCTTAAAACTTCAACAGGCGCGGATTCAAAGTAAATAGATATTGCAAAATTATCCGATCATAGAAGACTGTACATAAGCATACAACAGTTTTTCCGTATTCTCAATGGATGTGATATGCGTCCGCTCGTAAGCATGGGAAGCATCGATACCCGGCCCGATCAGCCCGTGCGCCAAATCAAACCCTGCCTTGACAGCAGCCGAGGCATCCGACTGGTAAAACGGATAGATATCCACTTTATATGCAACCCCATTTTGTTTTGCAAGCTCCACCAGCCGTTTTCGCAATCCATAATGGTACGGGCCGCTTGCATCTTTTGCGCAAATTGAAACTGTATACTCGTCCGATGCCTGTCCGTCGCCTAGCGCACCCATGTCCACGGCCAAATATTCCGCCGTCTCGGGCGTGATATTGGAATTTCCCCCGTACCCGATTTCTTCATTATTTGAAATCAAAAAATGCGTCGTGTAAGGAAGTTGTATGTTTTCTTCGCTGATTTTCCGGATCAGGTTCAAAAGGATTCCGGTGCTTGCTTTATCATCCAAATGGCGGGATTTGATAAAGCCACTTTCCGTAATCGCCGCGCGCGGGTCAAACGACACAAAATCGCCTTCTGAGATGCCCAGCGCCCGCGTTTCTTGCGCGCTTGTTGTCTTTTCGTCGATCCGGACTTCCATATTTTCATCATTCCGTTCCAGTTTTCCCGCATCTTTATACACATGCACGGAAGTTTGGTGCATCAAAATGGTTCCCGTATACGTTTTGCCGGAAACCGTTTCGATTTCGCAATACTCGCCTTCGACCGCATTCCAGCGGTATCCGCCGATCATTGACAAGCGCAGGCGGCCGTCTGCTTTGATTTCTTTCACCATCGCACCGAGCGTATCGACATGCGCCGTCAGCATGCGGTGTTTTGTGCCGTTCTTGCCTTGAATCGTGATGAGCAGGCCGCCTTTCCGGTTCCTTTTCATATCTAGATTCAAATCGCTTAAATATTGTCCGCAAAACCGGATCACTTTTTCCGTATTGCCTGAAGGGCTTGGGATTTCAACAAGCTGTTTAATCAGTTGGATCGTTTCTTGTGCCAATTGGATAACCCCCATTTTATCGTTTCTTATCCTATTCTACCGCAAGCAGTTACCGGCATCAAAAACGTTTAACGTCTACAGCCCGCCCGCTTTTACCCACGGCAGCATAATGGTAAAAACCGTGCCCTTGCCAAGTTCGCTTTCGACGGAAATCTTTCCCTGATGTTCCTGGACAATCTGGTAACAGACCATCAGCCCCAAACCGTTTCCCCGCTCCTTTGTCGTATAAAAAGGCTGCCCGATTTTTCCGATTTTTTCAGGTGGAATACCTATGCCTTCATCCCTTACCGAAATGCAGATACAGTTTTCGGGCAGCGCAGATACCTCAACGGTCAGCGTACCCCCGTTTTCCATCGCTTCCATGCCGTTTTTGATTAAATTTACAAACACCTGCTTCATTTTCGAATCGTCACAACGGATGTAGACCGGCTGGGATGGAAAAATCGTTTCGATCTGGATATTTTTATCGTTCGATTGCGTTTCCATTAAGACCAACACTTCTTCCAGCAGTTTTTGGATGCAGTGGATCTTCAATTCCGATTTTTTAGGCCTGCCGAGAAAAAGCAGTTCGCCCGAAATCATTTCGATGCGCTCTATTTCATTTTGCATAATATCAAGATAATGGTTCGTATCAATGACCCCCGCCTGCATCAACTGCAAAAACCCTTTGATTGAAGTGAGCGGATTCCGGATTTCATGTGCGATGCCCGCCGCGAGCTGGCCGATCATCGACAACTTTTCCGAAGATATGAGATAATCATACAGTTCTTTCACAATCGTCATGTCTTTCGTCAACAAATGGATATGGGGCGTTCCGCCAAAATTTGAATCTTTGAAAACCGCATAAGTGGATTCCACCCATTTATAATCGTCGGTTTTCGTTTTCAGCCTGTACATCACCATGCCCATTTCTTCTTCATTTTTATGTAAAAGACCCGTTAATTTGCCAATGTCGTCTTGATGGATAAAGGAAGAATAAGGTTTCCCAATCCAGTCATCCAAATCAAATCCGGTAACGGCCTGCATATTCGGGGTAATGCTTTTCAGTATCCCGTCCCTACCAATTACCGCATTAAAAAGATGGAACTGCAGCGGGAGATCCATAAAATCGTAATGTACTTTTCCGTCACACATATTTTGCACCTGCCTATCTTGCTATCAATCCATTATCCCATTCGCATACAAAGCACCCACATGCTCAATAATATATGTATGGTTCTGGCCGGGTATTCCGTAAAGTATGTATATATATTTCAACTATATATCTTTTCCAGCAAAAATATCTATTTTTTTATAAAATTTTATGTCGAATGAAAGACATTTATCAACCGTTTCGACATGTGTTACAATGAACTTATCCATGAAAACAATAAAAAGGAAGCGATATTATGCATTTTGCAACGGTAGGTACAAGTTGGATTACATCCGCGTTCATCGACGCGGCCCGTTTATCCGGAAAATTAACCCTCGAGGCGGTTTATTCGCGCTCAAAAGAAAAGGCTGAAAAAATGGCAGCAAAGCATGACGCACCACAAATTTTCACCGATCTTGAAGAAATGGCAAAAGACGAAAAGATCGATGCAGTTTATCTCGCATCGCCGAACTCCCTCCATTTTGAGCAGGTGCTTGTTTTTTTAAAAAACAAAAAACATGTCATTTGTGAAAAGCCGATTTTTTCCAATACAGAAGAATTCAAGAAAGCATTTCAAATTGCCGAAGAAAACGGAGTATTTTTATTTGAAGCGATCCGGAATATCCATTATCCGAACGCCAAGCTTTTAAAAGAAAAGTTAAAAGATGCCGGGCAGATCAGAAGCGCCATATTCCAATATGTACAATATTCCTCCCGGTATGATGCTTTTCTTGCCGGCGAAGAGCCGAATGTGTTCTCGCGGAATTTCTCGGGCGGCGCATTGATGGATTTGGGCGTATACCCACTGTCGCTTGCCATTTATTTGTTCGGGGCCCCGAAAAACAGCCATTATTTCCCTGTACTGCTCCGGAACGGTATTGACGGGGCCGGCACGCTCGTTTTGGAATATGAGGGATTCAACATTACCGTAATTTGCTCAAAAATCTCCCATTCCTTCATTCCAAGCGAAATTCACGGTGAAAAAGGGAGCATTATTATTGAGGGCATTTCCGAATTGCAAAATATGAAGTTTGCCGATGTGCGGACGAAAGAACCTGTTTTATTTTCCGGCGAACAGGTGGAGCAGAACATGATGTACGAAATCATTGATTTTGCCGATATCATTGCGAAAAAGGACCGGAAAGCATATGAAGCATTGAAGCAGTCCAGTTTTGAAGTCCTGTCCGTCATCGAAAAATCGCGGAAACAAAACGGGATTGTTTTTAAAACCGACCGCAGTTAAGCCTGTTTTTTTCCATTAATACCTTGTTTATAATTATTATAATTTAATATTGACTTTAATATAAAATGTATTATAATAAAATATGACAAGGTTATTCAAAAATTTCGTGAGGAGGTATACATATGTATATTGAATCCGCATTAAACGTACAAGTTGCTAACTGGAGCGTACTTTACACGAAACTGCACAATTTCCACTGGTATGTGAAAGGCCCGCTGTTTTTTACTCTGCACGAAAAATTCGAAGAACTGTACAACGAAGCCGCTGCCGTCGTAGATGATTTTGCCGAACGCATTCTTGCCATTGGCGGAAAACCGGCCGCTTCTTTCAAAGAATATCTCGAAATCGCAACAATTGAAGAAGCAAAAGCAGACTTAACCGCTGAAGACATGGTAAAATCCCTCATTAGCGATTACAAACAAATCGCCGGTGAATTAAATAAACTGATTGAATTTGCCGAAGACGAAAAAGACCATGCCACAGCCGACATGGCTACAGGCCTTGTTGAAAAAATCGAAAAAACCGTTTGGATGCTGAACGCATTGCTGGCTGTTCCAGTTGCGCATTAAAATAATGAAAGACCCGGTGCCGTCTTATGATGGCGCCGTTTTTTTGAGAAGGCGGGCAGCTGGCCGGGGAATCATCGTTGTTCTGCCGGGTGGTCTGAAATCCTGATGCCCGGCTTTTTAAGAAGAACCGTGGTATATTTTAAATTTTTCCTCAATAGGAACGCTGCGTTTGATGTTTTTATATAAACGATAGGAATGGCGGATTAAATCCAGTACTTTATACGGAATTTTCAGCTGGAATTTATATAATGTTTTTAAATAAATTTTATAGTAAGCTTTCACAAAATCATCCCATTTATCATCTTTCCCTTTTTTATAAAAATCGGAGACATCCACAACGTAGCCCTTTCCGTCTTTCATCATCACATTTTTTGCATGCACATCATACGGGTTTAGGCCCTTCTGTTTCGCATATTCAAGCGCTTCATTGATATCTTTGATCACACTTTCAGGAATCCGGATCCCCTTCGCAATGGCATCATATAAAGTGATCCCCTTCAATTTTTTTAAAACCAAATAATTTTTGCCTTGATAAATACATTTCGAGTACGCCGGATGATCCCCCAACCGGTTGTATACTTCCGCTTCTTTTTCCAGCAGCCCGGCATTTTTCCGCATGACTTTGACCACCCAATCAGGCTGGGAAGGGTGGGAAAAAACTGCCGCGTAATTTCCGGTCCCTATGCAGCTCCATCCATCGGGAACATACTTCGCGATAATCGGATCATGCGGATTTTTGCTTTCCAGCATAATATGTTTCAACAGCTCTTCTTCTACCATCTTTCTAAATTGTTCGTTCATTAATTTTCACCTTTCATGTGATGCATAAAACAATCGTAACACGTTCCCTTAAAAAATGCTTTAAAGGGGCATTTATCAATATTGTATTCAACAGAAAACACGGCTTACAATTCAAACGCCCGGTCTTATCCGTGAATATGTGCATGGACGCAGCGCCATTTTCCGGATAAAATGGAAGCAGTACACTGTGAAAGGGGCTTGTGCATGCATGTTTCAATCCTTGTGACGATGCTGTTTGTCGGCGTGACTTTAGGGTTTATCGGGGCAGGGGGATCCGGATTCATTATTTCCCTGCTGACGCTTTTGTTCGGCATCTCGATCCACACGGCACTGGCAACCGCCCTCACAGCCATGATCTTTTCTTCTTTTTCAGGAGCGGTCAGCCATTACCGGGAAGGCAATGTTTCTGTAAAAGCCGGAACAGCGGTTGGGATCACCGGTGCAATCGGGGCATGGTTCGGATCGCATTTTTCCGCTCATATCCCCGGCGGAGAGTTAAAATGGTTTACTTCCGGCATGCTTTTGTTTTCGGCATTCCTGTTATGGCTCAGAATGTTTCTGCTTTCGAGGGAATCGATCCAGACAAAAAGCATTCCATCCGGCATGAATTTCACCTTCCGGGCGCTTTTGCTTGGCATCGTCACCGGATTATTGTCCGGCATGTTCGGAATTGGGTCGACCCCGTTCATCCAGCTCGGATTAATGGTATTGCTCAGCCTGTCCGTACTCCAGGCTGCCGGAACGACGATGATGGTGATCATTCCGATTGCGCTCGGCGGCGGGCTCGCAAGCTTCCAACAAGGTTACCTGGACATCCGGCTTTTATTGGAGGTCGTTGCCGGGACAATGACCGGCACTTATATCGGCGCCAAATTCACTAACCGCGCACCGGTTCCGCTGTTAAAGTCTTCAATGATTGCTGTGCCGATTTTGGCAAGTGTTTTGCTGATCGTATGAAAAAATGTTCGGGAGATTTCCACCCGAGCATTTTTGGAAAAGGGAAGTCTCAAAAGCCGATAAACCAGGCAAAAGAGCACCCATTTTTGATGATCACGAAATGACTCGCTTTCCACACGCCTCCCTCCTCTCGCTCGTACCCCACTGCAGGGTCTTTGCTTGCTCTTCCCACAGGAATCTCAAACATTATAGTCATCGTATTTTCCTGGATTTTTAAAGGATTTTGGTACAGCCCCTTTCCCGCTGTTATCCGATGCGCACATGTTAAAGCATCCTAAATTCTCCATTTGCCGCCGGTTTTATGGCAAATGGGCCGATTTTTTGACCGGATATGTTTTATCCTTGTATTCATAGTCCCATTACATCATGTAACACTTTGCAAGATTACAGGTTTGGACCTTAAACATCTCTAAATTTATGAAAACGCTTTAATAACGGCATGGTTCTTGCAGGTAATCAAAGTGAATTTTATTTTTAAGGGGAGGGAATTTTATGACATCAAAAAAATTGATGAAAGCTGCTGTGGTGAATGAGTTCAAACAAGAATTGGAAATCAAGGAAGTACCGGTGCCTGAACTGGGGCATGGTGAAATTCTAGTCAAAATTAAGGCTTGCGGTGTATGCCACACTGACTTGCACGCCGCCCATGGGGACTGGCCGGTAAAACCGAAACTGCCATTGATTCCCGGTCATGAAGGTGTAGGGATTGTTGAAGAAGTAGGCGAAGGAGTTACTTCCATCAAAGTCGGGGACCGGGTTGGGATCCCATGGCTTTATTCCGCTTGCGGTGAGTGTGAATATTGTTTAACAGGACGTGAAACTTTATGCCCTAATCAATTGAATGCAGGTTATTCAGTTGATGGAGGTTATGCAGAATACTGCAAAGCACCTGCCAACTATGTCGTAAAAATTCCTGACAATCTTGACTTTGAAGAAGTAGCACCAATTTTTTGTGCCGGCGTAACGACTTATAAAGCATTAAAAGTTTCGAATGCAAGACCGGGAGATTGGGTTGCCATATATGGAATTGGCGGGCTTGGCCATGTTGCACTTCAGTATGCTAAAACAATGGGATTCAATGTTATAGCGGTAGACATTCAGGACGATAAACTGGAAATGGCAAAAAATTTGGGCGCGGACATCGCCATTAATGGCTTGAAAGCCGATCCTGTACAGGAAATTAAAAATCAAGTCGGCGGGGTTCAGGCTGCGGTAAGTGTCGCTGTAACAAAAAAAGCGTTCGAACAAGCTTATAGTTCTGTAAAAAGGGGCGGTACTTTAGTCGTTGTCGGACTTCCAAATGATGAACTGCCGATCCCAATTTTTGATACCGTACTGAACGGTGTATCGGTAAAAGGTTCTATTGTAGGAACTAGAAAAGATTTACAAGAAGCACTTGAATTTGCGGCCCAGGGAAAAGTGCGCACAAAAATTGAAGTACAACCGTTGGACAATATAAATGAAGTATTTAAGCGCATGGAAGATGGAAAAATTAACGGGCGAGTTGTACTTAACATTTCCTAAAATCAGAATATGGGTCCAAGATCATAGTTACCACAGGAATGATCAGCTCATCATTACAATAATGTAAATGCGTATCCGGGCAAAAGATCAAAAATAATGCCCGGATTTTCTTAAATATTTTATCTTTTTTCATTTAAGAGATATCGGAGCTTTCTTATTGTAATTTTCAATCGTCTTGCTGCTTCATTCCTGTTTCCGCCGGCTTCTTTTAATGTTTTCATAATAAAAGCTTTCCCAACTTTTGACTCTAATTGCTTTATTTCTTCCAGCAATTTTTCCAAATGGATTTCTTCCTTTCCGTTAAAAACTGAAAGAATGTGATTTGTCCAATTTTGCAAGTAATGTTCAAGATGATGTTCCCCATTGGCTGTTATGGTATGAGGTTGTGGCTTAACAGGGGTTGGAACGGATGTTAAGTTTGAAAACATTAAATCATCTGCAGTTATAACATTTTGTGTAGGATCTGACAAAGCTACAATGCTAGTAATGAAATTGGATAATTCGCGAACATTTCCCGGCCAATTATAGCTGAGTATAGCTCTTAAAGCATCTTCAGAAAAAGATATATCAATGCCTGGAAAACGGTGTAAAATATGATCAATTAATAAAGGAATGTCTTCCTTTCTTTCCCGGAGTGGTGGCACTTTTAAATGTACAACATTTAAACGGTAATATAAATCTTCCCTGAACTTCTTCTTTTGTACAGCTTCAAAAAGGTGTTTATTGGTTGCAGCAATAAGCCGTGTATTGGTGCGTAAAATTTTTTCACTCCCGACAGGCATGAACTCTCTTGCTTCAAGAACGCGTAATAACTTTACTTGAATGGACCGGGAAGCTTCACCAATTTCATCAAGGAACAGGGTCCCTTTACTGGCAATTTCAAATAATCCTTTTCGTTGCTGCGTCGCCCCGGTAAACGCCCCCCTTTCATGGCCAAATAGCTCACTTTCCAAAAGCGGCTCAGAAATTGCCCCGCAATTCACCCCAATAAACGATTCATGGCTTCTTGGACTTGCATGGTGAATGAACCGCGACAAAACTTCTTTACCGGTTCCTGTTTCACCTTCAATCAAAACGGTAATATTTTTTTGTGCGACTTTATAAGCGGTATGAAGCAGCTTACCCATTGTTTCATTTTTTCCAGTAATGAGGCCTACTTCATTGGCTAAATGCTTTATATGTTCATCTGCGTTGGTATCTTTATCTTCCAACAAGTCATCAATTTGTTTTTCTAATAAATCAATATCATCAAATGGTTTCTCAATATAATCGCAGGCACCAAATTTAATTGCTTCTACGGCAGTTTTTATCGTACTGTACCCTGTCATAATAATGGTTTTGCATCTTGGCTGCTTCTTCTTTATTTGTTGCAAAAGTGTAAGTCCATCAGTATCAGGCAATTTTAAATCAATCATAGCGGCGTGAAATTTTTGCAATGACAAATTAATAGAGAAAAATTCCTTGCCGCTATTGACGACTTTTACATTGTAACCTTTTGCTGTAAAGAGATGCGACAAGAAATGACCGATTTCTTTTTCGTCATCAACAATTAATAAATTGGTCATGATTTCACCCCCAATTCTTTGGATGGCTGCAGCCGCAATTTTAATATGAATGTACTACCGGCATTCGGCTTACTGATGACTTCAATGGTGCCCCCGTGGGTTTTTGCAATCCCCAGACTAACTGACAGCCCCAGTCCTGTTCCATTTTTCTTTGTTGAATAAAAGGGATGGAAGATTTCAGAACGTCTGTTTTCTTCAATGCCAATCCCATTATCAGTAACAGATAAATGAATCTCATTACAATGCTTGAACGTTTTGATTGTAATTTCTTTTTCCGTACTAGAAGAAAGTTCTACTGCATCTTTTGCATTTAAAAGCAGATTAATAATAATTTGTTCAATTTGCGTCTGGCTGCCTTCAATTAAAGGCAAATCGTTTTGTAACATGAGATTGAGTGAAATTTGATTATTTTTAAATTGAAATTTTAATAGATTAAGGACTTGCACAATGGCTTCGTTAAGGGAAAAGGTGTCAAAGATATATTCATCTTGACGCGAAAATGTAAGCAAGCTTTTAATGATCTGTTTACAGCGGTCCCCGCAATTCTTTATATCATGAAGAAGGGAGAATGCCGGATCGTCCTTTGAAAAACTTCGTAACAATAATTGTGAATTTCCTAAGATAGCAGTGAGCGGGCTGTTTAATTCATGCGCAATCCCGGCGGCCATTTCTCCAATCGCAGCTAATTTGCCTGAGTGAAGCAATTGTACTTCCATTTTCCGCTTTTCTGTAACATCCTTAATATAGGCAATCACTCCATAAACATATTGTTTATTGTTTTGGATTGGATATGTGTAAACCTCATAGATGGTTTGATTGGGGTAATGTAATTCCATATAGCCTGTTTTTTGGCTTTGAAATGTTTCTTTAATGAGATCAAGGAAAGTTTTTTCTAATTTGGGATTGTTGGTGTTTCCAGAAAGCTCAATCAGTCTTTTGGCTGCATCATTGAACTGAACGATCTGGATATCTCCATCAAAAACAATAATCATATCATTAACAGCTTTAAAGGTATCTTCCCATTCTTGTTTCGCTTGTAGGACTTCACTATACAATTGGACATTTTCAATGCTAACTGCCAGACAATCAGTAAGTTGTTCCAGAAATTCAATTTCAGCTGTAGTCCATCTTGAATGACTATTACATCCAATACTTAAAACGCCGATTTTTTTATTCTTACTGTAAATTGGCAATACTAAAATATTTTTCAAGTGAAGGAGAGCCAAATATTTGCTTTCATAAAACTGAACACTTGGATCATCCAATCTTTGGACCATAACTTTTCTTTTTATCAATGCTGACCAATAAAGAGAATTTTCATTGCGGATAATAGAGCCTATTTTCATAAAACGTGGATTTAATGGAAATACATTTGTTAATACAAGATGATGATTTTGGAGTAATGAAATACTCAGGTGATCAAAATGAATAAGCTTTTTCAGTTTTTCAATCATATTTTCTAAAATAGTGCCAAGCGGCATATCTACTTTTATGCTTTTCATGATCTCATTCATAATCTCTAATTGTAAATTTTTCTTTTTTACTTGTTCAATGGTATTTTTTAATTCTGTGTAATAATTTTTTTTAGAAGATTTCACCCCTGTTAATAGGGCGATCATTTCATATTTATCATTGAGCACAATATTCACCGCCTCATAAGACGTTTCTTAGAATGGTTTTTACCTGCTCAAGGTCCATGTCGCGCGGATTGGTTATCATGCATGCATCTTCCAGCGCTGTCCGACTGATCAAGTCAATATCCTCTTCTGAAAATTGCACTTCATTTAAACGTTCTGGAATACCGATATCAATTGATAATTGTTTTACAAAATGGATTGCTGCATTTCCGGCATCCCGCTGCGTCAACCCTCTAGTGTCGATCCCCATCATTTCTGCAATTTCTGTAAAACGCTTCGGTACTGCGATAAAATTGAAATCCATGATATGAGGTAAAAGGATAGCATTTATTTCTCCATGTGGTAGAAGGAACCTTCCACCGATTGCATGTGAGATTGCATGTGCTGCACCTAATATTGCATTAGAGAAAGCTAGCCCGGCCTGCAGACTGGCCATCGCCATTGCTTCTTTCGCTTCCATATTCGTTTTGGAAGCAACAGATGGGCGCAGATAATTTGATACAAGGGCAAGGGCATTTTTAGCTTGGACATCTGTTAATGGTGTGGCAGCTATACTGACATAAGCTTCAATCGCATGGGTCAACACATCCATGCCCGTTGTCGCAGTCAAAGCACTGTCTTTTGTAACTAAAGTGTAAGGATCGATAATTGCAATATCAGGAACTAATGTTTTGGAAACGATCGTCATTTTTCTTTTTCGTTCAGTATCAACGATAATGGAAAATTGGGAAACCTCCGATCCGGAACCGGCTGTTGTCATGATCATTACCATGGGCGGCAGCGGCTTTTCAATCTTATCGATCCCTTCATAATCACTGATTTTTCCACCATTTGCAGCAAGGATTGCAATCGCTTTCACAACATCCAAAGCGCTGCCGCCCCCAACTCCGATAATGGCATCACATTCATTTTCCACAAACACCGAACATCCTTTTATTACTTCGGTATCTTTAGGGTTGGGAGTAATATCTGTAAAAGTTGCAAAAGGGAGGCCGGAATTCCTGCATATTTCTATCACATGATCAAGCCAGCCGGCATTGGCAACCCCTTTATCGCTGACAATTAACACTTTCTTGGCCCCAAGCCTCAAGCATGCCTCCCCAGCCTGGTCAAGCGCATTTTTCCCAAAAATAATTTCAGGGATTACAAATTTATTAATATGCAATATAACCACCCTATTATAAAATGATTTTCTAGCGATACGCTTAAAACAAGTATAGCTTTGTTTTTTGTTTAGGGTCAATAATATTTAAAATATTTAATTTTTAAGGTTTTAGCACCGGCTTATTCAGGGATTATTGAAAGACAATCAACTACAATAATACGAACAGGTCTTGTGTACTGCTTTTCCTGCTGTATTACAACTAATGGACGTTAAACAGCAAACCGGCCGGCATTTTTTTAAAACTGTTCCCTTTCATCATCCCGCAAGTTGCCATTGAAGCCATTGCAGACAAAAAAACGAAATGAATTACTTGGAAGAGAGGATGGTCATAGTCGTTTATCAGTTTGGCGGTGAAAATGCTGCCCTTATCCGAAGGGTCGATGAAAAAATATCCAGTGAACCAAAAACGCTATAATCATTTTGGCAGGAATTTTAACAAAATTAGGTTTACTTCCCCCCTCTCTTTTGCTATAATTCTAAATATTTATAGAAAGGGGAGAATACAATGACTACTCAGAAACAACCGCCTTTTCGCGCTGACCATGTCGGCAGTCTGTTAAGGCCGGATAAACTTAAGCAGGCCCGCCGCCAAAAGGAAGCAGGCGAGATTCCAGCTGAAGCGCTGCGCGAATTGGAAAATAAAGAAATTAAAAGGATTGTGGAAAAACAGAAAGAAATCGGTCTTCAATCTGTGACAGACGGGGAATTCCGCCGCGCTTACTGGCATTTTGATTTTCTCGAAAATCTTGACGGCGTGGAAGGCTACGAAACCGAAAGCGGCATCCAGTTTAAGGGAAGGCAAACGAAATCGCATTCCATTCGGATTGTCGGGGACTTGGATTTTAACGGCCACCCGATGATTGATGATTTTAAATTTTTACATAGCGTTGCCGGTACACACATGGCAAAAATGACAATTCCGAGCCCGAGTATGCTGCATTTCCGTGGCACGATTGCCTATGGGCGCTACAAAGATGAAGCGCTGTTTTTCCATGATCTCGGGCAGGCTTATAAAAAGGCAATTGCAGCTTTTTACGATGCCGGCTGCCGCTATTTGCAGCTCGATGATACGGCATGGGCATACCTTTGCTCTGAAGAACAAAAAGAGCAGCTCAAAGCCCGCGGACTAAATCCGGATCACCTAAAGGAGCTTTACGCCCGGACGATTAATGAAGCGGTCGATGGCCGGCCGGAAGATTTGACCATTACGATGCACATTTGCCGCGGCAATTTCCGCTCGACATGGATTGCTTCCGGCGGCTATGAGCCTGTCGCAGAAACGCTCTTTAACGGCCTCCATATTGACGGCTTCTTTTTGGAATATGACAGCGACCGCGCCGGCGGATTTGAACCGTTGCGTCATGTGCAAAGAAAAGACCTGCAAATCGTGCTCGGCCTGATTACTTCCAAATTCGGCGAGCTGGAAAATGCGGACGAGATTAAGCGTCGGATCGACGAAGCAACAAAATATGTCCCGCTCAACCAGCTTTGCTTGAGCCCACAGTGCGGTTTTGCTTCCACCGAAGAAGGCAACCTGCTTTCGGAAGACCAGCAATGGGAAAAACTGGAGCATGTTGTCAAAATTGCACATGAGGTGTGGGGGTAAATCGAGTAGGAGGAGGTGACTAACCTCCATCCTCTCACACCACCGTACGTACGGTTCCGTATACGGCGGTTCCATGAAGTCAGTCGGATAGTGATTTGGTATCTCACATCCGTTATGCTTTTCTGTCTCTCCTTAAACCACTTTAGTTCTCAGCCCTCTCAATGTCTCCCACGGAATTCACCGTTTCTATCCACTGAGTAAGTCCATCTTTGGATTGTCTGCTTCATTGAACAAAGTGAAATTCGAGTTTATTCCACACTCCTTCATGGTTCAGTCCTTCCAAATGAGGAACTACCTTATTTGTACTATGATCTCTGCTGACTTCTGACTGTTCAATAACCTATCACTAGGCTAGTTACCAACTTAGTCGGCGTACCAGTCAGACCTCTCTGGGTAAGACTGCACTCTTTCCCTACACCTATCTGCCTCATTTACTCTGTATCACCTTTGGCAGTATGGACTTTACTTTGTTCGGCAAGCTCATCCAATGATACCTAGCCTTGTATGAGGTTCATGTTCCTCAAGAATCGGAGGTTTGCCGCTCGCTTCCTTCAGATTCCGCATCACTACGACACCCTTGCGTTAGGCTATCGCTACTACTGCCTTCGCGATTCGGGACTTTCACCCTATAGAGTGCAGCCATGCCAGGCGCACCGTTAAAAAAGAAGAATGCCTGGCATTCTTCTTTTTTAATATTTTTTGTTACACATCTTCATACTTGTAAAAGATTCCTCATGAAAATTGAGTGGGATATTGAAACGAAAAGATCTTTTCATTTTATTCATAAGCAATTGGCCTTCAACTTTGCTTATATTGGTAATCGCTTTTCTATGCTTGAAAAAATGTCTTCACACAAAAGTTTTTAAGAGGGAAAACTATATTTCCCTCTTTGGTGAAAAACACCTAAAATAAACCGGCTTCCTTGGCTGTAGATATACTGTTCTGTGCAAACTCGAACGGATTGCCGACGTTTTCCCAGTGCATGTACATCAGACGCGGACTATCAAACAGCCTATGGTTATGAACTGCTGTAACAGTAATCCCCCGTTTACGCAATGCTGTTAAAAACGGATTGATTTCATTTTCTAAAATCACTGTTTCACCGAGATTCAACGTGCGTCCGTTACGATTGTTTTCAAACGAAAGCGCAAATGGGAGTGACAATGGCGAACGTGTACGGCGGCCTAAAATCGTTGCATTGATATTGCGCAGACGCTGTACGACACAAACCGGGTGCGACACAATCACCGTTCCCCCGATAATAATTTGCTAATTCCTAGCAGGATGACATATTTCCCCCTCCTTTCCGGTTAGATGTTGTAAAATATGCATTTTCTTGACTGCTTGTCTAGACAAATGAAATGCAAATGGTTAAGATAATCAACTCAACTTTCGCAGACTGAAATAGCCAGGCATTACTTGATATAACTAGGATTTCCTCCAACCATTTATTCATTTGATTATTAAAGACGAATTGACCACCGGATTGTGAGCATTTCCCAACCGCATGTCCGCCCAATTGTAAGGGGCAAGGCAAAAGCGAACGTGGAGTTCAGTTCGAAAGACGCCATCAGTGTTGTCGATGGCTATGCCCTGATTGAAAGGCTTGATTGAGAAAACTACAATGTAGGCATCTCAAGGAATCTGTTGAAAATTACTACAACTGGTTTGGTATCTACCCAGAAGCATTTCTGGCGGACAAAATTTGCCGGAACCGTGAAAATCTGGCTTACTGCAAATCTCTCGGCATCTAAAGTAGGCCACGGCTTGGCCACCCATCCAAGACAGAAGACAAGTCCTTGGAACGATTGGTGAATCAGGATGCCTCTGAACGTAATGCCGTTGAAGGCAAATTTGGTGAAGGCAAGCGCAAATACGGGCTGGACCTTATTCGAGCACGCCTTCAGGAGACAAGTGAAACAGTTATAGCTCTCCAATTTCTCATCATGAACCTGGGGCGAAAGCTCAGAGTTCTTTTTTTTAAATTTTTACAAAACACTATTTTGTCTTTTGATAACTGAATTTTGGCTTGCATCTGATTTGTTCAGCAAGCCCTAATTACATTTTTAACGCAAATTTCATAAAGACTTATTTCAAACATGTTTCGAGCTAACTTTTTGGCTTTTATGGAGAACAGATGTCCATAGTTAAAGCACATGGCAAAGCAAAAATCATCCTATTTCTTTTACACAAAAATGAAAGTTGTAGTGGAACATACCGATCTCGAACCGTTGACCTATACGCTGTCAGATAACACATGATTTACAACACCAAAAAGGGGGCTAAGTATTGTTAAACCCCACTTTTACTATCATGAATTGCCCCTGTCATAAGTTCAGACAAAAATCCTGAATGTATATGATAAGGGGAGTCATCATTTAAATACAAATTTCCGGGTTTGTTCGGAAAAACTCAATAGTATCCCTTAATGAGGCTTCGAAGGGAATGCTTGGTTTCCAACCTAATTCAAATAATTTCGAAGGCTTTCTTGTCTCCACTTCCGATCCGCTCTGGTTCGAAGTAGCTTTCACCTCTAAATTTACATCGGTTAAGTTCTTATAAATATCAATCATTTCCCTTATTGTCCGACTTATTCCTGTACAGATATCATAAACTTCTCCGGATTCTCCTTTGTTTAATAAAATCTCATATGCATTCACTGCATCTCGAACATCCAGAAAATCACGAGTTGCATTTAAGTTATTGACAATTAAAATGGGATCTGCCTCATTTCTCTCCATTTTTACTATTTTTGAAGCAATAATGGAATTTATTCCATTTGAACAACCTGGCCCGATTAAGTTTGTTGGTTTTGTGATAACAATATTCATTTTGAATAATTTTTTCCAAGCTACTGAAACAATCTCTTGGAGTGTTTTACTGAGGCTATAGGGATGAGGAATATTTGAAAGATTAACGGGGTCAATTTGTAGCGCAGATCCGGCAATCAAAATTTTACAAGATGGATTTACTTTTCGAATTGCTTCCAATAAATATGCTGCCGACATAAGGTTGATATCAAGGGTGCCTATAGGATCCTTCCATGAATCAACCACACTATTTTGACCTGCCAAATGTAAAAGATAATCCGGTTTTATTCTCTCTACTAACATAGCTACATCCTTCTTATTAGTCAGGTCACAATTTTCATTTTTCATGTTTTCTTTACCCATGAATGTTTGTTTTCTCGTTATTCCGATAACATCATATCCTAATTTCGAAAAATGATTATAGGCATGATGTCCTGTAAAACCATTTGCCCCCGTAATGATTAACTTTGGTCTTGGGTCCATATTTTCCCTCCAGGCTTGCTTTTTTATGTTAATAATTCACAGACACGGCTTAAAGGGGATGCATGTGGAATGATTTTCTGACGGCTTTTATAAAGCATCCAATGCATAACATACATGTCAGGAGTACCCTTTACCTACACCCAGGAACGCCGAACCTAAATGAAAAATTTAAGAGGGACAGCTAAAAGAAAATATTGCATTAGTGTGAATTTCCACATTATCTCAGATTGTGATTTCCAAAATATTCCAGATGTATAATATTCATACACAGCTTGATATGGAGTGGTGGGCATGGTAGGCTAGTTAGCTTTGGCGATTTTCTTTTTTTCTCCTAGCACCATTGCCATCAAGCCATACCCACAGAGGCTCCACGTCAAGTTTCGTCGCAAACCCACTATTTTGGTAGTCTACGACAAACATTACCTAGTTAAGGAGAGAATAAAAATGAGAGCAAGACGAACATTCACTGCAGAATTTAAGGCTCAAATGGTCAAGCTTTATGAAAACGGGAAGCCCAGAAAAGATATTATTAGTGAGTATGATTTGACACCTTCTGCGTTGGATAATGGATAAAGCAAATTAAAACATCCGGTTCATTTAAGAAAAAGGATAATCGTTCTCCAGAAGAAAATGAATTGATCCAGCTTTGAAAAGAAAACAAGCATTTATTGATGGAGAATGATATTTTAAAGCAAGCCGTGCTGATACTAGGACAAAAGTAAATGTGATCAAAAACAATCGTCACAAATACTCGATATCAGCAATGAGCGATGTCCTACAACTTTCAAGAAGTACCTATTACTACGAAGCAAAAGAGCAAGATAATTCAAAAGATGAACTGACAGCTGCCATACTGGATATCTTCCAGAAAAGCAGGCATAACTATGGTACACGGAAAATTAAACACGAATTAAAGAAGCTTGGCATCATCGTCTCACGGCGAAGAATTGGCAGAATCATGAAAGAAAACGGGCTAGTGTCAAACTATACAGTTGCCCAGTTTAAGCCACATGTGGATAAATGCAATGAATCAAAAGTTGAAAATGAGTTAAAAAGAGAATTTGATCAACAAAAAGAATTAACAGTTGTAATCAGTGACTTAACATACGTTAGAGTGAAAAAAGCTGGCATTACATCTGTTTATTTGTCGATCTTTATAATCGAGAAATTATTGGTCATAGTGCAGGTCCAAACAAAGATGCTCAACTAGTCTATGGAGCCTTATCAACAGTGAAAGCAGATTTACAGCAAATTCAATTATTCCACACAGACAGAGGTAACGAATTCAAGAACAAGACAATTGACGAAGCGCTCAATACATTTAAAATTAAACGGTCGTTAAGTATGAAGGGTTGCCCTTATGACGGCGCAGTAGCTGAAGCAACCTTTAAAATTATCAAAACAGAATTCGTTAAAGGAAAGTATTTTGAAAATTTCGAATAATCGAGACTGGAATTAGATGATTATGTTCATTGGTTTAATCATATTAGAATCCATGGAACACTAGGGTATTTAAGCCCGATGGAATATAAAGAGAAACACCTCAAAAAAATTGTTTAGTTTAGTGTTGACATACCAAATTTTCCTTTAGAAAGTAAAACTCTTTCAATGTACTGGACGAAAACTACTTCAAAACCTTTGCCTTGACTAGCATTTTCCTGATTTCCTCATGGGTCAAAAATTTATCACTTGAACTATAGGATGTGGTTTTTACTGAAGGAAAGGCAGAGTAATGTTCCCTTAATCCTTTAATTTCTATTTTGGGGAGAACAACAAGATAGTCCTTATCAAACTCAACTGTATCTTCAATTTCGTTACTTGCTAAAAGAACCTCATTAAGTTTTTCACCCGGTCTGATGCCGGATTCCACAATACTTACTTTTTTTCCAAAATGATTTATTAAAACTTTGGCTAAATCCATGATCCTGCATGATGGCATTTTCATAACAAAAATTTCTCCGCCTATCCCTTCAGAAGCTGCTTTCAATAAGAGGTTGATTGCATCTTCCATAGTCAAGAAAAAGCGTGTCATGCGTTTATCAGTAATGGAAATTTTATTTTTATTGTTAATTTCGTCAATAAACAGATTAACGACACTTCCATTGGTAGCTAAAACATTTCCCCCTCTAATGCATATAAACTTTGTGTCTTTACTTAGACTATTGGCATGAACAATTAATTTTTCGCCAATGGCTTTTGTAAAACCGTAAAAATTAGCCGGATCTGCAGCTTTGTCTGTTGATACGTTGATTACTTTTTTTACGCCATTATATATGGCAGCATCAATGACATTTTGCGTGCCTATTACATTTGTTTTAACGGCTTCCAAAGGTAATTCTTCACAAACGGGAACATGTTTTAATGCAGCAAGATGGAACACATAATCGATACCTTTAAAAGCATAAAATAACGCTTGTCGGTCCCTTACATCCCCTAAGGAAAAGGTTAACCTCGAATCATCAAATTCCCTTCTCATATTGACCTGTTTATCCTCGTTACGTGAATAGACAATAATCTCTTTAGGATTATATGTTAATAATTTTTTCACAAGATCATAACCCCAGGATCCAGTTCCCCCTGTTACTAAAATAGTAGCATTAGTAAACATTTCCCCAGCTTCTTTTAATTTATTTATTTGAAATTCCATCAAAAATTTCTCTCCAGTAGTGGTCGTTTTCTTGCCATTTTTCTTTATTTGGCAGCTCCACAACATGAACTCTTTCTATAGGCCATTCTTTTTCAATTAATTCATTTACATTCGTATGATTGACTACTAAAATATTAAAGTCGTTTTTTACCAATTGGGATAATACAGATTCCAGCTCAGAAACTTCACTTAGAGATCCCTCTGTTCGAATAAATAATATCCGTTTCCCCTTATTTGCCATTTCTAAAAATCGCTTTATCCTTCTATCCAGTTTTTTCCTCACGTCCGGATAGGTTGATAATTTTTCAAATGAATTTTGGTCAGCCTTAAAATCATGGCTCGATACAATGTTGTAAGCAGTATCATGGACAACAAGAAACTGTTCCTTTGTGTCAACGCCGGTTGAATATCCGGTAGGCTTTAAATTGGGAAGGTCCATAAAACCTGTAAATCTATTTCTTAATAACCGGTTGACATCTGACAAAGAAGGGGATGACATCCAGTCTAACGGACCAGCAAAAGGCCTTAAATTGTTTTTTCTCAACTGAAGGGCTGCGAGACAAAGATCCCCTAAACTAAAAATAGCATCGTATTTTCCTTTAATTTCTGCTAAACTCATTTAACAAGTTCCTCCTTTTTATATTGATTTTTCAAAAATTAGATTCATCTGAATTCATTAAATGTAACTCATCATTCAATTGCGAGGGTATATAACTAAAAATTTCTAAAATGTATTATTAACCAATCAATTTTAGAAAGAATTCGCCCAAAGGTTATTAAAGATATCAATTATGAACCAGAACCCATAATATATTTATAGGTATCTTCCAAGCCTTGGTAGATATTGAAAACCGGTCTCCAACCAAGTTTTTGGATTGCCTTTTGATTGTTCAAACAACTATGTTTGATGTCACCTATTCTGCCACTGGTGTTTTTCGAATCAATTGCAGAGCCGTGAATTTTATTTAAGTAGGAAACCAATTGATTGATAGAGGTGGTTTTTGCGGTACTAATATTGAATATATCTTGATGACCATTATCAATCGCTGCCATGTTCGCTTGAACAATATCCTTAACATAAATAAAATCCCTGGTTTGTTCACCATCTCCGTAAATCATCAAAGGTTCCCCGTTTTTAATTCGATCGAGAAAAACAGCCACCACCCCACCTTCCCCCTTTGCGGATTGACGTGGACCATATACGTTTCCGTAACGAAGAATCGTGAAGGAAAGTCCATAAAGATGATGGAACAGATGAAAATAGGATTCTGCACTTAACTTGGATAAACCATAAAAGGAGATTGGCACAGTCGGATCCGATTCCAATAATTGATCGGTCCGGAAATCTCCATAAACAGCAGATGTTGAAGCAAAGATTACCTTTTTAACGTCAGATTCCCGACAGGCTTCTAAAATATTGATGGTTCCGTTGATATTGACACCAGCATCTAAATTAGGATAACGGATGGATATTCCAACATCTGCTTGGGCTGCTAAATGGAAGACGATATCGGGCCTTTCCCTGTTAATGATTTCCTTTGCATCCTTGGAGCGTATATCAATTTCATGGAAAATTGCCATGGGATGGATATTTTTTATACCTCCTGCTGATAGATTATCTATTATGTGTACCTCGAAATAATTTTTTATCAGTTCATCAACTAAATGGGAACCGATAAAACCTGCCCCCCCAGTAACCACGGCCTTCATATACGAATCCCCCTCGTATATTATTTTTAGGCCCTTGCTTCAGAGCCTGAATTACCTACTTACCTGCAGTCATAAGTCAAATTTCTTGGGTGTCCCGGGATATTTCTAGATAATGAGAACAGGATCATTTGGGACAATTCTTTCTCCCCATGTGGGTTTAGCCACATTCAAAGAGTGTTTCTCAGTGTACGCGCGGTGCCCCCTACTCGCAGGCTGTTCTCCTTGTTTTTGAACCTGGATGTTAGTAGCTCAAGGGCGGCTTTCAAAACAGGGGCAAGTTCTGATGCACAGGTTGCTGGTCGGCGTCCACACTAGAGATATCTCAGGATATCCGGGAAAGCCCCATGATTCTAATTCAGAAGGGAGTGGACACCCCAGGAAATGATTTGTTGGTTTAGACATTCGTTCTTTTGATATCAAAGTCTGCATTTTGGATGGTGAAAGCGAAAAGCTCGATTCCTTTGCCATTTCGAACGATCTGCCAAGTGCTACACAGCTTAGGGACAGGATTTTGAAATGTGCACAGAACCGGACCTTCGATGCTCTAAAAATAGGGCTGGAGTCCACTTCTGTTTACAGCTTCCATCCGTCTATGTTTTTACATAACGATGATTCCCTAAAAGCTTTGGGTGCCAAGGTGTTTGTCATGAACCCAAAACAGATCGCCAACTTTAAGAAAAGCTATTCAGACATGGATAAGACGGACGAGATCGATGCGTTTGTGATCGCTACTATCTTCGCTTTGGTCGCAACTCCATGTCAGTTGTAAAGGAAGACCAGTACATCACCTTACAACAGCTGACCCGTGCCCGTTACCAGATTATTCACCAGTTGACCAGAGAGAAACAGCGCTTTCTCCAGCACCTGAGTTTTAAATGCAATACGTTTTCACAGGAAGTGGATTCTTCCGTCTTTGGAAATGCGATGATGGAGCTGTTCTCCGAAAAATTCAGTCTGGATGAACTGGCAGAGATGCCGTTAGAGGATCTGGCTGGGAAAAAAGGCCATAATCGATTCAACGATCCTGAATGTGTGGCCAAATCCATCCAAAAAGCCATGCGTTCTTCGTATCGCCTGGACAAGGTGGTGGAAGACTCCATTGACCTTCTCCTGGGCACATCGATTACGTTAATCCGCACCCTTCAAAAGCAGCTGAAGGAGCTTGAAAAGGGCATTGAACGCATTCTGGCGGGACTGGAGGAAGCTCAAACCATTGAATCCACTCCTGGCATCGGCAAGGTATTTACAGCCGGCATTATCGCTGAGATTGGACAAATTGAACGTTTCGAAGATGAAACGAAGATAGCCAAATACGCTGGCCTTTACTGGCGGAAACATCAATCCGGCCGGTTTATTGCGGACGATACTTCGCTTTCTCATAACGGGAACCAATACCTGAGATATCATCTGGTTGAAGCCGCCAACTCGGTAATCAGGCATATCCCTGAATATCGCGCTTACTATGAGAAAAAGTACAATGAAGTACCGAAGCATCAACACAAAAGAGCTCTCGTTTTAACCGCAAGAAAATTTGTGCGTCTGGTGGATGCGCTACTACGCAATCACCAACTCTACGCGCCGAAAAGGAGCGTGAATGAATGACACATAGCCGGTCATGAATCCTTTTAAACATTTCCAGTAAATCCCATATTTTTACTGGTCTAGTTTGGTGTTGCCTTTTTCCTAAAAATCGTCCTTTGATCATCAAAAAACGAATCATTAGGTACTTGACATATCACCGCAGGTCTTTTATCATTTCTTACTATCATATTTTTTGTTTTTAAAAATGAACTGAGTAAAAAACACAAATTCCCCTTTTTGTTTGAAATATCTAGGGATTCAACATTATAAATAAGTAAAGGCAATCGGTTTTAACAAATTCGTTCAATAAAACAAAAAACCGGGTAAAAGCGTGCCCGGTTTCCTTTACACATGTAATCAGACAGATAACAATCATTAATACCTATCTATATTTTTTACTTTTTGAATCAAAAATTTTCTCCTTCCAATTGTTGAAGTTGGAATGTGGCGGGGGAGGTCAGCTTTTTCCCTCAAACCTTATCTTTTTCGATTATGTTTTATATAGAAACATATTTTATATATTCAGGAAGATTCTTCCCCCATGCTTACCTGTTTCCTGTTATTAATTTGATTCTTCCAGCAGTTTCCCGCTTGTAATATCCAGGATTAATGAATTGGGCACCTTATAATCAGCCGGAACGGCTTCCTTTACTTGTTCCCAGATTTGCGAATCTACCACTATTTCTTCCCCATCTATTTGTAACAAAAATAAATCATTATAGTGATCGGGCTTCATTTGTTCGAACAATTGGACACTTAACGGATTGGGTATTTTAAAGTCTTGGGTAATTACAGTTTTAATGGGCTCCCAGACAAAAGGATCTATAAATACATTAGGCGAAGGGATATCTGTTAAAAAAATCGAATTATAAGAGTCACTGTGAAAGGGTTCAAAAATTTTTTCAATTAAATGGGTCGGAATCTTATAATTTAAAGGAAGGGTGTCTTTGATGGTTTGCCATATTTCAGAGTCAACAAAAACCTTATCATCGGAAATTCGATTTAAAAATATTGAGCTATAGTAATCGTCCTCCATAACTTTAAAAATATCCTCTATAAGCGGATTAGGAATTTTGTAGGATCCCGGTATATTTTTATTTATCGATCCCCAAGTTTCCGGATCCACAAATAGGCTCGATCCATTTAAAATCGGTGTGTTAAAAATGGAACGATAATAATCGGCTTTCATTGTTTCAAAAATAGATAAAGTGTTTGAATTTGGCAATTTATAGTTTTTTGGTACTGTTTTTATAATTTTTTCCCATTCTATGCTGCAAACAAAAACATCCGGACTTGGAATAGGGGTGATAAACAACGAATTATATTTATCCGCGTTGATTGGAACCCCCTCTAAACTATCATCCACTGGCTGGGGTGGTTCGCTTTGTTTTTGTCTTCTCCATATTTTATTCCACCAACGGTTAATTTTTTCATACAGGATCATTAGAAGTACTCTAAGACGTGCCATTCTCCACATCCCTTTTTCGTTTAGAAATGGCATCCTTATATACTTCCATTAAATTCTTAACCCCTTTATCAATATTCCAGTATGACATTCCCCATTTTTTTGCGTTCTTTCCAAGCATATTTCTGTACTTTTCATTTTCTAACAATAAATCCAGGTTTTTGCATAATGCAGCAACGTCACCGGTAGGAAATACCAAACCAGTAACACCGTTTTCAACCATTTCTGGTAGTCCGCCTGCATCACTTACGATTATAGCTTTACCTGCAATTTGTGCTTCAATAACGGATAACGGCTGATTTTCTAAAAGACTGGGCAAAACATAAATATCCGCCTTTTCAAGTATGCTTGGCACATCATCTCGTTTTCCAAAAAATAATACGTCATCATCTAAATCCATGGATTTGCACTGTAATTCCAGATCTGCTTGTTGATCACCACTGCCAATAATCCAGCAGACCCAGTCATTTCGGATTTTCTTCAACTCATTTAGTGCAGATAATAAATGATGGACGCCTTTAAGTTCCACCAATCTGCCGGTGTAAATAATAACCTTTTTATCGATAGGCCGTCGAATCGATGTTTTACTCTTCATAGCCTTAATGAAACGTTCAGTATCAAATCCATATTGTAGAACTTTTATTTGTTCTTCCGGAACTTTAAACTCATCCACAAGAATATTTTTCAACCATTCATTTGCTACAATTGTAATCTCAGCAGAGGTGGCCCCAATTCGTTCGATTTCATCAAAATATGCCCTTGCAATAAATGAAGTTTTCGTTTTGTGTATGGTGGTCAATTGGTGCCTAATCTCATGAGCTACAGAACCATGAAGAGTCGCAACTAACGGTATATGGTCAGGTCTAATGCGATTTAGTGATGCGGCTGAAATCACATCATGTGCGTGAATAATGTCATATTTATCTATGCCTAGGTATGCAGCACTTAATTCATAAACATAACGATTGAATTCGGTAGACTTCACTAAATTATTAGCATGAATGGCTGGATAAGCTCGAGCATTTAACTTTGCATCTAATAACGGTTGGATTTTATCCCTATCTACTTTTCTATTCTCATTCACAATGTAGACGGATTTATTATCCTCATCATAACCGAGCATATCCACCTGATGCCCCTTTGCTTCTAATTTTTCTCTTAGCTGCACCATATAATTCCAAACGCCTCCCAAATGGGGAACAGACCAATATGTCGCTAATAATATCTTCATAGCTAAAAGCCTCCCTTCAATATTCGACCTATAGGGTAAAATATGAAAAAAGGGCCAATATGGTTTAGGCCGCTATCATACATAATGAAAATTATTTATGGGAATCATTTATATAAAATTAAGCATATACAGCTTTAAACAGAAAAAGCTCCTATATTTTAACCATTTGTAAAATAATCGGAGCTCCTTTTAAAGGAATATCGTCTGTAAGAAGAATTAATTTCCCCTTTGATACCTGATAACTATTTGAGGGTTGTAATACCCCATTAATAAAAAGGTTTGTATATGAAACGCTTTCCTGATCTAAAATTCTTTGCGAACCATATCCTGTTAACGCATCCTCTTCCATATACGTTCTTTTACAACCATCAGAAATTGTAAAATACTCAAAAATACTGACTTTTAAAGGGATAATAAAGTTATTTTGTTGTTTTATTTTCGGAAAATTAAACAATACAGGGGAATTAGGAGGTATTTTACTGTCCACTTTCATATAACTCCCTCCAAAACATGAACCCGGTTCTAATGTTTGTGCTAAAAGCCATCTGGTATAACATTATATATTTAAATTGGGGAATAAGTGAAAAAAATGGGTGTTTGCATTACTTTAGAAAATTTAGCCTGTCCATAATATCATTGTCTTTTTTCTTTACATATTATAGATACAAAACATTAAAGTTTGGAGGAAGAAAAATGGGACTGAAAATAATTAAGCTTGCGGTTTCCTCGGAAGCTAAAATCGAAACAGCACCAACCGTTACACGCTTTTTTTATGAAGTCACAGAGCCTATCAAAGATGGATCCACTCTAAAAATTGATGCTTCGCAATTTTTAGATGACTCTGGGAATCATGTCAATACACTGCCGCTATTAAATTTAAACAATAGCTACTTTAACGTTTATATTAATGGTGTTTTACAAATGGATGACCACTTTGCTTATACGGCTGGCGAGGAGGGAGTAGGCAATTTACTCATCTCCATTTCCGAAGGAAGTATCGCTGCCGGGACACCTATTATATTAGAAGTTATCAACTTTGATCCGATATTAAAGACAACATTAGAGACTTAAGTTTTTTATAATTTTTCTCTGGAAACATTATTTTATTAGAAGATGTTTTTAAGCATAATATAAAAAGATCTCTTTTACGAGATCTTTTTATATTTCAATATTTTTCTCATGTTTTTAAAAATCTCCGAACTTAAAGGTGACCATCATATCCCTAGCGAAGAACTTATCAATTGATTAGGATAAGGTTTAAATATACTAGTAACCAAATTTAAAGTGATCTAGTGTTTCACTTATTAAATCAATTTTCGAACTTTTCCTTTTAAATATTTATTATATACTCAAATTTCGCAGACTGAAATAGCCAGGCATTGCTTGATATAACTAGGAATTGCCTCCAACCATTTATTCATTTGATTATTAAAGACATTGGCGTCCAGTGTTGTTTTTGTTTTGGCTAATGATTGAAATAG
>Ga0207747_1000647_pt1 | contig 35295 bp, 48 predicted proteins | sample HigsolmetaGSP11D_FD_184839 | JGI IMG/M metagenome (GOLD analysis project Ga0207747, IMG submission 184839) | High solid enriched microbial communities from the Joint BioEnergy Institute, USA - SP1-1-D (SPAdes) | ecosystem: Engineered > Bioreactor > SSF (Solid state fermentation) > Aerobic >...
TAATGGTGTTCGCGGTGGCGGCGCTCGTTGCACCGTGGACGCCTGTTGTGGCTGCGGCGTGGGAGTTGATAGTGTTTTGGGCGGTAGAGGCGGCGGTGGTGGCAGAATTTGCGGTATTTTGCGCATTAACAGCAGCGGTCATTGCCGCATCCGTCTCCTGCTTCCGCGCCACGTCATCGCTGGCTGCGGGAGCGGCGGCTTTGAACCGGCCGGCGGGGTCGCGCTGGACGAGCGTGTTTGGTGTGGCGGTGCTCGTTGCGCCGTGAACTCCGGTAGTCATATTTGCATGGGCGTCCACTTTCGCCTGCGCTCCTACTGGCGTTTCCGCCCCAATCATCGCCGGAGTCAGCGCGTCCGGACCACCGGTTGCATGCCGGGAAGCGTGGGAGTTGGCGGTGTTTTGCGCCGCCATCGCGGCGGAAGCGGCGACATTTGCGACATTTTGCGCATCCGCGGCAGCAGTTGCGGCGTTGTTGGCGGTTTGTTGGGCTTCCTCGATTCCATCCTCCATCCGGTTTAGTTCGCCTTCTGTGATGATGTCATTGAACTGCCAGTCTTTTTTCTGAAAATCCACCTTATGCGCCTCCCTGTATGAACTGGATATTGTGGCTGAACACCGTGGAAACCGCCGTATCAATCTCGATCCCCGTAATCGATGTGATCATGTTGTCCGCTGCGTCCAGAAAATCAATCCGGGTTACAACCATGTCTGGCGGCAAATGAAACTCGACCGTAATACTGTCCGAGTAGGTTGTAAAGTTCAATTGAGTAATTTCAACGGATTCATTCACCAACGCTTTGGCAAAAAGTTGTTTGGTTCGAGCGACAAGCTGCTCTTTGTAAAAATCCGTTACCGCCATCGTTGGCACCTACCTTCGATAAATTTCACGATCGATCAAGACCGTTCCCACCTTTGTCCGTCCCGCTATGGCAAGCCCGGCTCGGGCATACGATATTTTGATTTCCCGGCTCGTTTCCCGAATCCGCACACGCTCCACCGAAAACGGAGACTGGATGTATTCCATGTTGGCGGGTTTGAGCGCATTGACCAATTCCAGAATGTCACGAAATTTGTACCCGTCCACGGCAGGGATGGAAATCGTAAAAGCATATTCCCCCGGAACAAGATGGATTTCCGCCTGTGTCGTGCCAATATAGGCGTTGAGCCGTTCGCGCAGCGTGCGCAACGTGATCGGCGGCTTCCGGCTCTTTCGCTCAATCAGACGTTCCCGTCGGAACGGGATCGTTTCATCGCCGCCGGCCGTGATGCGGAATTCCTCTTCCCGCCATTTCAGCGTTTTTTCGGCGGTTTGGATGAATTGCTCTCCCATCACGAAGTTGATTTCCTTTTTCAGCTGCTTCAATTCTTCGTTGACCGTTTTCGCTATTTCCCGGAACTCCCGGATCTCCCCATAAAAAGGAGGCAAATAGGACAAAACATCGGCGCTTTCTTCCGTAAAATCAATTGGCAATGATGCTCACCGTCCCCCGCACGGCGATCTCTTCCTCCGCCAGCGTCAGATTTCCGTCCGTCCCGTTCAAGGTCAGGCTCAAAATGTCCTGCACCGGCGCCAATCCGATGAGACGGCTCATGAGTACCGCATGCCGGACCGTCGTGTCGACAAAATTGATTTCCGAAAAGTAGGCATCAATCTGTTCCTCCGCCTCCTGCCGGATATCCTCCGCGCCGTACCCTTCCCTAAACACGACCTCCATCTCGACGTTTACCACCTTAGGCGTGGCCGAAGCGGCGGTGAACACGTGCCCGATCGGCGCCAGTCCGGCGCCGCCCACTCCGTCTTGATGCGGGTCGATCGTATTTTGCACCAGCGCGACCAGTTCCGGACTCGGCACGTTGTTGCCGGCGTCCGTGACCACCGCCTTGACCGTCCCCCGACCGGCCCAAAGCGGAAACAGTTTGAACCGCCCCACGCCGGGGATGGCGCCGATCCACTGCTTGTATTGGCCGATATTGCCGCCATAACTGACCGTATTGATCGATTCCACATATCGGGCGTACAGCTCGCCGTCCGTCTCCGCGTCTTCTCCGGGAATGAGGACGTCCGCAAGCGTGGCGCTCGTCAATCCGTCGACAAAATCGATCGGAAGGAGGCTGCCGAAATACAAATTCCCGGCGGTGCCCGCGGTTTCCGCTTCGAGTTTGAACTCTCCCGCCGCTATTTGTTCGACGACCTTATAGACAACCTCCCCACCCCGGAAACGGCTGCCGATCGGAACGTCGATGTTGAAAACCCCTTTCCGGACCGCTTTGGTTGCCGGACGGCGCTTCACCCCGCTTTCCTCCGTGCGGTAATCCAGAAATTCGCCGCTCGACGTCCGGGCAAAGGTAAGGCTCATCAACACGTCGAGATCCGCGTACATTTGAGCAATTTCGGCCGCCACTGGCGCCAGCGCGTCGTAGATGACACTACCCTCGCGCTTGTCCACGTCGTTCGGTACGCGATCCAGCATGCGCTTTAAAATCGCGTCAAAAGTTTGGTTCTCATACACTCGTGGTCACCTCCTGGGTGAAGGATCCGAATGAAGACACGACTGTAAACCGCACGGTCGCGGCGTCCCCAGTCACATCAATCTGAAAGTCCGTTACATCCTCAATTCTGTCGTCTTGTATCAGCGCCTCGGTGATGCGCCGCCGCAATTCCGAACGAATGAAAGCAGGATTGGCACCGACAAGCCCGTTCCACTCCATTCCGTAGTCTGGGCTGTATATGAGATACCGAAACCGATCCGTCTGTAAGATTTTAAACACCGCCTGTTTTACAGCTTCCAGCCCGTCAGTCATTCCAAAGATGCGGCGTTTTTCAAAATCCAACTTGTACGTTTTACTTGGTTGTTGAACTTCTTCCACCTGTGTGTTTTGAAGCGTTCCTCCTGTCGGTATCATCCGCCCACCACCTTATCCAAGATCAAGTATTTCTGGCCGCCCTGGACCCGGAGCAGCACCACCCGGTCGCCGGCTTGCAACCCTGGACGGATGACGATCGGCTGCGTTAGTGCCTCTCCTGTTGTTCCGTCGGGCGATGTGTGACTGTGACGCAGGTCGATCTCGAGCCGTTTAAGCGACTCTGGCACAATCAAAAAATCCGCATCAATGGTGAAACGCTGGTCAACGTTCACCTCGAGCGGATCGGCTTTCTTGACGGTCCCAAACATCACTGCCACCGGGGCGGCGGCTTCCACAGCCGTCAGGGCGGCCTGTCGGATTGCGTTCAGCATGTCAGATCACCTTCAGTGTGATGGACATTGTGTGATCGGCGCCATCGAACCGGTGTGTCACCTCGTCCACCATCATCGGCTGGTTGATGTTAAGCGCCTCGATGACGACCGGCAGGTACATGCCAGCGCGCACCCGGATGTCGCCGATGGCCTCCAGCTTCAGCGTGCGCTGCTCCCTGTTCTTGAGCGCAGCCAGTCGGTTCAAAAGCTCATTGATCTGAGCAGCGTTCATCTCCTCATCCACGGCCTCGTACAGCTGGAGCACGCCCCAGCGGGCGATGTTGGCGCTGTCTTGGACCATGTACACTTCCCGCCGGCCCGTTTCCTGGTTGTCTCGGTATAACTTGATCCGGTTGTACGTTTCCTGGTCGATGTCGCGGCCGTATTCAAACTCGGTCATCAGACTGCCATCGCCGACGTAAAACCCGGCCTCGAACGATCGCACGTCCCGTAGCGACAGCGCGCCAAAGTCGTCGAAGAACACAAAAAACCGATTCGTGTTCGCCATGGTGAGCGTGTTCGCCTTTTCAATGATGTCGAGCAGCGTTTGCCCGTCTTCGACCATGGACGGGATTCGATAACCGGTATCGTCGATTCGGCCCACCTTGAGATTGAAGTCCGCTGCGATCTGGTTAATGATGTCGCCGGTGGTGACGTTCTTCAACACGTAGGTATCTTTATTCAGCAGATATCGCACCTGGTCGTATGCCTTGACGCTGATCTCTCCATCCTGGTTGCTCTTGATACTGAAGACATAGCCATAAAATACGTTCACGTCATCCATCCGCACCCGGATGATATCGCCGTTCTGGACGGTGAATGAGCGATCTTGGTAAATGCCGCTGTTTACCAGCGTAAAATCCACACTGGCCGGCCTGCCGATGCGGGTTGTCGTCCAGGTTAAATCCTTCGCGATTTCCGATACATCCCACACATCCCCGTTTTTGTTGTCAACCAGGATTTCAAGCATATGCCGCACCGCTTTCTGCCGGCAGCGTGAGCACCAAACCCACCGGCAAGGATTTCAACTGCGCGTCGCTCAAACCGTTCAATTGCTGAATTTCGCGCCACCGGCTGCCGTCGCCGAGCACCTTCTGCGCTACTTTCCAGAGATTGTCCCCGGCCACCAGTGTGTAGGTCGTGGGCTGCACACGCTCATCCGGGCGCTTCGGACTCTCTATCTGGATGATCGGAGGCGTCCCATCCTGCTGCTGGACTACCTGCACACGCCGTGCTTCATAAAACCGGTATTCTTTCAGCTGCAGCGTAAATTGAATGTCACCCAAGGTCCCTGCGACTTCTTTCCATTCGAACCCCTCGATGCTGGCTGCCGTATTGATCTCCATCGTGGACGTGTTTGCCACAAGTCGGATCGGCCGCTTGGAATCCCACCATTTATTGATGAATCGGACGTATTCCATAGGCTGCAGAACGATCGAGGCCGTGATGAACGGATATCGCTGCGCTGGGAACAGGCTTTCGATCGTATATTCGGCCAGATCGCGATCCTTGATGACGTTGATTTTGCCGAGTTTATAGACCTCATGCCCGGCTCCGTCACCCCGGACTCTCTCCCCGATCTCGCGAGGGAGGATGGGGAGCTCGAATCCTTCCTGTTGATTGTTCCAGGAGAGCCAGATACCATAACGATTTGCCATCAGCCATACACCCCTTTTGCCGAAGAGGCAATTTGCTCGGTCAGCGCCGTTTCAATCCGCGCGATGATGGTGTCGATGTCGCTCTCTTTGTTCACCGGACCGGTTGTTACCTGCACCGTTGGCGTCAGCGTCACAAAGTTCTGGATTGCATTTACCTCAGCCAGCTCCCGCATCATCTTCAGATCCTCGCTGCTGATGTCCACCGTGTCTTTGATTTTGCCGACTTCTCCGACTTTGGCGATATTGTCGATATTAAATTTGTCGAATATACCATCTCCAGTTAAATCCGGCACTCCAAACATACTTTTAAGAGAATTAAAGGTTTTTTGAATTTTGTCGGAAGCGAATTGCCCAATAGACTTACCGATTTCTTGCCCTGACCTGAAAGCATCGCCATAATCCATGATTCCCATTCGCTCGATAACTTGATAACCTTCAGGCATTTCTCCAAGCCACTTTTGCATTTTATCTTGCAAGCTTGAAATGCTGTCTGCCATATTTGAGCCGAATACTTTATCAATTGCCGAAGCGATTTCCTTGATGATTTGCAATACGCTATCGGCAAAGTCAATGAACAGTTTTTTTGCTGAATACAGCGGATGCCGAAATACGTTTACCAAAAATTCTGCTAACCATGCGAAAATGTTGTAAATTGGCGCAATCGTATTGTAAACGCCAGCAAGTAATACTCCGAATAAACCGACGACATAGCCAATTACCTCTGTTGTCGCATCACTCCAGCGATACAGGGCATAAATTAGAAAACCAATTGCGGCGCCGATCAGCAGGATCGGCCAATTGGCCGCCAACCAAGCAGCAGCCTGAGCCAAAATCGGACGGACGGTCGCCCAAAGCGCTCGTACCCACATCCAAGTTTGCCGAATTAGAATCGGCAACAGCGCCGAGCCGATCGTTACCAGAATCGGTTCGATGATCGACCAATTGGATTGGATGGCGTTAGCGATCCAAATCAGTGTCCCGAGCAAGATGTCCGCTGCTTGCGCCGCAACATACAGCGCCTGCGTCAGTTTCTGTATGACGGCTGCACCCTGTGCCGAATTCAGCCATTGGTTCCACCGTTGAAAGACCGGTTGGAATGCCCGGAAGGCTTCGTTTTTCAACTGTTGAAGCAAATCGCCAAACGTCTTCGGCATGGTTTCGAACTTTTTGTTGATGTCATCGGCTGCCATAAACAAAGCCGCTTTGATAATGTCCGCCGTAATCTCTCCTTTGGCTGACATTTCCTTCAGCTCACCTTTAGATTTCCCGGTGAATTTGGCGATTGCATCGGCCAGCATGGGCGCGTTTTCCATGATGGATCGGAATTCATCACCCTGTAACTTACCTGCAGCCATGGCTTGCGTAAGTTGGTACATTCCGGCCGTTTGTTCCTCGATGGATGCACCGCTGATTTTGAATGCCTTCTGCATCGTTTCTGCGAAAGCAACGATTTCATTGTTATTTTGAAAAGCGTCGCCGGCGAGAAGACCAAGTTTACTTACACTGTTGGCCATGGCCACGAAATCGCCGCGGGCTCTCTGCGCTGCGGCGAAGATTTGGTCTTGCAGCTGTTCGACCGACTGACCTTCATCAACGATCAAATTCAGGCGCGCCTGGGTGGAAACGAAAGTGTCTGCAGCCTGTACCGCGCTTTGTGCCACTTGCGCTGATAGATACGTGGCGGCCACTTTTTTGGTAAATACTAGCAATTGATTGGTTTCTGACTTGGCCGTTTGTACCGATTGGTTAAACTTTTTCTGCGCAGCGGTTGCTTGGTCAATTGCCTGGCGGATACTTGCTTCAGCCGCAGCCAATTGTTGTTTGGCAGCAACCAGAGTTCGGTCGATTTTGACATTTTGATCGACCGTGCTCTGCATCCGTTGCATGGTTGCAATGACCAGGTTTAAGCTGTTGGTGATCGCCTTCAGCGGACCGCTCATGGCGTCAAACATCTGAAGCGTGCTGGATACTGTTGGCATCCTTTCACCGCCTTTTAAGAACATATAAAAAGCGCCCCGTGCGGGACGCATTGACTTCAAAGGGATATTGTTTGCCCAGTGCTTACTGGTAGTTTTGATTTTACAAATTTCGCCAATTTATTTGCCTTTAAAATATTTTTCACATCAAAGATTAGAACTTTTGGTTCTGCTTCCCCAGATGAAAGATAGTTTATGATTAAAAAATCCCCTTTTATTTTCTTTTGGCCTATGCCGGACATTCCGCCTATTATGGCGCCAATCGGGCCGAGCAGGAGACCTCCCATAACACCGCGCGCGATTACGGATTTATCTTTTTTTAACAAATCGCTTTTTCTTACCCCTTCGGCTGCCGTCACTTGTGAATAATTTAACTCAAAGAAGTTTTTGTTCGTCTCAATAATGATTTTTTCATCGGTAAAAAACAGATTTGCCAAGCTGTGTTGTGGAGCTCCCGGTATTCCATGCATATGCACCGCAACACTATATTCTTTTGCTCCAAGTTTTTTGGCTTTGGATGCCGTTTTTCGACTAAGTATGAAACCAATTATCCCAAGTGCAAATATTACGATCAATACAATCAGAATTGGATCCAATGATAGCCCTCCCTGCTCGGACAAATTTTCGTTTCCAATTTTATCATATTTTACGCAGGGAGAGCTATCTCCGTTTCTTTTTCATCGCCGCTTTTTTCTCCGCTCCGCTTCGATTCGCTCGTCAATCATCGCGATGAGTGCCGCTTTTTGATACACGTTCAGTTCCGCAAATTCCCACGGCATGATGCGGAGCTTGTGGAGGGCGTAGTAAGCGTAATTCCACTCACTATCGTCCTCCCGGATCAGTTTTTTATCTCATCGACCAGTTCGTTGATATCGCGGTCGAATCCGTTGACTTCCTGTACTTTCTGCACGAGTCGCGCGTACTCGCCGGGCAACAGCATCTTTTTCAGCAGCTCTTCCGCTCCCAGCACGCCGTATGACTGCTGCAGCTCGACGTCCTTCAGGTCCGGAAAAACGACACTGGCGACCGTGACTTTCGCCAGGTATTCGTCAGGCTGAATTTCGGGCGCATCGCCCTTTTTCCTTTGTGGTTGCATGGACGCTCGACGAAGCTGTTCATTCTCCGCTTCGGTCAGCGCGCGGACTTTCCACGGAATTGGTTTGCCGGCCTCATCGACGAACCGCTCGGAAACGACGACTTCTTCAACGGCTGCCGGCCGGACGTTCTGCGCGAAAAACGCTTTGAGACTGCTCACCGTTTACCCCTCCCGAAAAACAGGGCGCCCGAATCAGGCGCCCGTGATGGTGTTGAAAGATTCGAGGATGTCGTAATCGCTGAATGTGAACGGCATTTCTTCCTCCAGCCTGTCGTCGCTGGTAGCGTCAAATTGGGCAGCAGAGACGCTGTCCAGGTTGCAGCCTTTCAACACAACCCGTTGACGGCCAGCGCTGGATTGCGGATCCTCATTGACGATCATCAGGTCGAACCAGAAGTCGCGGCCATTTTTGATGTAATCCAACATGAGTTGCCGGAACAACGTCGTAACGTAATAGATAGTCAGCGTGCCAGTACCACTCCAACCGGATGACACCTGCGGAGTGTTGGTCCGGCCCAGTACAGGTACGTCTACCTTATTTTTTTCAATCGTCGCTTCGATGGACTTTGCGTAGAAGAGCTCTTCCACGCGACCGTTGATTGTGATGAAAGCTTTGGCTTGCTTTCCGCTGATAGCGTCTTGTTCGCGCATGAATGGCATGTCGCTTCACCTCTCTTATCTTACCGTAATCGTGAAATACAATTTTTCGGCACTGTCAACAGGTTGGACCCACTGATTCACAACGACAGCGTCTGGACTCGTCCCGGGCAACACTTCCAGATCCGTCTGCGGATCAAAATTCTGGATAGCGCCGATATTCTGATACTGGTTCGTGATGTTAATGCACTCGTTTTTGAACAGGTTCCGGCCGTCGTCGTTGTTCGGCACCTTACCGATATACGAAGTACTGAACACGCGCATATAGTCATTCCCGAGGCTATCCAGCACGCGCAGCACGCGATTTTTCCGGAACGCCTTCCCCTTGGCCGGCGTAAAGGTATGCAGCGTATTGATGTCCTGTTCGACCACGGCGCGGCCGTCCATCGCCGTGAACAAGAACTCGCCTGCCTGGAGCGCGGCCACGATCTGGCTGTGCGTGTACTTCGGCGAGACGTCCACGGCCCCGTCGTACGCGTCGTAGGTCAGCGACTGGTTAGCTGTCGCCCCTGCCATTGCGCCGGCCACCCAGGCGACCGCCTGCGCAGCGGTCAACGTCGTTCCGTCCGCCAGCGCGACGCCGTTTTTGACGCTGATCACGCCCTCGTAGTCGGCTTCCGGGTAGTTCTCCATGACCACCTGAATCTTCTTGCCTTCATCTTCCCTGAGCCGTTTAACGAACGATACGAACACGCCTTTGGTTGTCGTATCTGTCGCTGTTAAACCGATGGTATGAAAGTCGTGCACTTCAATCGCTTCCAGGTAGTCCAGATAGTCCTGCGCTGTCACTTCGCCGTCTGCGCCGCCTGTAAGCGGCGTTCCTGCGGTAGCAGTCGGCGCACCCGTTCCGCTAAATTCCACCCAAGCATTAGGTTGCAATTCCTCGATCGCGGAAACCGTTTGGGAATCCACTTCGCGCCCATCCACCAGCGTTTTGACATCGAACTTGGCCGAATCGTCAATGTTCTGTTCAACAATGATGCTGATATCGTTCCCGCGGACTCCGCCATGTTTCGCCGTCACAGTCAGACCGCCGACCGTGGCCGATGCCGGCGTACCGGTATTGAGCCGGTACAGCAAAAGCATGCGGGCCCTTTTCAGCGCTTCCCGGACCAGCAGCAACTGCGGCGACGTGATCGAATAACCGAGCGTATCAAACGTATCCGCGCCGGCTTCAACTGCGATCACCTGTTTTGCCGGGCCCCAAGAAAGAGCCAGCGGCAGGCTGACGATGCCGCGCTCGCCGAGTGTACCAAGCGGCTGCGCTTCGCCAACAAAGTTAATATAAACGCCTGGGCGAACTTTATTTTGAGCCGTCCATTGTCCACCAGCCATGGATTACTTCACCGTCCTTTTTGCATAGTCCTCCACCAATTTTTTGACTTGGTCAAGAGTGTACCTTCCATCATCTTTCAAAATCACTCGCAGCACGTCCTTCTGTACCGGAGTAAAATTGGCCGATTTCAAAAACTGCTGCTTTGTGAACGTCACGCCTGGTTGCTTATTCTTTTCTCCCACTTCAAAGCCTCCCTTATATTGAGCGTCTGCATGGCCGGATTATCCGGTTTCGTCGCCCAAACGTGAAAATTGTATTCGACGAAAAAATGCAAAACCTCGTCGACGATCTCAAAACGCATTCCCGTTCCGCGGACCGGGCGGCCGGCCACGTGGATCCACTGCAGTGCCTCTGTCAACTTCTCGGCCATTTCGTACATGTCATCATTGCTACGTTCGGGTGCAAAATAATGCACATCGAACGGATGGTTTCGCATAAATCGCCAGCCAAGTTCCTGAGTGTGTTCAGGTTCCAGCAGCCGAACAAAAAAGCAGGGTGGTTTCAAGCCCTGCTTGATTTCTTCTCCCATGATTGGAATGTCCGGGAACGCAGCGTCCAGTGCGGTATTCACGGCGTTTCGAACATCGTTGATCGTCACCTGCAACCACATCACCCTTTCTTCGGCGGCCGGCCGTTCATGATGTTATCTAATAGTTCGATCATGCGCTTTTCCAGATACCGAGGTAGTTCACGTTCGATCTCCTGCATACTGATCGTCATCATGAACCGACCTTCGACCCACTTCGTCAGGTCCGCGCCGGTTCGGTGACCGTATTCGACGAATTGAGCGTAGTGCGTGTTGTTGAAGATCTCGACCTGATACGCATTCCCGCGGCGCTCGACCCGGCCAACCTGCCAATTCCGGCGCAACTCGCCTGTATCGACCGGCGTTCGCTTCTTGATCTTGCGTTCCGCCCTGTATGCCATCTCCAGCAAGAAATCCTGGATGAACCGCTCGATGACGCGCTCGTCCAGCGCTTTTTTGAACGTCTTGGCCAGCTTCTCAAACTCACTGAAGTCGAATTTCCCCCACTTGGGCATCACAACCACCGTGCCCGCAGGCGGTCAAACAACCGCTCGTACCAGCGTGACACACGTCCGTCTGGTTCGATGTAGCCCTCGATATCCACGGCCATGATCTTGTCATGATGGAGCATGTGGATGGTCTGTTCCCTAATCACATGCCACGCCCAAACCTTGTCTTTTCCCGGGTTACGAAACCAGTTCATGAAGTCTTGCACGTCATCAGCTTGCTCAATCGGAATCGGTTGGACAAATACGTCACCACTGACCATGTGTACAGAAATAGTGATTTCATCCGCGACCGATTGCGGGCGGTCCTTCAGATCAATCATTACGCCCACTCCTCGCGCTGGAGGCTGACCTCCTGATGGGTTGAATACGGGAACGGCTCCCCGGCGGTGTACCGGCGCGCCACCGTGCCACGTGTCACTTCGAGCAGATCTCCCTGGCGAATGTCCAGCTCAGGCGAAATGAACAGCTTCGTTTCGTACCTGATTTCGTTCTGCGCCTCAGTCTGGTTGTTCTGGCCGAGCGCGCGCTGCGATATACGGCAGGGATGATCCGTATAAACCGGCTGCGGGACGAGCTTCGTCGTTTTCGTTTCCGGATCTTTCACCGGCTGGTACCGGTATATCATCGCGCGGTCCGTGTACAGCCGCTCGATCGCTCGGCGGTGGCGCTCGATGTTCATCGTCACCACCTCAGCTTTCGGTACCGGTTGAGATCGACCCGGTAATTCAGCACGACCTCGTCGATCACCGACTTGGCCGTGTTGGTCAGGCCGGCAGTTTTGGCCGGCGCCGTGGACGTGTCGCCGACCGTGACGGACTCACCTCCGCCGATCGTCTCCGCAATCCCGGGCAGGTTCGGCTGCTCGATCCGGAGCGTGTCGATCGTCATGGACACCCAAACGGGTTCAAGCTCGGCCGGAATCTCGGACAGATTCGTGTAATGCAGGATGCGCTGACCGATCTCCTGCACGTAGGAGTCGATCAGCGCATCATGCGAGTCGTCCAGCCCCAGCCGGAGCTTGATCGCGGCCAGGACCTCAGTCGCCGGCATCGCGGTCGCCGCCCTTCTTCCGTCGCTTCGACTTTTCGGGCGCTTCTTCTTGCGACTGCTCGACCGGCTCAGTCTGCGGTTGCGCGGCGGCCTTCGCCTGCTTCATCTTCGCGGCCAGCTCACGGCGCCTGCGTTGAAATCCTGTCAGACTCATACCGGACCACCTCACGCAATTTTGAAAACATGCTTCACAATCCGGATCGCCTTCGGTTCGTAGACACGTTCCCAGTTCGCACCATCGGCCAGCTCCGCATTTTCCGGGAACACGTCAGCAACATTTTCCTCCGTCCACTTCACGCCGCGCGGGTGCAGGATGAAGATCCGGCGGTTGATGAGGAAATCCTCACCGGACGAGGCGAGCGAATCGCGGTCAATTTCCGTCGGAATGATTTTCGGATGCGAACCGTTGCCCAGCGCAATCGCACCAGCGCCGAACAAATAAATCACGCCGGTTTTCGTTGCCGTGTCATACGGCATCGAGTCGTCGACGATGACGCGCTTGTTCATGAAATACGGAATGCGAGGCGACTGATCTTTCTCCTGCACATACTCGATCAGTTGCCGCTTGGCCAGATACGACTCGACCATGCTGTGCATCATAACGCCGGTCAAAAGCTCCTTCGCGTCACCCATCAGTTGCACCGCGTCAATGAAGCTGTCGCCGCTGAGAAGGGCGGCATCGCCTTCTTCGCCAGAAATGTCGAGAACGTGGTCAGCCATCGACGGCGATTTGAACACGCCTTCGAGCGTGGCCAGCAGGATCTTTTGCATCTCACGGGTCCAGTACGAAGCGACCAGGTCGGCGATCGCCCGCATAGGGTCATCGCCGGAAAGCAGCGCAGACAGTCCGTTCGCACCCCACGCGCGGGCGCGGCCGTGCTTGCGAGCCACGTCCTTATTGGAACCGATCTTGCCCGGCGTCAGCGCACCGTCGTCCTTCATCGTCTCAGAATCGCCCGTCAGGTCGTTCCAGAACGGCATATTGACCAGTGTGTTCGGGCCGCTGGCCAGCTCGTCGAACTCCTGCGTGTTTTGCACAATTCCAGATTGAACAAGTGCCGAAAGCTCCATCGTCCGCTGGATCACATACGGGTTGAAAACTTCCGGCTGAATAACGTCAGCAATGCGCGTCGTCAACTTTCATCAGCTCCCTTTCGCCAATGCTTGTAATTGTTTCGCGAGCTCGGGGTTTTCGCGGAGAATCCGCCCCTGCTCGGTCAGGTTGAAATGCTCCCGTGACCACGGGTTTTTGATCCCGCCGCTCGCCGGATCGCGGCCCTCGGCCGGAGTGGCGCCTTTAAACTGCGGCCCCTTGTCCTGTTTCTCGACAAACAAAAAAGCCTTGCTTTGGCGCAGGGCTTTGATTTGATCGTCGAGGCCGGCTTTGATCGTGCCGTTCTCGTCGATCTCGATTTTGGACTTGTCGAGCAGCCCGGCCACCAGATCAGGATCGTGCACCTGTCCGGCCACCGCCAATTTAATTGCCGTGGTCACGGCCATGTCGCGGAGCTTGGTTTGGTATTCCTGCTCTTTGGTTTTGTTCTCAATCTGCAGCTGCTCAATCTGTTTTTTCAGTTCCTCGTTCCCCTCGGCTGCCTTTTTCAGGTCGGCCAGCTGCTTGTCGCGCTCTTTGAGCGCTTCCTCGGCCTGTTTCTTGGCCTCGTTCACTTCGTTGAATTTATCCTTCGGAATCCAGTTCCCGTCGGACACGATGGCAATTTTGTGCTTGTCTCCAAGCTTCGCCACCACTTGGTTGTATAGTTCCTCACCGAGCAATTCTTTCAGATCCACTTTTCAACACGCTCCCGATTAGGTTTTTAGGCTGGTAACCCGCCAGCAATCGGCTTTCGTTCAGTTTGGCCCCGAACCTTTAAAGAGGGCAATGAATCAGGCCCATCGCTGCTCTGCGGTGGGCCTGTTGATCAATGCTTCGAAATTCCTCAACGCCCGAATTGCATCATCTTTATTTTCAAAATAACCAATATGGTAATACTTTCCGTTGATACGCTTTTTGACCCTCCACTTTTTTCTAGATTCGTACCATGTTACACCTATTACTTTCAATGGTCTTTTTTTCGGATCTGGATTCCTTACATTCTCGGACTGCGTTACCACCCTCAAATTATCCATTCTGTTGTCCAAGGTATTGTGATTTATGTGATCAACAACCAACCCCTCAGGCGCTCCCGTCAATAACCTATGAAGCATCACATTCTTTTTGGGACCAAGTCTTCTGTCATAGCCGTGGACATAATATGATTTTGTGCTTTCATTCCATGTCGCCCGAAATGTCCCTTCAAAATCGTTTAGAATTTCCAATGATTTCGTATCAATCAGCGTTTCTAACATACCGCTTCCGGACGAAACAAATATTGCTGTTACGTCTCCTCGAATCTCGAAATTGTTTTTCATATCAATCACCTTGCCTTCAGCCCATAATAAAAACACTCTCGCGTGATTTGCGGGAGTGTTTTAACTTGGCAGTACAATTTCACCATTCTTCAGTTTTTCGGCGATTCCTTTTTCACCAATATCACGCAGTCGTCGGATCGCCGCATCCACCCTTTCAGAAACATTCAACTCAGAACAGAGTTCTGAGTTGAGAATCTTATGAACAGCGTCCAGATTTTCTTTGTTCTCCAGCCACTGATTAGGAATGTAAATCACAGCGCATTCACCCCCAGTCGGTTCATTGCAATAATCAATACGTTCTCAAAGACAATTTTCTCATTGCCTGTGAGATTCTTAACGCCTTTCGTTATCGCCGAATTCACATCGTCTATCATCTGGCTGCGGTAAGTTTTGTAATTCGGCATATTTTCGAGCATCTTATCAACCAACTCTGCGGTGTTCTCTTTTATATACCCCAGATAAGGTCGACTGTACTCAGAGATATCAAAACGTTGCGAGCCGATTTCATCGATCAAGTTCTTCCATTCGGCTGTTTTTTCTGCTCCTATCCTGTATTCGTAAGCGATTTTACCGAAATCCGAAATCTTACTGGCCTGTTTGAACGGGGGAATCGATTTGAGTTTAGGCAATGTTTCAATTAGGTGTCCCGGGTAACTTGGTGAAATCTCGCGTGTTATGCCGATTTGTTTGACCATGTAGTGCGCAAAGGACTCCGCAAAGACATCATCGTAATAAGCCCATGTTTGGAACCCAATTTCATGGATATCATGCGGTAACCCATGCGCCATGGCGTGAAAGAGTTCGTGAAAAACGGTTTTAACCTGGTATTCCAAGTCTCTGACATCGCCTGAGTTCAACTCGTAGGTAAGCACTTGGAGTTTTTCTCTGCTCGGGTCTAGACGGCACTGCCCATGTGCGGAAATCCGATGTCTTTGCGCTTTCAAAGTGGAACCTGACTGAGCTAACACATTTTGAGCGAATTCCTTTACGTCTTGCTTATCCCAGTCGTTGTAAATTGATTTGACGTTCGCTACAAAATCAGTCTTCGTTTCACTTTGGATTTTTACATGTTCATTGTACCACCGTTCGTACGTGATGTCACCAGGAACGAAATACGTCTGCCCATCCTCATCCCTCGCAATCCGCTCTCCGACGTCGATCTCGTCGTCGAAGTACGGTACGACGGTCGTCCGGCAGCGTGCATGCAGCGGTGGATAGTTCACTCCGACCTCACGTTCGGACAGCGCGAACACCTTCCCGTCCATGCTGCGACAGATGTCGCTGGTTCGGTTGTCCAGTGTGGCCAGAATCTCGTACCGATCGACGACACCGCTTGCTTTGTACCCGGCAGCCGTCGCCTCCCCGACGAAAAACGCCGTCTCCGTCTGCACCAGGCGCTCGGCGTTCGACAGCGACACGCGCATCCGGTCCGCCAGCTCGCGCGCCGTTCGGTCCGCGGACTCGCCGCGGATGAACGCCTGCGCCAGCTTGGTGCGCAGCTCGCCGATCAGCTTATTCCGGTCACCCCATATGCGCTTGGACCAATTGCTGCCGGCGAATTCGGTCCCGAGAACAGTCTCCAGCGCGTCCCGTTCGATCTTCGCGAACGTGACACCGAACCCGGTGCCGCGCTGGATCTCGTAGATCGTTCGGTAGTAGGTATCCTCGTACACGTCGCCCAAAAGCTCGCCGGTGCCTTTTTGACGGCTCCCGGCCAGCATTTCAACTTGCTGCTGAATCTCTATCAGCAGCGCTTCATAGCGGCTGACGCGGACCCGGTAATACACCTCGTTCAGCTGCTTTGTCCAACGGCCGTCGGCGTTGTTTTTGGCTTTCTCGGTGAACTCTTCCAGCGTCATCTTGAACCGCCGGAGCTCGCTGCCGGACAGCTGCCGGCGAGCCTCGGCCATGCTGACCTGGCCGTTTTCGGCATAACGCTGATAGAATACCTCGATCGCGCGCCGGATCTCCTCGGTCGCCCTGGCGTACTCTCGCGCCAGCTCCGCCTGGTAAGTGTCTGCCTTCGCGAATTGTCGAGCGGCGACCTCTTCACTGCGGCGTCGCCAATATTCAGCCGGCTTCATGCAGACTCACCAGCACCGGGTTGCTGGCCGGGCGGCACCTGTCCGTCATACCCATCCGCAAACCGCTGTGTTTCTTCTTCTCGCTGCTTCCGGATCCGAGCCAGTTCCTCTTGCACGTCCGTGACCCACGGATGCTGCGCGACGAGCGTCTCGTCGGAGAGGATGCCAACGCTGTTGCGGATGTTCGTGATCGCGTCGTTTTCGTTGATCAGGATATCACGGTTGAAGATGAATTCGACTTCTTCACGGGAAAAGTCCCCTTCTCCGGTATTCGCCAGGTGCTGATTCACGAACCAAAGCAGTTGCTCAAAGCTTGCCTGGAACTCGGTTTCGATGATGTTTGCGTCCATGTCGAGATCCGCGTACAGGAATTTCAATGCGATGCCCGACTTGTCGCCGCCGAACCGCTCGGACTGCGTATCCACCCCGCGGCCGAATTCATAAATGTCCTTGCGGAGCCGGTCCAGGTGCTTTTCGACCGCTTCGGTGTCGATGTCGATGCTGAGCGTATCGACCCCGCCGCCTTGGTCGCCCATAACCTTCACGGCCCGATACGTGGACATGTTCCGCCGGAACTCGCCCAGATCCTGCCCGTCGTAGTTTCTGATCACGTAAATGCTGTTGGGCAAATCCTCCAGGTTGTTGGCGTGATCGGATGTCTTGTTATCGTAATCGTCGACCAGCGACTTGATAACCCGAATAAGCGGCAGTTCCTCGTCGTTGTATTTGAAACAGATAAATGGGACCTTTTCCCAGTTCATTCCCTGCTCCTGGTCGCCCTGCACAACGACAAAATGGCTGCCAACATCGCCCGCCTCCACGTCGGGGACCAGGCCGCCGGAGTCGAGCACATACCGGCGCACGCCGGACGTGTCCCAGAACTCCACTTTCGTGACGATCTTCCGGTTCGTCCCCTCATAGACTTCGACCTCGTACACCCGAATGACCGCATCCAGTTTCGTGTGATCCGCGTCGCGCCACAGGGGAATGACTTCCTCACTCGGGATTTTCTTGAACGACAGTCGGCCCTCTTCGTCGTAATAGACATGCAACCAGGCCCTTCCCTTGTTCACGGCTTCCTTCCCGAGGTTCTTCAGCAGCCGCAAAAAAGACCTGTCGAAAATTTCGTTCAACAGGTCCAGATACTGTTCGTTTTCGGTCTGGATGCTGAGCGGTTTTCCGAGCAGGTAGCCGATTTTCTGGTCGACGAGTTTGCGGACAAACGCGTGGACCAGCTTGTTGTTGGCCAGGTTCTGCACCTCGACCAATTCGCCGTTCTCGCCGATCGCCGTGCGCTTCCGCTGCAGGATGTCATGATCGCCGACATAATACCGCTGACCGGTGAGCATCCATCTGCGCTCATCGGATCGAAGCCAGATGTCAACTTCGTTTTTGATGATCTGATCCAGTGTCATGGCTGCTCGAGCACCGGACTCAATGATGTCAATGATTCGCTGCGTTTCAGTGGGCATGCCGTCACCTCCTCACTTAAACGAAATGGCCGCCGGCCGCATAACCACCGTGTTCACGAAATACCGGTCACCGTCCATCTGGTGGTCGTTTTGCTTAATCGGCCGTTCCTCCCCACGCTCCGCCGCCTTCTCGTCCCACACATAAGACGCAAATTCGCGGAACGTCTCTTTACAGCAATCGTTGTACAGGATCCGGCCGGTATTCAACGCCGTGGCCATGTTGCGGATACCCTCCAGCACGTCATTGCGTGCCTGCCGGACCGCAAACCGGCCTTTTTTTCGAATCAGCGCGATGAACGACGCCGCCGACGGGTCGATAATGATCGCGCGCGGCTGAATGTCTCCGACGAATTCCTCCAGGTCCTGATAATACTCCTCGTCGGTCTTTTGCCGTCCCTTCTGCCGGCCATCGTAGTGATACTCCCGGATCTTGTACCAGGCGCTTTCAAACTCATGCGGGTTCGCCTTCGTGGGCGGCGGGACGAATCCCCACAGCCCGAACGTCATCGGATTCTGTGTGCCGTAGTCGACGCTGACGTAATACTGCGAATACGGCCGGTCGACAGTCGGCCGGACATGCTTATCCGGGTCGAACATGTCGTAGATGATACCCTCAGCCAGCACCCACAGCCCGAGGATGTATCGGCGGTAAAACACGCCGCTGTACATCCGGCGATAACGCTCTTTGACGCGCTCGGACAGGCTTGGGTTGTCGTCCATTGTGAAATGCAAGTGCAGAGCGTTCTTCTGCTCCAGCTGGTCCAGCCATTCAAGTTTGAACCAGTGATAAGGCCCCGCTGGGTTGCAATTAAACCACAGCTTGGAGCCGTCAACTGAGCAGCGCGCCGTCGCCTGATTCACAAACGACTGCGGCATGAGCGCGACCTCGTCGAAAAACATGCCGGCCAGCGTGATGCCCTGAATCAGGTCCTGTGATCGCTCGTCCTTGCCACCGAACAGGTAAAAGTGATTCGTGACGGCACCGCGGCTGATGACCAGCAAGTTATCCGCCCGGCGATCCTCCACGCGATACCCGCGGCTCGCCAGCATCTGCTTGAGCGGACCGATCACATTCCGGCGCAACGCCCCGATCGTCTTGCCAGCCATGCCGAACTGCTGGCCGTTAAATGTCGCCATTGCCCAGATAACGAACGAAAGCGACATCGAGGCCGTTTTCCCGGCACGTACTGACCCGTCGCAGATAATCGCGTCCTTGTCCCGGTGCGGACTGTCCGGCATCCACCAGGTGAGCACCTGCAGCTGCTTCCGGCTGAACGGATGCCAGCGGAAAGAAGCGAGCCTAATCTTCGTCTTCGCCATCGTCGCTCCAAACCTCCGCCGCCTTGCCTTCGAGCGCTTCCAGGAAGCCGTCGTCAACCGGTTCGTCAGTTTTTCCGTTCGCCGTCTCAATCTTGTGCTTGAGCTCGAGCAACTTGGCTTTCTTTTCCTGGACGCGCGTCAGCGCCTCTTCGATCGCCTGGATCTGCCCGAGCGTGCCCTCCGATTCCTGCAGGTTCGTCCGTTTTCCCTTTTCGATGCCGACCGTATGCCTCACGACCGTGAAATCTCCAGCCGCACGCAACCGCTCAATCCGCTGCAGCATGCGGCGTTCTCGGATGGTGATGAGGCGCAGCTCCTCGTCGATCTGTTTCAGGACGTCCGTGTCGACGACATGAAAAAGGACACGTTCCTCGGGATCGAGGGCGTCCATCCAGATGGTTTCGTATTCACCGGTTTTGACGGCATTTTTGTTCCCTTTAGGTGCCCCGGTGGACTTTCCGCCGTGCATCCGGCAGCGGCCGTTCGCCATCGCACGGTTCCGGCACGGCAGCCCGCTGCGTGTTTTGGCGCCGCAGTAGTTTGCATGAGGTTGTTTTTCCGCTGCCACTACACGACCACCACCTCACCAATTGACCGTTGTGTTAATTTCTGGTATTATCTCATTGACCGCTCGGGAAGCGCCCGGCGGTTTTTCTTCTTCCAGAACACCGAACAACCGCCCCGCACCTATCCGGACTCGGCGGAGGAGGTGAGGGCCGCAACTCACCCGTGAGGCGGCGGACGAAAAAGAGCCCTGGCCATTTGGCCGAGGCTCTGAAATCATCATGCGTTCGGGACGCAGCCATGGGCCATGCTCCCATGGACGGCAGCCATCGTCCAGCCCAAGCCTGTTTGCGCTGCCTCGGCCGGCCTCATTAAGGGCGTGCTTACGCGTCTCTCTTCCGCCACTGTTTCCCTAAATGCAAAAAGCGCCCCCTGAAAAAGGGCGCACGAAGGGTACTGTATTTTATACGTCATCTGCACGTCATACGCACGTCATTTGCACGTCAAGAACCTTCTTTCTGGCTCTTTCGACGTACTGCTGGACGGTGCGCCTTGACAATCCCAATCTATCACCAATTTCTGCAAAAGTCAACCCATGCGCCATATGCAAGAGCCAACACGTCAGCTCGCGCTCGGTCATCACCGCCACGCAGTCCAGCAATTTCCGCCGCTCCTCGTCCGTCATCGGCTCGGCGCTCGCCAGCAGCTCCCGACGCCGATAGATGTCGTGTCTCTCCACTCCTCTCCGGCTCCCCGGGCGCCGGCCGCGCCGCATCCAGTCTAAAGCATAGCGCATGTCACCCAACATGTCAGATACCGTCTTCGCTTCGTCAGCAGCGTATGGGTCCGAGGTGTCCAATGATCGGCGATATTGGTCAAGATACTTGATGCCAGCGGTATACTGTTGGATCAGATCAGAGATGTTCATCGGGAACCAGCTCCCCGCTGCATCAATTTCTCCGCCGCTTTCTTAACCTCTCGTGCATTGAAAAACGCATACACCGTTCCGTCTGGGAATTCGTTCACGATTTCACCCTTCGGCCCTCCAGGCCATAATCTTTTTGTTCCGGATTTTGTCCACCTTCCGCGAATCCGAAATCCGACTTCGGCATTTTCGCCTTGCAGATTTATCTGCTCATCGCAATGTCGAATGATTTCTGCTAGCGTCATTCCGTCTCGCTCCTCCCTTGTACTGATCCGGCGATTGCCAAATATATACCTGCCCGCCGATCGAGATCACGGTCGGGACGCCGTTTTTGACCTTGATAGGCATTACGACAGCTCGAAATGGTTGTCCAACTCTTCGCTCTTTCATGCCGATTTCACCCTTTCGATCCTCGCTTTCACGGCCTGCATCAGCTCTTCCTGCCCTGTCGCCTTCCGTTCAATCGCTTCAACCGCTTCTTCATCCATCGTCCCTTCGGCCACCAGTCGCATAACTACAATTCCGCGGGTTTGCCCTTGTCGATAGACCCTGGCATTTGCCTGCTGATATTCTTCCAGACTCCAGATTTGGTCAAACCACAGAACCGTCTGGCAGCTCGACTCCTGCAAATTAAGTCCGTGTCCAGCGCTTTTAGGGTGCAACAGAAGAAGCGAGATCTCGTCGTTATTCCAAGCACGTATGTCTTCGTTGCCGCCTTTTCCTTTCCGCAGCATCCGGGCTTGCGGGAACCGCCGGCAGATTCGGTCGAGACTATGTTGGTAATTGTAGAACACCATAATCGGTTTCCCTTGCGCCGCCTCTATGATGTCCTCCAGTGCATCCAGCTTGGCGTCGTGAATATATTTGACGCCGCGCACCTCGTCGTAAACGGCGCCGGACGCCATCTGCAGCAATTTGTTTGAGAGTACCGCTGCCGTATTCGCCACAACATCCGCATCGGCAAACGGCAATAGCAAATCTCGCTCCAGCTTCTTATACAGCGCCCGCGCCTCATTCGATAACCGGACCGGGACAGTTCGTTCCACCAACGGCGGCAGTTCAAGCCAGTCTTCCGCTTTCATGCTGACCACAATATCCGAAATGGCCTCATAGATTCGCTGCTCAGCCTCTTTTTTCTCGCGCCATTTGTAAACGATGTGGCCGCTGCGCTCGCCCGGGATAAAATACCGATCCCGATACCCTGTAATCGTTTTGCCCAGACGCTCGCCCATATCTAGCAGGTAGATCTGCGGCCACAAGTCAATCAATCCGTTTGGCGCTGGTGTCCCGGTCAAACCCACAACTCGCCGGATCATCGGCCGAACACGGCGAAGCGCCCGGAATCGCTTGGACTGGTGGTTTTTGAAACTGCTTAACTCGTCGATGACAACCATATCAAACGGCCATTTGCTGCCGAATTCACCAACCAACCACTCAACGTTTTCCCGATTAATAATCCAAATGTCGGCATCTGCTTTCAGCGCCCGTCGGCGCTGCACCACACTCCCCAATACCTTCGAGACCCGCAAATGTCGTAAATGGTCCCATTTCTCGACTTCCCGCGTCCAAGTATCATCTGCCACTCGAAGCGGGGCGATGACCAAAACACGGCTGACATCGAAATAGTCATGCAGCAACAGATCGATGGCGGTCAGCGTGGATACCGTCTTACCCAGGCCCATCTCAAGAAATAGCCCAATGTAAGGTGTATCAATGATTCGCTGCGTTGCATACTCCTGATATTTGTGAGGTTTGTATCTCACCAACCTCTCACCTCGTCAATGAATCGATCTATGTCCTCGTCCGAGTCAATTTTGTAAACCTCATGCCCCAACTTTCGTAACGTCCGCACCCATTTCTCCTGCAACGGGTCCAGCGGCTTTCCTGGAGCCTTCATCTCGACGAACACCGTCCGGCCACCAGGCAGAAGGATAATCCGGTCCGGCACTCCTCGATTCCCAGGGCTCACCCATTTCGGCGCTCGGCCGCCGATCCGCTTGACCTCCCGGACCAGGCGACGCTCAAGCGTTGATTCTCGCATGTTGCTGCCTCCTTCCAACGGATGGACAGTGAGACATCGCGCGCGCGCGTACTCTTTAAATTGCCATTTAACCTACTTTTGCATTAGTGCAACACTAGGTTATTTGGTCTTTTTTTTTTTATAAGAAAAATTACTGTCCCAACTGCCCCAATCATGGTTAAACTATTGATATTGTTGACTTTCTGGCGGGTCAGGTATCCGATTTTTTACTGTCCTCACACTGTCCCGATTGACCCGGAATGTGGGACAGTTGGGACAGAGGAAAAAACCGTTCTGACCCTAGCCTACTGACCCGGGTTTTCAATCCGCTCAAAGACGGTTTGCTTCCCATACCCCGGTACACGAACACGTCCTTTTCTTTCTCGCCACCCCGGAATGCGACGCATGATGTCGCAAATTTCCTTTGCTTCCCAAGGGCGCATAGAACCTTTTTTGTTTCCAAGGCACTCCGTCCAGATTTGGGCCGCACATACGCGCTGCCGCTTTTGCCCTGTTGGTCGATCCATTTCGTCAAGCTCTTCGGACTCAAGCCATTCTTGGATCAGCCCTTCGCGCGGATCGGATTCCATGTGTGCTGCTTGTTGCCGCTCCGCCTCTGCGCGGGCTTCCTGATCCAGTTCGAGGCCCTCGCCCGCCCTGTACCACGTTAAAACTTCCGCCCAGATTTGCCCTACCAGTTCGTCCGTGAGGTCGTCCCAATGGCTTTTCTCCGCATTTGCCGGGTCAATCTCCACCGGCCAAAAGCGCCGGTTTCCGGTCATGTCCCGCAGGAAATCTCGCGTGTTCGTCGTTCCGAAAAAGACGCATTTTCGTGGAAACTCCGACACTTGCCGGTCGTAAGCCACACGGTAGCGGTCCTCGGTCTTTGAGAGAAACGCCTTGACCTCCTCGACCTCGGACTTTTTCATGGCCGACAGCTCGCCAATCTCAAAGATCCATCCTGATTGGAGATGCTCGCCGGCCTCTTTGTTTTCGAATGTCCGCAAGGAATCCGAGAACCATTCCCGGCCCAGCTTCGCCAGCAAGCTGCTCTTCCCGGCCCCCTGCGGGCCGATCAAGACGAGCATTTGGTCGAACTTGCACCCCGGCCGGTAAAGTCGCGTGACGGCGGCGAGCAGCATTTTCCGCGTCACCTGCCGAACGTAATGCGTGTCCGGGGCGCCCAGGTATGTGATGAAAATCTGTTCCGCCCGAGACACGCCGTCCCATTTGTGGCTTTCCAGGTACTTTTTGATCGGATGGAAGGCGTTTTTATGGGCGACCTCCGTAAAAGCGTTTTGTATGAGCCTGGTTGACTGGATGCCGTAAACCTTGGCAAACCAGTGCAGCAGCCGTTTGTCATCAGCCGCGAGCCATGGTTCGTATTCCCGGTTCGGTCGTTCCCGTTCTCGCCATGGCAGCGGCTTCCGGATGACCTCTGTATTTCCAAAAGCATCATACGCCAACACACCGCGCCAAGGTCCATGCGTCAGGATCAACTCCACGTTGCCGGCTGTCGGTAGTGGCAGGCCCGTTTTTGGATGGACTTCGAGCTTTGACTCCCAGTCCGGGTCGTCATCTTCCTCCCCCTCGCCATCGAACTCCTCGGCCATTTCGGTGAATTCAGCCTGGCGTTCAGCGACGATGAGCTTTTTCACCTCTGGCAGTTCGGCCGCCCAGCGCTCCATGGCCAGGTGGCTCGGTTTCTTCGCGTCCGGCGTGTGCTCCTTGACGTTTTCGTCGAGATGGCCGAACTTGTGGACTCTAACGAGATCGAACAGGTTATATGTGCGGCCGTCGGCCACCGGATCACTGTCTTGGTGCGAATAGGCCAATTCCTGATCCGGATACACCTGCAGCCCGTTCGCGCTGGTGCCATGTATATAGGTAAACCGGTGTGGTTGCGTGCCCGGGACGTACACGTCCGAAAGAAAGGTCTCGATACCTTCCTCGATCGTGAATGCCCGGCAAAACAGACCGATGATTCCGCGTTTCGTCCGTGGGTCCTCTGCCTTGGTCGTCGCTTGCCGGTGCGCTTTCCGTTCCTCCGGGTGCCTAGGCCAACTCATGACATCCTGCCAGTCATCGTACTCGGCCAGAACAGCATCGACGTCGACCGGATCACCCTCGTAAACCTCCAGCACGGGCTCGGCGTCCTTGGAGCAACTGGGCATGTACATGAGCCGATTGGCCTGGAATGTCGTTTTGTCGAAATATAGCATTCCGATCTTGTCCGCAATCTTGCGGCTGACGGCGGCGTACTCGTCCAAGCTCATCCGCCGGTTTGCCGGTGCAACCAGCCGATACCGAGGCTTGTCGGGCCGGTGGCTGTGCGAGGAGTACACAACGTAGGCGTATCCGCCCAGGACAAGCTCGACGGCGAACAGGAAATCAGCATCGGCATGATCGGCATCGAGCGTGATCAGGCTTCGTGATTCGATGTTTTCAATTTTCCGCCGGCCGCCTCGGATGAACCCGCCAACATAAGCGGGCCCATCCTTGACGCGAAATTTCGCCGTTACGTTCATTTTGTCGTATTGCGCCATCGTCTCATTCGTGCGACGGATCTTACGCAACCGTTCGACGAATTCATCCCAGGTCAGGTATTCAGGTTTCCAATTTGTGTCGGCTCGGTGCTTGCCGAATGAAATATCCAGTTCCATGTCACCACCTCGTCAAGTGAGGCTGAGCAGCCCCCGGATCATTTCCGCCAAACGGCGCAAATCGTATTTGTCGGCGGAACTGAGACGATGTTTGTTTGAGATCGAAGTCAGCATTTCCGGTTTTCTTTCAAATTCCCGGATTTTAATGAGCAACTCATCCAGTTCCCGCTCGTAACTGGATAAATCCGAATCGTGCCTTTCCGCTTCACGTTTCGCGATTTCCACTAGTTCCTGAATCAGCTGAGCGGCCTCAAATCCGATTTTCCGCTTGACCAACTGGATCAAATCTTCAGAGGACTGGACGAAAACAAGCTCTCCGTCGTCTGTAAAAATTTTACCGGTGATCATTTCATCATCTCCTCAAACGCTTCATCCACCGCCATTCGCAGATTGTTCACGGCCACCTGGTAGTAACTCTCCTTGAGTTCGATCCCGACGAAACGCCGACCCATCTTGATTGCCTGATACCCTTCACTGCCAATCCCTGCGAATGGGCTGAATACGATGTCTCCTGGATTGCTCCAGAGCTCCACGCCGCGGGCGATAACGTCGAGCTGCAGCGGGCAGATGTGCTTTTCGTCCTTCTCATCGCGCGCTGACTTATATTGCAGTGTGTTCGTTTCCCGGATATCCATCCAGACCGGTGAGGCGTATTTTTGCCAAATGAACACACTTCGCCACATCTCGAACGGCCACGGTTCCCGACCTTCATTGCGGACTTTTTCGGCGTGCCTTTCGTATGCCTCACGGCTCACGTCCAGTCCTTCTCCGATGAATTCCTCCAACATGCCGGCAATCGGTTCCGGATTCTCGCCGGGCTTCCGCATCGTCACGAGGTAATCCGGAATGCCTTGTCGGCTCATCGCGCTGTCTTTGACGAGTTGCTTGTGCAACAGTCCGAGCGCCTTGGTTCGTTGCTGAGCAACAACAGGGTCTTTCCAGATGCAGACCTCGGAGTGGTAAATGAACCCTTCCGCCTCGAACGCGCGGATCAAGTCGCCGCGGAAATCCCGGATGCCGATGTATCCGTGATGGGCTTTCGACGTCGGCAGGTTCATGCAGTGAAAGCTCACGAGCCGCCCGGGGATCATAACTCGGTATAATTCCCGGATGAGGAAGCGGAAGTGCTCGAAAAACTCCTCATCGCTTCGGCAATTCCCCATGTCCCGGTCGCTGTTTGAATAGGTGTACAGCGAAGCAAATGGTGGCGAAAAGATGGAATAGTGAATGCTATTGTCCGGCAGACCGCGTGTGATCTCCACGCAGTCACCGTTGTATATGGCAAAGTCAGACTCGATGACTTGATCAATCGCTTTAACCTGTTGCTGCAAACGTCTCACTCCTTAACCACGACGGGATGATGATCGTACGTGTTGGCTCATATTCGGTTACGTCTCGTTCTGTGGAACGGATTGCTTCCGACGTGATATCCTTGGTGTACTTGACCATTTCCTCAACCATCCGGCGGAAGTCGGCTTCTTTTCGCTTGATATTCTCAGCCGTGGCGCCCTCTCGGCTGGATGTGATCATATACACGTTGACCGGCCGCGTCTGTCCGAACCGGTAACACCGCCGGATCGCCTGAAAAACTTGTTCAAAGCTGTCCGACAACCCAACAAATGCCATGTCGGCGCAGTGCTGCCAGTTCATGCCGAAACCGGCGATTGAGGGTTTTGTGACCAGCACGCGGATTTTGCCGGCGGCGAAGTCGAGCATTGCCTGTTCTTTGAACACCGGCTTGTCGCTCCCCTTCACCTCGACAGCGCCCGGGATGGCCGCCGCCAGCATCTCCGATTCGACGTTCAGGTCGCACCAAACGAGGAATGGCCGATCCGTGGAGTTGACGATTTCGGCACAGGCCGCCACCCGTTCGGCGACCGTCTCTCGGCGTGCCCGCTGCCGCTGCGAGAGCGTCCTGGCCGGCTCTCCGGGAACCTCGATTACGACGTCCTGCACGTTGAGCGGTGGCAGGATATAACCGTCATCCGGGTACCCGAGATCGGACGGCTTTTCAAGCATGACACCCCAGGAGGCCACCCAGCGCCAGAACGCGTCTTCCGCGTGACCTTTCAGGCGCCATTTCTGCGTCTCACCGCCGTCGTGAACGAAGAACATGGAGAGCATTTCTGTCCGACTCATGACGCCTAGGAATTCGGCGTGATTCCCAAGCTCCATATAATCGTTTGGTGCCGGTGTCGCCGTGCAGGCCAGGCGGTATGGTGTAAAAGCAAACATCTCGATTAGTTCAGTCCGGATTTTCCCGGTGAAAGACTTAAGGATACTGCTTTCGTCCAGCACAACGCCGTCAAAAAGCGCCGGTTCGAAATGTCGGAGCATTTCGTAATTCGTGATGTTGAGTCCGGGCCGGACGTCATCCTGACTCCGGCATATCGTGATTTCGTACCCCAGCTCTGCGGCCTCACGTACTGTTTGCGCAGCGACTGCCAGCGGGGCGAGCATAAGCACGTCACCACCGGTCAGGCGGTGAATGTGCATGGCCCATTCCGTTTGCATTCTCGTTTTGCCGAGTCCTGTACCGGCGAATATCGCCGCCCGGCCCCGCCTGAGCGCCCAGCGAACGATATCGCGCTGGAAGTCGAACAAGCTGGGATGGAGTGCATCCCGGTCGACGGAGAAGCCTGATGGCGTCATGGTGGCCCGTTTGCTAGCAATGAACTCGTTATAATCCATTCCGATACCTCGCTTAATCAAACTTATATCCAAGCCTTGCGGCTTTTTTCCTCATCGCCGTCTCGGTACGTCCGAAACGGCTTGCGAGTTCTTTAGGGCGATACCCGTTATCCAATAATTCCTTAAGCTTTAATTCTTCTAATGTCGTCCAAGGTTTCCGAGGCAGTTTTTCTGTACGTTTTGCATACTCAGTCACGGCTACGGTATCCCCGCAAATCGGGCAAAAGTATTTTCGTTTTACCCTCCGGGCGTATATTGTGAATCGGACAGAGCAATCATGACAATATCTCGTATTTTTGCCGCTTCCATTGCTCATTTCCGTCAATCCTTTTGATAGAATTCACACTCGAATCCAGCCGCATTGAGTGGCAAACCTGGTGCCCACTCTATAGGCCGACTCATAATTCCCGTGACCTCTTCCACGGATCCGAACCCAATCGGAACATCCAGCACAACCTCGTCATGTACGTGCATAACGATGTTGTAACCGGCAGCGTCCAACCGTCTAAGGCTCTCGGCCAAGCAATCCCGCGCGATAGCCTGCACCAGATTCTCCACCAAGCGGCCGCCGTATGTTCGATGTGACATCCATTTCTTTTTTATTTGGTCCATTCCGTCGAAAACGATGCCGTCCTTACCGAAATTCGGGTCCGGCTTAATGCGCGGATTGACGTAGGCCAAGCTTCGGCCGCTCGGCAGGTCAGCGAACAGGTAACCCGGCTCGTAGCGGTAGCGAACACCGTGTTTGAGCTTGACGGTCGTCTTTTCCCTCACTGCCGTAACTGCGGCCTCCTCGGCTTCGTACCACAGTCGGACGATGTTCGGATTCGCCTCCCGCCACTGTTTGACGAGCCGGGGGTATTCGTTCGGATCAATTTCTCGCTTCGTATCCATCGCGGCCAGCGCGTTTTCTCCGCCCTGATATCCGCAGGCCAATACCGCGACTTTTCCTTTGGCCCGCAACTCGTAATTCGGATGCCCTTTGACAATTGTCTCCAATGGCACCTTGAACATCATGGCCGCCGTCGCCTCGTAAATCTTTCCGTGCCCGCGAAACACGTCCAGCACCCAGTGCTCGTCTGCCAGCCAGGCCACCACGCGCGCCTCGATGGCGGAGAAGTCCGCGACGATGAACCGGCAGCCTGGCGACGGGATGAAGGCCGTACGGATGAGCTGCGATAGGACGAATGGCGGCGGGCCGAAAAGCAGTTCGAGCATTTCAAAATCGCCATTGCGCAGTGTTTCCCGTGCGAGCGTCAGATCCTCAATTTTGTTTTGTGGCAGATTTTGAACCTGAATCAGCCGCCCGGCCCAGCGCCAGGTGCGGCCAGCGCCGCAGAACTGCAGGAGCCCCCGAGCACGATCGTCGGCGCACATGCTGCGTTCCATTGCGTGATATTTGTCCACGCTAGTTTTCGCCATTTCCTGCCGCAACTCCAGCACTCGGCGCGTCTCGTCGTCCGGCGCTTGGTCAAGCAGGACCGGCATTTGATTCTTGTTCAAACCCTCTGACGCATCCAACCCTTGCTCTGCGAGCCACTCTTTGAGCTGCGTCACGCTGTTCGGATTTTCGAGGCCGGTCAACTCCCGGGCCTCCTGCATCAGCCGCGCCTCATATTGCGCATCACAAGCGATCGCTTGCTGGACCAGGATCGGATCGAGCCGGACACCGCGATCGTTGATTTGCTGATCCAGTGCCCATAATTCCCATTCATGGTCGGGAATCGGGAAGCGCTCCAGCTTTTTTCGAATGGTTCTTTCAACAACAACATCCTGCCGGTTGTACTCGATGAAATCCTGCCATTTCTCCGGATCGTGTTCCGGATGGTTCCGGGTGCGGCCACCGTTGGCTTTGGTCGGTTTGCACGGAACGCTGAAATACTTGATCAGTGCCTTGCCGCGTGCGTCTTTCTGTGCTTCAAGATTCAGCACTTCGGCCACACCTTCCAGGTACCCTGGCAGCCCGAGCGCCGAGGCCCAGACCGCCGTACAGCGCCATTGCCTTGGGTCGCATTCGATATTGAAATGTTTGGCAATACAAGTCCGTTCGAAATTGGCGTTGAAAGCGGTCTTGATGACATCCGGGTTGGTGAGATCGCGCATGACCTGTTCTGGCAGATCCTCGAAGGCGGTCAAATCGACAACCTGCACCGGTTCGTCGTCGTAGGCATAGGCGAAAAGCAATATTTCGAAGTCCGGCGCCTCGACGTAGCGATAAACGCCGCAGGTTTTCAGGTCGATGGATGAATAGGTTTCAATGTCGATGGAGAGGACGGTCATATCCGTTTCCCACCATGCCGCTGAGGCCGCGTCGCGTTGTATTGCATCTTGAGCCGGATTGCTTCCTCAAGGTTAATTTTGAAGTATCCGCACGTGTCGAAGATTCGAATGCAAACGTCTGCCAATTCGATCGGGACGCCGCACGGTTTTCCGTTTTCGAAGTAGATTTCCCGGATGTCGTGGCCGTCGCGGTAATCCTCCAGCGCTTCGGACAGTTCCGAATGGATGAGAGCGATGATCTCACCGAAGGTTCGGGGCTCCTCGTACCAGCCTTTATCCACGGCCGCCTGATGGGCTTTTTGAACCAGCACGTTGATCTCCATTATCGTTTCTCCCTTCGAATCTTGGATAAGAAAGGGAGACCCGCAGCCGAATCCCCCTATTCAGATCAGTTCAAGAAATCTTCATCGTCATCGCTGATGTCGACGATGTCATCAAAATCTTCGTTGGCGAAGTCATCCTGCACGCTTGCGCGGCCACCGAGGAACTCACCGTCTTGGACCTTCACGATGTTGTTCAGACCAGCGGCGACACCCTTGTTTCCTTTCGCGTCATATGGATAGAAGTTGATCGACACTTTGGCGTAGCAGCCGGAGTACACTTCCGTGCTGTCAGTGATTTCTTGGAATTTGACCCGACCGTCCGGCCCTTTGCCAATCGGCTTTGCAATACCGGGCTTTGTCCGGCTGGTGGCGTTGAGAAAGTAATGGCCTGCATACGCTTCATCGTCCGGGCGTTCTTCATCGCCGTCACGCAGCGGTTTTTTGATGTTGGCCGGGATCTTCCCGCCCCATTTCGACGTTTTGCCTTGTTCTACAGCCGCGTCGACGGCTGCCTTGATCTTGCGCAACGTCTCCTTGTCAGATTTCGGAATCAGGATGCTGCAGCTGTATTTTTCATCGCCGTTGTCATCTGGACGGGGCTCGAAGATATGGCAGTAAGAGAGTCGTACTTTTCCCGTGATTACTTTGGTTGCTTGATTGTCAGCCATGCTATCAGTCCTCCATGAAATTTTCATTTGCGAAATCTGATTCGATGCTGTTCAGTTCCGGTCGCTTGTCTGTTTCCGGAACGAGAACCGGTTTGCCCGGCGGCTTCTGGATCAGTTCACCGAGCAGTTCGGTCAGTTGCTTTTTACCGATTCGTTTTTCAAGCTCACTGATCCCGAGAAGATCGATTTTAAGATACAGATCCGGATTAAGCCCCGCACCCTCAAGAATGGAACGGGCGGCGTCCTTGTCCGTGATCTGGCGATTGCTCCGTCCTTCGACCAACTTCCATCCCGGGAACTTGGTGCCTCGGACAGCTTGAGTGTGCGCATATTCCTGCACATCTTTCGCCCACGCGGAAAGCTGCTGCGCGATGTGCAAAATTTGGCCGATTTCGTCCAGCGTGAGCAGCGCCGGATCCTGGAACTCGTATTGCAACGCCTTCATATTCTCATCGGCGCGCGCTCGGCAGGTCGCTTTGACCTTGCACCAGCGGCAGTGATCTCCGGGTTTGTACTCCCCTTTTCCTTCGAAGGCCAGCGCTGCAGCCGGCTTAACGACGTTCTCGGCCCAGTCGAGCAGTTCCTCAATGGTCATGGTGTCCGTGCTAATGCTGTCAAGACGCGGCTGATAGATTGTCATTTGGATTTCCCGAATATCGTACAGGTAGCCGTATCCCGACCAGGCACCGAGGGCATAGAGCCGGATCTGAGGATTGCCAACCGCCGAGACCGGAACACCTTTTCCATATTTGAGGTCGATCAGCTCCAGCGTACCGTCCGCGATCAGCACCACGTCGCCGGTTCCGGTCTGCCCCGGGGCGGTCCATTTGGAGTAATCCAGCTTTTCTTCGAGCAGGATCACAGCATCCGAGCTGCGAGCCTTCGCGACCATGAATCGTTCTTCAACGTACTCGACGTATTCCTGGATCAGCCGCTCCATCTCTGCGGAATACAGCGGGTTAGCCTGAATCTCCTGCAGTCGGGCGTCGAGGTGTTTCCTCTCCGTGGAATTGCAGGGGAGCAGCCGACGCCGGAGTTTCGTCTCGGCCAGCTCATGCGCCAGTGTCCCCTCGTCCGCGTACTCGCTCCGCCGGTCCGGAATACCTTCCTGCAATCGGGCGCTTGGCGGGCAGTTGATCCACTGCGCCGCCTTCGACGCGGCCAGTAGCGAGTGCGCCCGTTCAGCGTGGGCGGCGGTCATAATCCGCACCCGCGCTGGTTCAGCGCTTCGAGCAGCATGGCGTTTTCAGCGCGGAGGCGGTCAATCTCCCTTTCCGCCGCCAATGCCCGGCGGATTGCATACGGCCAGCCCTCGCGGGCCTCGGCCACAAAACGAAGATCATCCCGGGTTGAAAGGTAAGAGAGTAAAAGTGCGTATTCCTCGCGTTTTACGGAAACTCTGTCAAATGTCCACGGCCCCGGCGTCGCCGCCTCGCAGATCGCAAGATCGGCTTCCAGATCCCGTGCTTGGTTCTTTGACGCGGTATTCATTCCAGCAGCGCCTCCAGTTCGCGTTTGAACGCAATTCGCTTATCGTTCGGCACAGCCGTGATGTTCGAAACACCGTATTTGTTCAGCAACTCCTTAATCGCGGCTTTCGCTTCCGGTCCTTTCGCGCCGACATTTCTCGCCAATTCACGGAGCTCGACGTCAGAAGGGATCGGCTCGTCGGAGGCGCTGTTGTCGTCGATATCGAGTTCGTTGCCGGTCGGCTCATCTTCCGGCTCTGTCGCTGCGGCTGGCGGCACCTTGGTGCGTGCAACACGCGTAGAACGTTCGGCTTTCGGTGCTTCCGGAGCATGTGTAGGTTCAGCCGGAATGCTTCGACCGGTGATTCCGGCGGACAGAGCAGCGAGCTCTTGAATAGCTTCATTGGCATTTTCACCGTTGATGACGATTTGGACAGACACGGATGATTCCTCCCAAATAGTTGTGGTATAATGATTGAAAGTGGATTTTCTTTATGCAGTCGCTTCGGGTGACTGCTCTTTTTGTTTGAGTCGCGATGCGCAGCGTTCCAATTGTTGCTGGTAGATTTTCCGGGCTTGTTTCGATTTCGCGAATATGATTAGCTGCATCAGATTGCCACAAACACGGAGTCGTTGTTTTCGGGACACGGTTTGGTCACCTCCTTTCAAGCGGATTCTCCAAATGTCAATTCCCAACTACCACGCTCGACCATTTCCAAATACCGCTCAAACGTCAGCCCATACCGTTCCCGGATCCGCAGTGCCACAAACAACCTGCCCAGCCGGTCCACCGTGTCGTCGGGATGCGCGTAGCCGTCAGATTCACTACACGGTTTGGTCATCGTTGGTCACCGTCCTTCCGTTCATCTTCTGAATCCGCCTGTATCCGTCCTCGCCATACTGTTCCTTCTGGACTTCGTGCGTAGCGAGTACGGCCACGCCGCCAGCTGCTTGAACGATGAATCCGTATTCCTCGGCCAATTTCAAAACTTCAGTCCAATGCTGGTCCACAATTCGCCACCTTCTTCGCTGTCAAAATCGACGCCCCGCACCACGGGTCGTTAAAACGTCGCCCCGTCATCCGGCAGTAGATGCGTTTCGCCTCGGTGCTGTTTCGGGCCTCGATCAGGGTGCGGCGCTTCTCCCAGCTGACGCCTACGGAGTAGGTGTTCATATCATCCTCGCCTCCAATTCATCTATCTGTCGACAAATCTCCTGCTCCCACTCAAAATCCCCAGTGCAATGTGCCACGAATGCGAGCTCTTTGAGCTCATCGAGCTGACGGACCAGCATCATGTTCTGCCGCAACAGCGGCAGGATCATCCGCAATTCCGGCATGCCGAGAACGATGTCGCCTGTGCGGTGGTTCGTACACATGTACGTGATCTCGGCCAGCCGGCGGTGAACGGGATGGATGGTGATCATCCGCTTTTCACCCTTTCCGGACGATAGTTCAGCTCCTCTTGCTCCCGAATCCACTGATCGAGGCGACGAGCGCTGAAAAGGTATCGCGGGTTTTTCGAGTTTTCCGCACCATACACCCTGTGCGGGATGCGCTTGGACCGTATCAGTTGCCTCAGCGTGTACTCGCTCATATGCAAGTAGTCGCATGCCTCTGCGAACGTGAGCGTGCGATCCGGGGCGGCGCTGAGCTCGGTGCGAAGCTCTTCGAGGAGCTCGGCTTTGAGCTGTTCGCGTAGTTGATCGATGAATGCGGCAAAGGCTTTTTCGGGGGTCATGATTTAGATCCACCCCCGCATTTTCCAGCACGGCATCATCGCGTTCAGCGTGTCCTGGGCTTTGGCGGAAAGTTTCTCCGGGTCCAGCTCGGCGATGATCGTTTTGAATGGCTTGCCTTTGAGTCCGCCGATCAGCTGATCGATCTCACCGAACAGCTCGGCCGCTCGATCATGTTGCGACTTGCTGGAAAGCTCATGGAACGGTTTGAATCGGGGCATTGGTTGTCAGCCTCCTTTCTTGAGCGCACGGCGGATAGCTTCTAAATAATCCCGTTCCATCTCAGCCACTTCTTCGGCGGTGTACCGTTCAATTTCACCATCCATCTGCACGATGCAACCGCCGTCTGGCATATCGGTGATTTTGATATCATCCACTGCCTTTCACCAGCTCGATTAACTTTTGCCTACCGCGCTCGTTATACCGGAACGATTGTACTTGCTTGTCGCTGTACGGCGATTTGTCCAGCGCCATGATGCCGTACTCTTCCGTTTTCAGACCGTGTGTGTTGGCGATTTTGCCAACTTTGTTTGCGCTGATTCCGAGTTCCTTGCCAATCTCGGTTGCTGTGTAGTGCTTACCGCCAATGTCCGGCCGATACTCCGTAGGCTTGTCGATCAAACGTTCCAACGCGTTAATGCTGAGCAGTTCGACGGCCACCGGCGAAAGCGTTTTGTTCTTT
>Ga0207747_1000650_pt1 | contig 35065 bp, 29 predicted proteins | sample HigsolmetaGSP11D_FD_184839 | JGI IMG/M metagenome (GOLD analysis project Ga0207747, IMG submission 184839) | High solid enriched microbial communities from the Joint BioEnergy Institute, USA - SP1-1-D (SPAdes) | ecosystem: Engineered > Bioreactor > SSF (Solid state fermentation) > Aerobic >...
ACCGCCGTATTTCTCGTGTATGTTGACCTGGCTGGACACGACATTCGCCAGGATGCGCCGCCCGTTCTCCACGATCGCAACCGACGTCTCGTCACAGCTCGTCTCGATCGCCAGGATGCGTACGGCCGATCCGGACGCGATCACTTCTATGCTGCTCGCGCTTTCATCGACCGCGCTTTCGTTCGTTTCCAGCCGGTCGTTGTCATTGTCACTATGCATCAACTTCCGTCATGACTCCTTTCCTGCAATGCTGGTCGACAGACAGGCAGCTCCAGTTGGTCCTTCAATGGACTCAAGCAGCCTGCCTCTGTGTTCCCTTTGCCCGGATGACAACCTCATCCTCCTGTTGCCCGATCCTGCCTCTCTGCCTGCGCCAGCAACCCAATTCAGCTTCTTCTTACTCCTGATCGCAGATGTCTGCCCACATGATCAGCGCATCCTCATGATTGTCCGAATAATACCCTTTGCGCAGCCCGACAGGCCGGAATCCGAACTTCGCGTACAGCTTCTGCGCGACGTGATTGGATACGCGTACCTCCAGCGTCATCTTGTCCGCCCCAAGCGCTCGCGCCTCCTGGACCAGTTCCTTCAGCAGCCTGAACCCCAGCTTCTTGCCGCGATACTTCTCGCGAATCGCGATATTGGTAATATGCGCCTCGTCGAAGATCAGCCACATGCCGACGTAGCCGATGATCCGGTCATCCTGCTCCATAACGATATAATGCGCGTATTGGTTGTGCAACAGCTCGTTGCGAAATGCATCCGCCGTCCAAGGAACGGTAAATGATTCATGCTCCACTTCGATAATCTGCGGAATATCCTCCAGCTTCATCTCGCGAAATGCTACCGCCAGTTCTTCACCCTGATGAAGCACTGCTCTTGAGACATTCACGCGAGAAGCATCTTGACCAGACATAGACCTGCCCCCTACTTTGATCGCGCGAGCAGCTTCTGCTCCGCCTCTGCAAGCTGCGTATAATTGGGCACCAGGCTGTGAACATCGTCATGATCACCCTTCACCAGCCTGTCCCATGCCAACCAGGCAATATCCCGGCCATGAATGGTCTGCTCCGCACAGCTGACTCTCAGGCCGATGCGCTCGGACAGCCTCTCCGCATCCCCTGCAAACGATGCTGTCTCGCCTGCGAACACGATGCGCTGCGGCCGCTTAACCTCCGGCGTCTGCCTGTACAGCTCCGCCAGATGGTCTGTCCACTCCGTGACCAGCGCGATCCGGTCATGAGCCAGTTGCCTCCATGTTCCGGTCAGTTCGGGTTCGGCAAATCGCCATACCTTCTCACCATCATCAACTGCCGTCGACGCCTCTTCATCGGTCGGCTCGTAAGCCTGACCGTTCCCGGGTTCCCAACTGTACAGGGCTGTAAATGCCTGCTTCCGTCTCGCATCTAGCAGTGGGACAATCCATGTAATGCCGCCTTGAGCAGCCTGAATACCGCTTCCCTCATTCCGCGTCGCCGCCTGGCTAACGCTCATCTGGCACGCTTGTCCGAATGCCAGTGCACCGATGCTCGACACGCCAACGAGCGGCAGCTTCAGCGACCAGGCAAACGTCTTCGCCACCGTCACTCCGATGCGAACACCCGTATAGGAGCCAGGACCTTGCCCGGCGGCGATCGCCCGAATGTCTTTCATGCGGATGCCTCTGCTTGCCAGCAGGGCTTCGATCTCAGGGATGAGACGTACGGAATGATTGCGCTCCACGGTCGAATCGTTCGTCACCACTGCTTCGAGTCCTTGCATGAGGGCGATGGTCATGTTGGCCGTAGCGGTATCCAGCGCCAGCCAGTATTGCTCTCTCATCGATTGCTCCGTTAATGCACCTTCTTCTCTCGTATGCGTCACGATTACACTTCCTATCGTCAATTCGTTTGTCTGAATGTTCGTACTCCGATGGCACCATTTTCACGATCGAGCTTATGCGCTCCATTCCCGCAGCCAGGACTCGTAAGGCTCCCCGATCCCCGTCAGACGGAAGAGGCGAGATCGTTCACCCGTCACTTCTATGTAGATCTCCAACCGTTCCGAAGGCATCAGCGATTCGATCAGACTCGCCCACTCCACGATCGTTACGCCTCCGCCTTCGAAATATTCCTCCAGCCCCAGCTCGGCTGCTTCGTCCTCGCTGATGCGATAGACGTCCATATGATAAAGCGGCAACTCCCGCCCTTCGTATTCCTTGATGATCGTGAATGTAGGGCTGCTCACATGTCCCGGCACGCCGAGAGATCGGGCAATCGCCTGCGTCAACCTCGTCTTGCCCGCCCCGAGGTCGCCATCCAGCGCGATCACCGTGCCTGGCCGACAGTACGCAGCGATCCGTTCGGCCAAACGCTCCGTATCCTGTTCATCCGCAGCGGGGAACGTCATTTGATGCATGGCATCTGCCCCTCCTTCTTTTTCATTTCATTATATCGACCTTGGGGCAAGCGGGCAACTTCGCCCTTCTGCTCGAGGCGGCCCGTTGAAACCCCGCCTAGCCACTCGCGTATGCTCTATTAAAGTGCTATTACCCATTCTCTATGACATATCACTGAGAACTCGATTCATACCAGGAGAGATCACGATGGAAGTATTGCGCGCAGAGATTCGCCAGGCTGGATACACTCCTGACCGGGCAGTCATCCGGGACATTCGATTCTCCGTTGCTCCGGGCGAACTGGTCGGCGTCATCGGCCCGAACGGAGCAGGCAAGAGTACGACGATCAAAGCCATCATGGGCTTGCTGGGACATGTGGATGGCACGATCGAGTTTACCGGGCCTCAGGGCAATTACGCCTATATTCCGGAGCAACCCGTGTTGTATGAACGTTTGACGCTCCTGGAGCACCTAGAGCTTGCAGCCGCCGCACATGAACTGACGATGGAAGAATTCCAGCGTACGGCAGAGACCTTGATCGAACGCTTCTACCTGCGGCATGTCATTCACCATTACCCGACGAGCTTCTCCAAGGGCATGCAGCAGAAAGTCATGTTGATCGCAGGCTTCATGGCGAAGCCTGATCTGTATATCATCGATGAGCCATTCATCGGCCTGGATCCCCATGCGATGAAGGATCTGCTGGAGTTGTTGCAAGAGGAACGCAAACGCGGGGCCGGGGTGATCATGTCCACGCACATGATCGATACGGCTGAGAAGATCTGTGACTCGTTCCTGCTCATTCACGAGGGAACAACCGCAGCATCCGGCAGCCTGTCCGACCTGCGTGAGCGCAGCGGATTGGCGGGAGGCAGCCTGCTGGATTGCTATACCAAACTATGTGTAAGGTCGTGATCATGTTGCATACGCCACAGAGCCATTCATCGGCAGCCCGCACTGATCTCCCTGCCAGCCATCTATCCGCAGCATCGAATACACCGCATGATGGACATACTCCAGCTCCTGCGGGCCATCGGCCGCGCACCCGCGCAACAGGCAGAAGCTTGTTTGTCCGCCGGCTCATCGCCTTCTACAAGGATCAATGGCGCGTGTTGAGAACAGCCGTCGACTGGGTGATCGCCGTCTATTTCATCGTCCCGCTGCTGATTGCTGCCGGCATCATCTATACTTCGTGGTGGCAGGACCCTCCGCTTTGGTTCAGCTGGATCCCGCTCCCTCTGCTGTCGCTTGTCCTGTTCCTATGGTCGCTGACCTTCCGTCTGAGAACGTTTCTTGAACCTGCGGACCAGGTGTTCCTGCTGCGGAACCGCAGTCTCATCAACGCGATCCGGCGCTGGGGATTCGGCTATTCAGTCACTGTTGCCTTCCTGGCCACCGCGCTTCTGTACATCGTGCTCAGCCCGTTGCTGGTGCTTGGTTTAGGCTTCGAGTGGCCATGGATTCCCGTGCTTGCCCTGTTCACTCTGGCGGCCAGACTGACTGTACCGATCATCCTGCAGCTCCTTGAGCTGCGGTTGCGGGGGATTCGCAAACATGCATCTCAGTCCGCCGTACTCATCGCCTGCGGCTTCCTGTTCATCAGCATGTTTGATTTATTCGCCCGGCTGCAGACGTTTCCTCTCGGTCTTGCTCAGGGAATCGTGCCGCTCGGGATCGCTTTGCTCGCTGCCTGGCTAATCATGCGGCTCAGGTTGCAGGCGAGAGGAGTATTTTTGTATGAAATCAGCCAGGAACGCCAGGCGCGCTTGAGGTTGACTGCGCTGTTGTTATCCCAGGCCGGTGTCAAGAAAACGAAGGGCGTGCTGGAGGAGAGCAGACCGCTCATCTGGCGGCGTTCGCAGGCGATCACGAAGAAGCGGGACAAGGTGTCGCTCTTGATGGCGGCGATCGTCAAATCTTACATCCGTTCCTCCGATCAATGGTACTTTCTCATACGGTTCCTGACCGTCTCTTCCTATGCGTTGATTCTGACCTCCGGCTGGGTGACGCTGATCGTCTATCCCGGTCTTCTCTATTTGCTGTACAAAGGTATCTACTCCTACTGTGAGATGGCGACGAACAGCTCGTATCTTCAGTTGTTCCGATGGACGGACAGCGAGCGCAGCAAGGCCGTTGAGCGGGCGATCTTCCGCATCTCGCTGCCCTTAGCCCTGATCCTGCTGCTGGTCGAGATCATCGCCTGATCATCAACTCGCAAGTGCTTAAGGTCATCGCAGGTCCTGTCAACAATCAGGCGGCAGTCTTCGCTGACTGCCGCCTGTTCTCACTTCTTCGTTACGTTATCTTGCTATTCCTGTTGTACAGTGTGTGCGATTTTTCTAGCCTGCCAGTCTTCTGTGCTGCCGAGGACCAGAATTCCTGCCAGTTCTTCAGTACTCCTGGCCGATGTTAGTGCAATTCCTGCAACTGCCCCGGAGATACCGTTTTGCGCTCATTGGGATTCTGCTGCAGATGAACCTGCACCTCTTCCTTGTTTACATCGACGCTTTCGATCCAGACAGGCTCGCCGTTCAGCACGACCGGTATCGTCTTCTCCGCCAGAAGAATTTGCTTCGCACGTTCAAGCTCCATGTTGCTCACCTCACTTGTCCTGCATTGGTCTGTCAAGCAGCCTATAATCCTGCTGCTACTCCGCCTCTGTCGCTTCTGGCATCACAGACTCCGGTTCATCCATCGTATCTGTCGTAGACTCATCAATCAGACCGTTGTGCATCGTCACCATACCGCCCCCGAGCCCTTCATTGACCATGCGGTCGATATCCATGAAGTAGTCGTCCCGCCCCTCTACATATGACTCATCTGGCGTCCAGGTCTCTGACATGCGTGCTCGCCTCCTTCTGTCCATTGTCTAACCGCAATTCCTGTTTGATGTTGTCCGGTCAGCCGCTTGTCTGTCGCCCATCCTTCCACAGCATCCTCCCATTAATGTATCCCGTTCATGCTGATTCATTCGTTTGGCCGGTTATGATCGCTCAAAGCTTGGCATATACTAGTGAATATTGAACTACCTTGTTTCGGCTATTTTTGTCAGACATGCTGGCAGTCCACCCGCAAGCAAAGGAGATGCATATATCATGCACACCATCTGGAAAGGCGCGATCAGCTTCGGACTCGTGAACATACCGGTGAAAATGTACGCTGCTACGGAAGAGAAGGACATCTCGCTGCGCTATCTGCACGACCGCTGCGGTTCGCCGCTTACTTACGTGCGCAAGTGTCCCGTCTGTGATGAGGAAGTAGCCTGGGAGGAAATCAAGAAAGGCTATGAATACGAGAAAGGCAAATTCGTCCTGATCGACAAAGAGGAGCTGGAGCAGCTCAAAACCGACTCTTCGCGAGAGATTCAGATCCTCGACTTTGTCCACCTGTCAGAGATCGACCCGATCTACTTCCAGAAAACCTACTATCTCGGCCCCGGCGATACCGGTCATGGAGCCTATAATCTGCTCATGCGGGCGTTGCAAAATACCGGCAAGATCGGCATCGCCAAGGTGACGATGCGCAGCAAGACGACGCTGGCGGCGATCCGCATCATCGACGGATGCATCGCGATGGAGACGATCTTCTATCCGGACGAAATACGCCCCGTACAGCAAGTGCCGAACCTGCCCGATGAGACAAATGTATCGGAGAAAGAGCTCGCGATGGCGGAGATGCTCATCGAACAGCTCACCACGCCGTTCGATCCGGGCAAGTATCAGGACGATTACCGTCTGCAGCTGATGCAACTCATCGAAACGAAGATGAAGGGCGAAGAGTTCAAAGTCGCGCCTGAGGCGCCGCAGACCAATGTCGTCGACCTGATGGCCGCTCTGCAAGCCAGCCTGGAGGCAGTGAAGCCGAAGCTCGATCCCGTGGCTGCCGCTGATCCCGGTACAGTTGCCGAAACCGCAGGCGCTTCCGCCAAGAAAACAACCAAGGGCCGAACCACCCGGAAGAAGGCAGCCGATAAAGCGACATCATGACGAACAGCATACTGCCGCTTGAGCCGATGACTCCGATCAGCTGTGGGCGGTTGCCAACGGGCGAAGATTGGGGCTATCAATTGAAATGGGATGGCGTCAGGATGATCAGCCGCATCGACAGCAGCGGCGCGGTCGAACTGTTCTCACGCAAGATGCTGAGCAAAAAGGACGTCTATCCGGAGATCGTCGCGAGGCTCAAGAACCTGCCCGCAGATCTGTATCAGGGCGGTCTCGTGCTGGACGGTGAAGCGGTCGTCTTCGACCCGGCCGTGGGCCGCCCGGTCTTCCAGCTCGCCCTGCAACGCGAACGCTCACAGGCGAGCCGGGTCGTCCGCCAGCGCTGGCCGGTCACCTATGTGCTCTTCGACATCCTGTATCAGGATGGTGAAGATCTTCGCAGTTTGCCATATCTCGATCGGCATCGCAGATTGACCGGCCTGTTCCCCGAGCGGAGTCCGAACCTGTTCGTCAGCGATCTCTTCCCGGATGGCGAAGCGTTATGGCGTTGGGTGGAGGAGCACAGTTGGGAAGGCGTCGTGGCGAAGCGGCTGTCCAGCCCGTACCGCACAGGCAAGAAGCATGCGGATTGGTACAAGAAGAAAACCGCCCTGCTGCTGGATGTGTCGATCGTTGGCATCGTCATGCGCGGCGGCCAGCCGGCGAGCATGGTGATGATGGATCAGCATGCGTACCTCGGACGCGTGTCCCTGGGATTAAACGATCGGGACAAGCAGCAGCTTCTGCAATATGCGGAGAGATACGGGGGAGCCCCATCGCCGTTTGCGAACCTTCCCGCCGAATTGACGCGTGAACGGATCGTCTGGCTGAAGCAGCCCTTTCCTTGCCGCGTTACTGGCCTCGAGATCACGGCTGCCGGACTGCTCCGCCATCCGAAACTGGTGAACTTCGCACTGTCGTCTTCGCACTCTTCTTCGCCCAACTGATGGCCGATCAATTTCCCAGGGAGGATGAACCGATGCCCGCAGGTACCCGGGGAACCGTCGTGATTGACGGACACGAGATCACGATCACCAATCCGGATAAGAAGTTATGGCCGGATATCGGATTAACGAAACTGCAATATCTGGAATGTCTGATCAGGCTCTCACCGTATCTGCTCACGTACTGCCGCAATCGCTATCTGACGACGATTCGCTGGCCGCACGGGGTTGGGGACAAATCCTTCTACCAGAAAAATGCTCCAGAACCAACGCCAAACTTCGTGCGCACCGAACCGTTGAACGGCATCCGCTACGTGGTCGCCGACAACCTCGCGACGCTTCTCTGGCTGGGCAATCTGGCTTGTCTCGAATTTCATCCATCGCTCCATTATGTCGGCAGCGACCGGCCTGTAGAGTGGCTGATCGACATCGACCCTTCTCTTGAAACAGACTCCCGCATCGGCTATGCCGCCTGGCTCGTTGGCGAAGCCCTGCGCGCCATCGGCGTCGAGTCGGTGCCGAAGACATCCGGTGCGACCGGCGTGCAGATCTATGTGCCGATCGAGCCGCGCTACACCTTCGAGCAGCTCAGGATGATCGGCCGCTTCCTCGGCGAATACGTCACCCAGCGTTATCCCGATCTGTTCACGCTGGAGAGACTGAAGAAGCACCGCGGGGACCGGATTTATTTCGATTATCTGCAGCATTGGCATGGCAAGACGCTGTCAGCCCCATATACGCCGCGCGCTCGTCCCGGAGCGCCGCTGTCGACCCCGCTCACCTGGGAGGAATGTCGGTCGCTGGAGCATCCCGCTCGCTATAATCTGCTCAATATCATGCCGCGCCTGGAACGGATGGGCGATCTGATCCGGCAGGTTCCGCCGCAAAATCTCGATCACGCGCTCGCTTTTATCTCCCGCACCAGGAGATGACTGCTTGCCCAATAACTGAAGCAGCCGCCGTTCGGTCTGTCGCGTTCCTATCCATCGATGTTCGGCAGCAACTTGATTGGAAAACATCCAAATCAAGTTCATTCTGGGTGCCGATTTTACGAAGGTTAATTGGATTTCATCCAAACTAATCTTGGCCACATGATCGACTTTCTCTTTTTTCATGGAAAAATAGTGGGGCGTTTTCCGATTTTTCTCATAAATGCAGCCATTTTGCTTCGATTAATTGGATGTTTTCCAATAAACCAGCTTGCTCAGCTTCCTCATCCTCCTCGCGCAACCGTACACGCCACGCATTTCTTAGCCGACCATCCGACAAACTCAGAATAAGGGCGACAGCATACGCGCTCCCGCCTCCAACGTTTTCTCCCACCTTGTTCGCCGCTTGAAGCGTTCGTAATTCATCTCCTCGCTGCAGCGAAGATCGTTCATAAAATGCTTCTCCAGCTCCTCGGCGACCGATCTCGTATAGATCAGCGCATTCAGCTCAAAGTTGCTGAAGAAGCTCCGCATATCCATGTTCGCTGTCCCAACGGTGGCGATCTGCGAATCGACGATGACAGACTTCGCATGAATGAATCCCCGTTGATATTCATACACGCGCACCCCCGCCGCCAGCAGTTCCTCGATATGCGCCAGCGTGGCCAGCTTGGCGAGTCGCGTATCAGACTTGCCCGGTATGAGGAGCCGAACATCCAGTCCACTCTGCGCAGCCGTCTTAAGCGCCATCGTGATGCTCTCCTCCGGGACAAAATACGGAGTCGTCACATAGATGCTGTTCACAGCCACGGACATCATCCCGTAAAACAGCGCAAACATTGCCTTCTCCGCCTGATCTGGTCCGCTTGGGATCAGCTGCATGACGGCGTGACCATGTTCGTTTGCCTGCCCGTTGGTCAGCGGATAATATTTCACCAGGTCGGACAGACACTCTCCTGACACGAGCTGCCAATCCCTCAGAAATGTATGCTGCAGCGCATACACCGCCTCTCCTTCAATTCGCAATTGCGTGTCGCGCCATGGTCCGATTCTCTCATCTCTGCCCAGGTGCTCGTCGCCGATATTCATCCCGCCGAAATACCCGCATCTCCCGTCGCAGACGACGATCTTGCGATGGTTGCGATAATTGATGCGTTTGTGAAGGATTGACATCATCGTCGGCAAGAAAATATGCACCTGCACTCCGCTGGCGGATAGATCGATGATTCGGCTGCGCGGGATGCGAAGACTGCCGATGCCGTCAAGGATCATTCTGACCTCAACGCCTTGTGCAGCCTTGGCCTTAAGCAGCTCCATCACCTGCCTGCCGATGCCGTCATCGCGAAAAATATAAAATTGCATATGAATATGTTCCTCCGCCCGTCCCATATCCTCGAGCAGGGCCAGGTAAAAATCTCCTGCCTTGGTGTATATTCTGGTGCTCGTCGCTTCACATGGCGGATATTCGGATATTCGCTCTATGTATTGATGCAATTTGCTGTATCGGATCTGCTGTTCTGTTGCCATTCGGAACGGTTCTGAACACCCGAGAGGCACAGGCAAGCCGGTGTACTCCTTCGGCATCAGCCGGGATATGCGTCTCGCGCCATAATCGTGAGCTGCAACCCAATATAAAACGATGGCGATATAGGGAAACATGAATGCGATCATTAGCCACGCGGTCAGCTTCCTGGGCTCCTTGTATTCCCGCAACAGGATGACCAATATGTGCAAGATGAAGACAAATAACAGGACCGATAACCAGGTCAAACGTTCACCCTCCCGTCATCGCTAGTCCTTGTCTTGCAGACGATGCAAGTTCCCGACATTCAGCAAGACATTATTTTAAAGGGCATCAGGCCAGCCAGTTTTTTACTGGCAACATCTAGCATGACTTGATCCATGCACAAATATACTGTTGAATTTTTTTGATAATTGGATGAATTTTTCGATCGCTGGAAGGGTTTTCTTGACTTTTGGAGAATAGTAAGACTTATGATTCTGTGATCTGAGGCTTTCGAATTATTTGACATAGAGAGGTTAGGCAATGAAACTCAATTGGGGGAACAAGAAGCTGACCTTCATGGTCATTCGCGAAGCCAATGAGTCGGTGATTCGATTCAGCTTGCGCAGCTTCGTTCTGTATCTGATCCCGATCATCATCCTGCTCTCCGCTGCGGCCATTTATATCCTGTACCATCTGTATTCGGATTCGGCCGCCACGAGCAGACATCTGGAGATCCAACTGCAGGAAGTACATACTGAGCATCATTCGATCGTCAAGGAGAAAGACCAGACCATCGAGCAACTGATGTCCGACATCGTCGATCTGACCAGCCAGACCGAACTGATCCAGGAGAAGCTGAACGAATTGCAAGAGCTTGGCGATCAGATCAAGAACATCAACGGCGAGCCTACCTCCGCCGCCGACTCTGACACGATCGTCGCGCAGGATGAAGGCAAAGGCATGGTGCTGGCCGCTTCACTGACCAGCTCATATCCATCTACATATGAACTGGATGAGGATGCTGACGAGTCGAACACATCGGACAGCCGGGAGTTTTTTGGAGATCTGTTGATGGAAGTCCTCTATCCGTATGACCTGTACTATGGTCAGGGCGGTACGTATAACGATGTTACTGTCGAAGAAGTGCTCGTGTTGGCGCAGGATATCCAGGCTGATCTGCAACTGCTCTCACTGCGCATGGATGAATTAAAAGTCGAGCTCGAGGAAGCCAAGGATCTGGCAATCGAGTTTCAACACAAGATGCGAATCACGCCATCGATCTGGCCTACTGTCTCGCAGCGCATCACATCCACGTTCGGTTACCGCCGTGATCCGTTCACGCGCCGCCTCAGCTACCATTCCGGCATCGATATCGGCGGCACAACCGGAGATCCGGTTTATGCAACGGCGGAAGGAACCGTTATCGAATCGGGCTACGACCGGTCGCTTGGGCATCATATCGTCATCGATCACACGAACGGTCTGCAGACGGCTTACGCCCATCTCTCGAAACGGCTGGTCAAGGTTGGCGATATCGTGGAGAAGGGCGACCACATCGGCAACCTCGGCTCCACCGGCAGAAGCACCGGCCCGCACCTGCATTATGAGGTGTACGTGAACGGCACAGCCGTTAATCCGAAGACGTATCTGCCCTAGACGGTCTGGCACTGCCTTCCTGTCATCAGCAGGCCAACATGCCTTAAGGAATTCTATCATGATCACTCAGCATACACGCAGATAAGAGGATGTGTACAAGATGTTCAAGAGCAAGATCAATGTCGCCAATACAGACACCCTGCTCGGCGAAAATACCATCATCGAAGGCACGATCCAGTCCCAGGCCAGCATGAGGATTGAAGGCAGGGTCATCGGAGAGATCCGATGTGCCGGCGATCTGACTATCGGGGAGAAAGCCATTGTCGAGTCCAATATTTCAGCCCGCAACGTCACCATTGCGGGCAAAGTCAAGGGCGATATCATCGCATCCGACAAGCTCACCATCACCTCATCCGGTCAACTGATCGGCAATGTATCTTCCGCTTCCCTGTCCATCGAGGAAGGCGCCATCTTCTCCGGCACGAGCATGATGTCAAGCGCCGAAAGGGATCAAACACGGAAGAAGCAAGAAGTTCCCGAAACACAGGCACAGTAGTCTGCGGTTCATGGGGGCGGAGCTAATGTCCATTCACATACACCGTTCCCCCGGCCTCGATATGGAAGCAGTATCTTCCTGCCTCAAGTTGATCGATCGTATACTCCCCTTCCCCTGAAAACTCAGGAGTACCCGTCATAAATGCCGGCATCTGAACGGTCATCTGAGTCAACCGCTCCGCGGTGATGAACGCCTGGAAGAAGCCGGCTTTTACATCCCACTCCATCGAGATCTTGCCGCTCGCATACCGCCAATCCTGCACCCTTCCTTGCGTCCACGCCGACGGCAGCGCCGGAAGCAGCTTCAATCGCGTCGGCGATACGTACAGCAGCATCTCCTGCACCGCATTGATGATTCCCATGTTCGCGTCCAGCTGAACCGGCGCTGATTCCAGGTTCATGCTGATGCCCATCCCTCGCCAGTCATTGTGCACAGTCCACAAGTTCGGCAGCAGACAGGAGCGTGCCAGCATATTCAGGCATCCCAGGGCTTGCTCTCCGTCCCCCAGCCGCGCATAGATCGAAGCCATATGCGCCAGCGACCACCCGGTTTGCGCCCCCAGCTTTCTCAGCCGCACGGCCTTGGCGAAGGCCTCATATAACGCTGGCGCTTCCGCCGGATCGATCTCATGCCCCGGGAACACGGGGTACAGATGCGAGAGATGACGGTGCTCGTAACGATCCTGGAAGTTTTCATGCGCCCACTCCTTGACGGCGCCGTCCTCATTCACCCGATACTCGGGAATGCGGCGCAACATCTCTTGCCACCTCCGTCTTTGCTCCTCAGGTTCCTCCATTTCTTCAGCGAATTCCAGCAGAGACATCAGCAGTTCCTTGATGATGGCAAGATCCATCGTTGCGTTGATCGCCGTAGGCATCGGGTGCGCCAGGTCTTGCCCTTCAGGCGGCATATGATTGCGTGGCGTATTCTCCGGGGAGACTGACGGATAGATGCGATAAGTTCCGTTATCATCCATCACCAGGAAGTCTTCGTAGAATGCGATCGCTTCCTTCATGAACGGCCAGGCAGTCTCGCGCAGGAATGCCTTATCCCCGGTGAATCGATAATGCTCCACATAATGGCTGGCCAGCCAACCAGCCGCACCTGTCCAGTTCACGATCACCGGGACGATCTGATTCGGCCGCCCATGGCCGGGTGTCGTACCAGCAGGGATGTAAATGCCGCGGCATCCATACAACTTGCGGGCATTGTCCCGGAAGTCGTCGAGCATCCCGTTGTAATAACGATAGAGCGATGTCGTCAATTCTCCCAAGCCGCCAACCTGGGCATGCCAGTACATCATCTGGATATTCTCATTGGCCATATGATGGCCCCACATCAGCCTGTAGTCGCCAGCCCATAGCCCGTACAGCCCGAAAGGCTGCGAGTCGGGACTCGTCCCGCTGATAAACAGGTATCTGCCATAGTGCCACAACAGTTCGATCAGCTCCGCCGATGCCTGTCCTCCATAAGCATCCAGGAGCAGCTGCTCGTTGCATCTCCCGGTTGCTTCTTCGCGCGGCGTCAGCGACAGCTGCGCGGAGTAAAACAGCGGATGATGCAGTTGCACATGGCGCTCGAGCAAATCCTGATACCCAAGCGAAATGGTGGACAGCTGCTGCTTCAGCCGAGCCCATTCCTGCTCGAGGCTGTGACCTTTCACGAACACCTTGACCAGCACGAGCACCCGCTCCGCATCGAGGAAACGGATCATCCCCTGAACATCGCTGATCCGCTGGCCTCCCGTCACCACCACGCGCATCGCTGCGCCGAACGCCGTTCCGTCATCATTGCGCCCGCCGTAGAAGAGATACCCATCTTCGACCTTCGTGACGATGGAATTCTCCAGCGCCTGATAAGCTGGATCATCCTTCCTCCGGTCACTCTTCACCATGCGGAGACCCAGCATCCCGCTGATGCCACCGCTGCTGTCGGGACTGTTCTCGGCATCCGTGGCAATGCTGCTCCCTGCGTGAACAGCAGGCTCGGGCACCGCACTTTCGCCGATGATGCTCCCAACGTTACCGGTACACCCGACACTGCCGGTATCGCGAGTACGAGCGCACCTCTCTGCTGTTCGATCGTCCAGCTCATCCGCTCCGGTTGATTGCTCCCGCCCGAGCAACTCATACACGATGCAATCATCCGCCCGGGAGACGAACAGCTTCCGGCAGACAGTCGCCGCCCCATCGAGCCATCGGACTGTCACCTCTCCAGTTGCCATATCAAGCGAACGTTCATAGTCGCGGAAGGCGTGCCTCGTCTGCATCTGCAGGTGAATCATGCCAAGTGGCAATCGGGACGAAAGACGCGAGGCATAGCCTCGTTCTTTCAGCGTATTGGTCAGGTGCCAGCTCGCATCCGCATACCTTCCTTCATCCATCAGGCGTCTCGTTTCCGCCAGCGTATGGCTGACGTCAGGCAACTCATCCTTGCGGCCCCAGTGCCACAGCTCGCCATGATTGATCAGGATCGTCTCATCCTGCACCCCGCCGTATACAGCGGCGCCAATCGTTCCATTACCGGACGGCAGCGCTTCCCGCCACATATTCCTCCACCATGATGCCGGGTATTTCATCCGCATCTTCATCCGTTCGTCCTCCCGCCAGCCCATTGCTCTCCCCCATACATGCCGCGAGCGGCCCGTATCCCGATCGCACCAGCGCTGTTCCCGGCTCTCATCCCACGCGTGATGCAACAAGCCGTGGCAGGATCCCGAGTCATGCGTTCGATGAGCAGCATCTGGTGAGCGGCTTCATCGAACCATCGCGGCTCCCGGCGTTTGCCCTTGCCCATCGCGATCATCTCCCTGACATGTTGTTCGATCACCTGGTACTTTATAACAGCGGCTTCAAACCTTCCCAACGCACGGTCCAGCGCCCATCCTGAGGGAATCCCGGGCAGTCAGCCTCTCCGCCCTGATAGCCGCAGATCATCATCGCCACAGCTGCCAACAGCCCGCCGTTTCCCGGAAGATAGGCGTATAAACCCGGTCGCTGGTAATTGTGTCCGCTGGAGAGATACGTGTTCTTCACGGCATCCATCAGCAGGAAATCGACAGCCAGCTCCCGTTCCCCAAGCCTGGTTGCCGTCATCGCACACATCGGGAAATCCCAGCCCCATGCCGTATCCCAACGCCATTCCTCCTTCACCTTGAGCAACGTGCGACGCATCACGTCACGATCAACGAGCTTGCCCGGCAGGATCCCAAGAGCGCCAACCATCGAAGGATGGTCATGATTTTTCTCGCTGAAGGTTTCCGGACATCGCTCATGCGCCAGGTACACGCCTCCTCCCTGCGGCAATGGCGCCATCGCGGCTGCGACCTCCCGCCACTTCGCCTTCGCTTCCTTGCCTAACCGCTCCGCCCAACGTACGGCGATCTCAAGACCATACCGCCAATATTCCAATTCATAAGGCGGATTCATGCTGCTGGCGAGCGGATGACATTCCTGAGCCGGGATGAGCGGAGGTCCCAGATCGTAGGAGCGACGTTCCGGATTCCAGTGGGCATAGGACACCATGAAATCAGCAGAGGCGAAGACGATCGGCGCATAGCGCTCCAGCACCCGCTTGCTCGGCTCCGCCAGATAGAGAAGCTCGGCCAGAGCGATCGGATGCGGCTGCTGCCAGATCAGCCCAGGCGCGACCTTGGAAGGCGACTGCTTGCCATCGCAACCGACCATTTTCGGCCATCTGGCTCCTTCATAGCCTTGCGAGCGGGCCAGGTCATAGGCGAGCGGGAGAATATCCAGATACCAGCCCATGCTTCGCTCGAGGAGATGTGCGCGTCCCCATAGCGGGAAATGTGCCGCATGCCACCAATGCATCTCCAGGTGGAACTTGCCGAACCAACTGTTGTACATGTAGCCCGTCTCTTGCGGAGGCAGGCTGCCGGCGCTGTGAATGGCAGTCAGATACTGGGACAGGACGACGCGGCGCTCGAGTTCCATCGCCCTGTCGTCCGTAGACCCAGAGAAGTCTGCCGCTCCTCCGCTCTCCCAGAATGTCTGCCATTTGCTCGCGCTGCTTGCTGCCGCCTGCTCATAATCGATCATCGAAGCGCCTTCCGGCGCAAAATGGAACGTACACACCAGCTTCTCTTGTCCTGCACGCCCCTGTAGGGTAAATTCATGCCGGCCGGTCTGCACTAACGCCCCCTCATTCCATCTCCAGCACATCTCATGGCTGTCTTCATCCATGGTGCGGCGGATGACAGCATGATGACCTGACCACGCCGAGATTTCCGAAGTATGGCGATCATCATCTTGCCAGTTCAGATCGATGGATTGCGCCCAGCTCGTATGCGTCATATCCGGACAAGGGAAGTCGCAGACGATCTGCAGCCGTCCTTCCCGGATGAGCGGCGATTCCACGTACACGCCGATGGCATCCCGCTCCCCATGACATACCGTATGCACGTCTACCGGTTCCCCATCGACCAGAAAGCGGCTATGGATCATGCCTGTCCACAGATCCAGCTTCTGATGGATGCCGCTGATCTGTCCGAGCTCCGCCCTCTTCCCGTCCGTTCCGATGAAGCGGAACCCGATGCGTCCCAACTGCAAGCGATGCGGGTTCTGGCGAAGCCAGTGGTAAGCCTCCTCGCGGTCCTCCGGACGCATCGGATAAGGCACTTGCCGCCCGTAGGTGTCGAACAGCTGATACCTGATATCCTGTTCGGTGTATGCCTGTTTCCCGCCCGTATAATGCCATCCCCAGTTGGATTGGGTACCGAGCGGGCAAGTGTAAGCTTCAGGGAAAGTCTGCAGTCCGGTAATATCCACGCTGAATCCGAACTCACCATTGCCGATGGACAGCGGCGAATTCGGTTCGATCCGGCGGATAACCGGGTGATGCCGGTCGATGATCGACTTCCGATCCATCTTCAAACCTCCTGCTGGTGATCATTTAGTTGCTGCCGGTTGCTTCTTGTCTTAAGCGAATCAATTCACGATACTTGCCTGGTGTAATATCCTTGTACTTGCGGAATACGCGTATGAAGCTGTTCTCATGCAGGTAGCCGACCTGGCTGGCGATATCCGAGATCCGGTAATCCGTCACGACGAGCAGCTCACCCGCCCGATCCATCCTTAAACGCGTCAGGTATCCATAGATCGTGTCGTCCATCTCTTTCTTGAAGATCTGGCTCGCCAGGCTGACGCTGATCCCGACTGATTCACAGATCTGCTCCACGCCGATCGGTTCCTGTAGATGCTGCTTCATATACTCAATCATCCGTTGACACAGCACGTAGTCCTTGCTGTCTGCCAGTTCGCGATATTTACCGGCCAAGGTCTGGAGCCTCCGGGAGAGCAGTTGCTCGATATCCTCCAGTCGCAACGTTGACCAATCGTCATGGAGAATTGCAATTTCCCAAGGTTCCTGAGGCTGGACTTCTTCACGGGCTGCGATTTTCTCGGCGAGACTCTTCAGCAATGTGATCGCTGCGGTAGGATACCAGCCGTGCCTGAGCTCAGCGGTCAGCGAGCAGAGCATCTGCAGCGCGCTGTCTTCATCTCCGCGCCCAACCGCCTCCAGAAGCGCCTGAAGCTTCTCCTGAATGGCGCCTGATTCCGTCATCTCATGTGAGGAAACGTCTGTGAAGCGAATCACTTGGCCGTACCCTCGGAACAATCGATAGCTCAGGGCGTTTTCCGCCTCAACCATCGCCTGCTTGAGCCGGGTCATATCTTCCAGCGGCTTGCTGACGCCGACCGTGATCTCGAATCCGAGCAATCTGCGCACGATCTGTATCGCTTCCTCGCATCGGTCCGCGAGCGAAGCCTGCTCCGACAGAGGCTGCAAGAGTACCGCCAGCTTATCCTTGCCGAAGTCCGCGCTGATGCTCTTCCATTCATTCGAGAAAATATCCGTCAGGACATTCCCCAGGGCGAACTTGAGCAGCGAATGATCGCTGCTTGGATAACGTTCGCGCCAGATGTCGTATCGATCGATCGAGATCATGATGACCATGAACGGTGAGCGCTTCCAATCGCGAAAATATCGATTCCATTTGTCCCGGAATTCCCGCATGCTGCTCATGTTGCCGATGTAGATATCGAAGAGAAACTTCGATGCCGCATCCGGGATCGTCTGGATGACGAGTTGGGACAGTTGGGTATGATGGTTGACCAACTCGGCTGTAACTCTCTCCAGATAGTGCAGATCGGTCGGGTAACTCTCCCTGTTCGAGGTTCGGAACAGCTGAAGCATGCGGCGCACCGGTTGGAAGGCATGCCGCTGCAGATAGACGATGATCGAGATGCCGAACAGTAAGGCGATGATCGAAACAGCAAGCACCGCATCGCGGATGAGCGTTGATTTCCTGAGGAGGCTGTCCTGCGAGATCACCGCGATGTGACGCCAGCCCGTCACCGGAGACACGAGCTGGTTCACAAGATAATAGTGACCATCGAATCGAACCGTCCACTTGTCGCTTTCCTGCAAGCTGATCGAGTCCAGCACTTCTTGCCCTGCTGCGTTGGCGATATTCGCATACAGAAGCTCTCCTTCACCATCCAGGATGAAGAGTGATCGTTCCAACTGGGAACGCTGCGGCGGATGAAGCTTGTTCAACAGCTCATCTTCCTTCAGATTGATGGCTACTACGCCCAGAAATTCGCCCTGAATGATAATCTTGCGAAACAACGTGATCTCCGAACCTTTGCTGCCTTCGCCCGCTGGCACGGAACGTTTGCGCATCAACATCTTCTCCTCGCCGAATTCATCGACGATATCGATCCACTCCGAATCGACGAAGGTTAACGCGCTGGAACTGTAACCTTGCGGAATCGCCACGAAACTGCCGCGGTTCAGATCGTACATGTAGATGCTGTTAATGAAAGGCGTGTTGCGAATTAATGTTGTAAACAGATCGTAGATACGTGTGATATTATCGTAGTTGTTTTGTTCCTTGCCTTTGAAAAATTCATACACATTGGGATGAAGCGAGATCTTCACCGCCAGCATATTGCTCTCCTGGATATACTCGTCGATATAGTTCATGCCGATCTGCAACATCTGGTACTGAGGCTCACTTAACTCTTCCTGCAAGACATTCTTCGATGTGTAGTAGGAAGTGATGCCAACTCCGAGAATGATGAAAACTACCGACAGCGTAAGGAATAATACCAGACGAGCCTGTGTGTTCTGAAATGTGTACTTCAGAAGCCTCTTCATCTGCTCGATCATCTCATGATTGCCACCTTTCACACGCCTTACAACCATTATACAGTGAAGCATTCATGATGATGGTGAAGAATGATCATTTTCATGCAGTGGAATATTCCGGAACGCGATCCCAGCAACTTGCCCGTTCACTGTATCATGCGTACGCCGACAGGATCGCCCGGCGTCTGGATCCAAGGCGATCCTGTCGTTGTCTTGCGCATATTCTGTTGAAGGATTGGATTGGTCAGCAGTTATTTACTCATCTTCGCATACCATTCCTGAACGCGTTTCGTCACTTCCGCACCGCCGGATGCATACCAACGTTCGACGAATTCGTCGAATTTCTCGATCGGCCATTCGCCGATGACGATCTTGGTCAGATATTCCTGGAACATCTTATGCGACTGGATATCCGGGAATCCGGCATATACGGTGCTCGGCAATCCGTCGCCTGCGATTCTGCGGGCATCCGCCTTGCTCACCTCGAAAATATCCTTCACTATCTGCTGCATCTCCTCAGGGAAGGTCTGTTCGATCCGCAGATCCATATCTTCCTGCGTCGTCAGGTTTCTCATGCCCAAGGCCAGCGGTCGGTTGTCATCAGCAGGAAGCAGAACCTTCTTGCCATCCACGACTTCGTGATGCATTCCCTCGATGCCGAAGCGACCGAATTCGAAGTAGTCCGGATTATAGAAGAAGTCCAGCAGTTTGAGCGCGTAAGGCGCCTTGTCCTCGGAAGATTTCGGGATGATCCACTCCGGCTCTCCCATGCTCTTCTGGGTGATGTAGCCTTCGAACCCTTCCGCCTTCGGCAACGGCATGCCGATCACATAGGCATCCGGTGCCGTCTGCAGCATGGCGGTGTAGCGATCCCGCAGGTTGGCCGGCAAGTGGTACCAGCTGCCTACCAGGTTGTTATTGATCTTCGCGGTCCATACATCACCTTTGTTCAGGAACGTCTCATTATCAAGCAATTTCTCCTCATAGAGCTCGCGGATAAATTGGATCGCAGCCCGCATATTCTTCGTCACGCCGGCATACTGGATCTCTCCTTCGTAGATATCCCACTCCGGAACGCCTTCCCACATGGCGACGCCGAACATCGCGAACAGGTGATCCATCCATTTGCCGCCTTCTCTTCCCGTTGTCGGGAGTTCGTCAGGCTTGCCGTTTCCATTCGGGTCTTGATCGCGGAATGCACGCAGCATCTCTTTGTATTCTTCCGTCGTCGTCGGCAGATCCATGTTCACTTTATCCAGCCAATCCTTGCGGAGCAGCGCTGCTCTCTCCGGAATGAGGTATACCTTCGGCACGTAGTAGATCTTGCCGTCATCCGAAGCGGAGCGCACGACATCCCACGCTTCTTGCGGGATGCTCTCCCATACATGCGGAGCGTATACTGGCAACAGGTCGTCGAGGGCAACCGCGCCGCCCTGCTGGATCAACGTCTGCTCCACCCCGCCGATCGGCCGGAGAATATCCGGCACATCATCCGATGCCAGCATCAGATTGATGTACTCGGATGCTTCGGAACCTGGTGGCACGGTCACCAATTCATAGATGACCCCCGTTTCTTGAGCCACGTATTGCACATGCGGGTTGTCCCGATCCGGAATCGAGCCGACTCCCATGTGGCTCTTAAACACTCTGATCGTGACATACTCTTCTTGCTGGTCTCCCCCATCCGAGCCTGAAGTCGTATTCTTGCTGCCTTGTTGCGATCCGTTGCCGCCAGCGTTGGCACATCCTGCGATCAGCAAGATCAGGGCGAGCAGCGTCAACGTTACCGCTTTCAAATTGCGCTTTGACATGATGTGTTCCTCCTCTTCGATAAGTATCATATTATATCAAACCGCGAGCCGCGGATTGATATCGGCAAGCAAGCTCTGCATGACCGATCTGCCTATTCCTTCAGCGAGCCGAGCATCGAGCCTTTCACGAAGTATTTCTGCAGATACGGGTACACGAGCAGGATCGGAACCGTCGCGAAGATGATCGTCGCGGCTTTCAGCGTCGTCGTGTTAAAATCATAGTCGCCCAGGAACAGGTTCACCTGTGCCAGCTCTTCCGGGGATGTCAGGTAAGCGCGCAGCTTCATCTGCAGCGGCCACAATTCCTGATTGCGCAGGAAGAGCACTGCCCGCTGGAAGATGTTCCAGTACCCGACCGCATAGAACAGGCTGATCGTCGCCAGAACCGGTTTGGACAGCGGCAGGAAGATCTGGAACAGGACGCGGAATTCATTGCAGCCATCGATCTTCGCACTGTCGTCGAGCTCCTTGGGAAGCCCCATGAAGAAGGTCCTGATGATGATCATGTTGTAGGTGCTGATCGCGCCGGGAATGATCAGCGACCATAGGGTGTTCATCATTCCCAGTTCCCTTACCGTCAGGAAGAACGGAATGAGCGGCGCATTGAAGATCATCGTGATGACGATGAACAGCATCACCTGTTTGCGAACGAGAAACTCCTGACGCGACAGCGGATACGCGGTCAGCACCGACAATATCATGCTGAACAGCGTGCCGATGACGGTCACCCAGATCGTGATGCCGAAGGATTGCCATAAGCCGCGGTTTTGCAGGATATGCTCCCAGGTGCCGAAGGTAAAGCCAACCGGCCACAGGAACACTTCCTTCGAATCCGCCGCGACTGGCGAGCTGAAGGACATCGCCAGCAAGTGCAGGAATGGGAAAAGCATCGTGCTTGCGGCTATTGTGAGAATGACGTAGTTGAAGATTTGGAACAATTTTTCAGAAGCGGATAGTTTCATCTCACCATAGCCCCTCCCCTGTTTTGTTCGCCAGTCGGTTGAAGATCCACAACAGGATGAAACCGATCACAGACTGGAAGATGCCGATTGCCGTCGTTACGCTGAACTGTCCTTGCAGGATACCGGCACGATATACGTAAGTTTCGATGATGTCCCCTACAGAATAAGTCATCGGAGTCAGCAAGTTATAGATCTGCTCGAAGCCCAGCTCGAGGAAATTGCCGATATTGAGCAAGAACAGAACAAGAATCGTCGGGAAGATGCTCGGCAGGGTAATATAGAGCGTCTGCTTCCAACGGTTCGCCCCATCCATCACCGCCGCCTCGTACAGGCTCGGATTGATTCCCGCGATCGCCGCCAGATACACGATCGTACCCCAACCGATCTCCTTCCAGATGCCGGACAGGATGACGATTCCCCTGAAGTAACGCTCCTCCTGCATGTACAGGATCGGTTCGAAGCCCATCCAGTTGCGGATCGTATTGACGATGCCTTGCGAGGACAGCACCTCGAAGACGATCCCGCCCACGATAACCCAGGACAGAAAATGGGGCAAGTAAAACAGGCTTTGCAGCGTGCGCTTCGGGAACATCAGCCGGACTTCGTTGAAGAGCAGCGCCAGGATGATCGGTGCCGGGAATTGGAAGATCAGCTTGTACGTGGCGATGATCGCCGTGTTCCGCAGCACGTAGTAGAAGTCTTGATACGTGAAGATGAATTTGAAGTTATCAAACCACACCCACGGGCTGTTCATGATCCCTTTCAGGATCTGATAATTCTGAAAGGCGATCACGCTTCCCGCCAGGGGAATGTACTTGAATACGATGTAGAAGATGATTCCGGGAAGTATCATGAGATAGAGCATCCAATGACGTCGGATATTTCGGATCAATGGATTCCTGGTTTGCAAACTCCCCGCCTCCCTTTCCCAAGATTGAGCGTGGTGCTTCGTGTGCCTGTCGGCCTGTTGCGTGCTGCACCTGCTGTGCTCTGTCCGCAAACCGCCTCTTGCGCGCTGCACCTGCCGTGCACTGTGGGTGAGCCGCTCTTGCGCGCTGCACCTGCTGTGCTCTAATCCTACTTGCCACCACAGCTTCTGCACAATCATGCGTTTTTGCACCGAATGAGCAGATCTTTCATCCACCGAAACCCCTTGATCCGTGCGGCTTTTCGCCGATTTGGCCGATTCGCCTGTCGTTGGGCGGTGGAGGATCGGTTCATTGTCTGCAAGATTCGTTTGTTCTGCGGATCACCGTTCCCAGCATGGTCGGGGCATTCCGAATCGATCACCGTGGCTGATGTGGACGTCGATAATCAATTTTTTTATCTAACCAAATAAGAAAAACCCGACCGATTCGGCCGAGTCTGTATAATACGGATAGCCGCGCCAATCCAGAATCTCATACTCCGGGTACAGATGATCAAAGTTTCCTTGCAGCGGCCACCACACCTCAGGAGGTTCCGTAGCGGTCAAAGCCGGTGAGAGACGAAAAATTCGTCTCTCAGGAAGTTCCGAAGCGGACGAGGCTGCTGAGAGACGAAAAATTCGGTCCGGTTTTCCAACTAAATTAATCTTTCGGGGACGATTCCCGGAAATAAGTTGGATGTTTTCCAATTCATCATGACAGCTTACAGCGGACGAGCGTGAAGGAGTTACGCCGGCTAAAATGCCGTATAGGGGCTGTCCAGAAAGTCTGTGTTTGTTGCCTGACAGCGAAAAGAAGTGCCCGAAAATGCCTGATATAAAGGCATCTTCGGGCTTATCTTCGTTCGGCGTCAGGATCAACTTCCACTTATCGGACAGCCCCTATACCTTATGCAGATCCACTCCCGAATCTCTGTGTATTTATTCGTCTATCAATACGGCAGCTCCGACGAGCCCATCAGGTATTCGTCTACCGCGCGGGCTGCGCCGCGGCCTTCGTTGATCGCCCATACGACCAGGCTCTGTCCGCGGCGATTATCGCCGGCTGCGAACACGCCCGGAATGTTCGTCACATATTTGCCGTACTCGGCCTTCACGTTCGAGCGCTCATCACGTTCAATGTTCAGCTCGCTCAATATCGTATCCTCCGGTCCGAGGAAGCCCATGGCGAGCAGCACGAGCTGTGCCGGCCATACCTTCTCCGTGCCCGGGATCGGCTTCGCGATACGCTTGCCGTCGATATACTCGAACTCGATCTGTACCGTATGCAGCTCTTTCACATGGCCGTTCTCGTCGCCGACGAACTTCACCGTCGAGGTCGAGAAGCTGCGCGGATCATTGCCATAGATCGCCCTGGCCTCTTCCTGACCGTAGTCAACGGTGTAGATCTTCGGGAACAGCGGCCAGGGGTTGTCTGCCGTACGTTCCGGCGGATTGCTCTTGTTGTGCTGGAATTGCGTTACGCTCGCGCATCCTTGACGGATCGCCGTCGCCACACAGTCGGTACCGGTATCTCCGCCGCCGATGATGATCACGTCTTTCCCCTTCGCCGAGATCGGCTCATCCGCATACTCGGAGCCAACGAGATCCTTGATGTTCTTCGTCAGATACTCCATGGCGAAGTGAATCCCCTTCAGCCCGCGGCCTTCGATCTGCAGATCGCGCGGCTTCGTGGCACCGGTGCAGAGCACGACCGCATCATTATCCCGCAAGAGCTGCTCAGCCGGTATATCCTTGCCAATCTCGGTCCCCGTGACGAACCGGATGCCTTCTGCCGCCAGCAGATCCACGCGCCGCTGTACGACCTTCTGCTTATCCAGCTTCATGTTCGGAATCCCGTACATCAGCAATCCGCCGATGCGGTCATCGCGCTCGAAGACCGTCACCGTGTGTCCTGCCTTGTTCAGTTGCGCCGCTGCAGCCAGTCCGGCAGGGCCGGAGCCAACAACCGCCACCTTCTTGCCGGTACGCACCTTCGGCGGACGAGGCTTGATCCAGCCTTCCTTGAACCCGCGCTCCACGATCTCATATTCGATCTGCTTGATCGTGATCGGAGAGCCGTCCAGACCAGCCGTACAAGACCCTTCGCATGGAGCCGGACAGACGCGGCCAGTAAATTCCGGGAAGTTGTTCGTCTTCTCGAGTCTCTCCAGCGCCTCTCTCCATCTGCCGCGATAGACGAGGTCGTTCCACTCCGGAATCAGGTTATGAATCGGACAGCCAACGACCGTCCCATTCAGTATCTGCCCGGTCTGGCAGAACGGTATCCCGCAGTCCATGCAGCGCGCTCCCTGCAGGCGCAACTGATCTTCTTCCAAATGAGTGTGGAACTCCTGCCAATCCTTCACACGTGCAAGCGGATCGCGGTCGGCGGGAAGTATGCGGCTATATTCCATAAATCCTGTTGGTTTTCCCATAACGTTTCCTCCACATCTGCATGTTCACCATCACACGCGCTCCTGCATGAAGCCCAGCAAGGTGAAGCAATCTAATCCAAACTGACTTTTATCCAAGCTGAGCGTCAGCCCGACACTTTCGATCTGAGCGTTAATCCGACACATTCGAAGCAAATGCCACGAGCTCTGCTTCCTTCTCGCTGAGTCCGGCTGCTTTCTCCCGTTCGATCGCCTCGATCATCCGCTTGTAGTCCTTCGGAATGACCTTGACGAAGCGCGGCAGCATCTCTTCCCACTGGTTCAGGATGCGCCCGGCATGCTTGCTGCCTGTATATTTCACATGACGGATGATCAGGTTCTTCACTTCATTGATCTCCACATCATTCACAATCTGCTCGAGCAGGATCATCTCCTTGTTGACGTTCCGCTCGAATATGCCGTCCACATCGAGGACATAGGCGATGCCGCCGGACATGCCCGCCGCGAAGTTGCGGCCTGTCGGACCGAGGATAACTACTCTGCCTCCGGTCATGTATTCACAGCCATGATCGCCGACTCCTTCGACAACCGCCCGCACGCCGGAGTTCCGCACGCAGAAACGTTCGCCGGCGATGCCATTGATGTACGCTTCTCCGCTCGTTGCGCCATAGAAGGCAACGTTGCCGATGATGATGTTCTCCTCCGGAGCGAACTTCGACTTCTCAGGCGGATAGACGATGATCCGGCCGCCGGAGAGGCCCTTGCCGATATAATCGTTGGCATCGCCTTCTAGCGACAGCGTCATTCCTTTCGGGATGAACGCGCCAAAGCTTTGCCCCGCTGAACCGCGGAAGTGCAGTCTGATCGTGCCGTCCGGCAAACCTTCCAGGCCATAACGGCGAGTGATCTCACTGCCGAGCAGCGTGCCAACGACGCGGTTGATGTTCTTGATCGGCAGCACGGCGTGCACCGGCTGCTTGTTCTCGATCGCAGGCTTGCAGATCGTCAGCAGCTCCTGCGCGTCAAGCGAACGCTCGATGCCATGATCCTGCTCCGTTTGACAGTATCTGCCCACTTCAGGCGGCATCTCCGGTTGATACAGAAGCGGACTGAGGTCGATACCCTTCGCTTTCCAGTGGTCGATCGCCTTCTTCGGCTCTAGCAGGTCCGTGCGGCCAACCAGTTCGCTCAGCGTACGCACGCCCAGTTCCGCCATCAGCTCACGCACTTCTTGCGCGATGAAGCGCATGAAGTTCGCCACATGCTCCGGATCGCCGGCGAATCGCTTGCGCAGCTCAGGATTCTGCGTTGCCACGCCAACCGGACAAGTGTCCAGGTTGCACACGCGCATCATCACGCAGCCGAGCACCACGAGCGGTGCTGTAGAGAAGCCAAACTCTTCTGCACCGAGCAGCGCGGCGATGACCACATCGCGTCCGGTCATCAGCTTGCCGTCCGTCTCCAGCATGACCCGGTCGCGCAGCTTGTTCAGGACGAGTGTCTGATGAGCCTCGGCCAGCCCAAGCTCCCACGGCAGACCAGCATGCTTGATGCTCGTGCGCGGCGATGCGCCGGTGCCGCCGTCATAGCCGCTGATCAGGATGACATCCGCGTGACCCTTGGCTACGCCGGCCGCGATCGTGCCGACGCCGACCTCGGATACGAGCTTCACGTTGATGCGGGCGCGCGGGTTGGCATTCTTCAGGTCGTGGATCAGTTCCGCCAGGTCCTCGATCGAGTAGATGTCATGGTGCGGCGGCGGGGAGATGAGTCCAACGCCCGGCGTCGAACCGCGCACCTCGGCAACCCAAGGGTATACCTTCTTGCCCGGCAACTGTCCGCCTTCCCCAGGCTTGGCGCCCTGCGCCATCTTGATCTGGATCTCATCGGCATTGACGAGATAAGCGCTTGTTACGCCGAAACGTCCGGATGCCACCTGCTTGATGGCGCTGCGGCGCTCATCGTTGTAACGCGATGGATGTTCGCCGCCTTCACCGGTGTTCGACTTGCCGCCGATGCGGTTCATCGCAATCGCCAGCGCCTCATGCGCTTCCTCGCTGATCGAGCCGTAGGACATGGCGCCGGTCTTGAACCGCTTGATGATCGATTCCACCGATTCCACTTCATCCAGCGGAATCGGTGCAGATGCCTTCTTCAGTTCGAGCAGGCTGCGCAGCGTAATATGCTGCTTATCCTGATCGTTGATCATCTGGCTGTATTGTTTGAACAATCCATAATCTCCGCGGCGGCACGCTTGCTGCAGCGTATGGATCGTCTTCGGATTATACAGGTGGGCTTCGCCATCGCTCCGCCATTGGTATTCGCCGCCGCTGTCCAGCGCGGGCTCCGCGCCGCGCTCTGCATAGGCGCGGCTATGGCGCAGTCTGACTTCCTCATGGATCGTCTCCATGTTGATGCCGCCGATGCGCGAAGGCGTCCAGGTGAAGTATCGATCGATGACGTCCTGGGCGATGCCGATCGCTTCGAAGATCTGCGCTCCGCGATAGGACTGGATCGTCGAGATGCCCATCTTCGACAGCACCTTGACGATGCCTTTCTCTGCTGCTTTCACATAGTTCTTGACGGCTTTGTCATAAGTGACCCCCGTCAGTTGCCGGTCATCGATCATCTTCGCGATGGTCTCAAAGGCCAGGTACGGATTGATGACACTTGCGCCATAGCCGAGCAGGAGCGCGAAATGATGCACTTCGCGCGCTTCCCCAGTCTCCAGAATCAGGCTCACTTTCGTTCGCGTGCCCTGGCGGATCAGGTGGTGATGCAGACCGGCAACTGCCAGCAGCGACGGAATCGCTGCCAGTTCCCGATTCAGACCGCGGTCAGACAGGATGAGCAGATTCACGCCGTCCGCCACCAGCTTGTCAGCCTGCGCGAACAGCTCCTCCAGCGCCTGCTCAAGCGCAGCCTTGCCGCCAGCGATCGGGTACAGGATCGCAAGATCGGCCGACTTGAAGCCCGTGCGGTTGATCTGGCGCAGCTTGGCCAATTCCTCGTTCGTGATGACCGGGTGCTCCACGCGGATCATTCGGCTGCTCTCCGGCTTCGGCGCCAGCAGATTGCCCTCCGAACCAAGCGTCGTGATCGTCGAGGTGACAATCTCCTCACGGATCGCATCAATCGGCGGATTGGTCACTTGCGCGAACAGTTGCTTGAAGTAGTTGAACAGGTTCTGCGGCTTGCTGGACAGTACCGCAAGCGGCGAGTCCATGCCCATCGCGCCGAGCGCTTCCGCACCATCGGCAGCCATCGGTTCGATCAGCTTGTTCAGTTCCTCATACGTATAGCCGAATGCATGCTGCCTTACGGTCACCGTTTCCCGATCGCCCTGCGCAGCTTCCGCTGGCGGAAGATCTGCCAGGTCGACCAGATTGTCCTTCAGCCACTGCTCATAAGGCTGTTCCGTTGCGATCTGGTGCTTCAATTCCTCGTCCGAAATGATCCTCCCTGCCGTCGTATCAACGAGCAGCATGCGTCCCGGATAGAGGCGATCCTTCTTCACGACCTTCTCCGGCGGCACTTCCAGCACGCCAACTTCGGAAGCAAGGATGATCATATCGTCATTCGTAATGTAGTATCTGGATGGACGCAGACCGTTGCGGTCGAGAATCGCGCCGATGATCTTGCCGTCGGTGAACGCCATCGCCGCAGGTCCGTCCCATGGTTCCATCAGCGTGCTGTGGTATTCGTAGAACGCTTTCTTCTCCGGAGACATCGTCTCGTGCTTCGCCCATGGCTCCGGCACCATCATCATCGCCGCGTGCGGCAGCGAACGTCCGGCCAGGTACAGGAATTCCAGCGTGTTGTCGAACATCGACGAGTCGCTGCCTTCCTGGTCGATGATCGGGAGGATCTTCTTCAGATCATCGCCGAACAGCTCAGACTCGCACAGCGCTTGTCTGGCGCGCATCCAGTTCACATTGCCGCGCAGCGTGTTGATCTCGCCGTTATGGATCAGATAGCGGTACGGGTGGGCGCGATCCCAGCTCGGGAAGGTATTCGTGCTGAAGCGCGAGTGAACGAGCGCGAGTGCGGACTCGATGAGCGGATCGCGGAGATCCAGATAGTACGTGTCCACCTGGTCGGTCGTCAGCATCCCCTTGTACACGATCGTACTCGAAGAGAAGCTGCAGAAATAAAACCGCTCCCGTCCTGCTCCCAGTTCTTCCCGAATCCGATTCTCAGCTACCTTGCGGATCACGTACAGCTTGCGCTCGAAGGCGAGTTGATCCGGAAACTCTCCCTTCGCACCGATGAAGATCTGACGGATGAACGGCTGTGCCGCCCTGGCTGCTTCGCCGAGCAATGCATCATCCGTAGGCACCGTACGCCAACCGATCACTTCCTGGCCTTCCTGACGGATGACTTCCTCCACGATCTCCTCGCATGCCTTGCGTTCTTCCGGCACTTCCGGCAAGAATACCATGCCGACTCCGTACTTGCCTGCGGCAGGCAACTTGATATTGCGCTTCTCCAGCTCTTTCTTGAAAAATGCATGGGGGATCTGGAACAAAATGCCTGCTCCGTCTCCTGTATTCGTTTCTGCACCCTGACCGCCGCGGTGATCAAGGTTCGTTAGTATCGTCAACGCCTGGCGAATGATCTCATGTGATTTTTTTCCCTTGATATGTGCGACAAAGCCCATGCCGCAAGCATCGTGTTCAAATTGCGGGTCATATAAACCTTGACTTTTGGGCAATCCTATTTTTGTCATGTTGAGCAACCTCTCTGCAAAAGATTCACAATACAACCTGCCAATAAATGGACAATCCGGCTGCACGATACATTCCCAAACATCTGCATCCATTTGGTGTACTCATTGTATCACCGGCCTTGCAAGCTCGCTAATTCAATTCTTTTATATCCCCGATAACGATTTGATTTCCTTTTTATACTAACATTTTTACACTAACAAAACTGTGTAAATTAACATAACGTATAATGTAGAATTAATATTACATATTAATGATTCTTCGATGGAGTAGTTGGAGAATCTCTCTTATACATGCCAGGAAACCAACTAGTTTCCAAATGCGTATTTAATCCAGGGCATTCTTGTCCGACGCGGGGTCTTGGGAAAGCATGCGGTAGCACGTTAGACCAGGAAGCTGGAAAATCACTCGCTTACCGGATAAGATGGATATTGCGGCAAGCCAGCTTCATCTTGTAGCATAGGCTTATTGAATATCTGAATGGAGAGACAGATGTTGAGATGGATAGAATGGTTCAAGCAATTGTCAGTTGAGGATGTTCTCAGCTTGCTCGATTATATCAGCGCGTATGGCCCCTTGCCGGGCATCGCGCTAACCTTTGTCGAAGCTCTTCTGCCCTTCCTTCCGTTAGTGGTCATCCTGGTCGCCAACGCCAATGCCTATGGCATGTGGCAAGGCTTCCTGCTGTCCTGGATCGGCACAACCATCGGCGCATTGGTCGTCTTCCTGTTCTTCCGGCTGCTCGGCCGAAGATTCAGCGCCTTTCTGCAGAAGCGTTATCCGAAGACGAAGGCGATGTTTCATTGGCTTCAGCATCGCGGCTTTACTCCGCTCCTGATCGCGTACAGCTTGCCATTTACACCGTCCGCCCTCGTCAATGCCATATCCGGCATCAGCAGGATTCCGATCCAGACCTATGTGCTCGCGCTCGTGCTGGGCAAAGGACTGCTTGTGCTGATCATCACGTTCCTGGGACAAGATCTCGAATCTCTCATTCGTTCACCCTGGAAGATCGTGCTCATCGTCATCACGTTCTTCATCATGTGGTGGCTCGGCAAGAAATGGGAGGAGAGGTATCACAACGACCCGGACAAGCATGAGGAATGACCGACCATCCGATCCCGCTGTTCGATCAGCCGATGCACAGAAATATTCGCCCTGTAATTTGACTGCCCACGGGACATCTATCCAATCGCAATGCGTATACCCTCCATATGATGTATTGTTCCAACAAGGAAATACTCGGCTGGCGCCAGTATTTCTTGTGTCTTACGTGCATGTTGGACGCAGAAAAATGCTGTAAGACGAAGAAAGGAGGTCGCATGCGAATGAATATGCCCAATTCCAACCTTGGTCCTTCCTATGTAAGTCCAGCGAGCAATAAGAGCCCGTATGCCAGCAATGTGAGCCCATACGCCAGCAACGTCAGCCCGCTTGCCAGCAACTTGAGCCCGCTCGCAAGCAATGTCAGCCCGCTCGCCTACGCCAACGCATCACCTGTCGCCTATGGCAAAAAGCCACTCGTCGCAGGAGCCTACACGTCGACAGGCGTCATACTGGTGCTTTATATTCTGCTCGTCATCATCACGCGCAAATTCTAACCCTCTCTTGACATGCCCTCGAACTGACCTCAGATCGAGGGCATGTTGCTCAGTAGAATCCTCCAGGGTACGGGTATCCGGCGTAATACGGACCATACCCGCCATACCCGCCATATCCTCCATACCCGCCATAACCCCCGTAACCGCCGTAAGGATAGTATGGATAATAGTACGGCTCGGAGCCTATCGCGAGCAGATCATACAGGACAAGCGGTATAAGCGCCTTCGTACGAACCGGCTTGCCGCCTGCGGGTCGCAATGCATACTTATCCTTGCCGATGCGCACCAGCTTGCCCGAGAGAACCTTGCCGCTCTTCGTGAGCGCATAAACACGTTTTCCCACCAGTTTAGGCAGCTTGCCTGCAACTGAAGCAGCATTCACGTTGGATGCACCTCCCTTAGCATTGTCCCTGTATCTTATGTTTGATCGTCGCTCGGAGAATGGTTGTCCGTCCAGAAACTCGAATTTATGCTTTTTTCCCTGAACTTTCGGACATACCGAATGCCGCTGCGCCATATATATAACGAACGAGGGAGGATTCCTGCATGAGGAACAACAAGCTGACGGTGATCGTCGTGCCGAACTTCGAGCGCAAGGTTCGAAGGTTCAGAACGACGAAAACGACGATCTGGCTCGTTCTGATCGCCATCATCTGCGCGCTGGGCGCATTGTACCTCTGGCGCGAATGGACGAAGCAGATCTATGATGAGAAGGTAGTTCGGCTTGCCGACCAATTGACGGACGAGTGGCGCTCCCACAACGACGCCATATCCGAGAAGAACGAGACGATCGAGGCGCTGCAACAGAAGATCATCCAGTTAACCAAACAAACAGAGGAAGTAAGAAGCAAATTGGCTGAGCTGCGGCAGTTGGAATCGACACTTATCTCACTTACTGGCGTAAACTTATATGACACAAACTCTGAAGCTAATCGTGATGAAGAAATGATCACCCAAGAGGCGGAGGCAAGGTCCATGCAAGCTGCAGGAGGGGAGTTCATCCCGGCGGATGAGGAAGGAGTCATGGATCTCGCCACCCAGACCGGCGCCTCCTTGAGTCAGTTGTCCGCTTCTTTGTCACAGATGTCTGACAAGCTTGAAGCGCTGATCGAGGAGATCAGGCATCTCCAATATTTGTCCAGCATCACACCCTCGATCTGGCCAACCTCAGGCGGACGGATCAGCTCCGGCTACGGCTACAGGATCGATCCGTTCACCAGACGCTCCGCTTTTCACAGCGGCATCGATATCGAAGGAGATCTGAATGACGACGTCTATGCCACTGCTGCGGGCATCGTGGCGGAGACCGGATACAGCAGCACACTCGGCAACTACATCATCATCGACCATTCACTCGGCATCCGCACCTTATACGGCCATCTCAAGAAGATTCTCGTGGATGAGAACACTCGCGTGGACAAAGGCGATCGGATCGGCCTCATGGGTTCCACAGGCAGAAGCACAGGGCCGCATCTCCATTATGAGGTGCACAAGAGCGGCGAACCCGTAGATCCGACCCCATATCTCCAAGACTAGCCCAGGGAGGAATGAGCGATGAGCAAAATCACCCGCTTCAAGGACAGGAAGACTCACGCGACCGATACGCTGATCGGCAATGATACGATCATCGAAGGCAAGCTGCATTGCAGCACCAGCCTCCGTATCGACGGTACGGTACGCGGCGACATCGTATGCATGGGTAACCTGCATGTGGGAACGAAGGGGGTGCTACATTCGGATATTCATGCAGCCAACGTCTATCTTGCGGGCAAGATTCAAGGCACGGTCACTACTCCCGGGACGCTGTACATCGCGAAGACAGGCAAGCTCTATGGCGATCTGGATGTTGCGAGGCTCGAGGTCGCCGAAGGCGCAATCTTCGAAGGGTCGATCATCATGAGGCAGAAGGAAGAAAATAAAACCGCATCCGTTCAACAGAAGACTCAGAAAGTCAAGGCGGTCAAGTAGCAGCAACCATGGATCATCCACTTTCGGCCTTAATCATCCCCTTCCAATCCGGCATAACCCAAAGCATGAGCCGCTTCCGCCATCGTTCGGTAGCCGAGGGCATTCGGATGCACCATATCCTCGCCGATCAGATCATCGGTTCGATATCGGAAAGCTTCATATAAGTCCACGATGCGGATATATGGCGTCTCGCAGGCCAGCCATTCCCGGTTGAACCTCTCGATCCAGTAGTCCGTTTCTTCGATGATCGGAAACGGATTGTACAGGTTCAGGATTCGCATCACCACCAGCTTTGGCCCGTCTCTGCCAGGATCTGCGCGGATCTGGCTGATGGTCTCGATGATGCGTCTGATATTGATCGCAAACAGGCGCAGCGCCGCCTTCAACACCTGCGGATCGCGATTCATGAGAAATTCCCGCGCCGCACCGAGCAGATCATTGCCACCAGCCGTCAGACTGATCAGATCAGCCTGGTGAATCGCTTCCTGGAGATCCACATCCCTCAACATCCGCTCCAGGATATCGGATGTGGTCTCGCCGGTAACGCCGGCGTTCAGATACACCACCCGTCTGCCCAAGGCGGATTCGATCAGCCTGCTGTAAACGGCAACGAAGCTGTCCTCTTCGGCAACGCCATACCCTTCCGTCAGCGAATCGCCCAACGCCACATAATACAAAGGCGGTTTCATCGTCTGTCACCCCATTCCTGGCCGGTAATCAATTTTCCCGATGTATTCCAATATATGAGGGGACAGCTTATTTACATTCACGGTTGTGTTTGATTTCCATCAGCAGCGGCCCTGACCGGAAGCGTTTGTGAATATGTGCCGCAAATGCGCGGATGAGCGGATTCAGCGTCCGATTCAGCAGCGCCAGCGATATGCGTTGAATCATTGAATCATCGGAGTGCCATCCAACTCCAGCTTCTTGACCTTTCTTCGCTTCAACTCCTCACGGACGGCGGATTCCGGCAGAAACGCCTCTCCCATGCCAGCCAACAACCGCGTTCCGATGCCTGGACCTGCCCGCTCGTTACATCCTCTTTCCAGTCATGCAGCGGACAGAAGACATATTTCCCGCTCACGATGCCTTCGGACAGAGGTCCGCCCTTGTGCGGACAACGATTCTCAATCGCATGGAACGTACCATCCGACAGACGGAACAAGGCAAACTCACGTCCATGATGTAATATCGCTCTGCCTCCGCGCTGCGGAAAATCCCCCGAATAACCGACCCAAACTTTATGCATACGGTTTCTCCACCCTTTCATCTCATCCGATGGTGATTTGTTCGAACTCTTTGCGCAGCTCCGGTTTTTCCACCCGTTCTTTCCAAGGGTCCGTGAGCACGGACAACGCCACATCCAATCGTTCGCTCAATTCCTTTGCGGCGCCCCGGATCGCTGTTGGCGTGCACCCGTTCATTGATGAAGCGAGATGCAGCCTCCTCCTCGTAATCTTCCGGGATCAGTATGCCGAGGTAATAGTTCAAGGCAGGACGGCATTTGGGGCTGTCCAGAAAGTCTGTGTTTGTTGCCTGACAGCGAAAAGAAGTGCCCGAAAATGCCTGATATAAAGGCATCTTCGGGCTTATCTTCGTCCGGCGTCAGGATCAACTTCCACTTATCGGAC
>Ga0207747_1000651_pt1 | contig 35040 bp, 39 predicted proteins | sample HigsolmetaGSP11D_FD_184839 | JGI IMG/M metagenome (GOLD analysis project Ga0207747, IMG submission 184839) | High solid enriched microbial communities from the Joint BioEnergy Institute, USA - SP1-1-D (SPAdes) | ecosystem: Engineered > Bioreactor > SSF (Solid state fermentation) > Aerobic >...
TAAAGAAAAGTAAAGCTGTAGACCTGAGTGTCTTATGCTCTAGCGGCGAAGTGGACACGCCTCAAAGAATAAGGATTGCTTAAAGCAGTCAAACTTCTTTGGAAGCCCCCACTTCAAATTTTCGCTAGAAAATTAAGTGGGGGTAGTTCACATGAATACTTCAAGGATGAGTCGACAGGCCGAGAAAAAATTGTTACAGCCTATAATTTTAAGTAATTGAAACTTTTCCGCTCATATGGCACTATAAATGGTAAATTGAACATTGAAAAAGTTTTCTAGGGTTCCGCTGCATGGCAGGTCTGGTCCGAGAGAAAACGACGCTCTTTGCGTACACGGAAGGATAAAAGCCTGGGAGATTTCATATCTCTTTAGGCTTTTTTTATTGGAGGGATGAGGATGAATAAGCATTGGTTGACGGTGTATGCTGCAGCATTTTTTGAGGTGCTATGGGTGATTGGGTTGAGTCATGCGAATGGTTTCCTTGAATGGATGGGCACCATCATCGCTATTATCTTGAGCAATTATTTATTGATTCGAGCTTCTCAATTTTTGCCGGCAGGAACGGTCTATTCCGTCTTCGTTGGACTAGGGAGTTTAGGGGCGGTCATTAGCGATATGGTCTTTTTTGGCGAGCCCTTTCATCTGTTAAAAATCTTTTTCATATTGCTGATTTTGGCCGGAGTGATTGGGCTAAAGCTCGTAACCGATGATGATGGAAAGGTAGATGAACAAAAATGGCATGGGGAGCATTAATCATTGCCGGGTTGTTTGAAACGTTGGTGGTAGTAGCTATGAATCAATTTGATGTCCGGCGCAGCTTGTGGCCGATTGCATTGTTTGCGGGGAGTTTTGCGGGCAGCCTTGTATTATTGCAATATGCGATGCAAACCATTCCGATGGGGACAGCTTATGCGGTATGGACTGGTATCGGGGTAGTAGGTGGTACCCTGGTAGGTATGTACTTTTATAATGAATCAAGAAATTGGAAGAGGATATTGTTCATTTTTACCATTCTCGTAGCGGTGTTTGGTTTAAAATTAATAGAGGGGTAAATACTTGTAGGAAATGGAGGGATTTTCTTGATGAAACATCATTATTTTTTTGCAGTGAAATTGCCAAAAGAAGCGAAAGAATTTTTATATGAATGGATACAGGCAAGAAAAGAGGATTTTCCCTTTGCACGATGGGTTCATCCGGAAGATTACCACATCACCCTTGCCTTTTTAGGATTTGCGGAAAAAACGATGCTCGAGCAAGCGATAGAGAAAGTAAAGTCGGTATTAGAAAAAGAAGCTGCCTTCACATTAACGTTCAATTCCATTGGCATTTTTGGTCCGCAAAAAGCGCCGCGTATTTTTTGGGCAGATGTGGAATCGTCTGAAGAGCTGTTTTCCATCCAAAAAGCGGTGTATAAAGAATGTGTCGAGACTGGTTTTGAATTAGATAAAAAACCTTTCCGCCCACATATTACGTTAGCAAGAAAATGGAATAGCGGCGATGACTTTGACATAAGAACATTAATGCAGATTCGTGAAGGGGATGAAAAACCTTTTTCTTTCAACGTAACGGAAGTCGTTCTTTATGAAACCCATTTAGATAAAACTCCGAAATATAAGGAGTATGCGAATTTCCCTTTGGCCATTCCAGGATGCTAATTCATAAGCTTGCCCCAAGTTTAATAGGATGGGAATAAGAAAGGCGAAGGGGTTGCTTATGAATTGAGACAAGCATTGGTTTATTTCATTCTTTTATTTGTTCTAGCTTATTTTTTTATATATAATCGGGAGCCACTGCAATCCATCCAGTTTTCGATTATTATGGCAGGGCTGTTATTATTGATTCGCAAATAAAGAGCGGAGGATTGAAATTCGCTCTTTTTTATTTTGCTGGAGGATTTTATTTGGAGGAAATAGAAGTTTTAGGGTGATGATATTTTGTGCGGATTGCGCTTAAATTCGTGTGGATGTAATTTCATTTCGTGCGGATAATATTTCCATTGGTGCGGAAGCCAACTTAATTGGTGCGTATAGCTTCTAAATTAGTGCGTATGGCAACTCCATTGGTGCGGATGGAAATCCATTTCGTGCGAATAACATCTCCATTGGTGCGGATGACAACTCAATTAGTGCGGATGGCTTCTAAATTAGTGCAGAAGCCAACTCAATTAGTGCGTATGGCTTCTGATTTAGTGTAGATGCCAACTCAAATCGTGCGTATAACCCTAAAATTCGTGCGGATAGTAAATCATTTCATTTTCTGAATAGATAAAAGGGGAGATGAGGATGAAAGTCGTAAAGGTCATCGCAAGTACAGTCTTAATCGCTTCAATGATGGCACCAGCAGCCTATGCAGAAGCGGCTACCCAAAATCCTAATGTTGATTCCGATGGGGATGGTTTAACGAATCAGGTAGAACTTCTGCTGCAAACGAATCCAAATAAAAAAGACACAGATGGCGACGGGTTGGATGACTATTTTGAATACATAAGCAAATTGTATTCTCCTATTTTAAAAGATACCGATGGGAATGGCGTGAGCGATGGGGATGAAGATGCCGATTCAGACGGTTTGACGAATCTGCAGGAATTGGCAAAAGGAACAAATCCATATCTAAAAGATACGGATAATGATGGTTTGCACGATGGAGAAGAAGTGGAAAAGGGAACAAACCCATTGGCGGATGATTCCGATCGGGATGGGTTAATAGATTCCGAGGAAGAAAGGCTTCATTTTCATCCCTTAAATCCAGATACAGATGGCGACGGGATATTGGATGGAGATGAAATAATGGATGTAGAGATTGCCGCTCCAGCCTACTTGCAAAATAAACCATCCTATCCCTCCATCACAATAAAAACTCAAGCGAAAAATGCCTTTTTCACAAAGATTCAACCGGTTTCAACGAATCATCCAATCTTGAATAATAGCATTCCAGGTTTAATAGGAAATGCCTATGGGATTTATTCGGATATAGATATTGAAGAAGCAAAAATTACATTTCATTATGCGAACAGTGCTAGAAAGAAAAATTTCCAACCGTCCGTTTTTTACTATGATGAGGAAAAAAAGACTTTAGAAAAGGTGCCAAATCAAGTGCATGATGCAAAAACTAGAACGGTAACTGCCGCGCTCAACCATGTAGGCATCTATGTACTGATTGACAGTGTAAAATGGGAACGAGCATGGGAAGAGTTTGCACAGCTTGATGACCATACAAAAGATACCGATAACGATGGAATACCTGATGTTTACGAAACTCATGGCATCATCATTGGAACGGGAAGTTTGATTAAAACAGACCCCAATAATCCTGATACTGACCAAGATGGCATTTTAGATGGCGATGAAATTCAATTTGAACAAAACGCCAAATACGCAACGCTCCTTTCCAATCCGACTAAAAAAGATTCTGATGGGGATGGAATTGAAGATGCTGAAGAAAAGCCTGGGGAAGCATTAGTTTATAATGTGACGGATGAGGCACTTGCAGTATTTTCCGATATAGCATATTTAGATGTGAAAAGCCACGCAAATTCTAAAGAACAAGCTCAAGGTTTAGAGGATTTTTCCAATCAAGATGTTCCGCCAATCCCGCTTTCAAAAGAATCCATACAACATTCGATTCGTTTAAAAAAGAAAGCAGCCTTAGTGAAAGATTGGGAGATTGTCGGTTTTAATGAAGATCAGGTGAGTGGCCATTATGGCATCGCACTTCGCCATTCTTATTCAAACAATATCGTGATTGCGGAACGGGGAGCAAAGGATGCACTGGCAGAAGGAATTCTAGGTTATTTGGATTTGCTGTTGGAAGGAAATCATTCGCAGGTGGAGCACGCATTAGCATTCTCAAAAAATGCAATCTATCATCATTGGGATAACCATATTTTTGTGACAGGCCATTCATTAGGCGGGTTCCATGCCCAAGTGATTTCATATCATTTAATCCATAATACATTAACCAAAAACAATGCTCTTTCATCTACAAAAAAAAAGGCGATTCATCATGCAATTGCCAATCATTATCAGCGAACAGCCACTTTCAATTCGGTTCCGTTGTTTAATAAAAATTCACTGCGTCAATTAGGAATTGATATGCCGGCCTATACAAAGCCAGCCATTCCGGAGAAAGAAATGGGCAAGCAAAAATACGAAAAGTATATTACGAATTATCAATTAAGCTATGACATTTTGACGATAGCGGGGCAATATGTTAAAGCGGGGTATATTGGAAAGACGGTGATGTTTAATTATCCAGAATATGCGCCTAAAACAGTAGATAATGCGCCGTTTAATCAACTGAAGGAACTTTTAGAAGAATATCGGAAATCCCCGTATAGTTATATTGCTAGAAATCCAAGCAACCGTGTAGAGTTAAACAGATTTTTAACGAATTTTTATCTATGGTTATCACTCAATAGACCTGAAGAATCTAAACAATTGATGAAAAAATTAAATTTAGCGATAGAAGCACATGGAATAAAAAACTTTGATGACTATGAGTTTTAAGGGTACGAGGCCAAGAAGTGCTGGAAAGCGTTTCTTGGCTTTTTTAAATAGTTGACTTTATACCTATAAGGGTATAAACTGTGGATAGAAGCAATCTTCGTAGAAAGAAGGGATGCATATTTGAAGTACGATACAAAAACAAAAAATCGTGTGAAGCGCATTGAAGGGCAAATACGTGGAATATTGCGCATGATGGAAGAAGGAAAAGATTGCAAAGAGGTCGTAACACAGTTGAGCGCGGTTCGTTCTGCAGTCGACCGGACAATCGGCGTCATTGTGAGCAATAATTTAATCGAATGCATGAATAAAAGCAAAGCGGAAGAAATGGATGAGTTGGTGCAAGAAGCGATTAATTTAATCGTAAAAAGCCGTTAATATTTTTGAGAATAGCTGTGTTTGCAGCTATTTATTTATCGTTAAAATTATACCTATATAGGTATTTTAGGTGAGAGAATGGAATGGTTCGTTATTATCATAGTCGCGGCATTCATACTTTGGCGATTGAAGCCGGCCAATGTGAATACCATTGGGGCAAGCGAGTTGAAGAATATATTGCAGGATCAAGATAAAGTGTTCATTGATGTACGGACACCTGGGGAATATAAAGCCAACCATATTCCGCAATTTCAAAATTTGCCTTTAGGTTCGGATTTTACAAAACTTCCGAAAGATAAAGAAATTGTGGTTATTTGCCAAAGCGGCATGAGAAGCAGTCAAGCTTGCAAACAATTAAAGAAGTTAGGGTATGAGCGCGTCACAAATGTTCGTGGCGGCATGAATGCATGGAGAAATTAAAGGAGGATGTTGAAAATGAAAGAGATGACAGCGAAAGAAGTACAACAACGTTTAGAAGCGGGAGAATCATTAAATATTATTGATGTTCGGGAAGTATATGAATACCAGGGGGGACATATTCCTGGAGCCATCAATATCCCATTAGGATTGCTGCCAATTCGCATGAATGAATTGTCAAAAGATACACCATATATTGTAGTTTGTTTAGCAGGTGGACGCAGCGCCCAAGCAACCGCTCTTTTAGATCGAAATGGATTTGATGCAACGAATATGTTGGGCGGCATGAGCGCTTGGGAAGGAAAAGTGGAATAAGGGATTGGTTACAAAAGAGTGAATGGGTTTCTCCATTTGCTCTTTTTGTTTGATGTAATTGATGATATCTAGTGCATTTTCTTCTTAACTATAGTGTGAATAAGATTCCAATTCGTGTAGATACTTCCTTGTTCTACCTTATTTGGTGCGGATGGGGCTCTATTTCTTGTAGATGCTACTTCGATTGGTGCGTATGCCTCCCCAATTCGTGCGGATGCTCCTCCCTTTGGTGCGTATACATCCTCAATTCGTGCGGATACTGCTCCCTTTCGTGCGTATGCCTTCTCATTTCGTGCGGATGCCTCCCCAATTCGTGCGGATACGACTTCAATTTGTGCGGATGGTACTCCCTTTGGTGCGTATGCCTTCTCATTTCGTGCGTATACCTCCCCAATTCGTGCGTATAGAACTTCAATAACGAGCATCTATCTTTCAAAATTCCCTAATACGGCATCAATCTAAAACATTCAAACAAGCATTTGAATATATTTTCCTTATGTCATAAACTTATATTCAAATATATATTTGAATGTTTGAAGGTGAAGGAATGGATGTTTGTGAAGTAACGTATGTGGATGAAGAAAAAGTAGCTAGAGTCAAACAGCAACTGTCACAGCAAAATCCTTTGGGAGTGGCAAAGGTTTTTAAAGTCCTTGCCGATGAAACCCGCATTAAAATTGCTTATGCATTAGCAGTGGAAGAGGAGTTGTGTGTATGCGATGTAGCCAATATTATCAATGCTTCCACAGCTACGGCTTCCCACCATTTACGGCTATTAAAAAATCTTGGACTTGCCAAAGTGAGAAAAGAAGGAAAGTTTGTTTACTATTCATTGATTGATGAATGTGTGAAGCAATTAATGGAAATTGCCTTTCATCACCAACAAGAGGTGGCAAAAAATGAATGAAGTAAAACAAGTTTACCGTGTGGAAGGTTTTACTTGTGCAAATTGCGCGGGGAAATTTGAACAGAATGTAAAGGCGTTGCCAGGGGTGCAGGATGCGAAGGTGAATTTCGGTGCATCCAAAATTACCGTTGTGGGCCATGCCACAGTGGAAGAATTGGAAAAAGCGGGGGCTTTTGAAAATTTAAAGGTCTATCCGGAAAAAAGAAAAACTGAAGAAACGCCCCAAGAAAAACAAGTTTCTTTTTTCGAAAAACACCAAAGGCTATTTTATGCCGGACTGTTCATGATCCTTGGGGCGCTTTCCATTTACATCAACGGGGAAGACAATTTGATAACCGTTTTGCTATTTATTTCCTCCATCCTCATCGGCGGCTTTTCTTTATTGAAAACCGGACTCCAAAATTTAATTCATTTTGATTTTGATATGCGGACGCTGATGACGATTGCCATTATCGGGGCAACGATCATTGGGGAATGGTCGGAAGCGGCAGTGGTCGTCATTTTATTTGCCATTAGCGAAGCCCTTGAACGATTTTCAATGGATCAAGCAAGAAAATCCATTCAATCATTGGTGGAAATGGCGCCCAATAAAGCGACTGTTTATCGAAATGGAAAAGAGATGGTTGTACCGGTTGAAGAAGTTGTGATTGGCGATATCATGGTTGTCAAACCGGGAGAGAAAATTGCGTTAGATGGCGTTGTAGTAAAGGGGACTTCATCTGTCAATGAAGCTGCTATTACGGGAGAATCGATTCCTGTAGCGAAACTTGAAGGCGATGAAGTGTTTGCAGGCACTCTCAATGGAGAAGGGCATCTTGAAGTCAAAGTGACAAAATATGTGGAAGATACAATGATTTCCAAAATGATTGAACTCGTGGAGGAAGCGCAAGCAGAACGAGCCCCTGCACAAGCTTTTGTTGACAAGTTTGCTAAATATTATACCCCTGCGATTATGTGCATTGCGTTTCTTGTTGCCATTGTGCCGCCATTATTTTTGGGAGATTGGATGGATTGGATTTATCAAGGGTTGTCTGTATTAGTGGTCGGTTGCCCATGCGCCCTTGTAATTTCTACGCCAATTTCCATTGTTTCCGCCATTGGTTCTGCCGCGAAAAAAGGAGTACTGATTAAAGGCGGCATTTATTTAGAAGAATTGGGTAACTTAAAAGCTATTGCCTTTGATAAAACCGGCACGTTAACAGAAGGGACGCCGGTCATGACGGATTTTATTGTCTTATCGGAATCTTTGGGGGAGGAAGAAGTACTTTCGATTGCTTATGCATTAGAAAGCCATTCAAATCATCCACTTGCCCGTGCCTTTGCGAAGAAGGTGGAAGAGCGGAAAGCGGCTTGTGTGAAGGTTGAGCGTTTTACCGCTATTACAGGAAAAGGAATTCAGGGAACAGTTGCAGGAACGACTTATTTTTTAGGCAGCCCGCAGTGGGTACAGCATTTATTGACAGAAGAGGTTGAAAGAAAAGTAGCTTCCCTTCAACACGAAGGAAAAACGGTGGTGCTTCTAAGTTCGGAAAAGGAAATCTATGCAATTTTTGCTGTGTTGGATGAAGCAAGAAGTTCCAGCCAAGAAGTAGTGCAAAAACTTCATGACATGGGTATTCAAAAGACCGTGATGCTCACAGGGGACAATAAAAAGACAGCGGCAGCTATCGGAAAGATGGTAGGCATTTCAGAAGTGCAAGCGGAGTTAATGCCAGAGGAAAAATTGGAGTATGTGAAAGAGCTGCGAAATGAATATGGGAAAGTGGCCATGGTAGGAGATGGAATCAATGATGCTCCTGCTCTAGCTGCATCCAATGTAGGAATTGCCATGGGTAGCGCTGGTTCTGACACAGCTTTGGAAACGGCTGATGTGGCCTTGATGGCGGATGATTTAAGAAAACTGCCATTTGCCATTCAGCTTAGCCGGAAAACGTTAGCAGTGATTAAAATGAATATTGCCTTTGCTTTAGGAGTAAAGCTTCTTGCCTTGCTTTTAGTCGTACCGGGCTGGCTAACGTTATGGATAGCCGTATTTTCAGATATGGGCGCAACGCTGCTTGTTTCGTTGAATAGCATGCGGTTGTTGAGAGTGAAGGAGTAATATAAAACCATCAGTCGGGAAATCTTGGCTGGTTGTTTTTTATGGTTGTCTGCAAACTAAAAAACGCGCACTTGCTCATCAAAGTGCGCGCAGCATTTTATAAACTTTGCCTCTCTCTTTTTGGAAAGATAACATAGGAAAAACTGATAAGAAAGTCGATTAGCAAAACAATGGTCCATCCACCTAAAACCCGCAACAATGGAAACACCTTTTCCCCGATGCCAACGTATAAAATCATAAGGCCAAGCAGGATGCATCCAATGATATATGCGATTAGATGGCGCCCCCACATTTTCATTTCATAAATGGCTTTCGCTTTGCCATATAACACTTTTTTCTGGGAAGGTTTATGCAAGAACCATACTTGGAATTTGTGGTCTGCCCATGCAATCATCGATTTTCCAAAGGCAATGGAAACGCCGATGTAGATAGCAGCAAGACCATGAGCAAAGCTCGCTGGTGCACCGTTTTTCAAATCGATCGCCGTAAGCACAAGCAAGGCAAAATCAATCACCGGCGTCAACAAGAGAAGGAACAGGCTCAGTTTGTTTCGTTTTAATATATATCTTGTGTAAAGCCCTGAAAAAATCACAATCCAGAAGGCAATTTCAGCAGCAATAATCCAAAAAAGCATTGAATCACCTCAAAATTTATTTAATACAATTGTATTAAAATAATATCATAAAGTTTTAAATAATACAACTGTATTAAATAATGTTATAATATAGCCATGCCTAAAATAGTTGACCATGAAGAAAGAAGAAAAATCATTGCAAAAGCTACATGGAATGTGATTGCAAGGGAGGGGCTTGGCGGCGCTTCTGTTCGTTCCATTGCAAAGGAGGCGAATCTTTCACTGGGAGCTGTGCGTCATTATTTTGAGACGCAGGAAGAACTATTGGAATTTGCAATGCAGCTCGTTGAAGAACAAGTAACAGAACGAATCATGGAGCATCTCCAAAGCCCTCTTCCGCCAAAAGAGCAAGTGCTTAATATATTGATGGAGTTGATTACACCAGAAGAAAACAAAGTGGAAATGCAAGTATGGCTGGAATATGTTTTATATAAAATCCGCAAAAAAGAACTGCAAAAAGAATCGGTTCATGAAACCATTTCGGAAATTTTGCATCGTTTAAAGAAAGCGGGGCTGCTAAAAGAAGAAATAGTTTTAGAAGAAGAAATTGTGTTTTTGCATGCGTTAATTGATGGACTTGCGTTACATATTTTAATGGGATTGGTCCCAATTGAAAGGGATCGCATACGCTATTTATTGAAAAAAGAATTGGACCGCATTTTTGTGGAGTAGGGAGATTTCCTACGCGATTTGGAGGGAATTGCACCATGCAAATTTTTGCCCATCGAGGGTATTCATCAAAATATCCGGAAAATACGCTCGCGGCCTTTGAAGCGGCAGCAAAGTTGAATATAACAGGAGTAGAATTAGATGTTCATTTAACGAAAGACCGGCAAGTGGTAGTCATTCATGATGAAAAAATCAACCGCACGTCCAATGGAAAAGGCTTCGTGAAAGATATGACGCTGAAAGAATTGCGCCAGTATGATTTCGGTTCTTGGTTTAACAAGAAATTCCGCGGCGAAAAAATCCCCACTTTGGCTGAGGTGCTGGATCTTTTTAAAAATACCAGCCACAAAATCAATATTGAATTAAAGTCAGATAAAATCATTTATCCGGGGCTTGAGGAATTGGTGCTGAGAGAAGTGGAAAATTTCCGCTTAAAGGACCGGGTCATTATATCATCTTTTGACCATGAAGCGGTAAAGCGGATGATTGAGTTGGCTCCGGATATCGAAAGTGCGCCATTATTTTCTTACAGCATTTTAAATATGAAAGGGTACCGCACTTTAGTTCCTGCAAAAGCTTTTCATGTGGCCTATCGGGCAGTGGCTCGTCGCCCGGTGCTTGAAGCAATCAAAGCTGGCATTCCTGTGCGTGTCTATACCATTAATAATAAAGAACAGGTGGATGTATTGCGCCATTTAGGTGTTGAAGGAATTATCACCGATTGTCCGGAAGAAATGAACGAAATGCTAAAGCCGTCTAATTGAAATAGAATGTAGTCCTCTTTGTGCCGGTTCAAAGGGGATTTTTTTATGGTTGATAAAAATTTCCTCTTATATGGAAAAATAAAAAAGCGAATTAGAAAACAGATTGCTTTCTAAATTCACTTTTAGACGTTCTTCACCATTTCGCTACGTGTTCTTCAATGCAGCCCAACATTTGCTGAATTTCAAGTATGCTGCCATCTTCCAATTTAACTTTGCCGCTATAGTACCCTACAAGCTGATGCACTTCAGATTGCACAAATTTTAAATCCGTTTTGGCCACTCTTTCGAAAAATGGGTGGAAGGTTAGCATAACAGTGTCGGAAAATTTAGTTGTTACATACCATGGCTTTTTGAAATTGGAACGGTCATATTCAAAAATAACGTCTTCATGGATTTTGGTCATTTTGCCATCAATAAAAATAGCATTCTCCGTCATTCCAGTGCCATCTGTCCATTTTCCGCCAAAATTTAATCCCACACGATGGTTGCGAAACCGCTGAGAAGCATTGGCCCAATTCCAAACAACTTCTCGAGGCCAAATCCCACGTCCAAAGTCCAGTACACTAAAACAATCTTCTTCTTGGAATTCATAGCGTTTATTTCCAAGTTTCACAAATCCTTTTGTCGGCAAAATGTGATGTTTTGCCGTAAATTGGAAAGTCTGCCGGTTCCAAGGCACTACCACATTTAACGATTCATCACCTGCAGGATGCATAATTTTTAAATTGACGTTCAGAGGTTCATTGTCAAAGTTATCGCAGCTAACGACCATCAATGTTTGGTTTTGTAGGTGGGAGATATTGACATTGATTTCACTGCTTGTAAAACGAACAGGTTCGAGTACACGGGTTGGCATTTTGATTTTTTTAATAACGCCTAAAGGGATGGTAACTGTTTTTTCGAAAAAACGTTGGGTTTCATACTCTAAAAAGTAGACAAAGCACGTTACAGCGTAATCCAAATGACAAATGGTAACGGAAAATAAAATGTCTTCGCCGTAGCAGCACCAATAATTCCATCTCTTTTTTCGCATAAAATGGCCGGACAAATTGCAGTCGATAATCGGCTTTCTGGCATAACCAATCGCAGCAGGATTTAAATTCCCCTTTTTATCGCACAAAGGAGTCCATTCATAAATTTCTTTTTCAGCATGCTGCACCAATGTCAACTTCCTCTCAATTTTCGATAATTTCATTTTTATAGATCAGGGCGTTAATGAATATACTGGTAGCTACTATTGTATCAGAATATTACAATTTTTTCTGAAAAGGAACACACAATCAATCGAAAGTTCAAATTTTCTGCAAATCTTTCATAAGATGATGAAAAGGGAGGAATGGCAATAGCGATTCAATATGATCGGGAAGCTGCAGTCCAATATGCGAAGACTTGGTGGAATTCCTTTAATCCGAATTACCCAGTGTTTACAGTAGATTGTACCAATTTCGTTTCCCAAGCTTTACGGGCAGGGGGAGCGCCAATGTCAGGTTATCCAAATCGAAGTCAAGGCTGGTGGATTACAGATGGCTGGAAAGCTGGGGCAAAAAACTTTTATTATCCCCGGGAGACATGGAGCTATAGTTGGGCGGTAGCACATAGTTTGAGATGGTATTTGGAAAGCGCTAAATCAGGGCTTACAGCAAAGCGGGTTTATTCTCCTTCTGAATTGGAACCAGGAGATGTTATTTTTTACGATTTTCAAGGGGATGGGGTGATTGACCATAGCGTAATTGTCACAAGCGTATATGATGGCGTTCCATACGTCCATGCCCATACCGGTCCAAGCGCCAATCGCCATTATGACTATTCGGATTCCTATGCCTATACGCCAAATATTCAATATTATTTCTTTAAAATTAATGATTTTTTCCAGTAAAATTATCCTTTTGGAATTTTCAAAAGCCCAAGATAATGGATATTCAAATTCTATTTATTTTATGTTATGGTAATTTGGAGATAATAGTAAAATCGTCGAACTTCATTTTAAGGAGAGTTATGTTTGAATGAATGACCAAGCATTAACGGTAAGAGAAGCCATTATTGGAAGACGGTCGATCAAAAAATTTAACGGTCAGCCAGTCGATCGGGCAGATTTGTTGCAAATAATTGATGATGCCGTATGGGCACCGAACCATCAAAATCGCGAACCTTGGCGGCTGATTGTGGCGTGTGGCAAAGAATTGCAACAACTTCATGAATTGTTGCGTAATACGACAATTCCAGAATGGCGAACATTGCCGGAAGAAGAAGTCGAAAAGCGCATGCAAAAATTTACGACACCAGGAGGATACGTTTTTGTCGTTGTTCCAGAAGACCCGCGCCAAAAAGAACGTTTAGAAGATTTTGCGGCAGCATGTGCGTTGATTCAAAATATGATGTTGCTTGCGTGGGATTATGGAATCGGCTCATGCTGGAAAACACCGGAATTTTTAGACAATCCGACTTTCCGAGAAAAGTTAGGCGTTAGACTTGGCGAGCGCATTGTCGGCATGGTTCAATTCGGTTATTTTGATGAGCTTCCAAAAGGAAAAGAGCGTAAAAAATCCGATGAGATTGTAACATTTTTTGGCTCCAACGAAGATGAAAATGAAGAATAACTCGCTTAACTCGCGCCTCCGAATGTTTTTGTAAAGTTTTGTTCGGAGGTGCAATTTTTATCATCCAAATGAAGGTGATGCCATTGATTCCAATCATTGAAAAAGGATTGCAGCAGATTTCTCCTGGAGAAAAAATAGGCAAAATCCATTCAGTTTCTGGTGGGGATATCAATCAAGCCTTTTATGTGAAGACCAATAAGCAAGAGTATTTTGTCAAACTGAACCGCCAAATGCGCCTCGGCTTTTTTCAGTTTGAAGAACGAGGGCTTAAAATGATTCAAGCGACCAATACGATAGATGTGCCGAATGTGTTAGGCTGTTTGGAAGTTGACGGGATTCCTATGCTTTGGTTGGAATGGATTGAAGGGAAGCGGTCCCATGAAACGGACGTGTTGTTAGGCGAACGTCTTGCCGCTATGCATCTAGCCGAAACAAAAGGGTATGGATTCGAAGGAGAAAGTTATATTGGAAGACTGCCGCAACAAAACCGATTAATGGAGGATTGGGTGGAATATTACCGCGATGTGCGTTTAGGTGGTCAATGGAAGCGGGGCAAAGCTTCCGGCGCCATTGGACAAGCCCGTGAGAAAAGGCTCGTGAAATTGATGGAAAGGATGGATGAATGGATACCAAGAACTCCAAAGTCCTGTTTATTGCACGGAGATTTATGGGGCGGAAATTGGATGGTAGGTCCTGGAGGGATTCCATATTTAATTGACCCGGCTGTTTTGTTTGGCGATCATGAAATGGAACTAGCTTTTACGGAACTGTTTGGCGGCTTTTCACGCAAGTTTTATGAAGCCTATCAGTCGGTTTACCCGCTTTCGCCGGAATACGAAGAGCGGAAAGAGCTGTATCAGCTTTATTATTTATTAGTGCATTTAAATTTATTTGGGGAATCATATGGCCCATCGGTGGACCGGATTTTAAGAAGATATGTAGGATAAAAAGTAACTGCACCTTGCCTGAAAAAGGGTGCAGTTGTTATTTTTAGTAAAGAATTCTAGCCGAGGAACAAACTTCCTGCGGATCAGCCAAATAAATGAGCTAATCTTTCGTCAACGACTCGATCTCCCTTAGAGAAAGCCCTGTGATTTTGGCAACATACTCGATTTCCATTCCGTCAGCGAGCATTTTTTTCGCAATGTTTATTTGCAGCTGTTTAACCCCTTTTTCATATGCTGCCTTTTCCCGCTGTTTAGCTTCATGCAGTTCTTTTTCTTCATCTAAGGTTTGCTGAAGCCGTTTTTCATAAGCAGTCCATTCCTTCTTTTGCTGGCTCAATTCATGCCATTTGTGAAAGGCGAGTCGTATTTCTTCATCCCGCAAAGATAATAAATTCATTTCCTTATAAAGGTCTTCATAGAAAATGCCGAATCGTTGGTCCACGATGCCAAGCAAAAGCAGCCATCTCGCCTTTGCATCATTCCACAGATTCACTTTCTTTGCTTCAAAAGCCTTTATTAAAGTTGGATATTCAATAAAGTGCAACTCAAACACATCCAAAAGGGGAGCTTCTGCCTGTCGTTCCTTTAGTAAGTAGGTTGTATGAAAGCTTTCTGTTTGATTAAGCAATTCATAGTTTAAGAGGTTTATAAAAAAGACGGGGCAGATGTCTTTATAGTTTTGGTTTGAATAAGCTTTGGCAGCGTAGTAGAGGGAATGTTTCACAATATCAAAGCTATTGCGAACATTGATGAATATGTGCAATTTTTTCCCAGTGTTTGTCATGCATAAAAAGGAAAGAGGGGCAAGGTCCTCATCTTTATTAGCGGGACTTTGAAGAATTCGATGGATTTTATCCTTTGGAGGGCGTTCCAACAAGGCATTTAAAAAAGGAATAATAAGCTCATTGCCAAAAACTTTTTGAAAGCTAAAATCAATTTTTAAATCCATTAATTTTTGAAGTTTATAGGTGTTCAGGGAAATCACCTCTTTCCAACGGTATAGCCCTACAATTTGCAGGAGTTGGGTCTTGTCGTAATCAAAGAACAGCTTTTCATAAATTGTATTGGAAGTTTTCTTGAATACTTCAACTTATGAGCAATTAGTGGAAGAAATACAGATGCTTATAGAAGAACGCGTCTCAGCGGAATGAAAAGTTAGCGCGGAGGAGATGACATTAAGTGCGGATAGGAACAGGTTTGGGTAACGTTTGGTGCAGAAAGGAACAGGTTTAGTGCGGATAAGACAACCTTTAGTGCGGATAGGAACAGGTTTAGCGTGGATAAGACAACGTTTAGTGCGGATGAATAGAAAATTGTGCATATAATGTTAAGACTTGTTTAAAAAACTTTAATTTTTTATATATGCAAAAGTTATTCTAACTAGACATCAATGGGTAAAAATGCTAATTTTTATAAATAATTTTTTAAGGGGTGTATGTGATGATAGTGAAACAAGATATTCGCAAATTGCATCATTTTATTAACGGAACATTTGTACCTGGCACCAGCGGCCGTTTTTCAAATGTGTATAATCCATGCACGGGAGAAGTGATTGCCCACGTACCACTGGCAACTCGGGAAGAAGTTCGCCAAGCCATTGAAACGGCAAAAAGTGCATTGCCACAATGGACGGCGTTATCGGGAGGAAAACGGAGTGAAATTGTGCAAAGATTCCGTCAACTAATTAAAGAACATGAAGAAAAATTAATTGAAACCATTTGTGAAGAAAGCGGGAAGACGAAGGAAGACGCAAGAGGAGAAATACAGCGCGGCTTGGAATCGGTAGACCTTGCCATCAACGCACCGCACATGGTCAAAGGGGGGTATTCGGTAAACGTAGGGGGCGATATCAACATGTTCTCCCGAAAAGAGCCGCTTGGGGTTGTGGCAGCAATTTCTCCTTTTAACTTCCCAGTAATGGTGCCGTTAGCGCAAACAAGCATGGCAGTGGCAGTGGGAAATGCAATTATTTTAAAACCATCAGAAAAAGTGCCACAATCAGCCCTTTATCTTTCAAAGCTATGGAAAGAAGCAGGATTGCCAGATGGGATATGGACGGTTATTAATGGAGATCAAGAAGCAGTCAGAGAAATCCTTGAAAATGAAACAGTAAAAGCTATTCATTTTGTAGGCTCCACTCCAGTAGCTGAATATATCTATCAAACGGGCACAAAATATAATAAACGTGTTGCGGCTCTTGGCGGCGGAAAAAACTTTATGATTGTGATGCCGGATGCAGATTTAGAAAAAGCGGCAAATGCCTTTATTGGCGCAGCTTATGGTGCAGCTTCACAGCGTTGTATGGCGCTATCAGGAGTGATTCCTGTCGGCAAAGAAACAGCAGACCAATTTGTGGCCATTTTAAAAGAAAAAATTGCGAAGATAAAAGTTGGCCCATATACTGACGAAGAAGTAGATTTTGGTCCGGTCATTTCAAAAGAATCCAAGGAAATAATTCTTGGCTATATTGATCGAAGTTTAAAAGAAGGGGCAAAATTGGTGACAGATGGACGCCATCCGGAGATTGCGAAAAACTCCAATGGCTTTTATCTAGGTCCAACTTTATTAGATGAAGTGACACAAGAGATGGGAATTTTTAAAGATGAGGTATTTGGTCCTGTGCGCATCGTTGTGAGGGCGGATTCTTTACAAGAAGCAATGAATCTTATTAATTCTCATGAGCTTGGTAATGGGGTAACCATCTTTACAAATAATGGGGCAGCAGCCCGTAAATTTCAAGATGAGATTGAAGTAGGAATGGTGGGTGTCAATGTACCAATTCCTATTCCAGTAGGCTACCATAACTTTGCTGGCTGGAAGCGCTCGAATTTTGGCACAGGTGTCATGTTCGGTCCAGAGCAGGCGAATTTTTTCACAAAAAGAAAAACCATATCAGAAAAATGGTTGGATATGGAGGAAACGTCCCAAGCAACATTTGCTTTTCCAAGTAAATAAGAAGGGGAATAAGGCTGGCGGGAAAGGAATATCCTTTCTGCCAGCCTTTGAAGATTTAGAGCATGTATGGGAAAATCTAAAAGTAACATTTGAATGTTACATTAAAATAATCTTTAACACTAAGGGGATGTACAATGAAAATAAGGGAATTTACGTTGACCACCGTCTTTTTAGCGATTATTTTATTATTTGCGCTTACACCAATTGGATTTATCCATTTGGGGATTATTAAAGCAACGATTATCCATGTGCCGATAATTATTGCATCTATTCTATTAGGTCCGAAAATAGGAGCATTTCTAGGACTTGCTTTCGGTATTTCAAGTATAGTTACGAATACAATGGCACCAACTCTTTTATCCTTTGCCTTTTCACCGGCCATTCCGGTGTTAGGGACAAGCCACGGGAGCGTATGGGCGTTGTTTGTCGCAATTGTCCCAAGGGTGATGGTGGGGGTTCTTCCACATTATCTTTATCAGTGGCTTCAAAAAGTGTTGCGAAAAGAAAAAGTATCTTTGTTTTTAACAGGTTTGATCACCACTGTTCTTCATACGTTTTTCGTCATGGGTTCAATTGCTCTCATTTTCCATGATGCTTATGCGAAGGCCGTCAATGCAGATAGTATGAGCGGCATTATCCTTGCAATTTTGGCGGTGTTTTTCTCAAACGGCATTGCCGAAGCGATTTTGGCTGCTTTTGCTGCATCGCTTGTTGTGCCGCCACTATGGAAAGTGGCAAAAAAATATTAATGAAGCGGGAAAGGGATGTATGTTCCTTTCCTTTTTATTTAATAAATTTATAATCCTACTCCCAAAATCACAAGGATGACCGATGCAACAAAATACTCATTCATTAAAAGATTCATCGGATGAAAAGGAGCTTTGTCCACATAAATACCTTTCACCCAATGGTCTTCATATTCGACGGCAATCGTAGATGTAACGGGGACGCCTTTGATTTCGTAATATTTTGTTCTCTTTTTTAAATAGTTGGAAGCGTCGCCGTAAAATCCGCCGGTCATATCATCCACTTCCACCTTTACTTTTCCGATGATTTTCCCAATGCGGCTTTCCTCCACTTTTTCTGCTAACAGCACCTCATAAATTTTTCCGTCCCAAATGACAAAAGGGTAGGTCCAATTAAGCGCAAGGGGGGAAGAAGCAATGAAAATTAAACATATAATAGTAATTTTTTTTATATTCTCTCCCCATATTGAAGCTAATAAAATAAAATTTTTTGATGAATTGCGTTAATTCCTTTCAAAGTGACATCAAATCTATTAAAATATGTAAGTGCGTGTGGTTATGAATGAAGGAATAGATGGAAGAGGTCAGTCGACAATGCTCGGCTGGCCTCTTCTATTTGTAGAAAAAAGAATGAATGTTGAATTATTTCCCGAGAAATGTCTGTTTGAATTGTCGAAGATTTGATACTTATGTAGATACTTTACCATTGTTTATCTTATGAAGCTAATCAAAGAGCGCTCAATATTTTCAAACAAAGGATTCCATTTTAAAGGGAATATTAGAAAAATTATACTTTTCTCTTTACATTTTAAATTTACAGAATAAAATGAAAATTATGTAGTTCAAAGGGTGAAATCGTAACATTCAAAAAAATGTATTAACATTGTCTAAATATGATAAAATATATAGGATTACTAAGTTTTTGTATTGGTTTATATAAAAACCAACTTACCATAATAAATATTGGAATTTTTGCTTTAGACTAAAGGGGGAACAAACATGGCAAGGCAGAAAGAGATTTTTATTGCTTTCTTTCGTTCTGGCATTTTGGGATTTGGGGGCGGCCCATCTTCCATTCCTCTCGTAAAAAAAGAAGTGGTGGACATATATAAAATGATGACCGACGAAGAATTTGCGGATGTATTAGCCATCGGAAATACCTTGCCAGGTCCCATCATAACGAAAATGGCTGGCTATATTGGTTATCGCGTTGGGGGATGGATTGGATTAATTAATGCGTTAGTTGCCACTATTCTTCCAACGGTCATTTTAATGATTCTTTTCCTTACGACCCTTCATCAGTTTAAAGAATTTGATTTTGTGAAAGGCATGACGAATGGGGTAGTTCCTGTTGTAGCTGTCATGCTTGGGGTGCTTACTTGGGATTTCTTAAAAAAATCAAAGAACGCTCTTGGTTGGAAAACAGGCAGCATTCTTTTATTTGCTTCTATTATAGGAATTCTGATTATTCAACTGCATCCGGGCATTATCATTGCATCATTGCTCGCCATTGCATTACTTCTTCCAGTAAAGAAGGAGGGCAATGAATGATTTACATACAAATCTTTTTAGCCTTTTTCTATCCAGGAATTTTAGGTTATGGTGGAGGGCCGGCTTCCATCCCATTAATTGAACATGAAGTGGTAGATAAATATGGATGGATGACGACGACCGAGTTCAGTGAAGTGTTGGCTTTAGGAAATGCTTTGCCAGGACCCATTGCAACAAAAATGGCCGGTTATATCGGCTATGAAGTGGGGGGCATTTTCGGAGCAATAGTAGCCTTATTGGCAACAGTGGGTCCCTCTCTATTAGCAATGCTCATTTTACTCAATATTTTGTATCGTTTTCGACAATCTCCTCGGGTGAAGAGATTATCTAGTTTCGTATTGCCAGCAATTGCAGTTTTGCTTGCAGAAATGACCTTTGACTTTGTGAAAACTTCTTATGACATGATAGGATTCATTGTTACAATTTTGCTTATTGTAGGAGCATATATGGCTCTTGAAAAATTAAAAATTCATCCTGCCTATGTAGTGATGATAGGGCTTATAATCGGCGGCCTATTTTTATAAAAAAGTGGAAAAATATTATGACATTCGAAGCATCCAAATTTGGAGGCTTCTATCTTTTTTAATACACAACTTTAACAACATGAAAATGGTAAAAACATCAATTTTATAATATATCGTTAATTTATATTTGTTTTGAGTAGTAAAAAAGTTTACAAAAAATTATCATTGTGACATTTAAAATGAGTTAATAGTTGTATATAATAGATATAACAGTTTAGAAAATATTGGATACTATCGAAAGGAACGCGGATTCGATAGAATTTGAGTGTGTATGTGGTGAGATGAATGAATAATTTACGATTTAAAGTACTTGTAGGCATTGTTTTTTTATCTATATTAACTTCCGCACTTATAGCAATCATTAACTATATACATCTAAAGGATCAAACAAAAGAGGAAAATGTATTAATCTTAAATCGCATTGAACAAACGATGAAAGATTCTATCGAAACCTTTGAAAAAGCCATTCAACTCCTAGATGCAAACACCGCTATAACCATGCAGAAAAATACAGAAAAAGTAATCTCTATATATGAAAAAAATCCGAATTTTGATGAATGGGATTTCCAAAAACTGTATCAAGAGCTGGGCATGCATATTTATATCATCGATGAAGAAAACGTGATTACCCATAGCAGTTTCCAAAAGGATGTCGGACTTGATTTTCGCCAATGTTGTCAGAAACTTGCGTCTTTATTAGATGAACGAAGAGAGGCTGGACAGTTTTACCATGATGCGATGGATATTGAACAGCAAACGGGGGATGTAAAAAAATATAGCTATATGGCAACCCCTGATAAAAAATACATCATCGAATTAAGCTACAATTTAAATGATAATGAGGTTTTCAATGCCTTTAACTTCTTTCATACCATTGAGGAATTAAAAAGTTTATACCCCTATATTCACGATATAAATGTTTTAAATATCGGAGGATTAGCTTTAGGAACGCCGATTTCGGAAAGACGTTTGACAGACCAAGAACGGGAAGCCTTTGAGAAAACCCTTAAATCAAAACAAACAAAAGAAATAAAAGGGGATTGGAACGGCAAACCGGCTACTTACCGTTACATCTATTACAATTCGATTTTTAATGAAGATAAAGCGCAAAATAAGGTCATTGAAATCATTTATGATAAAAAACTTTGGAGCGCCAATTTGGATGAGTATCGAAAAATGTTTATCATTCAAATTTTCATTATCATAAGCTTTATTTTAGTGCTTTCTTTTGCTGTTGCACGACCAATGTATTTAGCTTATCATGACCGACTAACCGGCCTTGCCAATCGTTCCGCTTATGAAGATTTATTATCAACGGTGAAAGCGAAAAATGGCATGAAAACAGCCTTTCTGATGATTGATTTAGATTATTTTAAAGAAGTCAATGATGAACTGGGACATCAAGAAGGGGACACATTGTTGAAACAAGTAGCTGATATTATCCGCTCGGCAATTCCGAAAAATGCATTAGCTTTTCGTTATGGAGGGGACGAATTTGTAGTAATTCTAAATTCCACAACAACTGAAGAAACGGAAAAAGTGGCTCGCAATATTATTGCCAAAATAAATGAATTTGTTGAACAAAATAAAGATGTGAAAAAACTAGGAGTATCTGCAAGTATTGGCATTTCATTTAGTCCAGATGATGGAAATAATAAAAATTCGCTCTATGCAAAAGCGGATGTTGCTTTGTATGAAGCAAAGAAAAAAGGAAAAGGACAATATGCCATCTTCCAAAATAATCAATCATAATAAAACAGGGCGTCTGAATATGTTAGGCGTCTTTTTTCATCTCCAAAAAAATTTGAAGTGTATAATTAAATAGAGAACTAATTGGAAGAGGAGCAACAATCATGGATTTACGCCAACAAATCGAGCAGTATATTCCTTATAATGCTCAGGAAGAAAAGGACAAAGAACTCATCCTCCGCTATATGGAGACATTCGATAATTTATTAACCCGCGATAATGAATTTGCCCACTTCACAGCTTCCGCATGGGTTGTGAACAAAGACCACACAAAGGTGTTGATGATTTATCATAATATTTATCAATCCTGGTCTTGGGTTGGAGGACATGCGGATGGAGATGCCGACTTATTAAGAGTAGCCATCAAAGAAGCAAAAGAGGAGACAGGTTTACAGCAAGTAACGCCGGTTTTAGACGATATATTTTCCATTGAAATTTTAGGAGTGGCCGCTCATGAAAAAAGGGGAAAACATGTGGCGACTCATGTGCATTTAAATGCAACTTTTTTACTGGAAGCGGACGAAGGAGAAATATTGCACATTAAGCCTGATGAAAATAGCGATGTAAAGTGGTTTTTGCTAGATGAAGCAGTGGAAGCAAGTACGGAGAGGGATTTACAAGTGGTATATCGCAAATTGAATGAAAAACTGCGTTTATTGCAGAAAAAATAGAATGTTTCGTAGAAAATATTATACTATAAAAAATAAAAAGAACCGCACAATGAAATGCGGTTCTTTTTTTATGGAGCATACCGGGCTCGAACCGGTGACCTCTACACTGCCAGCGTAGCGCACTCCCAACTGTGCTAATGCCCCATCTACATAGTATTATAAGGATTTTTTTGAATTTTTCAATAGTATTTAAGGTATGAAATCAATTATTTCTGTATAATGATAGTTTTTTTCTATTATATTCATGAAAATCTTTTATTAGACGAATGTACCATTCCTCCTTACAATTAAAGTTAAAGGATTTGTTCATAAAATGTTCATAATCCAGAAATGGAAAAAAATGATTTTTCTGTTCATGAATTCATAAAGGGAATACTAAAAAATTACTATATATACGAGGTGACTTGTTGATGGAAAAAGATTTAAGCCAATTTATAAGAAACAAAGTATTTTTAGACAAAATCGTTTCTGCTGAGGAAGCAGCATCTTGGATCAAAGATGGCATGAACCTTGGTATGAGCGGATTTACTTTATTTGGTGAACCAAAAGTGTTCCCAAAAGCACTTTCAGAGCGCGGTAAAACAGAGAAATTCAAAGTGAATGTATATACAGGTGCATCTTTAGGTCCAGCTGCTGACCAAGCAATGGCTGAGGCAGATATTGTGAACTTGCGTGTTCCATATCAAGCAAACCCTGTAATGCGTAAGAAAATCAATTCCGGTGAAATGTATTATATTGACCAACATTTATCTCATACAGCGGAAGAAGTAAGAAAAGGCACTTTAGGAAAAATTGATTATGCAATTATTGAAGCAGCAGCGATTACAGAAGACGGGCTTATTATTCCAACTGGTTCTGTAGGTAACTCGCCAATTTTCGTTGAAAAAGCTGAAAACGTTATCATTGAAGTAAACATTTCTGCTCCTAGAGCGTATGAAGGCTTACATGACATTTTTATCCAGAAAGAACAAGGTGAACGTAAAGATATTCCGCTTTACAAAGTGGATGACCGAATCGGTGAAATTGGAATTCGCGTAGATCCAGAAAAAGTAAGAGGTGTTATTATTTCTGAAGAGCCAGATATTCCTTCACCTCTATTCGAACCAAATGAAGAAACACAAGCAATTGCAGACCACTTGATTGACTTCTTAAATAAAGAAGTGGAAGAAGGAAGATTGCCAATTTCGTTAGCTCCACTACAATCAGGTGTAGGTTCTGTTGCTAACGCAGTTCTTAAAAATATGAAAGATGCACAATTCAGAGATGTAGTTGTGCACTCTGAAGTGTTACAAGATGGTATCTTTGACTTAATTGATGCAGGTATCGTGAAATTCGCTTCTGGTACTGCGTTCTCATTATCTAAAAAACGTGTTGATTCATTAGCAGAAGACTTAGAGAAATATAAAGATAAAATCATGTTTAGACCACAAGAAATTTCTAACAATCCAGAAGTAATCCGCCGTTTAGGGGTTATTTCCTTCAACACTGCATTAGAAGTGGACATTTACGGAAACGTAAACTCTACTCATGTGAGTGGTACACATATTATGAATGGTATCGGCGGTTCTGGAGACTTTGCGCGTAATGCTAGAATTACAATTTTCGTAACGCCTTCTTTAGCAAAAGGCGGAGCAATTTCAGCAATTGTTCCATTCGTTTCTCATGTTGACCATACAGAACATGATGTAGACGTAATTATCACTGAACAAGGTTATGCAGATCTTCGCGGACTTCCTCCAGTGAAGAGAGCAGAAAAAATCATTGAAATTGCTCACCCAACATACAGACCTCAATTGCGTGCATACTTTGAAGAAGCGAAAGAAAAAGTAGGTGGTCAAACACCTCATATCTTAGAAAAAGCCTTCTCCTTCCATCAACATTTCAAAGAAAAAGGTACAATGTTGTTTGAGCAACCAGAAGAAGTAAAATAATGTAAAAAATTGGGGTTACGTATTGCAACGCGTAACCCCTTTTTTTATATTTTTATTAAAGTTTTGTAATTGAGTTTGTGGTAGGGGATTTAAAGTTTTTTAATTAGATTTTTTATGAAGGAGAAGATAAAATGGATGTTCGATACCCAATTGGAGAATTTGAAATTCCTAAAAAAGTAACGGTAGTACAGGTGCAGGAATGGTTAAATGATATTGAAACCTTTCCTGCTCGAATAAGAGAAATGGTGGGGACATTGTCGGATGAAGAATTAAATAAAACCTATCGGCAAGGGTCATGGACAGTTCGGCAATTGGTTCACCATATTACAGATGCTATAGTCCATATGTATATACGATTAAAGCTCGCTTTGACCGATGAGAATCCCAATGTCACCGTATTTGACGAAAATCTTTGGGCGGTTCTTCCGGATACTCATCTTCCAGTAGAAAGTTCTATTCGAATCATCGAAGGTATAAATACGCGATTGGTCGCTTTAGGCCGTACTTTAACAGAAGAACAGTTGCAGCGAACATATTGCCATCCAATCAATGGCAACATAACTGTGGCGGCAGAAATTGCTAAATACCACTGGCATGAAGAACATCATTTGGCTCACATTAAAATCGCGCTGTCAAAATAAAGAATTATCCGGCTGACTAAATAAGTGGGTCGGTTCTTTAATCATATTTTTAGAAATTGAAACTTAAAATTGTTATAATTTATTTAATTAAAGAATAACATTTTTTTATTTTATTACTAAATCATGTTAAAAAATTCGAATTTTTTTATCTATACATTTCACCATTCAGCCATAAAGATTTGAACAAACAGAAAACACTATGTAAATGTTGGAAATGGCTATTGACGTTGATAATATTTTTTATTAATGTTTTAGTGATTATTAATATTGAGGCGGAATTTATGAATCAAGAACTATATTTTTCCTTTTGCAAACTGATGGATGAACTAGGCAAAAAAGACCCTATCACATTTTATCATTCTAGTAGAGTAGCAAAAATCGCCATGTTTTTTGCCAAAGAAATAGGATTGTCAAAAAAAGAAAGGCAAACGTTAGAAATTGGAGCATTACTCCATGATATTGGCAAAATTAAAATTGATGGGTCTATTTTAAATAAAAGCGGAAAATTAACAAAAGAAGAATTTGATGAGGTTAAAAAACATCCTGTATATGGATTTGAAATTCTAGAAAATAGGGGAATATCAGAAGTAATCTCCCAGCTTGCTTTATATCATCATGAGCGTTGGGATGGAAAAGGTTATCCATACGGTTTAGCAGGGGAAGAAATTCCTTTCCTTTCGAGGCTTTTAAGTTTAGCAGATACGTTAGAAGCCATGACAGGAATACGCCCATATCGCGAACCTTTCACCTGGAAGGAAGCGTATGTTGAAATTGATAAAAACGCCGGAACCCAATTTGACCCGCAATTAGTGAAAGAGTTTTTAAAATGGATGGAAAAGAAAGAGTTTGTCGATCATATCAAAGCCTTTGCGATTAATAAAAAAGGAATTAATGTTTAATTAAAAACTACCATTTCAATAAGATAAATATATAATAACCACTTTTGCTTTGGAACCTTTATATTTCTACATGGAGGTGTACAAAGTGCAAAAGTGGTTTTTAATTTTTTACAAACGGATTGCGAATTGGATGGTTTCTAGAGAAAACAAAAATGATCACCCGTAAAATGATAAGGGTGATCATTTTTGTTCATTCTGATTTTTATATTTATTTAGTATTGAAAAATATATCGACACCTGATATATTTATATCAATCGACGATATATCGAAAGACGATAGGTGATAAAAAATGAATGAAAAAACGCCATTGACGGAAGGAGTTTATTACATTCTCCTTGCATTGTATGAACCCAGACATGGATATGGAATTATGCAATATGTATCTGAATTGAGCAAAGGGCGAGTGGAACTGGGGCCTGGCACAGTGTACGGAGCCATTAAGTCGCTTTTGAAACGGAAATGGATAGTTCCTATTGAAGAGGAAGGCAGGAAAAAGGAGTACGTGATAACGGAGGAAGGAAAACAGGCGGTGGAAGCGGAAATCAAGCGGCTGGAAGAGTTGTATCATAACGGAATGCTTATTGCCAAAGGAGGTCAATCGAAATGAGAAAAGTAAAATACCGCCTTTTTTTGGACTATGATAAAGAAGAAAAATGGGTGAATGACATGGCGAAGGAAGGATGGCATCTGGAGAAATTTTCTGCTGCACGATATGTCTTTACAAAAGGGGAACCAGGTGCGTATATTTATCGGCAAGAATTTTTAGGGAATATGTCGAAACAAGAGAAAGAAGAATATTTCCAGCTCCTACAAGACAGCGGCGCCACGATAGTGCACGAATGGCTCAGCTGGATTTATGTGAAAAAGCCGGCTTCAGAAGGGACTTTTGAATTGTACACAGATGCAAACTCCAAAATTGCTTACTATAATCGCATATTAAATACTTTTCTCGTTCTCTTGTTAGTGAACATTGCCAGTGCGGGATTGAATTTTTCCATCGTCTCTCAGTCCAGCGCAGGACAGTTTAATATCTATGGAGCGATTTTCAATTTAATGGCCGCTGTCATCGTAATGATTCCAATGGTGAAAATCAATAAAAAGAAAAAGAAATTGCAAGAGCAATTATTTGAATAATGTTATGAGCCTCTTCCACAAAGGGAAGGGGTTTTTTGTTTGAAAGGATGTGAGTTCCTTCGCAGCAGAAATAAAAATCCATTTTCCAGATATAAAAGCGGATGGTCAGATAGATGGAATTACTGTATATTGATGGAAATGATTTTATATGAATATAAGAAGGTGGATGAATTGCAATTAATGAAAATCTTGATTGGCACAATTTTTATTTTTTCGGGCTCTCTTTTATTTGGGCTTGTTCATGCAGCCATTACCATTCATGCAGTCGGTTATACGATTGATCATTTTTTCTATAATTTATATTGGACAAGAAACTTAGTACCTTATATATTGGGCATAGTTCAATTAATTGTTGGGTTTGTGCTGATTGTGTTGGGTTTAAAAAGCGGAAAAGAAGCAGCATCGGAACAAGAATCTGAAGTTTGAGCAATCAAAGGTATTAGGAATAGGGGACAGGACATGGAATATTATAAATTTTTAAGGCAGTATGTAGGAACAAAACCACTAATTTTGCCAGGTTCAGTAGTGATTATCGGCAATGAAAAGGGAGAGGTATTGTTGCAAAAGCGCCCGGAAGGCAGATGGGGTCTTCCAGGCGGCTTGATGGAGCTGGGGGAAAGTTTTGAGGAAGTAGCAATTCGGGAAGTACGGGAAGAAATCGGTCTTGAAATCCGTAATTTGCAGCTTTTGCACGTGTTTTCAGGCAAAGAATTCTACACCAAAGCCCCAAACGGCGACGAATTCTACAGCGTCACTGCCGTCTTCTACACCAATGAATTTGAAGGAACCTTACATTGCCAACCCACCGAAACCCTCGAAGTCCGCTTCTTCCCCCCTGATCGACTGCCAGAGAATATGGTCGGGAGTCATAGGGGGTTTGTGAAGTTGTTGGAAAGTTTAAGGTAAGGTAGATATCTTACTTTTATTGGATTAATTTTAGTATGAAGGTTGTTAAGCTTCATAATTGGTTAAAAGGAACGTCAAAAGTGACGTTCTTTTTGTTTAAATTACATAATCCAAAATTTAATCAAAAGATATGATGGTGGGAATTAAACAATTAAAATGTTAAAAATACTTGTGGTTGGAAAAATGATATATTCTGAGTTTTCATGAACTTTACTCGTACTGATATTCAATAGTATAATTTATTGATATGGGTTAGTATTTCGACAATAGATACTAACTTCGAGGAGCTGAAATGGATGGGAAATTTGCAACCCTTTTTAAAATGGGCTGGTGGGAAACGACAGTTACTACCTGAAATTAGAAAATACTACCCCAAAAATTATAATACCTATTACGAACCTTTTGTAGGCGCAGGAGCTGTATTATTTGATTTACAGCCAACCAGTGCGATTATTAATGATACGAACACAGAATTAATTAATGTTTATAAAGTGATTAGAGATTCCGAAAAACTTGAGGCTTTAATTAATGATTTAAAAAGACATGAAAATGATCCTGATTACTATTATGAAATAAGAAATTTGGATAGAAAAGAAACTTATAAAAACCTTGAAGACTACAAAAAAGCAAGCCGGTTTATTTATTTAAATAAAACTTGTTTCAATGGACTATATCGAGTGAACAGTAAAGGACAATTCAATGTTCCTTTTGGAAAATATAAAAATCCAGATTATATAAATGAAGCTGTTTTGAGAAACGTTCATGAATTTTTAAATAATAATGCCATAGAAATTTTAAATCAAGATTTTGAAATTGCTGTAGAAAACGCATCATATGGTGACTTTGTTTACTTCGATCCACCATATCATCCGATTTCTAAAACTTCTTCTTTTACCTCTTATACTGATACTGGTTTTAGTGAAAATGATCAAAAAAGATTAAGGGATACTTTCAATAAGCTTTATGAAAAGGGCTGCTATGTTTTACTAAGTAATTCTAATTCAGAATTTATCCACGATATTTACTCTGAAATCGAAGGGGTGCAAATAATAAAAGTTGGTGCAAATAGAAGTATAAATTCTAAGGCAGATAAAAGAGGAAAAGTAGAGGAGGTTCTGATTATAGGAGATGGGAGAAAAAAAGACAAAGAACGACAAGGCTTGGGAGAAATTATTTCAAAAATACAATATACTTGATGAAATAGGAAAGAATGGGTTTTATGAGATTCTTGCAGATCAAATCCGTGAGTATAGAGAACCCCGTTTGATGTGTAAATTTGATCATAAGAATAATTTACCCGATATATTTGAGAAAAATAATTTAAACATTCTTCCTTTATCTACGAAATCCTATATCATTGGTGATTTTAAATTATTTGAAGATATAAAATATGATGAAAAACAGAAACCAAAGCAAATGAGTATCCCTGCATATATTGAAAGTGTTAAACCAACAGATTTATATAGTGAAGCTTCTGCTTTGCATTGTGCACACATAACAGGAATGATTGATGATTTTATAAATGAGGAATCTCTATTTACGGTCAGCGGAAGAATGGGATCGGGAGATTTTCAATATAATGTTTTAAGCAGTGCAGGAACTTCTAAACAAATTAATGTGAGTGGAGCCCAAATTGAAATTGATGGTGGTTATGAAAGTCACTCAAACTTTGTTCTGATTGAAGCCAAAAAGCAGAAAGTTAAAAATTTTAACATACGGCAATTATATTATCCATATCGGGTATGGAAAGAAAAAATCAATAAAACGATTAAACCAGTTTTCTTTACAATTTCAAATGATGTATTTTATTTTTTTGAATATAAATTTGAAGATGATAATATATTCAATTCCATATCTTTAGTTAAACAGAAAAGCTACACCGTGAATTATGAAAAAATCACACAACAAGATGTAGATTATGTAGTAAATAGAGCAACAACATTTGTTTCAGAACCTAAAGTACCATTCCCACAAGCAGATGATTTTACAAAGGTTATCGATTTACTTTCTTATCTTTATGAAAGGGATATGACTAAAGATGATATTGCAGAACAACTAGACTTTGATAAAAGACAATCTGACTACTATTACAATAGTTGCCTCTACTTGGGGCTAGCTAATAAGTATAAGAATAAAGAAGGAACATTTGCCACATTAAACGATAAAGGAAGAGCAATTGTGCAACTTCCTTATAGACAAAAACGATTAGCTCTTGCAGAAATAATTTTGCAACATGAGATATTTAAAGAAATATATGATAAGACTGTCACAGAAGGAGAAGTAAGGACAGACTACATTGTCAGTCGAATGAAACATCATAAATTATATAATATTAATTCGGAATCAACATTTAAGAGACGCGCTTCAACAATACGAGGTTGGGTTAAGTGGATAATGGAGTTGCCAAATGATTAGTTTTTCCATTTATATTTTGTGGGGCTAGTTAAAATAACTAGTTCTTTTTTTATTTATATATAGAACATACGTTCTTTTTGTATTATAATTGAAAAAAATGTAGGGGGTGGCATATTTGTTAATGACGGTTCCTTCAAAAAATGGAAATATTTTAATTAGAGAACAAAGTGCTATTTACATAAGTCATATAATTGAACATAAAAAGGTAGAAGGAGGACCTTTCGTTAAATGGGCAGGTGGAAAATCAAAGCTAGTAGAAATTATTTTGAATATTGTAGCAAGACATATTAATTTAGATGAAATTGAACATTATATTGAGCCTTTTGTGGGTGGAGGAGCTATGTTTTTTTATTTGGCATCCCGTTATCAATTTAAGTCGTATACTATCATAGACATTAATTTGGATCTTATAAATGCTTATAGAGCAATTAAAGAAAATCCAATTTTGTTAGTAAAAGAAATGGATAAAATCCAAAATAAATATAATGATTTCTCATGTTTTAATGATAAAGAGATGTTTTATTATGAAATTCGAGATAAATATAATAACTATGCTAATAAAGAAAATTTATTTGAATTTATAGACTTTAATCGGGCGGCTCAATTTATTTTTTTAAATAAGTCCGGTTTTAATGGATTATATAGAGTAAATAAATCTGGTGATTATAATGTTCCATTTGGCAAAAAAGAAAAAATAAAAATTTACGACGATAAAAATCTTTTAAAAGTTTACGAAGTGTTACAGAAAACAACTATTGTTCATGGGGATTATAGACAAACTGCAGATTATTTAAAAAAGAATACATTTGTGTATTTTGATCCGCCATATAGACCGATAACAAATACGTCTTCCTTTACTGCTTATGATCATAATGGTTTTAATGATGAAGACCAAGTAGCTTTAGCACAATTTTGCATGCAACTCTATATTCAAGGAATTCGTTTTGCATTAAGTAACTCCGACCCGCATAATACAGATCCATCTGACGATTTTTTTGACGATTTATATAAAGGATTTAATATTTATCGCATAAGTGCACCAAGACAAATTGCTGCCGAATCTAAAAGTAGGAATAGAGTGACAGAGCTCTTAATTGTGGGATAAATCTATCTAAATAAAAATGTTGGGTATACTTTTTGTTAAGAGAATATTCAACGTTTTTTTATATACCTCAGATAAATCTCTTATAATTAATAGATATCAAAAAGAGAAATTTGTTTTGCAATAATCATAGGGCACATTCACCTTGTTTTTGTTTGTTTAGTCACTTACCATTATAACGAAATTTGTGAAGGTGCCTATTTTTTATAAACTATAATTCTTTGAAAATCAAGGGTTAGGAATTTGAATTAACATAATAATATATATTAAAAAAATAACAAAAATATATTTAAGAATATTTTAAATATTAAAATAATAACAATTGAATAAAGGTGATGATGATTTTATTCATCCCAAAAGGCGGTTGTAAAACCACGAAATCAAATTACCTACTTTCACATGATTTCAGCTAAGCCATCCATTTTTCAGCAATGGTCAGTTGCAAGAGGTGGCTCAGACAATCTATAAGTCCTAAAATTTTGTTATGCAATTAGTCATAACAAATTTACAAATTTATGAAATTACGTTAAAATATGCTAATTCTACACCGATAAATAATGAAAAGATTTCCGTTTTTAACGTGCAAGAAACGTAAATAGTTAAGTATACTTTTAGGTAGAAACAATGCCGAAACCCGGAACTGCGATTTTTTCATTAATGGAAATAGTGTTTCTTTATATCATGGGGAACATTTATGGACATTTCAATCATATAAAAATAAAGGAGTATTATCTGTTTAGCCGATTGGCAGGATTTCATCAGGCTACCCTAGGTAATATCTTTTTCCTGAAAAGCCCTCAATAACCCTCTCATCGTTCAAAGCAGCTTTCGAAAGTCGATTTCTTTTATCCATTGAAGGGGAGAAGTGAATGGAGTATAAACAATCTGTAGATCCCGATGTATTGGAATTGGTATGGAATAATTCAACCGTTGCCTTGTTTACTGTTGATTATGAGGGGAAAATCTTAGTGGCGAATCCTGCCTTTACAAAGCTGCTTGGATGGAAACCGGAAGATTTTCAAACCCACGCTCATTTTCAAGATCAAAAGGAATATGCCCAATTAATAAGCACCTTAAAGAGCGGAAAAAATGTCCCGTTTTACATTACAAAACGAAAATGTAAAGATGGTAGAGTATTGGATATTTTGGCTTCCTATGGGATTGTAAATGATGGCGAAATATTGGCGGTGGGTGTATACAAAGATTTTACGGAGCAGATGGAAATTCAGCGCAAATTGGCGTTAAGCCAAGAATGTTACCGCAATTTATTGGACCATTTCCCATATGCCATCTTTTTGTTAGGAAATGATGCAATCATCTATACTAATCAGGCTGGCCTCCATCTTGTCGGTGCAAGCGTTCAAGATGAGGTAATCGGCATGTCCATTGAGGAATTGCTGCCAATGGAAGAATACCTCTCTTTAAAAGAAGGAAGTCAAACAACGGCTCTTTTTAAAAGAATGGATGGAGAATTCCTGTGGGTAGAAATGACGAAAAGGCAAGTTTTGTTTGAACAAGAATATGTAAGCCAACTGGTCATGAGGGATATTACCGAAAAGAAAAATTACGAGGAACAATTAAAATATTTTGCCTATCATGATCCATTAACGGGTGTGTTCAACCGACTGTATTTTACGAATGAAATCAAAAAAAACATCGAAGAAGCTAGCCGAAATAATTATATGTTTGGCATCATGTTTATCGATTTGGATGATTTTAAAAAGGTGAACGATTCCTTTGGCCATGATGTAGGCGACCAATTATTAGTCAAATTTGCGGACCGTTTAAAAAAGAATGTTCGAGAAGGAGATGTTCTTTGCCGTATAGGTGGGGATGAGTTTCTTGTTTTGATAAAAAATATACAGGGAAAGCAAACGCTTGAGAAAATTGCAAAGAGGCTACAAAGTACATTTCAAGCGCCATATCAGGTGGGAAATCATTCTATTGTTGTGACATCCAGCATTGGCATCGCCATTTTCCCTCAAGATGGTATGGATGAAAAAACGTTGATTAACCGTTCTGATCAGGCTTTGTATCAAGCCAAGAAACGAGGAAAGGGATTTCAGTTTTATCAAGGAACGCGATGAAGAATAGCATGTTTCGATTTTTTTAGAGAGGGAATCCAACCTTTTGAATCGGTGGCATTTTTCGGTGCGACCTTTTCGGCATGTCTATCATCGTAAAAGATAAAGAAAACTTTAAAAGAAGTGGGGGGACCGTATGCACATCGAAATGGATGAAGAAGTAAAAAAGCGGATTCGTTCAAAGGGCAATCAGTTAACCGTTCAATTGTTGGAAGTGCAAGGTTGCTGCGTTCCGACCGTTCAAGAAATCGTTGTGTTATCATTTAAGCCGAAAAAAATGCAGCAATATCAGGAATTCAAGGTAGAGGAAATAACTGTTTATGTGCAAAAACCCCTTCTCATGAAAGAAAAATTAACCCTTCAAATGAAGGAATTTGGCCTGTTCAAAACAATATCAGCCAAAGTACAATAAAATGCCAGGGAAACATTCAAAAAGTTTCCCTTATTTCTTTTTTAAATTGTTTGAATGAATGGAATCTACTTCTTCGCAATTTAAACAAAATGTGTAAATTTTGTTGTTTCCTTTCTTAGAAATTTTACTTGTTCGGATTAGGATAAAGTCTGAGCCTTCCGCAAATTTCGACCTTCCACATTTGAGGCATTTTTTTGTTTTCATCCCCGTCACCTCCTTATTTTAAGTACGAAAAATCAGTCTGATGGTTTCAAAACATTTAGTAATATCATGTATAAAAGAAGAAAATTGACGAACCCTAAAAATAAAAAAATAGGGTGATTAAATGAAAAAACAGTGGGCGATCAAAATCATATTCTTAAGCTTCCTCCTTTTTGTTGCAGCTTGTGCAGATACAGCGGAACAAATGGATCAAAATGATAAGCAAAAGGAACCTACAACAACTGAAGAAGAAAGAAAAACAAAAGATGCTGATGCCGTCAAAGATGATACTGGCTCCGTACCGCTCGATTTAAAAATTGCGGAAAATCCAGCCTTCCCAGTGGGCAGCAAAGTGAAAATTTTTGCAAATCATATGGAAGGCATGAAAGGTGCGGAAGGTGTAGTAGTTGCGGTTTATGATACAACGGCCTATTCCATCTCCTATCGACCAACTACTGGTGGGGAGGAAGTGAAAAATTACAAATGGGTCATTCATGAGGAATTGGAAGGTGCAAGTGGAGCGCCGATGGAACCGGGAAGAGAATTGGTCATTAAGGCTGATCATGTGGAAGGGATGAAAGGTGCAATGGCAACCGTTGAGTCAGCAGATGAAGGTCCGGTGTATGTGGTAGATTTCACAACAACAAACGGAGAAAAAGTGAAAAATTATAAATGGCTTGTGGAAGAAGAGCTGGCTGCTGTTGAAGAGTAACTCCGATTTTAAGCAGCAAAAAAGGGCGTTCAGGCGCCCTTTTTTATTTGAGCATTTTGCACATTTTTCAACCCAAGAGTCATAAGGTTTTCTAAAGCATAAAAAAGGACTTCACCCCTTATTTGTAGAATTTTGAAGTGACCAAACCACAAAAATCCATAAGGAGGAAGTCACT
>Ga0207747_1000652_pt1 | contig 34946 bp, 30 predicted proteins | sample HigsolmetaGSP11D_FD_184839 | JGI IMG/M metagenome (GOLD analysis project Ga0207747, IMG submission 184839) | High solid enriched microbial communities from the Joint BioEnergy Institute, USA - SP1-1-D (SPAdes) | ecosystem: Engineered > Bioreactor > SSF (Solid state fermentation) > Aerobic >...
GGATTTTCATTATTGCACCTCAATGGTGAAAAGTAAGATTCGGTCATTATCTTATCTTTTCTCCATCTACAAGGGCATTCCCTTTAATTTTCTCATACTTTTAAGGGATCAAGGTCACGGATTCAGGTAGCTTTTTTCGCTTACCCCATCCGTCTTTAAACATGCCGAAGACCGACCAGTTGGACCATCCAGTCGGTCTTCGTTCCGCTGTGCGTGTGCCCCCGCATTGCATCCGGTCCATGCAGGAGCTCCTGCGACTTGCGGGTCATGAAGTCCACTGCCGATGCATGAGCTCCAGCAGCCTGCCGATGATCACCGCCGCTTCCGCTCGGGTCGCCTGTCTGAACGGCTGGAATTCCCCGCTTCCGGTGCCTTGCATCACGCCGGCACGCATCAGCGCCTCAACCGCTTCGCGCGCGTAACCGGCGATATCCTGCTCATCCCGATAAGAAACTGTCGGCCTGGACTCTGGCAGGTCAATGTCGAGCACTATGGCCAGGCGATGGATGAGCACGGCCAGATCCTTCCGGGTGAGCGGTTCGCTCGCAGCCAGCCTGTTCCGTTTCGGATAGCACTGCTGCCGTTCGTTTCCCAGAAATCGAGGTATTCCTCGAAGCTGTGATTTGGGATCGGTATGGTCTGCCTCTGTGCTGCGAGGGCATGTTTCCCCTGCGGCAACAGCAGTTCAGATTGCATCAACACGAGCAACGCCGATAAGTCCCTTGAACCATTATCCCTTTTATTCAGGACGCAAATCTTCATTGATTCCCGCCCCTTTATACAACCCGTTCAGCCTGACCAGCAAAGCTCCAAGTTATGGGATTATCAAAAAACTCCGCATCAAACTACCGAACGATTCCCATACGCACACCACCTGAACTTTCCCTATTCCTCACTGCCTGCAACCTGAACCATTGGGATAATGCACCTAGGGGAGAGCGCACCAACAAAAAGAAATACCTGGCTGGCGCCAAGTCCTTTAGGACGCCGGTGGCAGCTTGGTATTTCTTATGTCTTACGAGAATGTATGGGAAGTTACACTTTTTATAAGACTAAAAAAACGCCATCACTTGCCAAAGGTGATAACGTCACACATGGCTATTCCTGAAAGATGGCTGTTCCGGCGAAGTCATATCGAAGGTGATAGACAGCGAAATCTGGCATCGGGCTGATGACGGAGTGCCACCGGCTAATGGAACCGAGTCAGAGAATCGGAGACAACAACCGGGCGATCGATTCACGGAATCGCAAGGACAGAGGCCTCTTCTTGTACTCCTCCAGAGTCATCTGTTCGCAATGCTCGAGGTCGTCCAGGAAGATCCGCGCCAGCTTGGCTGCCGAAGCACTGTCATAGATGATCGCATTGCTCTCAAAATTCAGGCGAAAGCTGCGAATGTCCATGTTCGCCGTGCCGACTGAGGCGACTTCCCCGTCTACGACGAGCGTCTTGGCGTGCAGGAAGCCTTTCTTGTAGACGTAGCAAGATACGCCTGCTGCCAGCATATGTTCGAAGTACGAGATGGAAGCCCAATAAACGAATTTGTGATCGGGCTTGCCCGGCATCATCAGCCGAACATCCACGCCGGACATCGCTGCGATGCGCAGCGCCGCATACATGCTCTCATCCGGGATGAAATACGGCGTCTGAATATAGACGTACCGCTTCGCGGAAGTAATCATGCGAATATAGGCGTTCTTGATCTGTTCCTCGGCGTTGTTCGGTCCGCTCGACAAGATCTGGATGCCTGCTCTGCCTCGTCCAGGCACATCAGGCAAGTACGACATTTCCACCCGATTGAAACGGTCAGCTTCCGGCGATTTCTGGGAGACTTGCCAGTCCATCAGAAACTGCACCTGCATCTGCCGAACGGCGCTCCCTTCAATTCTCAGATGCGTATCCCGCCAATATCCGAATCGGGGATTGAGCCCCAGATACTCGTCTCCCACATTAAACCCGCCGATATATCCGATCGTTCCGTCGATGATCACCAGCTTGCGATGGTTTCGGAAGTTCAATCTGAGACTTAAGGTAGGCAGCTTGAGAGGGAAGAAATACTCCACCTTGCCGCCTGCTCTCCGCAGCTCATCAAAGAAATGGCCCGGCGTATTGATGGAGCCGAGATGATCGATGAGCAACCGGACTTCGACCCCATCCGTTGCCTTGGCCGCCAGCGCTTTCAACACCTCTCGCCCCTGGTCATCTCCGCGAAAGATATAATACTGGATGTGGATGTGATGCTTCGCTTCCCTGATCTTCTGCAGCAGGTCGGCGAACTTGCTCATTCCATCCGTGAAGATGGTGACTTCATTGTCCTGCGTATACACGGAATATCCGCTTATCAGATTCATCTGAATCAGACGCCTGTGCTGCTCCGCTGCTGGGTCATGAAAACTCATCGACTCCAGCTCGGAATGCTGTTTGGCTACAATCTGATCAAGCGTGTTAATCTGCTCGTTTGCGAGCCGATAAACCTTGCGTCTGTTCAGGTTCTGACCCAGGAAGATATATATGACGAAACCCACAACCGGCAGGAAGATCAGGACCAATAGCCAGGCCCAGGTCACTGCCACATTGCGCCTCTCCAGGAAGATAACCGTGATGGCAAAGATCATATTCATCACAAGAATAACAAGAGATATGATCGCTCCGGAACTTATCTGCATCATGTTTCCTTTCCTTCTGCATCTGGATCGTATTCTTCGTCCAACTCTTCCCTATCTTAATTATTATATAAAAGAACATCAAGTCGACCAATGACGTTTCCTGGCTCAAAAAAAAAAAAAAAAAAAAAACGCGAGCATCCATCCTGATGCCCACGGCTGTTGCCTCCACGCACGGCCATCCTATTATCAATTAGCACTTCAACACAATCAAAGGTCGGGCGAAACAGCTGTTGACAAATCCCCCTTAAGGCAGCAACCTAATCTATCAACCATCAGACTGCCTTAAGAAAAGCATATCACTATGTATACGACCCAACCTCTATACTTTTGACTGGATATTAAAATCTATTAAGTCAGTCATCCGCCAGCCCGTGCTTGAATGCGTAGATCGCCGCCTGGGTGCGATCCTCGACGCCGAGCTTCGCCAGAATGTTGGTGACGTGGAACTTCACCGTCTTCACGCCGATGACGAGCTCATCCGCCACCTCCTGGTTGGACTTGCCCTTGGCAATCAGCCGCAGCACCTCCATCTCCCGTTCCGTCAGTTCCTCGTGTGGCAGATGCTCGGCAGGCTTGCGGAAGCGGTTCATGATCTTCGAAGCGACCTGCGCCTCAAGTACCGGCTGACCCTTGACAGCCGAGCGGATCGCCTGGGCGATCTCACTGGCCCGTGACGTTTTCAGCAGATAGCTGAATGCCCCGGCTTCGATCACCGGATAGATCTTCGCGTCATCGATATAGCTCGTAAGCACGATCACCTTGCAATCCGGCAATTCCTTCAGGATGCGGCGCGTCGTCTCGATGCCGTCCATGCCTTCCATGACGAGATCCATCAGCACAACATCCGGTTTATACTGCCGTGCGAGACGGATGCCCTCCTCCCCGCTCGATGCCTCACCCACGAGATCGATGTCATCTTCGGTGCCCAGCACAGCGGACAGACCGATCCGTACCATCTCATGATCATCGACCAACAGCACTTTAATCTTGTCTCTGTTCATCCGCAATATTCACTCCTTCGATCAGGATCGGCACGCGGATATCGATCCTTGTGCCCTTGCCCTGCGCGGACAGGATATGGATCGAACCGCCGATATCATTAACTCGTTCCTGCATGGAGACGATGCCATAGGAAGCTGTCTTCTTGACGTTCATGTCGAAACCGATGCCGTTGTCGCGAATAAACAGCCTGACGTACTCCGGCTTGCGCTGCAATCGCACCTCCAGCTTATCCGCCTTGGAGTGGCGGAGCGTGTTCGACAGCGCTTCCTGCACGATGCGAAACAGGTGGTCCTCGATGCCGCGCGGCAGCTGCACCTCATCGTCCATCTCCAGCTGGATGTCGATCGGCACTTTGGCGCGCAACTCCTGAATCAGCTCATACATGCCCTGCGCCAGCCGCTTGCCCTCGAGGTGAATCGGACGCAGGTGCAGGAGCAAGGCGCGCATCTCCGACTGGGCGACCGCGGCCATCTCCTCGATCAGCGACACCTGCCGCTGAGCCTTGGCGAAGTCCTTGTCCATCGTGCGCGCCAGTGCCGTCGCCGTCATCGAGATGGCGAACAGTTGCTGGCTGACCGCATCGTGCAGCTCGCGGGCGAGCCGCTGCCGTTCCTCCGTCACCGCGGAGAATCTGACGCGCTCCGCAAGTTCAGCGTTATTGGCCGACAGTCTCTGCAGCGAGGTGACCTGCTCCTCCCACTTCTTGCTGATGCGTCCCAGTTGCTCGCCGAGCCGGCCAACCTCATCCTCGCCAAGATCGGGAACCGCGCGCGAGAGCTGTCCCTTCTCCAGCATGAGCATCGATTCCGACAGCACCTCCAGCCGGCGCTTCACCTTGCCGCTCTGCCAATAGCCGAAGATCGCGCCGAGCCCGAGGACGATGAGCAGGATGGTCGCGACGTTGCGCAGGATGTTGATCCAATGCCCGGCAAATTCGACATAGCCGTATACGTACAGGAAATACACGATCAGTGCCGCGAGCAAGACGCTGAACATGATCGACTGTCCCATGCTGCGCCATATCATGTTTTTTAGTTTGCGTTCACGATTCATCGTCTGCACTCCTCCCGTCCTGCGACTCACAGCAGCTTCACATGAATGTCCCCGACCATATACGACAGCGTGATGATCACCCGATGCTCCGCCGTATCGAAGTTCAGCGATTGCCAGCTCATCTTAGTGCCGAACCCATCCTGCTGGTCGTATCCGATCTTCGTCTGCCCGATGACCAGCGTCGAATCAACACGTACGCCGATATCATCCGGGACGATAATATCGATGTCGCCGACGATTCCCTGGAAGACCATCGTCGTCTCCGGTTCATCGATGATGGCGAGCGACAGGTCGATGTTCATCTCTCCCACGATCGACCAGACGCTCATATTGCTCAGCACCCACGGCTCCCGATTCCAGCGTATGCTGGCCAGGATATTATGCCGCTGTTGGTGTTCGGGATCCTGGTGAAGTTGTTTCGAACGTACGAGGAAATAGCCGAATGAGATGAGCAGAACGGCGATGATGATCGCCAGATGGTTAAGCGCCAGGAACAAGAGACCAACGCCGATCAGCATATAGCCCGAACGAGCTTCGCCTGAACGCAACTGATAGATGCCAAGAAGAACGATCAATATGGCCGTGACGGTAAGAAATCCGATCGAATTGCCAAGGAGCAGATACAAGCCCGCTCCGATCAGCAACAATGCCGTATTGCGACTGCGTTGATTCATACCGTCACCCCTCTCGTTGTAGACGTAAGCCCAATCATTATCGTAAATGTACATTAATATAGAAAAGAAACTGAGCTTTCGCCAGCGATATTCCATGCCGGCGAAAGCCTGGTTTTCGAATTCAGCAAACGGGTCAACCATTAGCATATCATATCTGATTGTGACTTAAAACGGGTCATTCGGCAGATCCGGCATTCAGCTTCTCCTTCAGTGCGTTCATCTCCGCCTCCAGCTTCTCGTTCAGCACCGCGTCACCCGGTTTGCCGTAGCTCGGAACATACGGCTTCTTGCTGATCTCCGCCTCGATCTCCATCTGCATGATCTTCTCTTCCATGCGCTGGAATCCGATCGACGCATGGCCTGCGCCGAAATGCGCGGAGGATGTCACTTGCGCCATTTGCTTCTTCGCCTTGGCGATTTGAGCGCGGCTGACCAGCTCGTTGCGCTTGTTGCGCATCTGATAGAACTCGTTCTTCATCTCATGCAGCTGGTGCATCAGCTCATCTGCCTGAGCCTTCGCCTCCGCGTGCATCGCCTGGTACTCGGCAGCCTTCTCCGCAACTTGCAGCTTCTCGGCCAGCGCCTGCTTCGCAGTTGCTTCCTGGCCATCGCGCAGGGCAGCCATCGCCGCTTGCTCGCGCTCCTGAACCACGCGGTTCATTTCATCCAGCCGCTGCTTCAGCCTGCGCTCGTTCGCCATCTGCTTGGCGACCGTCACCTCAGCTTGTGCAATCTCTTCCTCCATGTCGCGGATGTATTGGTTTAACATCTTGATCGGATCTTCAACCTTGTCCAGTAGCTCATTTACCGACGCCTTCGTCATGTCCTTGATTCTTTGAAATACTCCCATACTTATGATTCTCCCTTCTCTTGTTCATATTTGGCCAAACGTTGTTTCAGTTCTTCAATTTCCTTGCGAAGTGCCTTCGCCTCCAGATCTCGCATCAGCGAATCGAGATTGTCACCGGCATGCTGCTCCGGATTCGAAGCATGCGACATGCCGCCGAAGCCCGCCGGATCGTGCATTGACGGTTCGGCTCCTGGATGTGCGCCATGTCCGGCATGAGGCGCATGGCCTCTCTTGCCGTTCTTGCCGCACCAGCTGCTGCTCCAGTAAGACTGGTGCTTGCCAGGACCGTAAGGCCCGCCTGCCGGGTCGAACCCGTAGCCTTGATGATGCGAAGACCAGCCTGCCGGCTCTTCCGGGATGATCAGCCCGGCCACCAGATACAACAGACCGGCTGTTCCACCCGAGAAGATCGTCGCGATAACAACTACGAAGCGAAGCAGTGTCGAATCGATATTCAGTGTCTGGCCCAGGCCGCCGCATACACCGAATATTTTCCTGTCTGTTGCCGAACGGTACAGTTTCGTGGTCAAAACTTGATCCCCTCCTTCGCCAGCATCTCCTTCAGCCGGGCGAGCTCCTGCTCCAGTTCAACCTTGAGCGCCGTCCCGGCGCGATAGATCGTCTCCTCCGTCATCTGCCTCAGCTCGCGCAGCGTCTTCGTCTCGATCTCCATATCGGCGACATGATCCTCCAGCCTGCGGAATGCGCTCTCTGCTCCACGCCAGCCTGAAGCACGAACCCGCTCGTTCATCCGCTGCCGCAGGCGGATCGACTCCATGCGCGCCGCATAATATTGCCGTTTCGACAGGACCTCGTCATATTCGGCCTTCAGTTGCGCCAGTTCCTGCTCGAGTTCAGCCGTGCCGGTTGCTGCCTGATCATACAGCTCCTTGTACCGCTTCGACTGCTCCTCATTCAGCAGCTTATCCTGCAGCGCGATGCGTGCGATGTCTTCCTCACCTGCCTTGAGCGCGATGCTCGCCTGCTGCTCCCGTTTCTCGGCTCGCAGCGCAGCTTGCAGATATTGCTCGCGCATCGCCTCCATGTGCTTCCTGCACTGGGCGAGCAACTGCTCGGTCTGCCAGATGTGGTTTCGCTGCGCTGCCAGGAAATCATCGATCATCTTGACCGGATCTTCCGCCTGCTCCAACATGTCGTTCAGGTTCGCCATCGTGATGTCTCTAACCCGCTTCATAACGCCCATCGTATGTTCCTCCTTCTGCTTATATGTTTAGCCTTATATCGTTCGCTGACGGTTCTTGAGCAGATACACTCCGTATATGATCAGTGCGATCGCGATCAGCCAACCGATGATCCCCATCAGCTTGCCGAACAGGATCAGACCGCCCAGGATCGCGAGCGGCCAGCCGATAACCCCGCCGCGATGCTTGATGAGGTTGTAGCCGATCAGGAACAGCACGATCGGGAAGATCCAGCTCATGAGCGAACCAAGTCCGAAGCCAAACTTGTCGAGCAGGATCAGACCGCCGAGCAGGATGAGGATGACAGCGAAAGCAATATTGCGATTAATGGTCAAGGTCAATCACCGCCTTTCAGGTGCTTCGTCGTTTTTCTTGTCTTTATTGTAGGGGAATCAAGGTCCAGCCAAAACGGACCGGGGATGGTTTTTGAACCCCGACCAAGGTCGGGGATGCATTCCTACCTGTGCAGGGGTCCTGACTGGGTTGCGGATCACTTCCTATAAATAAAAGGCTGTGTTTATCTTCGATGTTGCTGGTGAATGATGCGGACTGCGAGCACAATAGGCTCTGATCAGCGGGTTGCTTGCTCGTAACGGAACGAAGCCATAAAGAAATACCTGGCTGGCGCCAAGTCCTTTAGGACGCCGGTGGCAGCTTGGTATTTCTTATGTCTTACGAGAATGTATGGGAAGTTATACTTTCTATAAGACAAATCAAAAACAGGGTATCGGATCCGCCTCATGCGAATCCGATACCCTGTGCTTGTCTGACTGTGAACCTGCATCAGTTCTATTACGCTTGCTTCTGGTCAACCGCTTCGAGGACAGCTGCCAGGAACGCCAGTACAAGGCCTTGTCCCCAGCCTTGCGCCCATTTGCGATCGATGTTCAGATAACCCTGTACGTCCCTCATCACCGCCGTGCCGCCGGATACGTTCAGCACGCGGCCGTTCGGCGCGATATTCTCCAGGATGCCATTGAGCGCCTTGCGCACATACTTGCCATGCAGCGGGCTTGCGTTGGTTACCATCGCCGCTGCGATACCGGCTGATGCCGAAACCTCGCCATATGCCTCCGGATGATCCAGCACCGTACCCCACAAGCCGTCTTCCCGCTGCAGCGTCTTAAGTGCTGCCAGCTGGTCGCGCGACGATCCCCAGATATCCATAATCGGCGGGTACAGATATGCTTCCGGCAAGATCTTCGCAGTCCGCGTCATCGTATAGGCTGCCCAGGCGTTGCCGCGCGCCCAGAAGATGCCCGACATGTGATCCTTGGTAATATTATTATAGCCATGATACCAGAGAGCAGTATGTTCATCCTGAAGATAGTGAATATGCCAGACGAATTGATTCAGCGCATCATCGATCAGCCGTCTCTCATTCTGCATGATGCCGACGCGCAACATGAAGTATGCGGCCATAAACAGCGTATCCGCCCAGCACTGCTCAGGGAAGTCATTGTTGGCAGATACGGTGTGCTGCAGTACGCGATCGCCGAACCTGAGGGCGCGATGCTCCAGGTAATCGATCTTGCTCATGATCAGATCCAGGTACTTCGGATCCTTCGTATACTGGTAGAGCGTGATCAGCATATGCCCCATCGCACACGTATTCACGGTCCACTCGGAAGGCAGCCCTTCCTCGACGTATTCGTCAACCCAGTTGATCATGCGTTCCAGATAAGACTCGTTGCCGGTTGCTTCATAAGCCCGGCTGACGCCATAATATGCGACGCCGCATGGCCAGTCCCAGGTCAGGTCCATCTTGAGCGTATAATCAACCACGCGGTCAATCGTCTCTCTCAATTGATCCTTGTCGATATCAAGCTTCTGCATCGTACCCCTCCAAATTCCAGCAATTCATATGCAACACTACCATTATATCGCAAGTCCATCTCATGAACAGAAATAATTTCATAGCGCTTGCGTGTTATTTTAACCTCTTTCATGAAAACCCGAATCTTCGCTCCGCTTGTTTATTCTAAAGCCGAGAGCCCCCGCGTGCTGCAGGGGCTTCAGCTGACATGTCGGATGACCGTTTCTGGCCATTAGTTAATGATGTTGCCTGCGTCGTATGCCGCCTTCTTCTCGTCGAGGATCTTCTGATAGCCAGCGTCGAGGAATTTCTTCTTCGCGGCTTCATACTTCGCATCGAATTGATCCGGCGACGACATCACGATGTCCAGATACAGCTCCTGGAACAGGTTGTTCAGGTCGGCCTTGTACTTGCTGACCGATTCGATCGGTACGGTGAACAGCGGGTCCGGATACAGATACGGCATTTGCTGTTCTCTGTACTTCAGCATGTCTTCCACGATATATTCATATCCTGGCGGCGACCAGAAGCTCTTGAGCGCCTGGATCGTTTCTTCTTCCGAACCGTAAACCGGCGATTCCACCACGAGGCACCAGTAGTCCTTGTTGTTGTTCGGCGACAGCTTGGCTTCGCCATTGTAATCGGCGACTTTGATCGGTACGCCGTTTTCGTCCAGACCGTTGTAATTTTCACCGTCAAATCCGTTCTGCAGGGCAAACAGGTTCTCCGGTTGGCTCATCCATTCGAGGTACAGCCATACGGCGATGCGTTCCTCATCCGAAGACTCATGGTTGATGCCCATGATCATGCCGAACGGCCAGTCCAGACGGCCTTGCGGCACGCCGCCTTCCGGAACACCAGCGCTTGGAGGCAGCACCGCAAACTCCGCTTCCGGATTGTTCTTCAGCACTGCTTCGAAGATGTCGGTGTTGCTGGCGATGTATTCGCCGTACGTACCTGTTCTGCCTGCGACGAACTCTGCCTTCACCTTGTTGGCGTCGTCACGCAGATAGAACTCCTGGTCGATCAGCTTGTTGTTATACTGATAGTTCAGGTTGCGCAGCCACTTCTCGGTCGCTTCCGTCGTGAAGTCGGCTACAGACAGGTCCGTATAGATGGCATGTTGCTCAGGATCAAGCGGCCAGTCGCGGAACGCATAGCTATAGTTGAAGACGTTGCGCACCAGAGAACCGCCGGCCACGCCCAGTCCTGCATCTCTCCATTTTTCCAGCATTTCGTTGTACTTCTCGAGGGAAGTCAAGTCTTCGACCTTCATGCCAACCGCTTCCACCCAGTCCTTGCGGATGATGCTGACCCAGTTGCTGACGTTCGGACGCTCGGCGAAGAAGAACATCTGCTGGCCGTCAACTTGACCGTAACGCTCAATCGTGTCCTTCATTTTCTCCCAATAGGTCGGAGCGTAGTAGGCGATCTCCTCTACATCCAGCGGCTGCATCACTTCGGACGAGTAGTAGTTCAGCGCTTGCGGCATATCATAATGCATGATGATATCCGGCGCTTTGCGCGATGCGAGCAGTTGCTGGTAGTCCTGAACCTCGGTCGAGCGGCCGATCGGCGTGAACTTCACGTCGATGTTGTACTTCTCGCCGAATTCCTGCTGGATCCAGCGCGTGTAGTAGTTGTCGGCTACGTTCCAGCCTTCGAATGCGCGGTCATACACCGGGATCTCCAGCGTGACGCGTTCCGGGAAACCGTTGCGATAGTCGACTTCTTCGCCCGAACCCTGGTTGCCTGTATTGGCCCCCGAATTCGACGGCGAATTGTTGTTGCCCGAGCAGCCGGCGAATACGCCGAGTACCAGAACAACAATTGCGAGCATTGAGATAAGCTGTTTTTTCATTACCTTTTCCCCCTAATGATAAATTTGGTTATTCTTTAACTGCACCAATCATGACGCCTTGTACGAAATACTTCTGAATAAACGGATAGACGAGCAAGATCGGCACAGTTGCAAACACGACGACAGATGCTTTCAGCACTTCAGGATTGCTCAGGTTGACGTTGGAGACCTCGAGCTGGAAGCTTTCGCTGGCTTGTACAACCAGGTAATACAGCTTCAATTGCAGCGGCCTGAGTTCAGTTGCGTGTTTAATATAGAACAACGCGTCCTGATAAGCATTCCACCTGCCTACTGCGTAGAACAGTGACAATGTAGCGATGATCGGCTTGGACAGCGGCAACACGATCGACCACAGGATGCGGAAATGCCCGGCTCCGTCGATCCTAGCCGCCTCTTCCAGGCTGTCCGGGATATTGCTTCGAAGCGAGGTCCTCATGATCAGCAGGTTATAGGCACTGAACGCTCCCGGCAAGATCAACGCCCATAGTGTATCCAATAATCCCAGATTGTTGATATTGATATATTCCGGGATGATACCGCCGCCAAAATAAAGCGTAAACATGAAGATGAAAGTAAGTACAGCTCCGCCTTTCAAATTCCTGCGGGAGAGCGGATAGGCCGCGCAGGTCGTGATGATCATCCCGAGAACCGTAAAGGTCACCGTCACGAATACCGAGACATACAGCGATCTCAGGATGCTGGCATCGGCGAATATCTTCTGGTAAGCCTCCGTTGTAAACCCTTTCGGCCAGAGGAAAACTTTATTCGCGATGACGAATGCGTCGGTACTGAGCGACTTCGCCACGACGTGAACGAATGGCAACAGACATACCAGCGAGATCAGCGCGATCACGGTATAGATCGCGACATCCCATGCGTCAAAGCGTCTTCGGCTGGCTGGTCGGATGGTTCCTGAAACTGCCATGCTTCGCCACCTCCTTTACTATAGCAGCCCGTCTTCGCCAAGTTTCTTGGCGATGCGATCGGCGATCAGGATCAGGATCAGACCAACGACGGACTGGAACAGGCCAACAGCGGTTGCACGGCTGAAGTCGCCGCTCTCAATCCCCCAGCGGTAGACGAGAACCGGGATCGTCGTGGTGAATTCATTGGTTGCCTTGTTCTGCAAGGCGAAGATCTGTTCAAACGAACCGCCCATGATGCGGCCCAGATTCAGGATCAGCAAGGTGATGATCGTCGGACGGATCGACGGCAACGTCACATTCCACATCTTCCGCCAGCGTCCCGCACCATCCACCGTTGCCGCTTCATACAGCTCCGGATTGACGCCGCTGATCGCCGCGAGATAGATGATCGTTCCCCAGCCCATGCTTGCCCATACGCCGATGCCGACATAGCTGGCCAGCCAATGATAGTCGCTTTGCAGGAATGGAACCCTGTCTCCGCCCAGCATCTCGATGACATTGTTTACGAGACCGCTTCCAAGACCCAGCAACTGGTAAGCCAGCGCGCCGATGATCGGCCAGGACAGGAAGTGAGGCAGATAGAGCAAGGACTGATTCACCCGTTTGTACATCGAGTGTCTGATCTCGTTCAGCAGGAGCGCCAGGAAGATCGGCGCGGTGAAGCTGAAGATCAGATCCAATCCGTTCAGCAGCAAGGTATTGCGCAGAGCCCTGATAAAGTCTCGATGCGCGAAGATGTCCTGGAATACCTGGAAGCCTACCCACTCGCTTCCCCATATGCCCCTGGCAATCTTGTAATCCTTAAAGGCCAGAACCAGGCCGGACAGTGGAGCATATTTGAACGTAAGCGCGAACGCGAGCGGAAGGAGCAGGAGGACATACAGTTGCCAATTCTGACGGAGGTAATTCCTCAGTTCTCTGCGATTCGTCTTCCTCAACTTTTCTTTATCCGTCAATTCCACCTTGGCCGACTTGACCGAAGCGCTTTCAACGTTCATAAACTCACCTCCCAATTAATTTGTCTTTCATGCCCGGCTGTTTATTCAGGAAGTGATTCCCGAACTCGTTGTTGACGCTTTCAGCATAGCCCCGAAATCGACAGATCGTAAATGGTATGGTTTGATACCAGGGTTCATTTTTGATCGATCAAGTCCGCGCCCTCCAGTCCGTACAAGGGTTCGACAAAGTCTTGCGCAATCAAATCTGACCCAATGTAGCAAAAATGAATAGCCAGATCGAGAGCACGCAGCGCATGCATCAGATCTGGCCAATGCCCAGTTCCTGGATTCCTCGTGAACGGCTGTCATAAAGAAATACTTGGCTGGCGCCAAGTCCTTTAGGACGCTGGTGGCAGCCAAGTATTTCTTATGTCTTATGAGAATGTATGGCAAGTTATACTTTCTATAAGACTGAAAGAAGCCCCCGCACCTGCGGGGGCTTCGGTGATCCGAATTGCTCCTGTCCTGGATTAATCGAGAATATATCCTGCATCATATGCCGCTTTCTTCTCGTCGATGATCTCCTGATAGCCAGCATCGAGGAATCTCTTCTTCGCAGCTTCGTACTTCGCATCGAATTGATCTGGCGGCGACATGACGATGTCCAGATACAGCTCCTGGAACAGGTTGTTCAGATCGGCCTTGTACTTGCTGACCGATTCGATCGGCACGGTGAACAGCGGATCCGGATACAGGTATGGAAGCACTTCTTCCCTGTATTTCAGCATGTCTTCCACGATATATTCATATCCTGGCGGCGACCAGAAACTCTTGAGCGCCTTGATCGTTTGCTCTTCTGTGCCATAGCTCGGAGCTTCGATGACGAGGCACCAGTAGTCCTTGTTGTTGTTCGGCGACAGCTTGGCTTCGCCATTGTAATCGGCGACTTTGATCGGTACGCCGTTTTCGTCCAGACCGTTGTAATTTTCACCGTCAAATCCGTTCTGCAGGGCAAACAGGTTCTCCGGTTGGCTCATCCATTCGAGGTACAGCCATACGGCGATGCGTTCCTCATCCGAAGACTCGTAGTTGATGCCCATGATCATGCCGAACGGCCAGTCCAGACGGCCTTGCGGCACGCCGCCTTCCGGGATGCCCGCATACGGAGGAATGACGGCAAACTCCGCTTCCGGATTGTTCTTCAGCACCGCTTCGAAGATGTCGGTGTTGCTGGCGATGTATTCGCCGTACGTACCTGTTCTGCCTGCGACGAACTCTGCCTTCACCTTGTTGGCGTCGTCACGCAGGTAGAATTCCTGGTCGATCAGCCTGTTGTTGTACTGATAGTTCAGGTTGCGCAGCCATTTCTCGGTTGCCTCCGTCGTGAAGTCGGCCACAGACAGGTCGGTATAGATCGCATGGGTTTCCGGATCTACCGGCCAATCGCGGAATGCGTAGCTGTAGTTAAAGACGTTTCGTTGCAGGGATCCGCCGGCTGTACCCAGTCCTGCGTCTCTCCATTTTTCCAGCATTTCGTTATACTTCTCGAGCGAAGTCAGGTCTTCGACCTTCATGCCAACCGCTTCCACCCAGTCCTTGCGGATGATGCTGACCCAGTTGCTGACATTCGGACGTTTCGCGAAGAAGAACATCTGCTTGCCTTCGATGATCCCGTAACGCAGGATCGTGTCCTTCATATTGTTCCAGTAGGTCGGTGCGTAGTGGGCGATCTCCTCTACATCCAGCGGCTGCATCACCTCGGATGCATAGTAGTTCAACGCTTGCGGCATGTCATAGTGGAAGATGATATCCGGCGCTCTGTGCGAAGCCAGCAACTGCTGGAAGTCCTGAACCTCGGTTGAGCGGCCGATTGGCGTAAATTTGACTTCGATATTATACTTGTCGCCGAATTCCTGCTGGATCCAGCGCGTATAGTAGTTGTCTGCTACGTTCCAGCCTTCGAATGCGCGGTCATACACCGGGATCTCCAGCGTAACGCGTTCCGGGAAACCGTTGCGGTAGTCGACTTCCCCGCCCGTATTCGCATTCCCGTCGCCAGACGGCTGTGAATTGCCGCCTGAATTTGACCCGGTGTTTGTTGTATTATTCGTGTTGGCAGGTGTGTTGTTTGATTCATTATTGCTGCCCGAACATCCAGCCAGTACGCCAAGTACCAGGACGAAGACAGCAAGCACGAGAACAAGCTTCTTCTTCATACAACTTTCCCCCTAATCGCATAATAAAACCATTCATTCTTTGATCGCGCCTATCAGGACGCCTTGGACGAAATATTTCTGGATAAACGGGTATACGAGCAAGATCGGTACAGTCGCAAACACGACCACGGACGCTTTCAACACCTCGGGATTGCTCAGGTTGACGTTGGTCATCTCGAGCTGGAAGCTCTCGCTTGCCTGCACCACCAGATAATACAGCTTCAATTGCAGCGGCCTGAGTTCGGTCGCGTATTTGATGTAGAACAATGCATCCTGATAAGCGTTCCAGCGTCCGACCGCATAGAACAGCGACAACGTTGCGATGATCGGCTTGGACAGCGGCAGCACAATCGTCAGCAAGACACGGAAGTGTCCGGCTCCGTCGATCCTCGCTGCTTCCTCCAGGCTGTCCGGGATATTGCTGCGGATCGATGTCCGCATGATCAGCAGATTAAAGGCGCTGAATGCCGGTGGCAGGATGAGCGCCCACACGGTATCAAGCAATCCCAGATTGCTGATGTTGATATATTCCGGTATGATGCCGCCGCCGAAATACAACGTAAACATAAAGATGAAGGTCAGCACCGCATTGCCCTTCAGGTTCCTGCGCGAGAGCGGATAGGCTGCGCAGGTTGTGATGATCATGCCTAGAACCGTAAACGTAACCGTGATGAAAACGGTAACATAAAGCGATCGAATGATGCTCGCATCAGCGAAGATCTTCTTGTACGCTTCAATCGTAAATCCTTCCGGCCAGAGGAAGACCTTGTTCGCGATGACGTACGCATCGGTGCTGAGCGACTTGGCTACCACATGCACGAAAGGCAACAGGCAGGCCAGCGACGCGAGTGCAATCGACGTGTAGATGACCACATCCCACAGGTCGAAGCGTCTTCTGTGATGTACAGCGCGAATGCTACCCGAAACTTGCATGGTTCACCTCCCTTCTATAGCAATCCGTCTTCGCCAAGTTTCTTGGCGATCCGGTCGGCTATGAGTATCAGAATAAGACCGACCACGGACTGGAACAGGCCGACGGCGGTCGCGCGGCTGAAGTTGCCGCCCTCGATCCCCCATCGGTAGACCAATACCGGGATCGTGGTTGTGAATTCAGTCGTCGCCTTGTTCTGCAAGGCATAGATCTGTTCGAACGAACCGCCCATGATTCTGCCCAGATTCAGAATCAGCAGCGTAACGATCGTCGCTCGTATACCTGGAATGGTTACGTACCACATCCTGCGCCAGCGTCCTGCGCCGTCCACCGTTGCCGCCTCATACAGTTCCGGATTGACGCCGCTGATCGCCGCGAGGTAGATAATCGTCCCCCAGCCCATTCCGGCCCATACGCCGATCCCGACATAGCTGGCCAGCCAGTGGTAATCGCTCTGCAGGAACGGGATCCGCTCGCCTCCCATCATTTCGATGAGGTTGTTGATGAGGCCGTTGCCCAGTCCCAGCAATTGATAAGCCAGCGCGCCGATGATCGGCCAGGACAGGAAGTGCGGCAGATAGAGCAAGGATTGGTTGATACGCTTGTAAACAGAGTGTCTGATCTCATTCAGCAGCAGCGCAAGCAGGATCGGTGCCGTAAAGCTGAACAACAGGTCCAGCGTGTTGAGCAGCAAGGTATTGCGAAGAGCGCGGAGGAATTCCCGATGACGGAATATTTCCTCGAAGATCTGGAATCCGACCCATTCGCTTCCCCAGAAGCCTCTTGCGATCTTGTAATCTTTAAACGCCAGGATCAGACCCGAGAGCGGAGCATATTTGAAGGTAAGAGCAAATGCGAGCGGGATGATCAGGAGCACATACAGCTGCCAGTTCTGCATCATATAGCTTCGGAACTGCTTCCTTTTAAGCGTCTTGGCATCAGGCACAACCAGGCTCCCCTGGCCGCCAGGTTTGGTGGAAGCGCCTTCAATGTTCATATCTCTGACTTCACCTCCTCATGGTGCCATTCATTCTTGCCAAAGGAATCAAAAGGACATTTTCCCCAACCCATTGTTTATGCATACATATTAGCCTTTGGTTCTTTTGGCGTAAACGATACGAATTGATCATCCTTGTTATTTTTGATCGAAAAGTCACGAATCAACGGTGGAATGCGGCTTTGACCGTTGCCAGTTGAAGCAAATCTGATCATGATGAGCAAAAATGATAAACCAGCCTTGTTCGCTTGCTGCGAATTTGGCTGGTTGTCGAAACTGGCGCAGGGGGACGCTATGGTCAAGATTTGCCGGAGGACAGCTTGATATTTCGGTATTGGCTCGGTGACATGCCTTCGTATTTGCGGAAGAAGCGGTTGAAGCTCTGCACATTGTGGTATCCGATCATCTCTGCGATCTGGGAGATCGTCAGCTCCATATCGAGGAGCAGTTCCTTTGATTTCTCGATGCGCAGCAGGTTGAGGTAGTCGATCAGGCTCTTGCCCGTCTGTTCGGATACGATCTTCCGCATATAGGAGTAGCTGATGCCGATTTCCTTCGCCATATCCTCGAACACGATGTCTTCATTGTAATGATTCTGCAGGTATTGCACGATGCGGTCCAGGTGATTGATCTTGTTCGTGCTCTGATCGAGGCTCCGGATGATCTCCTCGAAAAATTCAATCATGTACTCCTCGATCTCTTCCAGGGTGTCAAACGACGCCAGTGTCGAATAGATGTTGCTCTGGCCGGCGAAGACGCGGGACGTCATGGCGTTCTCCCGCATGTACCGGATCGTGACCCCCGCCAGCTGGTAATAGATAAACAGAATATTGTCATAGGAGATATACGGCACCGAGCGGATCTCCTGGCGGACATTCTCCAGCTCTTTGTAGATGTTCTCGATATCCTTCGTCTCCAGATAGTTCAGGATGCGCCGTTCGCTCGTCGCCGGATAGATGTACTTGTGGCTTCCTCCCCCATCTTCCCGCCAGTGCATGATATGACCGCCGCCTTTGATGATGCGCTGCTTGATGAGCTCTACCGCATCCGTCATCAGGTCAGGCAGCGACAGGACGTCCGTCGTCACATCGCTGATGCCGATCGTCACCGTATGCTCAAACAGGCGCTTTGCTTCACCGCTGATCTTGATCAACGCGGCCTTAAGCGGCTCGTGAACGCTGTCCAGCCCGGCTCCGTTGAGCACGATCGCGAAGTAACCGTCGCCCTGGTAGACGATCTGCGCGTGTACGTCCTCCGGGAACAGATCTGCGCACTTCTGGACGAACAGATAGCGGTGGTAGCTGCGCGTCTCCCGGCTGTTCTTGCTCACATAGTGTCGATATCGGTCGATGGAGAGAACAGCAATCCGGTAATAGGGCTCAGGGAAGACTTCGGCGTATTGCTCCGCCAGCTCGCCGCGCAGCAGCCTCTGGGCCGTCAGATTGCGCACATCCTGCTCACGCTCTTGCAGCAGCTGGTGAAGCGCCTTCTCTTCATCCTGCATCCGCCTGAAAGCATCGTCCAGGAAGGCTAACTCATTGTATTTGTTCAGCGTCCCGAGTGCAGGATGGGAGCGAACCGTGGTCACCAGCTTGCGCAACGGCTGGGACAGCCACCTGGCCAGGATGACCGATACGACCGTCGTCAGGATAATCATGATGATCGTCGTCAGGAAGATATTGCGCTGCACCGACGTGGTTCGAAGCAACAGTTCGTCCATCGAATAGGTCTTGACGAGCGTCCAGTCACGCCGCAGCGTGCTCGACCACACGATGAGCTGCCTCTCTCCCTCCGACTCTCGGATCTGATAGCCTTGTCTCGGCGACTTCTTCAGTATGTCCTGAATATAGGGCAGATCCGCGTTGGTGAGCAGCTTGGTCTTGTCGTTGGTGGAGACGATCAGGGCGTCCTTGTTCAGCAAGTAGTAATCACGTTCCCCTTGATTGGAAGAGCGGAGATATGAGCTGATCTGGGATTCGCGCAGATTGATGACGAGCGTGCCGCGCGTCGCCGTCGTCAGGCTGCTCGTAGGCAAGACGTAGGACAACACCGGGATTCCGTTGCTCAACCTGCGCGGATACCATCTGCCGCCGACCCCTCTGCCCTGGTCCAGGGCTGCTGTCAGCCAATCGAGCGACTCGTAAAGTTCCAACCTGGTGATCCCTTTATCGGTGGAAATGACGTAGTCAGAATCCTCCAGATAGAAGAACGTGGAATATACCCCGTCAACGATATTGCTGAGATTTCTGAGCTCGCGGGAGATGGTCAGCGCCCGGTTCACATTCATGTAATTGTCATTAAGTTCATCGTAGGTCTCGATGTATCTGATCGAGTCGATGAGGTTGTTCGGCGCTGTCAGACGCACCGCGTGGCTGGCGAGATTGCTGAGAGCGCTCTCGAAGAAATTGCGGCTCGTTGTCAGACCGGCAAGCGAGGTTTCGGCGATGGTCTCCTCCGAATATTCCAGAAAATTCGACCCGCTGTATGAAGTCAAGATGGTTGTCGGAATAACCATGACGATGAACATGATGATGACCAGTTGCAGCATCACCGGTATCCGTCTCATAATAGTCCCCCTATCTGTCTCATGCCAATAGGACTCCTCCGTCAAAGCCCACTTCTTACCTTGTCATCATAGTCCAATTCCATTGGAACAGGCAAGTCGGCCTGACTATAAGATTAATACATCCATTGATTATCATTCAATATGGTTAATATTTCCCGCAGGCTGCCTGGTTGATTAGATATCCCAACCAACCCCCAACCTGCCATGAACATGAACAGATACATGAAAAGGGTTGAACCCTGTGCATCATGATCAAGAGTTCAACCCTATTGGTTCGTCTTCCTGTCTATACCTGCTGAGCCCAACCGGTCAGCCGGATATCGCCTGATATTGCTCATCGCTTAAGACGCGGCGGGCGGTAATATACCGCTTCGAGAAGTAATCGTCGTCCAGATCATTGATCTGCACCTTGGTGGACAACGCATTGGCGATCTTGCCATTCCCCATGTAGATGGCTACATGGGTGATTGTTCCCGCCGGGCCATAGGTGTTGAAGAAGACCAGATCTCCCTTGCGCAGATCCTTCTTCGCGACCGGCGTACCGGCTTCCGCCTGCTCCTTGGACGAACGGGGCAGCTCGACACCGTACTTGGCCATCACATACTTCGTGAAGCCGGAGCAATCAAACCCTTTGGTCGTGGTGCCTCCCCAGACGTAAGGAATGCCCAACAGCTTCTGTACCACCTCATCCAGCCCTGACACAGCTTTCGTGCCTCTCAGGTACTTCGCCGCAACCGGCTCCTTCGTCACCGTCGAGGCGATCTCCCTGGAGTTCACGAGCACTCCGTTAACTGTCGTCTCCTCGATCGTCACGAGCCGTTCACCAGAGACGCCGGGCTTGATCACCTTCGTCTGCCCTTCCGGCATGGTAGGGTCGGATTCGTACTCGATCGGGAACGGAATCTCTTCCTTCTGTTCGACCGTCTGCGTTACCTGAACGGAAACAAGCGGCTGCCATACGGTCAGATTCAGTTCATCTCCTGGATGTATCAGATCGTTCTTGATCCAGGTATTGTTGCGATAGATCACTTCGCTTGCGATGTCGAACCTCTTGGCGATCTCATAGATCGTATCGCCCTTCTGCACGATATAGGTAACCGGCTCGATGCCGCCTGTCTGGATGCGTTCGAGCAGTTCCTCCGGGTCAGACAGTTCTTCCGGCTCGATGGCAACGAACTGCTGCTCGACCTCTTCCAGGAAGGAAACCTGCTTGCTGAGAATAACTCGATCCGTCTCCGTATTGGCGGATGCGATCCTTACCGCATCCTTGTCGTCTGCAACCTGCTGTTCAGGATCGTAGGTTTGCTTGATTCGGCCCAATAGTTCATCTGCCTCCTGCTGGCCCTTCATATATCCGATCAACTCGCCGTCGATGCGGATCGCCACAGCCAACGACCGGACCTGGATTCGGTCTGCGAGCTTCGCCAGCACTTCGCGGTCATCTGGCGCATATTCGCTCATCGTCCGCTCGATGTATGCGATCTCGCCGTAATCCAGCTGGATCTGCATGTCGGGATATTTCGACTGCAAGCGGATGTACCGGTCAACGATATACTCCTCAACCACTTGCGGGTCGCTGACGAGCCCAAGCGACTCTCCTGCTGCCGTTACTTCGTACAATGTATAGGCAGAATCTGCTGCCTGGTAAACCTCGGCTTGTTCCGCGTCCCGGTTCTCCTGACCGATCCCGCCCATTACGCCAATCCAGGCAGCAACGAGGATCACGCCTCCCGCAAGGACGACCAACAGCCTTCGTCCGACGCGCCTCATCGCCGCCTGTGAGCTTTCCTTCATCTGGAGGCGGCTCAGACTCATACGCCGGTCAGCCAGGCTTCTGCCGGCGTTTCGGACTGCCCGACTCACGGGCAGTAAAGCGTTTTCAATGCGGTTTGTGCGCGGAAGTTGATCGTGCGTGGAGACAGCATGTTGAAGCTCGCCAGCCTCATGCATCCTGCCGGGCTGCCGCGAAACGAACCGAGAAGCCGCTGCAGCAAGAACAGCAGCAGCCGTCTTCCGTATCAACGCGCTGATCCTGGAAATAACGCTCATAAGCAGTTCTCCTGTTATCGAGGGATGTCAAACCGAGATTTGCCTGGCTTCTTCCTACACGCCATCATGCTTATTCGACACCAGGCTCATAAATTCCTGCCTCTGACTCCAATCATACCAAAATATGCATTCGAGTCTGTGGACAAGAGTCGATAATCGCAACATTTAAGCGTCTGTCCATGCATGATGTCAACGGTCATTCCCCCAGGTACAAGCCTGAAGCTGCTGTGACTTGCCCATTCTTGCGCGCGATGATCATGCTTTTGCGACAAGCGCCTCTCTCACGAACATCAGACTGCACGTTTCGTGCTGCAGCGTTCAGATCGTTTCCAATCTGTACAGCGTCTGAATCATATGCGATACAAGCGCGGGAATATCTTCGATCTGCGCCTCGCCGATCTTGCGATCGAAACGTATATCCGCCACGATCTGTTGGAGGTGATGACCCCCGAGACCGGCTCATATGAGCCGATTGCTGTCAGCCCGATCTCACCCGCGTTGTCCGATTATAAGTACGAACGCCAGGCGGAAGCATGACATCAAACCGATGAAACATGGGGGCTGGAATCTGGCACATTGAGCTTCGCTCGTCGGCTCACGCCACGTTGATCCCCATGATTCTCCTTATGAGCTTGCGCAGACGAGAAAAGGCTGGGATGAAAACGGCATGTGTTCATTCCAACCTTGCGCACCGCCATCAGAATGCGGAGATCTGAACCCCTCTTGCCAATAAACAGGCCGCCACTCTCCAACATCGTTTACCGATTGTCGATCTTCTCCGGATACAGATCGTGGTTCATCAGCCGGTACTCGGCCATCTTCTCGTACTTCGTGCCGGGCTTTCCCCAATTGCAATACGGGTCGATCGAGATGCCGCCGCGCGGCGTGAACTTGCCCCATACTTCGATGTAACGCGGATTCATCACTGTGATCAGGTCGTTCATGATGATGTTGACGCAGTCCTCGTGGAAGTCTCCGTGATTGCGGAAACTGAACAGGTACAGTTTGAGCGACTTGCTCTCGACCATTTTCACGTCGGGAATGTAGGAGATATAGATCGTCGCAAAGTCCGGCTGCCCGGTCATCGGGCAGAGGCTGGTAAACTCAGGACAGTTGAACTTCACGAAGTAATCGCGATCCGGGTGCTTGTTGTCGAACACCTCGAGCAGTTCCGGCGAATAGTCGAATATATACTTCGTCCCCTTGCTGCCAAGCTGTGTAATGTTCTTCAGTTCGCCTGCAGTGCGTCCGGCGCGGGGCTGTTGTTCTGTCATCGGGTATCCCTTCCTTGCTTCCTTCAATTTGTATATGTAATACCATATCACAGTTCGTCAGATTTTCAACATGTGACAGATGTGACAGGGGGACGGGGGTTGTCATGCGATGTGACAACCCCCCGTCCCCCTGTCACACCAGTTCACCGCGGCGGTACTGGATGGGCGAGACGCCCATCGCCTTCTTGAACACCTTGCTGAAGTAATGCTGGGTCTCATAGCCGAGCTGTTCGGAGATTTCAAGGATCGACAGATCGGTCGCATTGAGCAGCTCCACGGCTTTCTTCATCCGGATATCCGTCAGCAGTTGGGAGAAGGATACGCCGAGCTCCTGTTTCAGCGTCCGGCTCAGGTAGACTGGATTGCAGTTCAGATCGTCCGCCATCTTCTCCAACGTGAGGTCGCGATCGGCGTAATGTTCCTGGAGGTAGAGCCGGGCGCGCCGCACGATCGGCGACAACCTGGCATCCCGGTAGACGTCCTGCTTCGCTTCGCGGTAAGCCTGCGGAACGTCCTCCAGCTTGCCTCGCACAGGCTTGAACGACAAGGTCACAGACAGCTTCAGATATTCGATGATGGAACTCGAGATGGAGGAGAATACTCCCTCTTCGCAGGCCCCCCATATGATGACGCCGATGAGTCCGCCCGTGTCACGGAAGATGATGTGCCGCACGTCCTGCAGCCACTCGCCTGTGATGTTCTCCACGGCGAACATCGTAAGCTGCCGGTCGCTCTCCTTGATGAGCGTTCGCTCCAGCGCCGGATCGGACCATCGGATGACGCCGATCCAGGTTGGACTGACGGCCGGCAACTGGAGAAATTCCATCTGCTCCAGAATCTCCGCCTCGCTCAGATTGCCTTCGATCCATTCGAGGCAGAACCGCTCGCTGAGCAGCGGATAGCTGCGCCGAATCTGGCGGGAAGCGAGCAACAGATGCTTCTTCTGCTGCCATTCCTCCTCCAGACTCTTGCCGACCGCCTCCAGCACCTGGTACAGTTGCGCCGGATTAGCCGGCTTCAGGATATATTCCGCGACATTCAGCCGGATCGCCTCCCGCGCATACTGGAACTCATCGTGTCCGGTGATGATGATGAGGCGCGCATCCGGAAGCGATTCCCGGACATGCTTCATCAGCGTGATGCCGTCCATGATCGGCATGTTCAGATCCACGAGCAGGATGTCGACCTGATGCCGGAGGGCAAGCTCCAGCGCCTCTTCTCCGTCCTCGGCTTCTGCAACGACCTCCATATGAAGCGACTGCCAATCAACTGCCATGCGCACCCCCTCGCGGATGATCGGCTCATCATCCGCGATCAACACCTTCCAGGTAAGGTTCATACGTATCACCTCCACTTCGTCCGCCCTCGACGATCGGATGAACGATCGTAACGGTTGTTCCTTCTCCATATCTGCTCTCCACCTTGACGCCATACTCATCGCCGAATGACAGCTTCACCCTCGCCTGCACATTCACGATCCCATACCCCGAGCCGCCCACTGCAGCCGTCTGTGCCTGGCCGGGCTGTCCGCCTGCTGCTGGCTGGGAAGATTCAGCAGCGCTCAGCTTCGCCTGAAGCTCGAACAGTTGCTCCGGTGTCATGCCGACACCATCGTCTTCGACGACGAGGAGCAGGCGATAACCATCCCGCTTCGCCGCGATCCGGATGTTGCCCGGTCCTCGCCGCTGCTTGAGTCCATGATAGATTGCATTCTCCACGATCGGCTGGAAGACGATCTTGAGCACCTCCAGATGCTGCACCGCCGGATCGATATCGATCGTATAGTTCAGCTTGTCTCGGTACCTCGTCTTCTGGATCTTCAGATAGCTTCGGATGTGCTCGATCTCGTCCATGAGCGGGATCATCTCATTGCCCCGGCTAAGGCCGATGCGGAACAGACGGGACAGAGATTCGACGACCTCCGCCACATCTTCCGCGCCTTTGCGTCTCGCCAGCCAATGGATCGTATCCAGCGTGTTGTACAGAAAATGCGGCTTGATATGCGCCTGCAGGCTCTTCAGTTCCGCCTCCCGCTTCTGCCGCTCCTGAAGCTCCGTGAGCTCAAGCAGCCTGCGCAACTGCACGAGCATCTTGTTGAAGCTTCTGCCCAGCATGCCGATCTCGTCCTGCCGGCTGCTCGTCAGCCGCACCGTCAGATCGCCCGACTCCGCCTTCTGCATGAAGGATTGCAACTGCTGCAGCGGCCTCGAGATCGAATGGGAGACATACAGGGAGGCAGTGATCCCCATCACGCAGATGAGAAAGACGAAGCTGACCACATAGAACTGGATCTCCCGCACCTCTGCAGCCGACTCATGCGTCGGGAAGACGCCGACCGTCGTCCAGTTCGTAAACGGCGAGGTCAGATAGATGAACTGCAGCGATCTGCCGCCAACTTCCCGGGAGAACGTGCCCGAAGGCTGATCGCTGAACCATTCGATCGGCACCTGGTCGATGATCGGGTTGGCCGGCGTATAGATATTCTCGCCCTTGTGATCAATCACCATCAGATATCCCGTCTTGCCGAGGCGAACATCCTTGGCGGTCTCGGCGATGACGCGCAGTTTCAGATCCACAAGTACGACGCCCTGGACACGCTGCGTTTCCGACTCGAGAATCGCTCGCACCACCGAGATGACCTCGGATGGGCTGTAGTTGGTGTGCGTCGTGACATTGCGGTGTTCCGGATGCCCGACGATCGTGAAGATGCCGCGGCTCTCCACCGCCTGCTGATACCACATCTCCTGTGTCAGCGGCGCATCCGTCCGCGCATACATATCGTTGCTCAGGTAGCGTCCGTTCCGGTCGGCGACGAGGATACCCGCCACCTCCGGATACAGCGTCGTGAATCCCTGCAGAAACCTGGACACCGTATACGTTTCCTCGGAATCAAGCTCTTGCCCGGACAGAAACTGCCGCACGTTCGGGTCGAAGGAGATAAAGTAGGTGACATTTTGCATATTGCTGATGACGTGCTCGAGAGAATTATTGACTTTGCCGATGATTTGCAGCGTGTGGTCATTCACCTGGTCGTCGATGATGCGGGTTACCGTATAGCTCACGAGCAAACCCAACAAGAATGAAGGGACGATACTGATCAGCATGAAGTGAAGAATCAGCTTGTAGCGAATCGGCCAGTTTTTCATCTCAAACAATAATGCCCGCTTCATCATGCGCCACCGCCGTCATCTCGCATAGTAGTCCTCCACGTTGTCTCTCGTCACAACGGTAACTCCGGTATCCACGTTCGGCGGTAACAGCTGCTGGTTGCCGCCTGCGCTGGCGCTCAGCGGGACCAGACCGTGATGCAGATGGAACAGGAACAACAGCGACCAATAGCCCATGTTCCATGTGCCTTGCGCCAGCGTAGCCGAGATCACGCCGTCCCGGATCATGTCGAGCGTTCCCTTGTCCGTATCGAAACTGATGATCGTCACCCTGCCCAGGTTGCCTGTAGAGATGACCGCCTGGCCGACACCCACACCGCCAACAGCCTCCGTGATGAAAATGCCGCGCAGATCCGGATAATCCTCCATCGCCTCTGTCGCCATATCCCGCGACACCACCACGTCTCCCTTGCCGTCCTTGATCGCCACAACCCGCATCTGCGGATACTGATCGCGGATCGTATCCTGGAAGCCCGCCACCCTCTGTTGGTGATTCTGTTGATTGGGCAGGGTGATGATCACGATGTCGCCGTGTTCGTCCATGCGTTTGGCGAATTCATGGGCAGCAACAACGCCGGCATTGTAGTTGTCTGTGCCGAGGAAGGAATACGCCTTGCTGCCGGTTGCCCCGGAATCAAACAGCACGACCGGAATGCCGGCATCAACCGCCTTGTTGATCGAAGCGGTAAGCGCTTCCGGATCAATCGACGTAAGCGCGATGCCCGCCGGTTTCCTGGCGATCACCTGCTCCAGCACCGTCATCTGTTCATGAACATCACGTTGCGTCGACCCCCGGTAATCAACCGATACGCCCAGCGCCTCCGCAGCATCTTCGAAGCCCTTGAGAGCCGGCTTCCAGTAATCGATCCCCGCCTGAAACGTCACCATCACATACTGCTCGCCAATATCCCCCTGCAAGCCCCTGTCCACCTCGTCCCAGGGATCAAGCTGCGAAGGCCGGAAGTAGATCATGACGATGAGCAGAAATCCCAACACCAACGTGCCATACAACAACACCAGCTTGTTCATCCCGACCCCTCCTGACTATAAGACCAAGACTGGCTTGCCCGCCGCTGTGCGAACGAACAAGCCCGTCTTCATCCAAGCTTATTTCCATTGTATATTGCCGGTGATCGATGGCAACCCCCGGCTCATCCTCGACTGCTTGCGCAGGTGCCGGACCAGGCGGGATGTCAGCTGCTGCGATTTTTGATATAGAAGTCAAATGCAACCGCGATCAAGAGCACCAGACCTTTAATCGCCTGCTGCCAGTCGACGCTGATGCCGATCAGCGACATGCCGTTGTTCATGACGCCCATCACGAGACCGCCAACGATCGCGCCGATGACCGTCCCTACGCCGCCGGTTGCGGATGCTCCGCCGATGAAGCAAGCCGCAATCGCATCCAGCTCGAACAGATTGCCGGCCTTGGGCGTTGCCGCGCTCAGACGTGAGGCGAAGATGATGCCGGCCAGCGCCGACAGCACTCCCATATTGACGAACACCATGAATGTCACGCGCTTCGTCTTGATCCCCGACAACGCCGCTGCCTTGACATTGCCGCCCGTCGCGTATATATGCCGACCGATCACCGTCCGGTTGGTAATAAAGGTATATGCGGCGATCAGCAGCACCAGGATGATCAGCAGATTCGGGATGCCTTCATAAGACGCGAGGATGAACATAAAAGCATTCAGCACCGCGATCAGCAGCGCAACCTTGACGATGAACCAGCTCATATGCACCGTCTGCACGCCATACTTCCGCTGCACCGCGCGCAGGCGCCACTCTGACCAGATGAGCAGCAAGGACAGCAGAACGCCGACCAGGATGGTCGTCAGGTGGAGTCCGCCAGCCTCACCGAACAGATCCGGCACGAATCCGGAACTGATGTTCAGGAAAGACTGGGGCAGCGAGGCGATCGACTGGCCCTCGAGGATAACCATCGTAAGCCCGCGGAACAACAGCATGCCGGCCAGCGTGACGATAAATGCCGGGATGCCAACATAGGCGATCCAGAAGCCCTGCCAGGCTCCGATCAATGCGCCGATCAGCAGGCAGATGATCAGCGTGAGCCATACCGGCACCTGCATATGCACCATCAGGATGGCCGCTATCGCGCCGATCACCGCGGCTACCGAGCCGACGGACAGATCGATATGGCCGGTGATGATCACAAGCACCATGCCGATCGCGAGCACGAGGATATAGCTGTTCTGCAGAATAAGATTGGTGATGTTGAGCGGCTGCATCAGGATCCCGTCCGACAGGAACTGAAACAGCAGCATGATGAATATCAAGGCAATGATCATACCATACTGCCGAATATTTGATTTGATTGATTTAGCCAGTGTTTCCAAGCTTACCGCCCCCCGTTCCCGTCATCATCTTCATCAGCTTCTCCTGATCTGCTTCTTCTCTGCTGATCTCACCGGTGATCCGCCCTTCGCACATCGCGTAGATGCGATCGCATATCCCAAGAATTTCCGGCAGTTCCGAGGAGATGACCAGGATGCCCTTGCCTTCGTTTGCCAGCTGCTGGATGATCGTGTAGATCTCGTACTTGGCTCCGACATCGATGCCGCGCGTGGGTTCATCCAGGATGAGCACATCCGGCTCCGCGAAGATCCACTTGCTGAGCACGACCTTCTGCTGATTGCCGCCGCTCAGGTTGCCTGTCTTCTGATGGACGCTCGGCGTCTTGATCATCAGCTTGCTGCGGAACGTCTCCGCTTCCTGCACTTCCCGATATTCCTGGGTGATGCCATATCGGGAGATCTTCTTCAGATTCGCCAGCGTCGTATTGCGCTTGATGTCGTCGATCAGGATCAGCCCATAGTTCTTGCGATCCTCCGTCACATAGGCGATGCCATGCCGGATCGCCGCGCTGACATCCGGAACGTCGATCTCTCGGCCGTTCTTCAGGATCTTGCCGCTGATATGCCTGCCGTAAGATCTGCCGAACAGGCTCATCGCCAGCTCCGTCCTGCCGGCACCCATCAGTCCCGCGATGCCAACGATCTCGCCGCAGCGAATATGAAGGTTAACGTCGTGAATGATCTTCCGTCCCGAGTGCAGCGGATGATAGACATTCCAGCCGCGAACCTCGAACAGCACCTCGCCGATGTTGGCCTTCCTCTCCGGGTAACGATGGGTCATGTCTCGTCCGACCATCCCTTTGATGATCCGATCCTCGGTCACCTGTTCCTGATGCGTGTCCATCGTTTCGATCGTCCGCCCGTCGCGCAGCACCGTGATCGAGTCGGCAATCGCCAGCACCTCGTTCAATTTGTGCGAGATCAGGATGGACGTGATGCCTTGTCGCTTCAGCTCCACGAGCAGATCGAGCAGGTTCTTGCTGTCGTCCTCGTTCAGCGCTGCGGTCGGCTCATCCAGGATCAGCAGTTCCACCTTTTTCGCCAGCGCCTTGGCGATCTCTACCAGTTGCTGCTTGCCTACCCCGATGTTCATGACCAGCGTATCCGGCGATTCATCGAGGCCTACCCGCTTCATCAGCTTGCGCGCTTCCACCGAGGTCTCATGCCAGTTGATGATGCCGCTGCGCTGCCGCTCATTGCTGAGGAAGATATTCTCCGCGATCGACAGGTACGGGATGAGCGCCAGCTCCTGGTGGATGATGACGATTCCCCGATCCTCACTGTGTTTGATGTCTTTGAATTCACACCGTTCTCCCTTGAAGATGATCTCTCCACTGTACGTATCATGCGGATACACGCCGCTGAGCACCTTCATCAGCGTTGATTTGCCCGCTCCATTCTCGCCGACGAGCGCATGGATCTCGCCGCGTTTGACCTTCATATTGACTCCGTCCAGCGCCTTGACGCCGGGAAACGTCTTCGTGATGTCCTTCATCTCGAGAATGACTGCCGTCATCTTCCGAGCCCCCTCTCCCGAAACCGGAGCACATGCCGCCTGGCTGCGCCCGAATGTGCGACAGCGGCGGCAGAAGCCGCCGCGTCCGATTACTTCAGTTTACTTCAGTTGATCAGCCGTGTAATAGCCGCTGTCGATCAGCACCTCTTCATAGTTGGTGATATCGACTGATATCGGCTCGAGCAGGTAGGATGGAACGACCTTAACGCCGTTGTCGTAGGTGGTCGTATCGTTGACTTCCGCCTCTTCGCCCTTGAGCAGCGCATCCGCCATCTCTACCGCCTTCTTCGCGAGCGCGCGGGTATCCTTGAACACCGTCTGCGTCTGCTCTCCGGCGATGATCGACTTGACCGATGCGAGCTCGGCATCCTGACCGGTGACGATCGGCAGCGGTTTGCTGGCGGTTCCGTAACCTACGCCCTTCAGCGAAGCGATGACCCCGATGCTGATGCCGTCATACGGCGACAATACCGCATCTACCCGTTCGCTCGTGTAGTGAGCGCTCAGCAGATTGTCCATCCGCTTCTGCGCTTCGGCGCCGTCCCAGCGCAGCGTTGCCACCTGGTCGAACGCGGTCTGGCCGCTTCGCACGACGAGCTTGCCGCTGTCGATGTACGGCTGCAGCACGCTGAGCGCGCCGTTGAAGAAGAAGTAGGCGTTGTTGTCGTCCGGCGAGCCGGCGAACAGCTCGATATTGAACGGCCCCTTGCCTTCCTTCAGACCAAGCTTCTCTTCGATATAGGATGCTTGCAGCACGCCTACCTTGAAGTTGTCAAACGTCGCATAGTAGCTCACATGCTCCGAGTTTCGGATCAGCCGGTCATAGGCGATAACCGGGATCTTGGCTGCTGCTGCCTTGTTCAGCACGTTCGTCAGCGACTCTCCGTCGATCGAAGCGATGACGAGCACATCGACGCCCTTGGTGATCATGTTCTCGATCTGCGAGATCTGATTCTCGACGATGTCTTCTCCGTATTGCAAGTCCGTCTTGTAGCCGAGCGCCTCAAACTCCTTCACCATGTTGTTGCCGTCCAGCACCCACCGTTCCGATGACTTGGTAGGCATCGCGATCCCGACAAACTTCTCGTCACCTGACCCGCCAGAACCGCTCTTCCCGCCGCACGCCGCGAGAAATACCAACGCCGCAACCATCATGACCATTAACCACAATTTCCTCATGCCATGTCCCCCTCACTTTTCAAAAGTTGCCCGCAAGTCCAAGCTGCTGCAGCTTCTCTCACGGGTTTGACTTGAGTATACGTAGGGGATCGCATCCCGGTCTTTGTCATAAATGTACATTTTTTATAAAAATAAGACTTGTGACAAGGGGACGGGGGCCATCTCCTCCTAACTTTCAGTAAGTGTCGAAGTATGCTATAATAGGAGCATGATGAATCCTTATTGAGGTGAAGACCCATGAAAGCCGACGATGAATTTCACCTGTGTCCAAAATTTGAGGCCGCTTTCGAACTGCTCGGCAAGCGCTGGACCGGGCTGATCATCCGCGTGCTGATGGAAGGTCCGAAGCGGTTCAAAGATATATCACATGTGATTCCGAACATGAGCGACAAGATGCTCACCGAGCGATTCAAGGAACTAGAGGCGGAAGGCATCATCGTCCGCCGTGTATATAACGAGATGCCCGTGCGGATCGAATACGAGCTCACAGACAAAGGCAAGGCTCTGGAAGGCGTGATGAGGGAATGCCAGCAGTGGGCCGACCGCTATGTGGATGTCCCGTATTCGGAAACAAGAAATGAAGATCTGAACCAAACCGAGTCATAGGACTCGGTTTTTTTGTTTGGCTGCGTGTGACAAGGGGACGGGGGTTCTGTCACGGTTGTTAACGGAACACAGCGCCGCTATTTGTGGCACAATGAGCCGATTCGCCAAGCTGCCGGAACGAGATGTCGTTTTTTTGAATTTTTTCGAGCGTGATTCCCACCCAAAAGTGACCAATAAAGGCTGTACGTTCCGAAAGAATCAGAAAAAGCCAGTTTTTCTACAAAATAACGTCACCTGGTTCCGTTGCATTTTGGTCATCCGATGTTCGCTGACGGAAATGGTTGACACCCGGGCTGCTGATCATTATAATATAACTATACTTTTGTAAGTAAATGTTTTTATTTTAGTTTATTAACTATTTTTATTGGAGGTAATCATGCATGGCAAAGGCAAAATGGAATCTGGATGCATCTCACAGCAGCGTTGACTTCTCCATCAGACATATGATGATCGCCAAGGTCAAGGGCACCTTCCACACCTTCGATGCAACGATCGAAGCCGACCCTGAAGATCTGACTACTGCAGACATCGAGTTTAACGTTGATCTGTCCAGCATCGACACCCGCAGCAATGACCGCGATGCCCACCTGCGTTCCGCAGACTTCTTCGACGTCGAGAATCATCCGAAGGCGACATTCAAGTCGACATCCATCCGCAAGACTGGCGATAACGCATACGCAGTGACCGGCAACCTGACGATCCGCGGCGTCACGCATCCGGAAACGTTCACCGTCGTTTATGAAGGCGGCGGCAAGGATCCATGGGGCAACGAGAAGGCCGGCTTCAGCGCAACCGGCTCGATCGACCGGACCAAGTACGGCCTCGTATGGAATGCGGTTCTGGAAACCGGCGGCGTGCTGGTCGGCGAAGAAGTGAAGATCTCCCTGGAGATCGAGGCTGCCAAGGCTTCCTGAAGGTGATCCTCCAGACATGGAACACATTAAAGAAATACTTGGCTGGCGCCAAGTCCTTTAGGATGCCGGTGGCAGCTTAGTATTTCTTATGTCTTACGAGAATGTATGGGAAGTTATACTTTCTATAAGACGCAAAAAGGGTATCGGCTCGCAACCTGCGAGTCCGATACCCTTTGTTGTTATGGCCGCTAATTGGCTGTGCGGTTTACGCCTTCAGAACATCATGGTCCACATAACGTTCGCCATTCAGTTCGCTGATGACGTTGATGGCCACCTTGGCCCCGTCGCCGGCAGTGATGATCGTATGTACGCTTACGCCTGCGATCGTGCCGGCACCCCATACGCCCTCGACGTTGGTTCGGCCAGCGGCATCCACATCGAGGATCGTCTTCACGCGCGGCTCTGTGCCAGGCTTCGTCTTGAGGCCGCTGGCTTCCGCCACATCCGTTGCGAAGCCTGTGGCCACGATCACGTGCTTCGCGGAGTATGTTTCATCCTCGGCCTGCACGGACAAACCTTGCTCGCCCTTCTCGATCTTCGTGACAGTGCCGTTTACGAATTCTGCTCCGAACTTCTCCGCTTGCTTCTTGCCGGTCTCCACCAGATCAGGTCCCGAGATGTCTGGCGCGCCGTAATGGTTGGCAATCCAGGCCCGCTTCGTGACACCCTTGTCGTTGTCGATCACGAGCGTCTTCTTGCCTGCCTTGGCCGTGAAGATAGCAGCGCTTGCTCCAGCGGGTCCTGCGCCGATGACGATAACATCGTACATGTTCTCATACACTCCTTTTCCAGTCAGATTCACGACAGTCACTACTTTACCCAGGTTTGCAGTCCATCGTTCAATGAACATTCGACGTGCGCCGGGCAACATTGTCCGGACTAAGCTGCGGTTTGCTTCTTCGGCGATCACCGCTTATAATCCATGACAGGAGACTGTCGACTTATCATACATGAAAGTAGACAAAGTCTGCCATTGACCATTATAGTACCGTCACTCACTTTTCGCAAGTGAACGGCCGAGGCAACGATCTTTGGTGATGGCTGCTTGATGGTCCATGTCATGAGAGGAGAACAGCAATGGGGATTACGATCAAGGAGATTGCGGCGCTGTGCGGCGTATCGGTCGGCACCGTCGACCGCGCGCTCAACAATCGCCCTGGGATCAGTCCCAAGACGAAGGCGAAGATACTGGAAGTCGCCCGGCAATACAACTACAAGCCGGATTTTCTCGCACAGAGCCTGGCCAAAGGCCGAACCATGACGCTCGGACTCGTCCTGTTCGATCTGTATAATCGGTCGTTCGCGCAGCTGGCGGGGGCTGTGGAAGCGAGCGCCCGCGAACACGGCTATTCGGTCGATCTCGTGCTAACGGACAAGAACCCGGCCATTGAGAGAGAGGTTCTGCGCCGGTTGCGCGATCGCAAGACCGACGGCATTATCCTGTTCCCGATCAACGAAGGCGCCGACTTCGAGCAGTATCTTCGTTCCCTTGGCACGCCGCTAGTAACTGTGTGCAACCGCCTGTCCGACGCCTGGGACTATGTCGGGATCAACGACCGCCAGGCGATGAAAGAAGCGGCCAGGCACGTGCTGGAGCGGGGCTACCGCCAACTCGTCTATATCTGCCCTCCCCTCGCCTATCGCGGTGTGACGAATATCCATACGCAAGAAGAGCGATACCAGGGATTTCTGGAAGCGCTGGACGCCTATCGCCCGGACATCAGCGTGACGGTCATCGAAGACAAGCAATACCTGCGTGCTCTGGACGCACTTCCGCTGACAGCGCAGAAAACCGCCGTCATGTGCTCCTGCGACGCCTATGCGCTGGAGGTCCTGCATTATCTGCAGCGCGAGCGTCAGTTGCGCGTGCCCGAGGATGTCGGGCTGATCGGCTTCGACCATATCGATATGCTGAAGTACGTCCAGCCTCAGCTGACGACCGTCGAATATAACGTCGAGCTTATGGGACGCGAGGCGGTGCGCCTCCTGCTCGAACGCATCGAGTCAGGCCTTGAGGCAACCGAACGGCGCGAGACAATCGTGGACTATGCGATTATCGCCGGATCGTCTCTGTAAGAGGTGCCTTGTGGTCAAGGGCAACACAAGAATCATCAATCAGGATGCCCCGGCGCATAATAATCCTGATGGACGTATGCTGGTGACGCAT
>Ga0207747_1000653_pt1 | contig 34895 bp, 49 predicted proteins | sample HigsolmetaGSP11D_FD_184839 | JGI IMG/M metagenome (GOLD analysis project Ga0207747, IMG submission 184839) | High solid enriched microbial communities from the Joint BioEnergy Institute, USA - SP1-1-D (SPAdes) | ecosystem: Engineered > Bioreactor > SSF (Solid state fermentation) > Aerobic >...
CGCCGTCAATCTCCAGCCCGGCACCGTTCGCGCCAGAAGCCGGCGCGCCGACCAGGCTCTTGATGCGCAGCACATAGGACGGCGTATCATCCGTGCCGTGCCAGTAGATGCCCCGGGGACCACGCCAGCCGTCGATCACCACATGGCCGATGTCACAGCCGTTGAACTGCTCCAGGTCCATGGCGACCCAGGGACCGATGAAGCGGAGATCGTCGAAACGGAGGCGATGGGCGTTCCGTACGCGGAGCACCGCCCCGGTGTGGTTCGCACCATCGAAGCGAAACCCGACCGCACCGCCGCCCTGTACGTTGCCGGTCCACTCGAAGGCATCGAATGTGCCGTTGAGAATGATGCGCGAGTCCTGGCCGTGGCCGATGAGGCGCTGCCCGGCCGCCGACAGCGTGACCTTGCCTGTTATGAAATAGCTGCCAGGCGGTACGTAGAGCGGCTTCCCGGTCGCCGCGGCCTTCCTGAAGGCTTCGGTGTCATCATCCGTGCCATTGCCCATGGCGCCGAAGGCCCGGACGTTGGCGACGTAGCCAAGCTGTTCCGCGATGGTGAGTGCGACCTCGCCGTTCGCGGGCGTCACGGTCGAGAGCGAAAAGTCGCCCTGGAACACCCCGCCATCCGGCACCGCGTAGGCAATGGGGCTGCCACCAGAATCGAAGCCCAGCAGCTTATTCCGCCGCGTCGTCGCATCCGGGAGTGGCGAAACCGTCTCCGGTGCCGGGAGGCGGAGCGCCCGCCCCTGCTCCTCCGCAAGCTGCTGGTCTGCCATCGCCAGCCGGTCCAGCGCGCCGTTGATGACGCTTGGGTAGAAGCCGGCCTGGTTGGTTAGCTCCACATCCTGCGTCAGCGGAACCCTACGGGTGATGGTCAGCGTAGAGCCCGCCGGGATCGGGCTGCCGGAGAGCGGATACGTGACCCAGCCGCCCACGGCCGGTGGAGCATTCAGCGTGACCGAGTAGGACGAGGGCGACAGTGTGATCCGCGCACCACTCGGGTCCGTATAGAGCACGGAGATAGTCGCCGGATCGGCGCAGTGGAATGGGAATGGGAACGAGGTCGCTGACCCGTTCCCCGCCAGCGTCGTCCGAACGGATGTGGTCTGTACGGGCATGCCCGCACGCTACGGGCGGGGCAGAAAAAGACTCGCGGGCTACTGCATCTGCGGCATGCGCCGCTGCACCCGCTCCTCCTGCCGGGCCCGGACCGTCGCGGCGAGGTCGGCATGTTCCGGCATTTCCAGGAGAGCTTGGCGGGCACCGGCCCGGAAGAACTGCACGAGGTTACGGATCATGATGGCCTTGCCGCCATCACGGCCGTCACTCTGCATCATATAGGTGGCGCCCCATGGGCCGCGGCCCTGCACCATTTCGTCGAGGGTGTCCTTCAACCCCAGGCCGGTCGTGGGGTCTTTCCAGTCGTTGCCGGCCAGCCGGACGTAATCGTCATACGCGCCCGGATAGGCCGCGAGGTTCACCGGCGCCCCGTCGAAGTCTACCCGCTTCTGGATGCGCTCGATGCCGAGGTTGAGCCGCTGCAACTCGGCATCTATGGAGCTCTCCCGCAGGTCGGTGACACGGACGGGCGAGAATGCGTCGAAGGCCGCTCGCGCCGGGTTGTCCGGCACGATCACCTCACCCCAGCGGTTGCGCCGCGGTGGAAGCCGGGAAGACAAGGCCGGAATGCGGGCCAGGACCGCATCCGTGATGCTGTTGAGTTCAGATCGCTCCGGGCTGAGTGCCTGCTCGGTCTGCGCTACCACCGCGGGGACGAAGCTACCGGCGAACTGCTGGAGGAATGCCTGCGCCCCCTGTTCCGGCCTGTCCAGCGCCTCGATCACTGACGCAAGGCCCTGCATCCAGGTCTTGTCCACCACGGAGCGGGAGACGGTAGCGATGCCGGCCGCCAGAAGCTCGGCCACCTCGTCCACCTCCTCTGGCTCCACCTCCCGCCGCCGCAGCATGTCTGCTGTGTCCGCCGCGAAGCCGAACAGGAAGCCCAACGGGTCCGCCCGGTCGTAGCTGAACCACTGATCCCCGATGCGGATGGCGTAGGCCGGCACGCCCTGGTTGCGCAGGCTCTCCACCTCGCCGGGGTCATCCGGGCCGCGCCCGGTAATGAGGCCCCGGTCCGCCATGTCGAAGGCCAGCGCCATCGCCGCAGAGCCGGTCGCTAGCCGGGCCAGCGCCAGGTCGCGCCGGGCGCCACCGGCCACGATATCTGCCCGCCATTGCCCCACCAGCGGCGCCAGCGGAGTCCGCTCGAAGGAGTAGGAGATGATGTTCGCGGGAGTACGGATGAAGGGCAGCACGAAGGTCAGGCCGGGGATCTTCTCACGCAGCGCCATGAGGCCGCGCACCACCTGCACGGAACCGTCCCAGGTCTCGCGGTTGAAGGTCTGATAGAGTGCCTGATCCGCCGCCTGGAGACGCAGCGCCTCTGGCGGGTTGGCGATCAGCCGGGCCTGCCGGTCCGCCACCTCGCGGGCGAAGTCGCGCGAGCCGGGCAGCAGCTTGCCCTCGCTCAGCACCTCGTCGCGCGCCATGCGCAGTGCGCCGGCATGCAGCTCCATCCGGAAGCCGATGCTCTTGAAGAAGGCGTCCTCGGCCCCGAGCGCACGGGACGGGGCATTGACCACGCTATGCCCAATGAAGTCGATGGCCCGGCCGAGCCCGCTGCCAGGGTCCAGGCCGAGCGCCTGCGTCGATATGGCCCGGTCATGCGGCACGTCCACCTTGCCGAGCATGGTGCCGATCTCGCCCGTGCCGTCCCGGTAGGACGTGGCTGCCAGGCGGAAGGCATCCCGCAGGCCCGTCACCAGCCCGTAGAGCATGGCCGCCGCCTCGCCCTCGGCCACGCTGTCCCCGATGGCCTCGGCCACCCGCCGCTCGAATACCTGTTGCGCCGCGACGAAGGCATTGCTGGCGATGTTCACGAGATGCGTCTTGGGTGAGGACAGAAGGGCGTTGACCCAAAACTCCTGCACCGCGTCCAGGCCGCGGGCGAGCACCCCACGCGCCACGAAGGCGTTGACCGCGGCTGGGTTCGCGCCGGCCTGGGACAGCGCCACAAGCCGGCGGGCGATGGCCTGGCTCGTCTCGATGCCGCCGTGCTGCTCCAGCATCTGCTGGATGGCTCGTGCTTGCTCCGCGCCGCTGCCAGCCGGGATGGACCATGCCTGCAAGGCCCGCGCCGTCTCGCGTCGGGCCGCCAGCACCTCGGCCTGGATGGCGTAATGCACCGCCATCATCCGGCGGAAGGCGTATTCGTCGGCCGCCGTGGCGTTGGGCGAAGCTGCCCGCTGCGCCAGTTCCGTCAGCTTGGCGCCTGAGGCTTCCCACAGCCGCCGGGCCGCGAGCGCCGTCTCGGCGTTCCACGGTTCGCCCCTCCGGCGGGAGAGCAGTTGCTCTACTGTCAGGCCAAGCTGGTCCGCCAGCGCCTTGGTCGCCTCGTTGCTCTGGACGCTGCGCGCTGCCTCGTTGATCTCCGGGCGGAAGGCATCGGCCATGTCGCGCATGACCGCCTGCACATCCTCCGGGGCCTGGACACGGGCCCAGTTGATATACACCTCGCCGGGTTCCGTGGCGGCACGGATGGCGGGGGTGTTCTCGATCGTCTCGACCGGGCGCCCCGCACTATCCAGCGCCCTTGCCGCCCCCTCGCCTGCCCGCTCCTGCCCCGCCTCGGCCGCTGCCATCTTCGCGGCCGGCTCGCCACCCGACGCCACCTGCGAGCGCAGAGGAGCCGGCGGCCCCATCGTGACCAGCGGCGCCGAGCGGTCCGGATTGCCCAGCGCCGTCAGCGCCTCCTCCACTAGCCGCGCCTGCTCATCGCGTGCCGCCTGTGCTGCGGCCTCAGCCTGCGCCGGGGTGAGCGGCGCCCCGCCCTGTGCTTCACGGGCCCGCAGCGCCGCCCGGAAGCCGCGCGCCGTCGCCACCAGCGCCTCAACGACCGCCCCTGTCGCCGTGCCCTCGATGGCCTGCTTGAGCCGCGCCTCGGCCTGGCTGTCGTCAGACCGATCCGCGAGGTAGTCCGTCAGCGCATTGGATGGGAGCCCTGCCTCCTGCCAGAGTTCCGCCAGCCGCGCCTGGTTCGGGTCGGAGGCGAAGAAGTCCGCGATGGCGCCGGCCGCCATGCCCTGCGCAGCGACGCCCGCAGCGCCGCGCGCCGCCCCTGCGATGCCGCGCACCACCCGCCCGGCCCCGATGAAGCCGGCCAGGAATTGCGCCACGTCCTTCACTACCCGCCCGGCGGGAGTGTCTGGCTCGGGGACGGTTGGGATGTTGCGGGCGATGGCCCGCCCCGGATTGGCGCCGAAGGTGGCCTCGTCCTCCGCGACGGGCGCGGCGCCGGCCAGCCAGTTGCCGATGTCGTCGGCGGCCCGGAACATCTCCCGCAGCGCCCCGAGCGGCGCGCCGACGATCTGCGTCGTGGCGTCGCCCACATTGCGCAGAACCCGGCCGGCGGCATCCACCACCTCGCCCACGATGCCGGCCCGGTCCGCCGGGGCCGCGGGCTCCGCAGGCGCAGGGGCATTCCCCAGGCCCGGCCCCCGGCCGCTGCCGACGCCACCGCCGCTGCCCGTGCCCAGGCCCTCCGGCTCCGGCGGTTCGTCCGGCCGGACACCGCGCGGGCGGATCTCGATGATCTGCCCGACCGCGTTCGGGTCGGGGATCAGCAAGCCATTCTCGTCCACCGGGCCGGCCAGGGAGCGCAACCGCGCCATGGTATCGGCAGCAGACGCCTCCTGAATGCGGGCCGCATAAGAGGCGCCAAGGTCGTTCGGCGAGGTGGCGAGATCGGTCACTGCTGACGCCTCGTGTTCGGACCCTGGCCGCGGCCAGGGGGAGCAGTATTACTGCGGGGCTGCGGAGCGGTGACGAAGGTGGAGCGCCAAGCCTCCAGCACCTCCATCTCGCGCCGGAGGTCGGGCTCGGGCAGCCCGGCCGCGAGCAGGCGCCGCGCCGCCTCCTGGATCGTCGCCTCCGTCACCTCCTGCCGGGTGCCGGTAAAGCCATAGGGCTTGGGCAGGGTCAGCCGCAGTTGCGCGCCGCCGATGTCCCGGTAGCGGCTGACAATGGCGCGAGCCTGCGCGTCCGCTTCATCGGCCGAGGCGTTCGGGTTCTCCCGTGCCCAGCGGTCAAAGTCGGAGATGGCGTTGTTCTGCCGCAATGTCAGCTGCTCGCGCATGAAGCCAGCCATCGGCACATCGCCTGGATCAAGGCTGGAGCGGACGAAAGCGCGGCCCGCCGCGATGGGCGAAGGCGGGGCATCGTCCCGCCGCGCGGCCCGGTTCGCGCGCAGCAGGTTGGCCGCCGTCTCGGCCGTGAGCTGCCCGCCATCCACCGCGCGCCGCACCCTGGCGTCGAATGCCACCGGGTCCACGCGGTCCACGTCGCGCTCCAGATCCAGCCGCACGCCCGGATCGTCACGATGGGTCGCCGCCCGGATGCGGGCCAGCAGCGCCGCGGTCTCGCCGGGCGAGAGCCATTCCCGCTGCGCCTGCACATCGGCCACGGTCGGCATCGGCCCCCGCCCCTGCTCCGCCAGCGCGATCCGGGCATACAGGTCGTTCGCCGCCTGGTCCGCCAACCGCCGCTGCACCCGCTCGGCCCGGCGCTCGGCCGCCTCGGCTGCCGTGGCCTGCGCCTGCATGGCAGAGGTGGCGCTGTTCGCCAGCCGCTGCCGCGCCACAGGATCAAGGCCGCGGTACTTGTTGGGGTCCGCCAGGTTGCGCAGCGCGACCATCGGATTGGCCGCGATGTCCCGCATGGCCTCGGCCTGATCGAGCCGGCCGAAATACCGCTGCCGCATCTCCTCGGCCTTGTCGGCAGGTATGATGCCGGCCGCGACATTGCTGGCGATCAGGCCCTCGGCCCGCGCGTCCAGTTCCGCCCGGCGGGACGGATTGGCCGCGGCCTCCTGCGCCAGGGTCGAGAGCCCGGCAATCATCTTGGCCTCGCCCACCTCACGGGTCCGGCGCGCTGTCAGGCGGACAATCTCCAGATGGTCTCGCGCCAGATCAGTCGCGGCCACCTTGGCGAAGCTCTGCCGCACCGCCGCGTTGCCGAGGCTGCCCTCGATCTGCTGCCGGAGCGCCTGCGTGCCCTGCTGCCACTTCTGCTGGATGACGGCCGGATCGGGCTCCATCTCCAGGGAGCCGCGCAACTTGGCCAGCTCCGCAGTCCATCGGGTCTGCGCATCGGTCAGCGCCGTGGTGTTCTGCGCATCCTGGATGGCGATGGCGACCTGCGCCAGCCGATCACTCGCCCGCGCCATCTGCCGTGAGGCTTGCCCCATCGCCTCGGCCTGGAGCGCGCCGAACATGGCCGGGGTGGCGCGAATGTCCTGCTGGCCCTGCGGCAGCAGGCGGGGGCCTTGGCCGGGGCCAGTGAACGGGACGGTCGGCATGCCGGCACGGTATGGCGCCGGCTAGAAAAGACTCGCGGACTAGCCCTGCGCCTCGCCCTGCTCCTGCTCTTGCCTGGCCTGCCCCTGTTCTGCAGGCAGGCGCATCTGGCGGAATTTCTCCTCCATGCGGAGGTAGAATTCCGGCGGCAGGGCTGCGGGCTCAGCGTTCGACATTGGTTTCTCCTACCAAGGAATTGCGGACGCCAGCGCCTCATCCAGCGGCCAGACCGCGTCGGACCAGGCCACACGGGGCGTCAGTGGGAACGCCTCGAAGAATGTCTCGGCGCCACGGTGCTGCACTGGCTCCCATAGGCGGTCAATGGCGGTGATGACATCATCCCAGGCGGTCGGCGCGTTGGGCGGCTGCCCATAGGTCGGAAGGCGTGTCAGGCCAGCGCCCGCATAGAAATCGGCAAAGCGGTGGTCCACGATGCCCTGCCAGCCCCCCAGATCAAGCATCTGCCCGCCGCCCGGATGGTGGGCCAGATACAGGCTCGGAATGCCATAGGCGTCAGCTATCAGCTTGCCATGCAGGCTTGCGCTGACAATGCGGCGGCACGACAGGATCTCCGCCAGCTTTGCCTTCCATGCTGCCCATCCCGGCTCGTGGCGAGTGGAAATCAGGCAAACCTTATCCGTCCTGCTGCCCAGATACCGCACATGCTTGGGCGTCGCGTCAAGCTGCGGCGTTTCCAGCTCGGAGAGGTGCGGGATCACCCCCAACTCATACCGCTTCGGGACCGTGTCCGGCAGGATGCGTGGCAGGAACCACGCGCCATCGCCATAAATCGGCGGGGCAAACAGCCCGGCGTCCAGCAGGGTTCGGCGCGTGTGAGGGCCGCGGGTGGCGTGGACGACATATCGGGTATCGGGCGCGGCGGCGAAGGCCGCATCCGTGTTTCCGAAGGCTCGGCGTCCAGCGTCAACCCCGGTCCCCCACAGATGGACCGTGCCCCAGTGCATGTTCTGGCCGATGGTGCCGACCGCCGCCATGCGCGTGGTCAGGTCGTTGAAGTTCTGCGGTATGAGGGCGCGGCCCGTCATCGCAACCACAACAACCGCGCTGGCCGCATCCCCGAAGTTGCTGGCGCCCGCCGCGGTGCTTCTCGCCCAAACCAGTGGCACCCGCCCCCTGGCCCGACGCACGGCGTAGTCCAGATCAATATGGGGGCTGGCGGACAAGACTCATCTCCCAGTTGAGCGGCCCAGCCGGCATACTACCGCAATCCCAGGCCCGCAAGTGGAGGCATCCCCGTGAAAGTCTACCTCGATGAGAGCGGCGAGAAGCGCCTGATCGGCCGGGCTGATGTGCCGGAGGATTGTGGGCCGGTGTTCGAGGTGCCGCTGTTCGGCGCCGCCTCCACCATCGCCGAGCAGTTTACGATCGGGACCGTAACGCACTTCCTGGCCGGCGGCGGCCCGGTGGTGGAGCGGGCCGTGCTGGCATCGCCGGGGCAGTTGGTGGAGTTGCTGCCGGGGTGGCAGCCGTTGGCATCGTGAAGGCTGGCGCTAGGCCCAGGGCCTCATTCCTACCCGAGCGCGGCCGGCTTCTTCAGGTCGCCGCCGCCGAAGATGCCCTTCTGCTGATACCCCGCCCACTGCCCCGCGAACTGGCTCACCCCGCTCAGCAGCGTCCCCGCGGTCTGCCAGCCGCCCGCCGCCCGTGCGCTCTCCCCCTGGTAGCGCAGCAGCGCCGCCTGGTTCTCCAGGCCAAGGCCCTGCGTCAGCGCGTTGTAGCGGGCCGTGGCCGCGTCCAGCCCCGTGGCCTCGGCCGTGTCGCGCTGGATGGCCAGCGCCGAGCCGAAGCCGAGATCCACGTTGTTCGCCGCCAGGGTCGCGCGCTGCAGCCCAAGCCGCTGCGCCCCCTCGCGGTAGACCTGCTGCGCCTGCGCCTCGCCGGCCTGACGGGCCGCCTCGGCGTTGTTGCGGGCGACCTGCGCCTGGTAGTTGGCGGCGTTCTGCTGCGCCTTGGCATTCGCCTGGGCGCTCATGACGCCAATTGCGGTAGAGGCCGCGGTGGCAGCCAGGGAGACGGCCGCAACCACCGCGGCCGGGATCACGACGCACATCTCAGACGGCCCTCCAGAACGGATGGAACGCCAGCCCGGCCACGCCGAAGGGCACCGCCGGACCGAGGGTGAAGCCCATCCGCCGCAGCCAGCGCACCGCCCGCGTGTTCCGGGCATCCACATGGTTCCGCAGCAGCCGGTAGCCGTCCCCGATCAGCGTCAGCCATTGTGGCGCCTCACGCAGCATGGCCCGCGCCTGCCGCTCGACCTCATCGCTGCCGAGCATCCAGACCAGCCCCTCGCCGGCCAGGAGGTTCGCGGGGCAAACCCCGAAGATCGCCGCCGGCTCGCCCCATACCATAGCCGTCACCGCCACGCTCGACGCCCGCAGGCTGATCGGGAGTGCCACCTCCGGCGGCAGGCCAAGCGCGGCCTGAACCTCGGCCCGGTCCGCCTCCCGCAGCCGCGGCGCCAGCCATTCGGCATGGGCCGGCTCGGCCGGGATGTATTCAAGTCCCGACATCGAATTCCAGCACCACGCCGAGGATCGTGGCTGGCAGCGGGTAGTCCTGCTGGAACATTACCCGGCCCTCCACGTCCCATGTGCCCTGGGTATGCACATACTGCTGCCCCGTGAGCATCCGTGTCGGCGCGCCATATGGCTCGGTCGTCCGCTCCTTGAACTCGACCAAGAGCGACCCCTTTTCCGGATTCACCACCCCAGCCTTGAGGCCGCGCGTGTTCTCGACCAAGACGCGGACCTTGGAGATATGCTTGCGCTTGCCCTGCACGGTCGGCGCGCCCTGCACGTCCAGCGGCAGAGTCTCCAACTGCGCCTGGATCGGCAGGCCAACGGTCACGATGCTCGCCGGCCGTGGCAAGGTAATCTTGCCGCCCCGCACCACCTGCTGCGGCTGCACGCTCCCATCCGCCAGGATCGAGACCGTCTCGCCCTCCAGATGATCGAGGCCGCTTATCTCAGTCGCCGGCTCGCCACGATACTGGAGACCGCAATCCACGAACCACGCCTCGCGCACGTCATCATTGCCAGGCCCGAGCAGCCGCGAGTGCATCCGCTCGATGGTCTGCACCTGCTGCCCATTGATGGTGCGCTGCACGACGAAATAGGCCGCGTCCTCGATGCCCTCGCTCACCACCGCCACGCTCTTGAACTGGCCGCCCACGGTGTCGTGCCGGTGCCAGGCATAGACCTCCTGCTCCTTCAGGTAGGTCAGGCCGAGAAGCATCCCGTCCTCGCGCACCGCCCAGACGATCTTGTGCGGCTCCTGCGCCCAGGCCCATTCGATGATGCTGTGCCCGTAGAACAGATGCGGACTCAGGAGCGTGAGATCGGCCGCCACGTAGCTGTCGCTGTAGAAGCTGTAGCTCAGGCTGCGGACCGTGCTGCCCTTCTCGGTCACATAGAGCAGGTCATAGTTGATCACCAGCGGCACCACATGCGAGGCGCCCGCATATGCCTGCGGCTTGGCGATCACCGATGCTGGGGTGATGACGCCGCCATCGCCACCCGAAATGGCCCAGGCCCCGGCCGCGGTCAGCGCGATCAGATCGCGCATCGGCACCAGATGCCGGATCGCGTTGTTCTGCGTCGCCGCAAGCTGATAGGTGATCCCGTCATCCGCCCGCGTCGGGCGCGACACATCGAAATTGCCGTGATTCCCGCTCCGGGTCATCCACAACCCGGAGGGGTTCAGGTTGCTGCCGGCGAACACGCGCCGCTGCTGGTAGTAGGCCACGCAGCCCGGCGCATTCACCGTCTCGTCGAGCGTCACCGTGAAAGCGGCGCCGCTGCCCGGCTGGAACGGGTCCACCACCCGGAGCGTCGGCTGAGTATAGTTGACCCCCCCGTTGACCACCGTAACCGCGGTGATGACCCCGGAGTTGATGACCGGCACAAGCTGCGCCCCGGCCCCGAAGGGATCGGTGACGACGATATAGGTTTCGTTGCTGTAGTTGCTGCCGCCGCTGGCGATGCTTACGGCATAGATCGAGCCAGCCATCCCGCCCTCACTGCAACCCGAAATCGTCGAGGGTATACAGGCTTTGAAGTTCGACCTCGCCAATCGTCGTGCGGAGCTTCACCGGGGCGGTGACATTGGCCATCTTGAACACCACCACATAGGCCGCTCGCCACAGCCGGAGCCTGGCCTCGCGCAGCGCATGCACCGCGCCCCAAAAGGCGTTGTGCTGCGGGCTGGCGAGATCGTCCACCAGCACCACCGGCAGGTCATTCGGCTGCCCCTCCAGCCGGTTCCGCAGCCCGTAACTTTTCGGCTCCTTGCGGATCGTGAAGGCGTTGGGCGTGATGCCGTATCGCTCAGCCGCCATCAGGATTCCGGTCAACACCGGCACGCCGGCCGTCTCGATAGCCGCGACCTGGAACGGTGCCTCAGCATAGCCTGCGGCGTTGCGCGCCCAAAAATCCTCGCCAATGGCGCGCATGGCCTCGGCCGAAAGCAGAGGCCCACGCATATAGAACTGCCAGCGATAGACCCCCCCGCCATCGAGCCGCAGCAGCTCGCGCGACGTGGGGTCGGTCCGGACGATGCCGCGTTCAGCGATGGCCTGACGCAGCCGGGCAACCGGATCACTCGCCTCCGTCGCCTCCGCCATCGCCACCGTCGCCTCCGCCTCCGCCATCGCCACCGTCGCCTCCGCCGCCACCATCACCGCCGTCGCCTCCGCCGTCGCCTCCGCCGTCGCCGGGATCGGAATAGCCGCCTGGCTGTTCCACCAGAGCAGTCAGTACGGCACCACGGCCGCCCGCTCCTGGATCGATGATCGCCAGTTGCGGTGCGGTGTAGCCGCTGCCGGGGTTCTGCACCGTCACGCTGCGGATCACCCCATTCACGATCACCGGCTGCAGCACCGCGCCCGAGCCGGTCGGGTCCGTCGCTATGATCTGCGTCGCGGGCGAGTAACCGGAGCCGCCATTCGTCACCGTGATCGCGGCGATGCCCGCCCCGCTGAACGGGTCGTAGTGGTCCGGCGGGGTGGTGGTCGTGTCCGGCGCGACGTTCAGATCCTCCATCGAGGTGGCCGCCGTGCTGCCAATGAAGGACCAGGTGCCCTGGTAGTAGCGGTACACGTTGTAATAATCTGCGCTCGCTACCGCATTCCAGGAGATTACATTCTTGGTGCCGTAATTCCCGTTGTAACCGAGATCCCAGTTGGTGCAGGTGGCAGCATCGGAAAGCCGCCCTTCCTCCGGCGGGTTCAGCCGCGCCGCGGTCACAGCGTAGGTGTAATCTCGCTTGGCCGACTCGCTCGGCCCGCCGCCGCTCGCCGCCGCCGTGACGTTGCCAGGGACACCGAGAGTCGGGCCAAAGGTCAGGCGGGAAAGCCGCCAGTCGGTCTGGCCGTACCGGCGCAGCTCGCGCACCGCATAGTGCGGGTGGCAGAGGGTCAGGATGTCGTTCGCCTGCGCGTATTTCAGCAGCGCCAGGTCGTTATGGGCATAGGGCGTCGCCACCTCGAAGGGCACGCCATCCACCATCAGAGGCGCGCCGTCCGCGATGAAGCGGATGTAGTAGTCGCCGAACTCCAGGATGTAAGTCTGATCCGAGTTGTAAACAAAGGGGATCAGCCGCACCGTCCTGTCCGGGTATTTCGTGCGGCAAACGAACTGCGTGCCCGGACGGTTGCTGGCGCCGCCCTGCGCATGGACGAAGAAGTTGCGCATCGTCCGCGCGCCGGTATGCCACTTCGCCAGATCGGTCCTGGCATAGAGCGCGGGTGCCAGTTCGCCCGCCGTAAAGGCCGGCTGAAGGCCGAAGTAGGGCGTCGGCCCGTTGGCGCGGATCGGTCCCAGCATGGCTATGGCGCTGCCTTGAGCAGCGGTTGCGCCTGCCACGGATCGGCCAAACCGCGCACCATCAGCCAATCGGCCTCATGGTTGTCCACCACCACCGCCTGGTTCGTGGTTGCCGCCATGGCTGCCGCGATGGCATTCTGATAGCCCTGGCTCATGGCGGCCATGATCTGCCCGTTGCCGGTCAGCGGCACCGCGATCTCGGTCGCCAACTGCCAGGAGAGTGCCGCGACGAAAAACGGCTCCCACAGGCCGGGATTTGTCACCCGCGCCGTGTAGACCAGCACCGCCCCGTCCTGATTGGTCCACAGCGCCGCGAAGTCGTTACCGTAATCGTCCTTCCCGAGCCCGCGCTCAAAGCGGATCGGCGCCGTGTTCAGCGGCGAGAGCGTGCTGGCGCAGGGGGCCAGCAGCCCGCGCACCCGGATGCAGTCGGCCGGGAGCGCGTACTGATAGGCCCATTGCTCCGGCGGGGTGCCGGAGAGGGCGAGCGCCGCATGGCGCGTGGCGAAGCGCCAGGCATGCGCCTCCAGCGTGGCGTCGCGCGCCTGGTCGAAGAACATCCTGCAATAGAAGGCTTCCGGTGCCGCCTCATCAAGCGAGGTCAGAGGCGTCCGGGAGCCGATGCGCGCGAGCGCCAAGTTGCAGATATCGAGCGGGGTTGCCATCCGTCACGCGCTCCGCTCGCGGCCGAGCACGCGGCCCGGCCGCTCTGCTGCGGGGTTACTCGCCGGCCTTGCGGCCGGCACGCGGGGCCGGCGGCTCCTCAGCCACCGGCTCCAGGTTCGGGCCGGGCGTCATGACGGAGGTGTCCACCTCCACCACCTCGCCAGGCTCCACCAGCCGCTCATTGATGTAACTGGTTTCCATCACACGAAACTTCGCCATCGGTCAGGGCCTCAAGCCACGTAGTTCTTCGAGTAGTAGCGCAGGTTGTCGCGGTCCACCGACAGCGAGGCATGCACCTTGCCGGCGGTCAGCGGGCCGGTGCCCACCACGTAGTTCAGCCGGAGATAGCGGCTCGTGATGCTCGGGATCTCCATCTGGACGCCGCCATGCGGCGCGTCCGCCGTGAAGCTGGCAATGCCGATCGCGGGCGTCTCGACCAGCGTGGACCAGGAGGAGCTGTCGGCCGAGGTCTGCACCTGCACCTGCACCGTCGCCGAACCGGACGCCGTGGGCAGCTCGGTGAAGCGGAAGTTCAGGTAGAGGTGCGAGATGCCGATGTCGCGGGCCTGCGACAGGTCGATGACGTTGGTGGAGGCGCGGGACGTGGTGAGCGCCGCCGCGTCGTCCAGCAGCAGGAGAGCGTCAATGATCGCCATGGGTTGGTGCTCCTCTCAGACCACGCGGGCTTCGGTGGTCAGCAGCGCGTCCACGACCCGGATCGGGATGCCGCGGAAGTTCAGCACCGGGCGCCCCTGGATCTCAGAGAGCGTCAGGAACGCGCGGCTGTCCTTGCGCTGCTGGATGTCCAGCCAGGTGGCGATGGTGCGGTTGCAGTAGATCGCCGGCCGTCCGAAGGAGAGCGGCACGCCGCCGCGCGCCTCGGTCGCGCTCTGCACGTTGGCAGCGGCCCGCGGCATCACCGGGACCTTGTGTATCGCCTGGATCAGCAGGTTTACGAGGTCCGGAGCCGAGCCGCCGCCGAGCGCGTTCACGTCGATATTGCAGATGCGCACGACGAAGCGCCAGTCGCGCACCGTCAGGCCGCAGTCCCACTTGTAGTGGGTCTGATATGCCTGATACGGGTTGCCGTTGGCGTCCAGCACCGGCGCCGGGGTGGTCACGTCCTCCATCTGCAAGCCGGCCTTGCTGCCCTTCGGGAAAATCCCGTGGACAGTCGTCGGCCCCCAGCAGACCAGCCAGATCGAGGTGTTGGTGCTGCCCGTGCCGCCCGCATCGATGACGTTCGCGGCGTTCGCGGCATTGGCCGGGTTCACGGTCGAAAACCGCGGCGCCAGGCCGAGGAACCGCTCCGGGTTGACCTGCGTATTGCCGTAGAAGATGGTCGAGGCCATCTGCTGGTTCATGCCCTCAAGGAAGGCCATGTCCTCAGTCAGACGGAAGGCAGCCGGGTTGCCTGAAAGATCCACCAGCGCCTTATCGACGAGGCTGTAGGTCTCCAGCATGCCGCAGGTGTCGGTGATCTGCGCCGTGGTGGACTTGCCGCGCGGCACACCCTGGTTCAGCAGGCGCCAGTAGGCCATCGGCAAGCCGGTGCGGATCGTAGTCTTGTAGCCCGTGGGCAGGTTGCCCTCGACCCACAGCATGTCATCCAGGACTTCGTTGGTCTGCGAAAGCAAGTTGATGATCGGCGCGATCTTGCCGTCCGGGTCGATGCGGGTGGCGTAGTCCGCCAGGGTCAGGGCGGTCGCGGAGAGTGTTGCCATGGAAGGGGCTCCATCTAAGGGATGCGGCGCCTCACGGCGCTGCGTTGCTGCCCTTGCCCAAGGGACCGCTTATCGGGCTGGGCCTGCTATCCGGCCATGGATGGGTAGAGGTACGATGCGTACCCCTCCAGCGAATGCTCGATGGCGGGGCCAGGAGTCTTGCCCGGCTGGATGATCCGGTCCTCACCCATGGCCTTGCCGATCTCGATGAAGGCGCGAACGATGGCCGGATGGTTCCCGGCGCCGGTCAGGTTCAGCGCCTCGCGCAGCGCATCGCCGCCATAAGCATCGAGGACGCGGGCCGCGGCTTCCTTCGCCTCGGGCAGCAGAGCCTTGCCGTCGCTGAGCGTGCGGTCGGAGAGGATTTCCTTCGCCCACGCCGCCTGTGTGTCGGTCCATGCCTTCACGGCCTCCTGCCGGAGAGCCTGGACATGCTCGATCAGCTTCGGCGTGAGCTTGTTGAACTGCTCCTGCGTCAGCCCGGCCTCTCGGGCGGCCTCCTGGTAGGAGGTGAGCAGCCCCTCATCCAGCACCACGCCCTCTGGCGGGGTGAACTCGTACTTCTCAGGGACGGCCGGGGCTTCCGGCTTGCCCTCGCCCTCGCCCTCCGGCTTCGCGCCCTCGCCTTCCTGCGCGGGCTGCGTCTCGGCCGGCGCCGGATCGGTCTTGGCGTCGCCGAGGAGCGAGGAAGGCGCGGCAGGCGCATTGGCCGCTGGCGCCGGGCTCGCGGCCTCGGGCGCCGGGGCGGCAGGGGCGTCGGTGACAGTCGTCGTCTCAGACATGGCAGCACGCTATGCGGGCCACAAAAAAAGACTCGCGGGGGGGGTTATTCAGCGCCATCAGCAGGCGGAGCCAGGAGCGCATGCACCGCCGGCCAGGCTGCCGGGGTCCAGGCCATGAGCAGTTGGAACAGCAGCGCGCCGACGCTGCGCTGCCCCTCGCGGAACGCCGTGTGCAGCGGGTCGCCCGGCGTGTGGCTCTGGTGCAGGTAGCCTGACTGCCGCAGCAGGTCCGCAACGATGGCCCGGCCGCCGGGGGTGGCAACCAGGGCGTGCCAGGCATCGCGACGCATCACAGCCTCGGCCAGCATCTCGCGCTCGCGGTCGGCTACAGCCTGCGGGTCGTGGGGGTCGTGCTGGGTCATTGAAGCCGCGCGGCCAGGATCGCTGGGTCGGCCAACCGTGGGTCGTTGGCTGCGTCGCGCGCCATACTCCGGCTATCCCAGCTGTGCTTCCGGCCGAACTCCAGCAGCCACTCCCTCAGCCGCTTGCCCTCGCGCGTCTCACACAGCATCTTGCGAGCAGCGTTCCATACGTCGCCAGCGCCAATCATGCCACCGCCGTTATGGTTAAAGAAGACGACCAGCTCATGGGCGAGCTGCGCGATGCGGTAAGCGGTGTTTTCGTCTTCCAGCCTCTCACGCCATGTCGCGGCGCAATTCCATTCGAGGATGGCGTCGATGTTCATGGTCGGCATCTGTACGGTTGCCGGCTGCGTCATGCTTACCTTCCCAACATCATCTGCAACGCATTCTGCCCGGCGCCCGTCTCGGTTTCGCTCAACACCTTCGCCCCCTGCGCCAGCGCCAGGCCGCCTTGCATCGCCTCGGCCATCGCCTGCTTCTGCGCCGCCGCCTGCCGCATCTGCGCCACCTCGTCGTCGCCGCGGATCACCCGCGCATCCACGCCCAGCAGGTCGGCGTAGCGATCAATGGCCTCGTCTGCGTTGAGCTTGTCGAGGACGGACGGGATCGCCGCCGCGAGGTTGCCCGCGAAGCCGAACACCCGCTCGATCGATGTTGTGCCCACAGCCTTCTGCGCCTGCGCCAGCAGCGAGATGTAGTCGGGCGCTATGTGCTGCCCGGCCAATGCCTCGGGTGGCGGAGGCAGCAACCTACCCCGCGCCATGATGTTGAACACGATGTCGATCAGCGGGTTCAGCGCCTCGTCGTGGAACCGCTCCAGCATAGGGCCGAGCATGAGGAGCTTTTCCTCGTGCCGCTCGTCCACCTCGCGCGCGGTCATTTCCCGCCGGTCGGAGCCGGCGAACATGGCGAACAAATCCGCCCGGAACGCCTGACGGATCAGCTCACGCGTCTCGACGATGGACTCCTGAAGACCCTGGATGTTCGGCGGCACCTCGTAGACCGGCTTGAGCCCGGCCGTGGAGCCGCTGGGCACGAAGTTCAGCCCGCCCGGCAGCAGCGAGACGATGCTGTTCTGGAGGGACGCATCGCCCACCAGCGGCGGCTTCACGATCTTGTCTACGGCCTCGGCCTTGCGCCTCTGGAGAAGCTGCAGGGTTTTCACGTCGGGCAGGGCTTCCTCGGCAGGGCCGTGGCCGTAGACCTCGGTCGTCACCACGTCCCAGCGGGGCGCGATGGCGGGAAACTCGTGGAAGCCGCTGACCCGCAGCGCCTGGTCCGCGCGCCGGCCGTACTCGTACCACACGGAGAGGAACGGCATGCCGCGCCAGCCCATCCGGCCCGGCACGCGCATGTGGTTCGGCTCGATCGCGTGGACGATCTGCACCTCGCGGCCAAGCTGGTTCGCCCGGTAGAGGCTCTGCACGGCGTCGGAGCAGTTCTCCAGCCCGAACTCCTTGACCATCTGCTCGACGGTCAGGACGTATTCCCGGTAGAGCGTGTTGACGATCAGCCGCTCATCCACCGCCAGCATGTACTCGCCGGCCGTCAGCGGATAGCAGCGGATCACGTCCTCGTAGTCCTGGACGATCAGCATCACCCCGGTGCCGAATACGGCCAGCTCCTCGAACAGGCTCGCCATGCCGTTGTAGAAGTTGGACACGGCAAAGACACGCATCATGCGCTTCTGCACCTCGTCCAGCCACAGCTTGACCTCGGGCAGGTCCGCGAGATCCTGATCCTGCACGGTCAGGCGGAACCAGTTGCGGGCCGGCGAGGTGATGCCGGCCATGAGGAAGGAGGCCAAGTCCTTCACGGCCTTGGTCGCCGTCCGGTCCACGATGGACTGCTGCTTCTGCGCCCCGCGGTTGCCGGGGTTCATCGCAGGCGGCATCACGAACCGCCCGCGCTGCGGCATGATGTACTGGCTCAGCTCCCGCCAGGTGGCGAAATGGCTGCTGCGGTAGGTCCGCATCTCCGTCAGCCGCTGGTCGCAATGGCGGATCAGGTCGCGGAAATCGTCGCCCCGGTACTTCGCGGGCTTGGTCGGCTCCGCGTCGCGGGGCAGCGGGCGCCAGGTGGAGCCGTCAGGCATGATGGGTCACTGCCCCAACAGGGTCTTGCCGCCCAGCGGCGGGCCGGCGGAAATCGTCGTCGGCACCAGGACGGCACCTGCCGGAACCGGCGAGGCCATGCCGGGGCGCGGTGGTGTCGGCGCCATGCCAGCGCCGCTCCGATAGGCGGCGATCTTGCCTGCTATCGCGGATATGCTGTCCCTCGGCGTGATCCCCATCTGCTGGCCAAGCGGCGTTACAGTACCCCCCTGGCACATGCTACGCCCCCAGCAGCGATTTCGGCGCCGTGGTCGCCGTCTGCGTCAGGCCGAGCGGGCCAGTGAGCAGGCTCTGCCCGGCCGAGGCCATGCGAGCGCGCTGCATGGCGCCAGCGGACGCGGCCTGCACCTCGGGATTGGCCCGCGTGGGTGGGGCCGGAGGCGGAGGCGGCGGCGGCGGTGGATCGGGAGCCGAACACATGCCCGCACGGTAGGGGGTGGGCGAAAAAAGACTCGCTAGCTAGACGGAGGCGAAGGGGTCGTAATCCATCACGGCCTGCCGCCCACGGGTCGTATCGACGCCCCAGGGCTGGCCTGCCATCGCGCTCGGCAGGACCGGCGCAGCGAAGGTCAAAGCCAGCGCGTCGCCACAGTCCGGCGAGGCAAGGCCGCGCTTCTTCATGTCCTCCTTGCGCTCCAGCAGGATAGCGTTATCGGCATCGAATCCGTACTCCACGCCGGTCAGATCCGCCTTCAGCTCCGGGTCGTCTGGGATCGCACCGCCTGCGAGCCAGGCTCGCATCAGCCCCCACATTTCCGCCCGCTTGTTCCGGTACTTGGCGCCATCCACGTCCGTCTCTGTCCGGTCCGGCTTGGCCCCGAATTGCACCTCCTGACAGCGGACCCGGAGTTGCCGGCAGCGATCCACCACCCCAGCACCGACGCCGCCGCCATCAATGAACACCATGTCCGCGGCATACCGCTGCGCTAGTTCGGCCACCCGCGCCGCCACCTGCATGGTGTCGGCGTTCCGCAGCTTGACCCATTCGAGCATCCGGGCATCGCGCCCCTTGCGGATGGCAATGACAGTCTGGTCGTCCCCGAACCTCGCCACGTCCACGCCTATCACCAGCGCGTCGGACCGCTGGGCCGCGACCTCTCTCTTCGCCGCCTCCTCCACCAGATCGGACGGGATGAACTGCATGGAGGAGGCACGGGGGAACTCGCCCCTAACACGGACCCGGACGAAATCGCTGTCCTCACCATAGAGCGCCACCCATTCCTCAAACAGCGCCTTGTTCACGCCCGGCACGGTCCGGCTATCCACCTTCCGGCTGGCCCATCGGTGGCGCTCGCGGCCGAAGCAGGAATGGAACCGCCCGGACGGCTTGGTCGGGTTCCCGAATGCTGTCCAGATGATCTCAGTACCCTCGTCGGTCAGCGCGCCCTCAGCTACCTCCCACACCCTGTCGTGGATGCCTGACGCTTCATCGAACACCAGCAGAATGCGCTTGCCCTTGTTGTGCAGGCCGGCGAAAGCTTCGAGGTTCGTCTCGGACCATGTGACCGCATCGGCCCGCCAGGTCTTCGCCCGCGCTGGGTCCGCCGCGACCAGCGACATGCCATAGACTTTGAACCAATGACTGTTAGCCGCGAGCCGCGCCCACTTGGCGATCTCAGGCCAGGTCTTAGTCCGAAGCTGCGGCTCGGTATTCGCGGTGATGACCGCCTTGGCATCCTCGCAGGTGGAGAGCGCCCACCACACCAGCCACGACACTAACGCCGACTTACCGATACCGTGGCCGGAGGAGATGGCTTGCAGGACCGGCATCATGGTCGCGTCGGGCGCGTAGCCGGCCCGGAGCCGCTCCCCGATGCTGATCAGGATCTCTCGCTGCCATTCGCGGGGGCCATCTGCATCCTGGAGCGGGCCAGGCTCGCCCCACGGATAGACCGCCAGGACGAAACCCAGCGGGTCCAGCGAGTAGGCGGCCAGCTCCTCAGCAAGTTCAACCTCTGGATCACCCGCCACGGGCACGCCTCCGCACCTGCTCAACCACAGTCGCCAGATCCACCTTGCCGCTCAGTTCTAGCTTGTCGTTGAACAGACCAAGGTGCCGGGCGAGCTGATCCAACGCCTTGGTCTTATCCCAGGTCTTGATCTTGGCGACATGCTCAACCGCACCCTCGCCGCGCTCAGTTGTGACAATCTCGATTGATGCAACTGCGGCGGCGGTGTCGTCATCCAACTCGTGCGGGCGCTTCAGATTGCCATCCTCGTTGAACAGCCGGCGTTGGTCGCTGAAAGCGAGGCGGGCGATCTCCTGCAACACCCGATCCGCCGTGATAGCGACGCGCTGGGCACGCGCGGCCTTGGCGCGAGCTATGGCGGCGGCCACCATAGCATTTGATAGCAGCCGCGAACCCTGCTCCTGCGCCGCCGCAGGGGCGTAACCCGCACGGATCGCCGCCCGCGTGGCATTCAGGTCGATCAAGTACTCCTCGACAAACCGCTGCTGGCGGGGCGGCAAGGGCTTCGGCTCGCCGTTCTCGCCCATAGGGCAATCGCTTCGGGCCCCACCGCAGCCGTTCAGACAAGCCGGGCAGTCGGCCATCACCCCATCCTCTCGATCCTCACCCGGCAGCGGTCGCACATCCGATGCGTCCGCCGGTCCCGGGACCAGAAATAGTGCGTCGGCCCAGGTCCGATGCAGCGCAGCCGGTAGCGCGTGACCGTCTCGCGCTGCCGGGCCTGGACCGGCTGCAGCCCCATACCGCGCGTGCAGATAAAGACTCGCCCGCTCGGCTCGTGCACCAGCAGGTGGTTGCCGTCAGGCAGGACGGCGGTGACGCGCAGGGTCCAGGCCGCCACGCGCACCACGTCGCCTACATTCCAGGCTCGGCGCAGGCCCAGGACGTGGATCCGGCTGCGGACTGCCTTCCACGAGCCGAGGCCCAGGCGCGCGGCGATCTCCCGCCGCGACAGGCACTCGTCGAGATAGAGCCGGCGCAGCTCGGCGTCGCGCTCCGGCGTCCAGCGCGTGTAGGGCCGCCGCGACACGGCCGGCGGCTCACGGACGATCGGTCCCACCATCATGCCCCATTTCCTTCGCCACGCCCGTTTCGCCCCTCGCCGCTACACCCCTAGCGCCCGCCGCTGCCGAAGCCGCTGGCGGTGGCTCTGCGCGCGAGCTAGGGGCATCCTGCACGACGTATCCCACCTTCTCCGCCAGCCGCCGCGCTCTCTCCTCGCTACTCGCCGCTCCGAGCCAACACAGGCGCCGGCCGCTCGGCGTGACCTGGCAACCGCCTGGCTCGCATGGCTCTGCGCAGGTCAGCACCCACAGCGGCGAGCAGCCGTCGCGGACGATGCGGACGCGGCGGGTGGGGGTGGTCATGGCCGCACCGTGACAGGCCGGCGTGGGCACAATGGCCCCTCGCAGGTGCGCTCGGCTCCGGCCGGGCAGACGCATCCGCCGGTTCGGATGAGAGGCACGCCGCCAGGAGCGGGCGGCTGCGTGCAGCGGTAGTGGTATGCGATTCCAGCGTGCCAAACTGCTGTCTTGGCGGCAGGGCCGACAACCGGCCGCCCACAGTAGCCGCACAGCGGCGCGGTCCCGATCACTCGCCCGGCTCCATGTCGCGGATCGCGGCGGCGTCGTCCTGCGCGCAGTTACCAGGCGATACGCACTTGCCGCCGTGACGTAGGCATCCACACTCCACCAGCGCGGCTGCCTGGTGCTTGGCCGCCAGGTATCCGCCCCGCCATCCATCGCGGAAGCCGGTCCGATACGCCTCGGCCTCGCCCGTGGTCATGTTGCGGAGGTCAGTCATCGCCAGCGCCTCCGTCCGAGCACCCGGGATGCGACGAGCGCGAACCAGACCAGGGCCAGCGGCACCATGATGCCCGCCAGCCACCAACCCACGCCGCTCTCCCAGAGCCAAGCTTCCAGCGGGCTCCGATAGACGATCAGGTGTTCCATCACTCGCTCGTTCATCCCCTGCTCTCCCTCACCACTGCCTCCAACAGCGCCATGGCCTCTCGGTCGAAGTCGTGCCGCAGCAGCGCCAGCGCGGCGCGCTCGCGGTCGCCCTCTGCGTCCTCCAGCGCCGCCATGGCCTCGGCGCGGTCGCCGGCCTTGAGGAGCGCGAGGGCATGGGTGGCGGGATCGACCTTCACGCCGCCTCCATGCCAAGCTGCTGTCGCAACCGCGCGACACGCAGGGCGGCGCCGGGCACGCCATCCGCCTCGGCCCGCTCCCATGCCGCGAGCAGGGTATGCCCCACCAGTTCGCGCGCCTTCGCCGCGGGCACCACCCGCTGCACGCGCGAGGCCATCTCGGCCCGGAAAGCCTCGGCTTTGGCCCTCACGGCCTCGATCTCCTCCGGAGTGCGCGTCGCCGGCTCCGTAGCAGGCGTCGGCGCCGGTTTGGCCGCGACGATCCTGGCGAGCGCGCTGCGCTCGGCCCGCAGCTTCGCCAGCTCTGGCCCTAGCCACTCCGACAGGCCGGCCACGCTTGGCCAGAAATCGAACCGCCGCAGTGCCGATCGCTGCCGCTCCTGCGAGAGCATCCAGGCCGGCACGTCCGACAACGCAAAGGCGATGGCGCTGGCCTTGGCGGCGAACTCATCCCGGCTCGGCGGATTTCGCACCGATGCGACAAGGGGCCTCAGGAACACCGCCCAATCGGCCACCGTCGCCGGCTTCATCCGCGCATCGAGCATCCGGATGCGCCTGTTCGCTTCGGCGCGAACGCTGTCTGGCATGGCGAGTGGCTGTGCGGCCAGGTCCGGATGCGGGTTCATTGTCTGCGCCACGGCCTCGGCCAGCGGCTGGGACATGGGCGGCGGCGGAGCAATGTCGCCGCTGGATTTGGCGAGCGCGTTCATGCGTTCCCCCCGATGCGCAGGTCGTCGATCAGCCAGCCGATCCGGCTCTCGCGGCTGCTGCCGCCGCGGGCGCCTGTTCGGATCTGGATCGCCTTGGTCAGCCATGGGATCGGATCGCCGATGCGGTCCGCCTCGGCCTGGTGCAGCAGGCTCGATACCAGGGCGCAGTCATCACGGGCATCGCGGCAGAGCCGACCGAGAAGGCTCCTGGCAGCGCCATCCGGCTTGCCGGTGAGCCGCTTCAACCGGGAAAGGCCCTCGGTCCACAGGACGGCCCTGGCGTCCGGCGGCGGCGCGGCGGGCGACGGCCCGCCATCCGAGCGAAGCGAGGATGTAATTACTATTCCCTGTCCCTGTCCCTTGGAGCCTGTGGCAGTCTCTGTGACAGAGGATGTAGCAGGCGCTGCCACAATCTCTGTTTCTGGCTCTGTGGCTTGCGGCGCATTTCCGCTGCCACTGAGATTGCTGGCACGCTTCGCGGCGCGAGCCGCGCGGGCTGCCTCAGTCCGCGCCCTCTGTGCAAGGCGCGCCTCCCACGCCTCGCGCGCCTTCTCTGCCACGACCGGGTGATAGAGGCGCCCATCCCTGCAGCGGACCCAGCCACGGAGCGCCATGGCCTTCACCTTCGGCCAGCGCGAGCCGGCCCCGGAGAGGTGCGCGAGTATGCGGTCATCATCCGGCACGCTGCCGGCCGGCACCTGGAGGAACGCCTTGCCCCAAAGGGTGAAGGCTGCCTTGAACTCCTCCCCGGTGGAGAGCGCGTACATGTCGCTGTCGAACAACCGCACCAAGTCCACCGGCATGAAGGGCATGCCACGCAGGTCGCAATCCGGCGGCGTCATCGGTTCCGGCAGATCGTTCATGCCGCCCTCCTCATCTGATACTCGATTTCCGCAGACCGCCCCTCGCGCCGGTCCAGCTCGTCCGCGTACTTCCGCAGGTCATCGGACAGGCCGGCGAGATCGGCGCGGCGGAGGCGCGCCTCGCCGCTTAGGATCATGTCCAGCAGCGTCGCGTTGATGCGGAGGCGGTCTGCGATGGTCATGGCGCCTCGCCCTCGCGCATCCGCGCCAGCTCGGCATCCACGTCGCGCTTGAACACCACCGTCTTGCCGCTGGCCTTGAAGATGGCGACGAACTGAGCCTCGGTCGCGCCTTCGCCCTCGTAGCGGTCCACGAAGAGGTAGGCGCTGCGGTTTCGATTCATCTGCCGCAGAACTGCAGGGTAGTCGTCGGCGACGACGGGCTTGATCTCGACCGCGAGCTCCAACACGTCGTTGAGGCGTGACAGGCCGTGGCCTGTGCCAGCCCTGCGGAGCTCGATATAGCCCTCCAACCACGTCAGGATGCAGGACAGCCTGACATCTGCCCCCGCATGCTCAAACGTCGCGCGGACCTCGCGCTCTGGCCGGGCCCCCTCGATGCGAGCCGCATAGCCCCGAGCAGCCGCCGCCTTCTCGCGATACGACGGAGCCCAATGCGAGAACATCGCGTCCGCCTCATTTCTGGCCGCAATCTGGTCTGCTTCCTCAGCCCCTCTCCGAAGCGAGGCGGCGTTTGCCGCCATGCGTGATGCCGCCTCTTGCTCGGCTCTGCGCCACCAACTTGCGGCGACCACTTCCGAGAACGCCATCCCATATGCTGGATCCAGAAACAGCGCCTGGAGCCGGTTATGAACCGGCGTGCGGCTCGCCGCCTCGGCGTCGCGCATGGCGAGGATCTTGCCATACCGCTGCCTGAACCACGGCTGCGCTTCCAGCCAGGTCATGTATTCCGCATCGGCCAGCATGTCCTCAACGGGCCTGCCTTTGTACTTGCCAAAAGGGACGGTCTCTGCTGTCATCTCGTCTCATCCTCTGTTGCTTGGGGCGCTTCCGGCTGCCACCGGGGCGCCCCTTTCCGTTTGCGGGCGCCTCACATCCCAAGGGCGCGGCGATAGAGGTCGATCAGCGCCTCTTGCTCCTCCACCTCGGCCGGCTCCTTCTTCCGGAGCGCGATGATCTGGCGCAGCACCTTCACATCGAAGCCGGCGCTCTTGGCCTCCATGAACACGTCCTTGATGTCGGCGGCGAGGCCCTTGCGCTCCTCCTCCAGCCGCTCCACGCGCTCCACGATGGATCGCAGCCGATCCGCGGCGATGCCGCCGACTTCGGCATCCTGTTCATCAGTGGCAGACATGCGGCATCCCCTCCTGGTCGATTGTCACTGGCGGCAGGCCCTGCGCCCGCCGGATTTCGTTCGCCCGCTCCAGCGCATGGCCGAAGCATCGCTGCTCGCAGCCGACGCGGACCGCGATCTCATCCGGGCAGCCGGGCACATCGCAGCGGAGGCCGTTCGCGGCCGCGCGAACTATGCTAAGGGCCACGGCTCATTCCTCCGCTTGATCGGGACATATCGGACCACCTGCATGAGCCCCATGGCATTGAGGATGCCTTGGCTGATGCCGCGGGATCCGTTCAGCGCCTGGCAGACCTGCGACCGCGTGACTGAGTGGCGTGCGGCCCATCGGGCCTGCCCGCCGGCCATCTCGACCTGGCGGGCCAGCTCGGCGCGGAGCTGTGCTTCTGTGAGGGCGATGGCTTCGTCGCTCATGCGGCCCTCCGAGGCGCCGCATCCGCCACCTGCTTCGCGCGCCAGGCCATCAGCAGCGCCGCCGCGTCGGCCGCGTGATCGGTGTCCGGCGCCCAGCCATCCAGCTTCACGCCGACGATTACAGCGGCCTTCCTGGCCCTCCCGTTACCGGTGACGGCCTTCTTAATGGCGCTGGCGGTCATCTCCCGGCGCGGCACGCCGTAGCTGTGCGCGGCCATGTGCGCGATGCCGCAGAGGACCAGCGGCAGGTCAGCAATGAAGGCGCCGCGCCCGAATGGCCGCTCCACCAGCAGCAGATCCGGGCGGCGGCACCACAGCGCATCAGCAAGCCACGCGTGGAACTGCGCCGCCGTCTCGCCAAGGTCGCGGCAATGCGACAGGTCGAGGGTGCCGCAGCGCCCATCGGACCATGCCCAGCCTGTGCGCTGGCCCGGATCGAGGGCAAGGATCATACCGCCGTCTCCCGCAGTATGAAGCTATGCTCGCGTCGCTCGATCCGGAGCCCCGCGCGGCGCATGTGGCTTATCTGCCACTTGAGGAATTCCCATGTGGTCTGCGCACCCGTGCAGAGATACCGGCCGGCGACCGGCGTCCCCGCGGCGGCGCGGAGCATCCTGGCGATGACGGTCTGCTGTGGGGTAAGCTGGGGCGCGCTCATGACCGCCACGCCTCCAGCCCCTTGCAGTTGGCGCAAATCCGGTTGTGCGCGCCCTCGCTCTCGAACGGCTTGCGGCAGCAGAGGCAGGGCCGGAGCGTCAACTGCCGCTTCCGCGGCGCCTGGCCGCCATACTTGCGCCCCGCCTCGATCCCCGACATGCGCCGCGCGTGCCGGACGGTGGCCGTTGTCATCTCGCCGCCGATGTGCTGGGCGATCTCCGAATCGGAGTGCCCCTCGCTCGCCAGCCGGAGGATCGTGTCGAGATGCTGGCGCCATCCGGAACCGTCGCGCGACAGCGGCGAACGGCCGGGCCGCATCGCCCGCCGGGCCCTCTGCAGCGCGGAAGCGACCGCGAGGGCGCCGCGCTGCAACTCGCCGGCAATGGTGCCTGTGGTCCAGCCCGCTGCCGCCAATTCCAGCGCGCGGGCGATCTCCTCCGGCGTCCACGGCTCCCGGTCGCGCCCATATTTCGGCTGCGCAGCGCCGCGCGGCGCGGGGCCTGGCGCCCGCTTCGGGACCGGGATGCCCTTGGCGGCCATCTGCCGGAGCTTGTCCTGCACCGCGCTCCAGCTCCGGCCGACAACGGCGCCTATCTCTTGATAGGTTGCGCCGGCCCTGCGCATTCGGAGCGCCGTCTCCTCGTCGGCCGGCGCCCAAGCACACCCGCGTCCTCCGCGCCGCGAAAAAGCCGCCGCCGAGGCCGGAACCCCGGCGGCGCAGTTTGGGGAGGAAACGTCCAACGGCGCACAGTCAGCCGCATCGCGGCCTTGGGCGGCGCCACGCCCAAGCTCGATGGTGGCGGCCGGGGTCACCGGGGGATGACATGCCCCGGCCGCCACAGCGCGCTGCTGTGGAGCCGCGCGCATCTCAGTACGAGTCCCAACTGTCATCGCCCGCCCGCCAAAGCGCGACGAAGGCGCAGCCGACGAAGACCAAGGCGAGCAGGAGGATGGAGTGGATGAGGAGGGTCATGGCTCCTACCCGCGGATGGTCTTGGCGACGCGCTCTTGGCGCGCACGCTCCCACTGCTCGACCTCATTGGTCCGGATCACCTGCCCACGGGCGCGCATCCAGCAGCGTGTGGTCCACGCCTGGACGCGCAACTCAAGGGCAGTGACGGCCTCCACCTGCGCGTGGCTCCTACGCCGCAGCCATGCTAGGAGAAACACCACGCGCAGCCCGACGTGCGCGAGCACCCGGTTTATCGTCCGCTGCAATCCCCTGCCCCCCCATCATGGCGCGCAGCATCGCTAGGCGATGCTCGGCTTCTGCCATCTCTCGCCGCAGCGCCGCCTGGCGTGCGGCTCGGAATGCCTCGATTTCCCACGCGGCAACCGCGGTCGGGCTGACCTCTCGGTGCCAGTACTGGCGCACCCGGCGCTCCGTGATGCCCAGCTCTCGCGCTGCCTCGTAGTAGGCCGCCGCCAGCCCCTTCCGGCGGTGACGCTCCACGGCGGCGACGACGATTTCCGTTGCCTCGTCCAGCAGCAGGCGCGCCAACCGCGCGCCCACATTCTCGGGCGAGATACCCAAACAGGTCACATCATCCTCCCATTATGGTCCATCCCATGCACACGGACGGACCAACTGGAGAGACGGAGGCGCAGACAGGCGGCGGGGACGGCAATCCTCGCCGCCGCATTCATCCGGAGTGGTTCGTGATGCTGGCCGTGCTGCTCGGCGCCTACGCCATCGGCGGCCTGGCGCTGGCGGTGAGCTACTGGTGAGCGCATCAGGCCACGCCTCTCGGAGCGGCGGGCCGGACTCGTTGCGAATCCGACCCGCCGTGGCCCACCATGGGGGACGGGACAGACCCCATGGAGGATTCGCCATGACCGATGCCTGGGATGGCCAGGTATTCCGCGTGCACTACATCCTGACGCGCAGCGGCGTCGCATATCACGCCATCTCGGACCTGATCTTCACCGACCATGGCCCGCTCCTGGTGCTGGAGTGGGACGGAGAAATCCCAGCCGTGACCGTGCAGCTTGATCTGCAAGGGCTTTCCGCGTTGCCGCCAGGAGCCGGGCCAGATTACCTCTATCAACACCCTGTCGCAGATCCGCGACTGTGGCATTGAACAGCGCCAGATGTTCCGGGCTGCTGCTGATGATCGTCGTGCCGCTGCGGCGCGCAGATCGCGCCGGGGTGGGCAGCGCCAGCACCACCGCAGCGAACAGGCCCCGGCGGCGCATCACTCCATACCCCCCTTCCCAGGCCGCGGCTTCCGATACGTCCCGACCCGCCGCACCACTGCGCGCCGGTCGCCGCGCTTGCGGGCTGCGCTGATCTGCTTGGAGACGGTCGATTGCGCGATGCCGATCTCGGCCGCGATGTCGTAGCTCGTGGCGCCCGACATCCACATGTCGAGGGCGCGATCCAGCCACTCCGGGATGCGGGGCGGGCGCGCCATGGTCAGGCGCCCTCCTGGGTGGACGGCGCGAACTCGTCGGGCCTCAACTCATGAAGAGGGATACCAGTCGCACGATGGGGGGCAGCGGCCCGCCTCGCACGCCTGCGGCCAGCCCGAATGGACGCAAGATGCTCCAACGTGATGCGAGCTTCCCGCTCTGCACCAAGGTCCACTATCGCCGCCCAATGCTCAGGCGGAATGCTGCCCCGGCGGCGCCAGTGGGTGACGGTGTTCGGATTGGTGCCGACGCGCGCGGCTACCGCCCCGTCTCCGCCGCACGCCTTGATGATCTCTGCAACGTCCATGGCGGCCTGATAATCATGGCATTTTGCCACAGAGTCAAGCGGATATCTGCCAATGGCGCTGAGGCGGCCTCAAGCCGATTTTGGCATTATGTCCAGACAGGCTAGGCCAGAGGGCTTCACCCTCGTTCAAGCGGGGATCGGCGAGCGGATCAGGTGGGTTCGGGAGATGCTCATCCCGAACCGCTCCGAGGCTGCCCGCCTGCTGGGAATGGACCCCTCTACTCTCTCTAAGATCGAGAGTGGCGACCGGCCACCCAGCATCTTCAATGTAATCGAGATCGCCAACCGGTTTCGGGTGTCCACCGACTTCCTGCTGCGCGGCCTGTTAATTGCGCAGACGGATCACGAGTTGGCATTGGCCCTCGCGGCTCAACACCCAGAGCTGGTGCTCCCGCGTGAATACACGGAGAGGGACACGGACACGGCCCCGGACGCCGGCAAATCTCATCCGCCCAGGAGACTGCCGCCAAGGGTTTAGGCTTTGTCACGACGTTCCGCTCGCGCTCGCTCTCTCACCGTTCCGCGATCATGCCAGAACAGAATGAGAACCGAAAGGCGATTTGCGGCGCTCAGCATGTGAATCCTGGGGATAGTTTCCCATGACCTCGTCCTAACGCGCAGATTGAATACCGGGCGGAACCATACAACACGGGATCGTGAGAGGAACGCGAATTCGCGAACTATCCGCGTATCAATCGAATTGGTCGCGAAAAAAATTCCTTGTGAATGCCGGGGGTTAGTGGTGGGTTCTCGCCGGTTCGGAACAATGTTGGGAGGATGCGGTGGCTGAGGGGGACAGCGCCAAAGCAGCGTGGGGCGGACTGTGACGGCCGCGCAGGTCCGGGCGCTGGTGCGGTGCCGCAAGACGCAGACATCGAAGGCCACACCATGGTCATCGGAGCCACTGCCGCCGAAGTACTCCGCCCTCACCAAGCAGCGACGTATGCCGCAGGGCACTGTTTGGCGCGCCGCTCTTGCCACAGGCCAGGGGCGCTTTTTCGTCGTCCAGGCGATCGTGCAACCAGCCTATGGAAACTGGCAGGCAACACTCATTATGCAGGGGCCGGATGGGCGCCGCGCCCTGGCGCGGCTGGAGGACCACGCCGACCATTCCGGGCTGCACGCGCATGCCTGGTGCGATGGCAAGGAGATACCCTTCGGCGGCCCCTCCATGGACCCACCCTCGCGCCTCCCCAGGACGCGAACACCACACCGCCGCGCCGGCATGCTATGGACCCAAGAGACGTTCTGGGTGATGGCCTGCCGGACCTTCGGTTTGGTCGGAGCCGACGTGGACCAGGGAGCCCTGCTATGAATGCCGATCGGCTGCGTGAGGAGCTGTGTCGGGCGTTCTGCGCTGATCTGTCGGTGCGGCCAGTGCCCGCCGGGCTGGCGATCAGTGGCACCTTCGAGGACGCCAGCGGCGATCCCATCCGTTGCTTCCTTGAGGAGCGCGACGGTCACTGGCGCCTTGTGGATGACGGCCAGTTCCTGGCGGACCTTGAGGGCCACGGCGTGGATGTCGAGAGGGGCGGCCGGGCGGACTACCTGCATCGGGTACTGGCCACCGCCGGCGCGGCAATCGACCCTGATGGGTTGCAGATTGCCACCCCAGCCCGTGCTGGCGTACCCGTGGGCGCGGATGTGATTCGCTTCCTGACTGCCCTTGTGCGCGCGCGTGATGTTGCGTTCTGGTCCAAGGAGCGGGTGCGCAGCACATTCAAGGAGGACGCAACGGCCGCGCTGACGCGTCTCTTGGGCGAGCGGGCAGACCTTACCGTAGATGCGGCCGTGCCCGGCTTTGAGGAATTCCCGGCCGATCTGCTAGTGCGCCCACGCGCTCCCGTGGGGACCATCACCGCTGTGTTCCTCGCGCAAAGCATTGATACGTTGAACGAAGCGGTGATGCTGCGCCAGGAGACCTGGGTGAAGCGTCGGCCGGACATCCGCGTTGCCGCGGTGGTAGAGGATCGCGTGAACCTGAACCACGCCAAGGCAAAGCGCGCCCTGAACCGACTAGATGCGCTCGTCGCTTACTCGCCAGGTGACCAGGATGCGGCGCTCCATCAGGTCGAGAGAGTGGCGCTAGCGGAACCCGCGCGCGCCATACATTAGCCCTGCCCCCGCCCACCGGCGGGGTTTTCTCTGCCCCTACTCCCCCGCCACCAGGTCCTCGATCCGCAGCCGCAGCGCCTTGGCCAGCCCGGCATAGAGGCGGACATCGCCCGTGCGCCGGCCGGTCTCGATCTGCGCCAGGTAGGGCTGGGTGACACCGACCGTTGCCGCCAGCGCGGCCTGCGTCAGCCCCCGCCGCCGCCGCCAGAAGGCGAGCGGGGTCGGCGCGGCCAGGTACTCGTCCATCTCGGCCTCGGTCAGCGTCTCCATCGCCCCGGTCGCCACGTCGCGCAGCGCCAGGGCGTGGTCCCGGGCGTCGATCAGGTCCTCATACTCCTGCCGGGTCAGTGTAACAGTCTCGCTCATATTCGTGCTCCCTAGTCGTAAACGTCGCCGCGGGGGCCGATTTTCGTCACCAGGATCTCCGCCTCGGTTTCCTCGAAGATCACCCGGAAATCGCTCACCCGCAGGCGCTTGGCGCTGGAGCCGACCAGTTGCCGGATGTTGTTCGCGTGGGCGGTCTGGTCGGCCGCGTATTCGCCAATCGCCTTCCTGATCCGGGCCGCCATGTTCCCGTGGCGCTTCAGGCTCTTGGCGGCGTCAGCGGTGTAGCGGATCGGCTTCATGCGGCATTTATAGCGATTAGCTATAATGCGCGCAATAGCAAAATGCTATGCCCTGCCCACCGGCGGGGTTTTTGTTGGGCGGGTGCTTGGGCTAGACACCTATGGCATTTTGCCATTGACACGCTCCCGTATTGTGGCATTTTGCCACCCACACCCCACCGGGAGGCCGTCACTCCATGCAGCCCACCACCCCCACCCCATCGCCGGCGACTGTCCCCGTCGAGATCCGGTCCAGACAGGGACACGTACTGTTCTCCGCGCAGGTGGACGCCAGCATCCCTGCGCACAGCCGTATCAAGACGGCGTTGATGGCTGCGATTAAGGCCGGCGACAACCTGGCCGGCGCCTATTTGGCCGACGCCGACCTGGCCTACGCCGACCTGGCCGGCGCCAACCTGGCCGGCGCCGATCTGGCCGGCGCCTATTTGGCCGGCGCCGACCTGGCCCGCGCCAACCTGGCCGGCGCCAACCTGACCGGCGCCTATTTGGCCGGCGCCGACCTGGCCTACGCCGACCTGGCCGGCGCCAACCTGGCCGGCGCCGATCTGGCCGGCGCCGATCTGGCCGGCGCCGATCTGGCCGGCGCCAATCTGGCCGGCGCCGATCTGGCCGGCGCCAATCTGGCCGGCGCCGATCTGGTCGGGGCCAAACTACCGCACTTCCAGATCCCGCAAGACGGTAGCCTGACGGTCTGGAAGAAAGCGTCCGGCAAGCTCGTGAAGTTGCTGATCCCCACCGAGGCGAGGCGCACCGCCACGCTGATCGGCCGGAAGTGCCGCGCGGAATACGCGATAGTGCTGGAGGTTGAGGGCGGCAAGCCGGTCGAGAGCAACCTTGGCCACGTCATCTACGCGCCGGGCGAGACAGTGCGGTCGGACAGCTACGACCCGGACCCGCGCGTGGAATGCACGCACGGCCTGCACTTCTGGCTGACCCGCGAAGAAGCCGAGGAGTGGTACTGAGATGGACCGCTTCGACACAGACCCGCGCGAGAACTACCCCACGCGCCAGCAGCAGGCATCCGAGAGCATCGGTCGCCGGTGCGACGCCGCCTGGAAGCGGTTCTCCGCCGGCCTCGCCTGGCTGGAGGCTGAGTACAGCCGCCTCGGCTACGCGGACAACTCGCAGGACACGCTGGACGAAATCGATATGCGCGCGGCTGCCATCGAGGCGCTGCGGGCGCGGTGCGAGGGGAGGATTGCGTGATGACCTCCGAAGAGATGCAGAACCTCTCCACCATGCTGCGCGAAGCCGGACGCGGCGCTGGCCTCCCTCCGCAGCGCTGCATGCTGGCCGCTGACGTGGCGGCCGACCTGGCCGAGCAGGTGCGGCATCTGGAGAACGCGACTGCGCCGTGGAGGGTACGGGTTCTGCCGGAGCGCCTGCCGCCGAACGTGGTGCGGTTCGAGACTGCTGGATCGCTCCAGAGCCGGCGCATGGTCCGCGACCTGATGCTCTGGCCTGCTGCCGTGCTGGTGCCGATGGCGCTGGCGGCGCTGGCGGGAATGACGCCGTGACGACTGACCCCACCCGCGCGGTACTGCGCGCACGCAATGCGCTGCACGCTGCCGAGCGCCAGCGTGCCGCAATCGCTCTGACTATGTGGCCGCTGCTGCTGATCCTGATCGCAGCGACGGTGTGCTGGTGGAGGGTGTTGTGAGCCTCGAAGCCGAAGCCCACGCCGCGCTGCGGGATGCGTTGCGCGGTATCGAGCTCCCCGCCATCGACGCCGATGCCATGGCCGAGAGTGTCGCCGGGGCAAACAGTGATGCTGCGCGGCTCCTCCAGCATGTCGCGCGCGCCGCTGGGGCCAACGACCTGGACGGCGCCATGGCCGGTGCGGTCGCCGTGATCCTCGCCGCGGAGAGCGCCGCCAAGGCTCTCTCCGCGATCATGGACCGCATCGGCCAGCACCGCAGCGCCGCCGTCCAGGCCGCAGCGCAGGCACGCGCCGCGCTGGCGAAGGCCATGGCCGACACAGGCTGCCCGGCCGTGCTGACTGCGACGCACCGCGCCGATCCGTTGGAAGGTTCGGAGCGTGTCGAGGTCACAGACCCGGCCCGGCTGCCGCTCTCGCTCTGGAAGCAGCCCGATCCGGAACCGGACAAGGCCGCAATCCGCAAGGCGCTCAAGAAAGGACCGGTGCCCGGCGCGGCGCTGGTCCGGGGTGCCCCATCCGTTCGCATCGCAATCCGTCAGGAGCAGGTTCGATGAACGCACTCACGACCACCACAGGCGCCCCCGTCGCATCCGGTGCCATGGCCCTGATCCCGCGCACCATGCGGGACGCCATGGAGCTCGCGAGCATGATGGCCAAGACCGGCTTCCTCCCACGGGAGATCCAGACTCCCGGCGGTGCCCTGTTCGTCATGGAGCAGGCGATGCGCTGGAACATGTCTCCCTTCTCGGTGGCGACGGAAATCTCCTTCATCCAGGGCAAGCCCATGTTCTCGGGCAAGATCGTCGCCGCGGCGGTGCAGTCCAGCGGCGTCCTGTCCGGTCGCTTGTCCTATGAGTATGAGGGCTCCGGCGATGACCGGGCGGTGATCGTGCGTGGCACCCTCCGCGGCGAGACGGAGCCCCGCGAGGTCACGGTCCGACTCAAAGATGCCCGGACCAACAATCAGCACTGGGCCAAGAGCCCGGATCAGATGCTCGCCTACCACGGCGCCCGCGTCTGGGCCCGGCGCCACGCCCCTGAGGTCATGCTTGGCGTCTACTCGCCGGAGGAGTTCGACGAGCCTCAAGAGCAGCCCCGCGAGGTTCCGAACCTGGCCGCCGAGCCGATGCGCGCCCCGCCAGGCTCCATGCGCGAGGCCGCGGCCGAGATCGTTGGGCGCCCCGTGGACAAGGCGCAGCATCCCGCAGAGCCCGAGGCGTTGCCGCTGCTCGCGCCGGATGGCCGGCTGCTGGAGGTCCGCAGCAATGGCGCCCCGGCGATCATCAAGTGGGGCAAGTGGGCCACGGCTGCGCTCGCCAAGCTGGAGAGCGCCGATGCGGTCCGCGAATGGCGCCGCGCCAACGGTCCGCACTTCGCCAGCATCAGCGAGGTCTACCCGGATCAGGTCGCGGAGGTGGAGCGCGCCATTGAGGCGCGTCTGGCGGCGCTGGCCTCCGACTTCCCCGGCGACCTGCCGAGCGGGAGTGCGGCGGCATGAGCACCCCCACCACCCCGGCGCCCGCGGGCGATGAACCCGCCGTGCTGGCCGATTGGCTGCGCAGAATTGCCGGCGATCCTGAGCTAATCCTGGCGTCGGCAGAGCGGCTGAAGATGCGGAACGCCGCCGCCGCGCTGGAGCGGCTGGCGGAACGCGTCGTGCGGCTGGAGGCGGCGCTGGAAACCGCCGCGGATGAGATGGCCTCGTGCGAAACTCTAGCGTCTGAGCCGGATGCCGCGAGCCTGATACGGTCCTGGGCGCGCCGAGCCCGTGCCGCGCTCCAGCCGCAGC
>Ga0207747_1000654_pt1 | contig 34713 bp, 37 predicted proteins | sample HigsolmetaGSP11D_FD_184839 | JGI IMG/M metagenome (GOLD analysis project Ga0207747, IMG submission 184839) | High solid enriched microbial communities from the Joint BioEnergy Institute, USA - SP1-1-D (SPAdes) | ecosystem: Engineered > Bioreactor > SSF (Solid state fermentation) > Aerobic >...
ATCGGCCGGGTCGGCGCGGCCGCCGATGACATCGCCTCGCCGCGCATAGATGCCGGCGCGGCGGACCTGCTGGTTTCCGCCGATATGGTGGTGGCGCATGGGCGCACCGCGCGGCCCCTGCTCGGGCCCGGACGGACGGTGGCGGTGCTGAATGCCGATCTGGCGCCCACCGCGCAATTCGTGCTGGACACCAGCACGCGCTACGACCGCGGCGGGATGCTGGACTCGATCCGCGCCGCCTGCCGTGAGGTGGTGGCGCTGCCCGCCGCGGCGCAGGTGGCGGACCGCCTGGGCGACCTGATCTATCTGAATGTCTATCTGCTCGGCATCGCCTATCAGCGCGGCCTGGTGCCAGTCAGCGCCGAGGCGATTAACCGCGCGCTGGAGCTGAACGGCACCCACGTGGAGCGCAACAAGGCCGCCTTCGCCGCCGGCCGCGCCGCGGCGCTGGAGCAGCCGAAGCCCGCGCCGGAGGCGGAGCCGCTGGATGCGCTGATCGCCCGCCGCGTCGCCGACCTGAAAGCCTACCAGAACGCCCGCTATGCCCGCGACTACGAGGCCTTCGTCAACCGCGTGCGCCTGATGGAAAAGACCGCGCTGGCGAGCGAGGAGCGCCTGACCCGCGCCGTCGCCATCCAGTTGCACCGGCTGATGGCCTACAAGGACGAATACGAGGTGGCGCGGCTGCACAGCCTGCCGGAATGGCGGGCACAGCTTGAGAATGGATTCACCGGCACGCAGCGGGTGGAGCTGCATCTGGCGCCGCCGATCCTGGCGAAGCCCGACCCGCGCACCGGCCTGCCGCGGAAGATGACATTCGGCCCCTGGATGCTGAAGGCCATGGGCCTGCTGCGGCACGGCAAGATCCTGCGCGGCACCGCGCTGGACCCCTTCGGCCGCACCGAGGAACGCCGAACCGAGCGTGCCCTGGCCGCCGAATACCGGGCCGGGATCGAACGCCTGCTGCGCCGGCTGACGCCCGAGACCCATGCGCGGATCTGCGAATGGGCCGAGGCCGCCGCCGGCATCAAGGGCTTCGGCCACATCAAGTCGCGCAACCTGGCGGCGGCGCGGCAGCGGATGGCGGAGATTGAGGCGGGGTTGGAGGCGAAACCCGGCCAGGCTGCCGAGAAGGTGGCGGTGCCGGCCGAATAGGCTGCCGGTCCGCTTGTGGTCGCCGCCTGGCGGCGGCTTCGCCCTGGACGAACCCGGCCCTGCTGCCCGATAGGTGGGGCGGGAGGACCACGCCATGCCCCTCGACCAACCACCTTCCGCCTTCGACCTGCCCGAGGCGACGCGCGAATTGCGCGAGACCGCCCTGGCCTTCGCGCAGGAGGTCCTCGCCCCGAAGGCCCTGGAATGGGACCAGGCGCGGCATTTCCCGGTGGAAGAGATGCGGCAGGCCGCGGCGCTGGGGATGGCGGCGCTCTATGTGCGGGAGGAATCGGGCGGGGCCGGCCTGACTCGGCTGGACGCGGCGGTGGTGTTCGAGGCGCTGGCGATGGGCTGCCCCACCATCTCCGCCTTCCTCTCCATCCACAACATGGTCGCCTGGATGATCGACCGCTTCGGCAATGACGCCCAGCGCGCCCGCTGGCTGCCGGAACTGGTCCCGATGCGCCTCGTCGCCAGCTACTGCCTGACCGAGCCGGGATCGGGCAGCGACGCCGCTGCCTTGCGCACCAGGGCGCGGCGGGAGGGCGACCACTACATCCTGGACGGCGCCAAGCAGTTCATCTCCGGCGCCGGGGCGTCCGATCTCTACCTCACCATGGTCCGCACCGGTGGCGAGGGGCCGGGCGGCGTCTCTGCCCTGCTGGTGCCGAAGGAGACGCCGGGCCTCTCCTTCGGCGCCAATGAGAAGAAGATGGGCTGGAACGCCCAGCCCACCCGGCAGGTGATCTTCGAGGGTGCGCGAGTCCCGGCCGAGGCGCTGCTGGGCGAGGAGGGGCAGGGCTTCCGCTTCGCCATGGCCGGGCTGGATGGGGGGCGGCTGAACATCGCCGCCTGCTCGCTGGGCGGGGCGCAGGCGGCGCTGGACAAGGCGCTGGCCTATGTCCAGGAGCGGCAGGCCTTCGGCAAGGCGATCGCGGATTTCCAGAACACCCAGTTCCGCCTGGCCGACATGCAGACGGAGCTGGAGGCGGCGCGCAGCCTGCTCTGGCGCGCCTGCGCCAAGCTGGATGCGAAGGCGCCGGACGCTACCAGCTTCTGCGCCATGGCCAAGCGCTTCGTCACCGATACCGCCTTCAAGGTGGCCGACGATGCCCTGCAATTGCTGGGCGGCTACGGCTACCTGGCGGAATACGGCATCGAGAAGATCGTCCGTGACCTTCGCGTGCACCGCATCCTGGAGGGCACGAATGAGATCATGCGCCTGATCGTCGCGCGGCAGATGCTCGGCCGGCGCTGACGCAGGGAGGGAAGGCAGGATGATACTCTACGGCTACTACCGATCCTCGGCGGCCTATCGGGTGCGGATCGCGCTGAACCTGAAGGGCATCACGGTCGAGCAGCGCTTCTGCCATCTCCGTAAGGGCGAGCAGCGGGATCCGGATTACCTGCGCCTGAACCCACAAGGACTGGTGCCGGCGCTGGAGCTGGATGGCGGCGCGCTGCTGACACAATCCCTGGCGATCTGCGAATACCTGGAGGAAACCCATCCGGAGCCGCCGCTGCTGCCGAAGGATCCGGTGCTGCGCGGGAAGGTGCGCGCCTTCGCCCAGGCCATCGCCTGCGACATTCATCCGGTGCAGAACCTGAAGGTGCTGAACCGGCTGAAATCGCTCGGTCTCAGCCAGGACCAGGCTAATGCCTGGGCGCGCGACACCATCGCCGAGGGGCTGGCCGCCTGCGAGGCACTGGCGGCGCAGGGCCGCGGTGGCCCCTTCTGCTTCGGCGACAGGCCGAGCCTGGCCGATCTCTGCCTGGTGCCGCAGCTCTACAATGCGCGGCGCTTCGGCGTGGAACTGGGTGGCCTGCCGCGGCTGCTGGCGGCGGAAGCGGCCTGCCAGGCCCTGCCCGCCTTCCAGGACGCCGCGCCGGAGAGGCAGCCCGACGCGGAATGAGGGCTTGCGCCAGCGGCAACCGGCGCCCATCCTGAGGGCGGAATGACAGCGCGTCCTGCCGTCCTGATCCTGCTTGCCGCCCTGGCCCTGCCGATGCCGGCACCGGCGCAGACGCGCATCCTCGTGGTGCCGGCTGGCGCGGGAGTGGTGGTCCCGCCGCGAGGGCAGGCGCAGGCTATGTCTTCCGCCGCGCAGCCAGCACGCCGCCTTGCGGGCAGAGCCATCCCGCCGGATCCGGATGCGGCCGAACCCGGCCTGTCGCCCTTGCTGGCGCTGGTGCCCCTGGCCCTGGGGGCGGTGCTGGCGACGACCCTGCCGGGCAGCGGCGGCGATGGCGGCAGCTCCGGCCCGGTGCGTACGCGCTGAGCCGGAACGGCCCGGCGCCGGTCACGCCTCGGCGGGCTCAGCCAGGGACGGTCGCGGGCGGATCGGCCCGCCCCTTCTCCTCCAGGGCGAAGAGCCGGAGCGCACTGGCAAGCGGCTGCGCCGGATCGGTCCGGGCCGCATCCAGTTCCGCCACCAGCCCGGCCAGGCTGCGGCCGCGGCGCCGTGCCGCCTCCTCCAGCACCGCCCAGAAGGCGGGCTCCAGCGCCACCGAGGTGCGGTGCCCGGCCAATTGGAAGCTGCGCTTGCGCAGATAGGGAGCGGGTCGCGTGATTGTGGCGCTCATCCGCCCCCTTCCAGCGTCGCGCCAGGCTCCACCATCCGCTCAGGCCGGACCCAGCGGTCGAAGTCCTCCGGCCTGACGAAGCCGAGCTGCTGCGCGGCCTCCTTCAGCGTCAGGTTCTCCGCCAGCGCCTTCTTGCCGATTTGCACAGCCTTGTCGTAGCCGATGCGCGGGTTCAGCGCCGTCACCAGCATCAGCGATTTCGCCAGGTTCTCGGCGATTCGCTCCCGGTTCGGCTCCAGCTTCTCCACCATATTCGCGGCGAAGCTCTCCGAGGCATCGGCCAGCAGGGTCGCGGATTGCAGCACGGCCTGGATGATGACCGGCTTGAAGACATTCAGTTCCAGATGGCCCTGTGCGCCGGCGATGGTGACGGTGACGTTGTTCCCCATCACCTGGGCGCAAACCATGGTCAGCGCCTCCGACTGGGTCGGGTTGGTCTTGCCCGGCATGATGCTGCTGGACAATCCGTCGGCCGGGATGATGAGTTCCGTGAGGCCCGAGCGCGGCCCGCTGCCAAGCAGCCGGATGTCACTGCCGATCTTGTTCAGCGAGACGGCGATGGTGTTCATCGCACCGGACAGTTCGACGAAGGCATCATGCGCGCCCATGCCCTCGAACTTGTTCGGATTGGGCTGGAAGGCCAGGCCGATGCGCTCCGCCACGATCTCGCAGAAGACCCGGTCGAAGTCGCGGTGGCGGTTGAGCCCGGTGCCGACCGCGGTGCCGCCCTGGGGCAGCAGCAGCAGGCGCGGCAGGCAGGCGCGCAGCCGCTCGATCCCAAGCTCCACCTGACGCGCCCAGGCGGCGAATTCCTGGCCGAGCGTGACCGGCACCGCATCCATCAGATGCGTCCTGCCGACCTTCACGATGTCCGCCCATTCCTGGGAGCGCTTCCACAGCGCCGCATGCAGCCGGCCGAGGGCCGGGATCAGCCGCCCCTCCACCATCTCCACCGCGGCGATATGCATCATGGTGGGGAAATTGTCGTTGGAGGACTGGCCGCGATTGACGTGGTCGTTCGGATGCACCGGCTTGCGGCTGCCGAGCGGCTGGCCGAGGATCTCGTTCGCCCGGTTGGCGATGACCTCGTTGGCGTTCATGTTGGTCTGGGTGCCGCTGCCGGTCTGCCAGACGGGCAGGGGGAATTCGGCGTCCCGCTTGCCGTCCACGATTTCCTGCGCCGCCTGCTTGATCGCGGTGGCGAGTTCGTTGGGCAGTTCGCCGAGGCGCCGGTTGGCCTCGGCGCAGGCCCATTTGTGCAGGCCGACCGCGCGGATCAGGGCCGGCGGGAAATGCTCGGAGCCGATGCGGAACAGCCGCCGGGCGCGCTCGGTCTGCGGGCCCCAGTAGCGTTCGGCCGGGATGTCTATGGTGCCGAGGCTGTCGGTCTCGGTGCGGGTGGCGCCTCCGGGGGGTGTGGCCGTCTCGGTGCGGGGGGTGCCAGTCGTCTCGTCCATGCCTGCTCTCCTCTCGCCCGCCGGGAGATGGGCGGGCGGTTCAGCCGGAATAAGAGGCGATCTCGATGAGGTTTCCCTCCGGATCGCGGCAATAGACCGACTGCATGGGGCCGAGGGCCCCCTGCCGCGCCACCGGCCCAAGCTCGATCGTTACGCCACAGTCCCGCAGATGCGTCACGACATCGGCCGAGGTGACGGCGACGATGAAGCAGAGATCCTGCGTGCCAGGCGCGCAGACCGCAGCGGCGATCCATTGGTCCTGGCTGGCGTCATGCGGCCGGAGATTGATCTTCTGGCCGCCGAATTTCAGCGCCGTGCGGGTGGGGTTGCCGAATTCCTCCCGCTCCATCCCCAATACGCGCTGGTACCAGGAGGCCATGACCTCCAGGTCGCGGCAATTAATGACCAGGTGGTCCAGGCGATCGACGGAGAAGCGCATCAGGGGTTATCCTTCGGCAGCCGGGCGGTCACCTCGATCTCGATGCGCATGGCCTCGGTCTGCAGCCCGGCATGGATCAGGGTGGCGGCGGGGCGGGCCTTGCCGAGATACTTCTTCACCACGGGCCAGCAGGGCTGCCAGTCCTCCCGCCGCGGCACGATGAAGAGCACCCGCACCACATCGTCCAGGCTGGCGCCGGCCTCCGCGAGCGCGGCCGCGATGTTGCGGAAGCACTGCTCCGCCTGTGCCACCACGTCATCGGCGATGGTCATGCGCGCATAGTCATAGCCGGTGGTGCCGGAGACCCAGACATGGTCCCCGTCCACCACGGCGCGGGAGTAGCCGATCTCTTCCTCGAAGCGGCTACCGGAGGAGATATGGCGGCGGTTGCCCATGCGGCGCCTCAGCCCGGCGAGCAGACGAGCACCGCCACCGCGCCATCCGGCCCGGGAGAGTGCAGCAGGACCACGCGGCGGATGGTGGCGACGCGGCCCTCGTCATCCGCCAGCTCCATCCCCGGCTGCGGGATCACCGGCAGCTCGACGATGCCCCTGTCCCTGGCCGGCTGGCCGATGCCCATGCCATCGGCGTCGAACCAGACGCGCACGCGGTACCCTGCCATGGCAGCCTCCCTGCGGCTTATTCGAGCCCTTCGTAGAAGTCGTTCCCCTTGTCGTCCACCACGATGAAGGCGGGGAAATCCTCGACCTCGATGCGCCAGACGGCCTCCATGCCGAGTTCCGGATATTCCAGCACCTCGACCTTCTTGATGCAGTCCTGTGCCAGCCGGGCAGCCGGGCCGCCGACGCTGCCCAGGTAGAAGCCGCCGTATTTCTTGCAGGCCTCCCGCACCGCCTTGCTGCGGTTGCCCTTGGCCAGCATGACGAAGCTGCCGCCGGCCCGCTGGAAAGCCTCCACATAGCTGTCCATGCGTCCGGCCGTGGTCGGGCCGAAGCTGCCGGTAGCGAAGCCTTGCGGCGTCTTGGCCGGGCCGGCGTAATAGACCGGGTGGTTCTTGATGTAGTCCGGCAGGCCCTCGCCGCGGTCCAGCCGCTCCTGCAGCTTGGCATGGGCGATGTCGCGCGCCACGACCATGGTGCCGGTCAGCGACACGCGGGTCTTCACCGGGTATTTGGACAGCGTGGCGCGGATCTCCGCCATCGGCCGGTTCAGGTCGATCTTCACCACCTCGCCGCCGAGGATCTCATCCGTCGCTTCCGGCAGGTATTTCGCCGGGTCATGCTCCAGCTCCTCCAGGAACACGCCTTCCGGGGTGATCTTCGCCTTGATCTGCCGGTCGGCGGAGCAGGAGACGCCGATGCCGATGGGCAGGCTGGCGCCGTGCCGCGGCAGGCGGATCACCCGCACGTCATGGCAGAAATACTTGCCGCCGAACTGCGCGCCGATGCCCAGGTTCTGCGTCAGCTTGTGGACCTCGGCCTCCAGCTCCGGGTCGCGGATGGCGTGGCCGGATTTGTCGCCCTTGGTCGGCAGGGCATCGAGATAGCGCGTGCTGGCCAGCTTCACCGTCTTCAGGTTCGTCTCGGCGCTGGTGCCGCCGATGACGATGGCCAGGTGATAGGGCGGGCAGGCGCTGGTGCCCAGCGTCTTGATCTTCTCCTCCAGGAAGGCGAGCAGCTTCGGCTTGTTCAGCACCGCCCGCGTCTGCTGGTAGAGGAAGGTCTTGTTGGCGCTGCCGCCGCCCTTCAGCACGAACATCAGGTGGAACTCGTCCGCGTGATGCTCGCCGGGCGCCGCCATGATGGAGAAGTCCACCGGCAGGTTGTTGCCGGTGTTCACCTCCTCGAACATGGAGAGCGGCGCCATCTGGGAATAGCGCAGGTTGGTCTCGGTATAGGTGCGGTGGACGCCGAAGGAGATCGCCTCCTCCTCATCCCCCTGCACCCAGACGCGCTGGCCCTTCTTGCCGAAGACAATCGCGGTGCCGGTGTCCTGGCACATCGGCAGCACGCCGCCGGCAGCGATATTGGCGTTCTTCAGCAGATCCAGCGCGACGAAGCGGTCATTCGCGCTGGCCTCCGGATCCTTCAGGATATTGGCAAGCTGCTGCAGATGCCCCGGGCGCAGCAGGTGGGAGACGTCCTTGCAGGCGGCGAAGGCCAGTTCCTCCAGCACCTTCGGCGGGATCTTCAGCACCGTCTTCCCCTCGACCTGGATGGTCGAGACGCCCTCGATCGGCAGGCGGCGGTAGGGGGTCTTGTCCTCCCCCAGCGGGAACATCGGGCTGTAGAGGAAATTGGCGGGCCGAACAGGCGCCGCCTCGGCGGCATCGAGGGGTGGGGTCACGGGTGGTCTCCGCGAGATGGCGCCACTTCCGGGGCGGCGCGGTCAGGTTACACGGGGCTTACCGCAGCCCGCTCCGCAAGCCAACGGCGGGCCAGGCTAGCGCGGCCGGCAGGGAAACCGGGCGGCCAGCGCCTCCGCCACGATCCTCACGGCGGAATGCCGGTCCCGGTCCGCCATGGTTCTGAGCTGGTGCACGAAAGGGTCGACGATCGCCTCAATTTCGATCCCCTCCGGCAGGCAGATGCGGTGGCTTGGCAGGGTCACTCCCGGATCGAGAAGGGCATCCGCCACCGCGGCGATGAAGGCATCGCAGGCCGCGATATCACCGCCATCCCCGGAGGTGCAGATCTCGTGCAGGTCCTCTCCGGTGTGGAAATCGGCGCGTGCGCCGTTGCACGCCAGGGCGCAGGCAATCGCCGCGCTCCCGATCCGGCTCACCATCCGTGCCTCCCGCTTCCGCAGGTGGCGGGATCCTGCACCTTCGGGAGGGCCGCGTCACGCCTGCCGCTTCATGGGGCCGGCAGCGTCGGGCTTGCCTAGTCCCGCGCCGGGCGGCGGCGGAAGGCATCCAGGCTGACCACCTGAGGGGCTGCCTCCGCCTTCTTCTCTGCCTCGGCCTGTGCCGGCTCCGCCTCATCGGCCGGTGGCTCCGCCGCGCCCAGGGGCGGACCCTGGAAGCGCAGGCCGAAGCGGACATGCGGATCGGCGAAGGCGGTCAGCGCCGCGAAGGGTACGGTCAGCATCGCCGGGACGCCGCCGAAGGACAGGCCGACGGTGAATGTCCCGGCCGCCCGGTCCACCTTCAGATCCCAGAAGCGGTGCTGCAGGACGATGGTCATCTCCTGCGGGTAGCGGGCCTTGAGGTGGCCCGGCATGATGACGCCCGGATGGTCCGTGCGGAAGGTCAGGTAGAAATGGTGGTCCCCTGGCAGCCCGTGCTGCGCGGTATGGGCCAGCGCCTCCTGCACCACGACGCGCAGGGCTTCCTCGGTCCAGTAGGAATAGGGGAGAAGGCTCTCGGTCGGTGCAGTGCTGTCGCTCATGGTTCCACCTTCTTCCTGGACCATAGACGAGGCCAAGTTCTCGCGAAAGTGGGAGCGCAATACCGAAATGGTAAGTGGGGGGCTTCTGTTGCCCGGCGCCCCCCGAGCCGCGCTTACCTATTTAGGCAGCGAGTGCGACAGCCTCGCGGCTGTTGTCGTTCGCACTTATCGATCGGCCCGATAACGGCGGAACCATGCCGGGCAAAAGCGGCCCCTTTACCACGCGCGTCGAGCCTGTTTCGCCCCCGAAGCCCCGCCCGGCCGGCGGGGGAGACTGGTGGAGGCGCCGGGCACTGCCCCCGGGTCCGCAACGCTTATTCCGGGCCGTGTTTATCGCCATAGTCGCCGAAGCGACGTGCAACATATAGAGCACCGCCTGTCCGAATTCGAGGGGGTGCAACGAAGCCTGCCCCTGCGCTATGCCTGCCGCATTCCGGCAGGGGGATTCGGGCCATGGCGCTGACATCGGAGCAGCAGCAGGAGATCGAGGCTGCGCGGACCGCAGAGGGCCGCACCCGCCGCCCCACCGTGCCGGCGCTGGAGGCGATGCTGTTCCAGGCCATGCCGGTCCTGGATCACGGCTTCGTTCGGGTGATCGACTATATGGGGGACGATGCGGCGGTGGTGCAGGCGGCGCGCGTTTCCTACGGCCGCGGCACGCGGGCGGCGAACGAGGACCGGGGGCTGATCCGCTACCTGATGCGGCACCGGCACTCCACGCCCTTCGAGATGTGCGAGATCAAGTACCATGTGAAGCTGCCGATCTTCGTCGCCCGGCAGTGGATTCGCCACCGCACCGCCAATGTGAACGAGTATTCGGCGCGCTACTCCATCCTGGACCGCGAATTCTACATCCCGGCGCCGGAACAGCTCGCGGCGCAATCGGCCAGCAACCGGCAGGGCCGCGGCGAGGTGCTGCAGGGCGAGGAGGCGGCCCGCGTCCTCGACCTGCTGCGCCGGGATGCGGCGCAGGCCTACGACCACTATGTGGAGATGCTGAACGAGGACGAGGCGGGCAACCGCATCGACCCCTCCCGCCGGGGCCTGGCGCGGGAGCTGGCGCGCATGAACCTGACGCTCAACACCTATACGCAATGGTACTGGAAGACGGATCTGCACAACCTGCTGCATTTCCTCTCCCTGCGGGCCGACCCCCATGCGCAGTACGAGATCCGCGCCTATGCCGAGGCGATGCTGCGCACCGTCGAAGCCTGGGTGCCGATGGTCTTCGAGGCCTTCCGCGACTACCGCATGGGCGCGGTGACGCTCTCCGCCCAGATGCTCGCTGTGGTGAAGCGAATGCTGGCCGGCGAGGCCGTGGCGCAGGAGGGCAGCGGCCTCTCCAAGCGCGAATGGCGCGAGCTGATGGGCATGCTGGGCCGGGAGGGCTGAGGCGCGCATGGGCTGGATCCTGCTCGGGCTGCTGCTGATCCTCGGCCTGCCGATCGCCTTGCTGGTGATGGGCGTGGCCCTGGCGATCTGGGTGACGCTGGCCGTGGCGGGCGCGGTCTGGGGGCTGGTGACCTTCCTGTTCGGTGCGCCCGTGCTGGGGATGATTCTGGCGCTCATCATAGGCATCGCCATCGGGAGGGCGATGGCGCGGCCCCCACAACCATGACGGCGGCACGCCGGGCGGCCCCCCGGACGGCGCCGCCGCGCCAGGCGACTCCGCGTTCGTCCGGCGGCGCTCGGCGGCCAGCCCGTGCCGGAACGAGCGTGCCCGCCGGCATTGGGCGCGCCCGCTGGCTGCGGGTAGCGCTGCTGGTGGCGGCGGTGCTGGTCGGCCTGCCGCTCGCTCACGCGCTGTTCGGGGAGGTCATCGCGCTGCTCGGCGGCGCGATGCTGCTCGGCTTCCTGATCGGGCGCTGGACGGCACCGGGGCGGTGACGACTGGTCTCCTTGCGAAATCGGACTGAACCCGGCGCGGTCCGAATGCGCTCCAGTTGCATGGCCGGACCTTCACACTGCAGCCCACTCCGGAATTGTCAGGAAGCTGTCCCGGCGGGGCGCCGGCCCGGCCACTCCCTGACCGCACAGTGTCCAGTCCCGATAGTTGCGGCGAGACCCGGAAGGGTTCTGCGACCCGGATAGGCAAGGGGGGGGAGCCATGGAGCCTGTGCCCGGGAACCCTGCCTCCAAGGCCTCCGGAGGGGCCAGCGTGCTGGCCCGTGCGCCCTGGTGGGGGCGCGGGGTGCGCAATGGCGTGGCCATGGGGATCCTGGCCTTTGCTGCAATCCTGCTGCTCAGTCAGGGGGAACTCCCTGGCCTCGGTCGCGTGTTGGTGGAATTGCCGACGGGGATTGCCATCTCCGCCGCTATCCACCTGCCCCAGATCCTCCTGACCGCGATTGCCTGGCGCTGCCTCCTGCCCGCCGGCATGCGACCCTCAACATGGGTCATGATCCGGCTGCGCTGGTACCGGGAGGCCGCCAACTCCCTGCTGCCGGCCGGTGCTCTGCTCGGCCAGGCCGCAGCGGCGCGGCTGCTGACCCGGCACAGTGTCACGGTGGATATGGCCGGCGCCACGGCAACCGTGGACATGACGCTGGAGGCCGTATCGCAGCTTGTCTTCACGCTGGCAGGCGTCGCGCTGCTGCTGGCCGGTGGTGCCGATCATGCCCTGGCGGGCCTCGCTGTCGCCGGACTTGCCATCGCCGCAACCGGCGCCGTCGCCATGGTGGTGGCGCAGAGACATCTCGGCTCATTGGAGCGCCTGCTGGCACGGCGCTGGCCGGCGCTGCGCCGGGAATGGATAGGCCATCTGCACCGGGCCGTGCTGCACCTGCACATGGACTGGCGCGGCCTCATGGTACCCCTGCTGTGGCACGGCACCGCCTGGGCGCTGGGTGCCTTCGAGGTCATGGCGTTACTCGAACTGCTCGGGCAGCCGGTGTCCCTGGCGGAGGCGCTGGTGATTGAGAGCCTGGCGCAGGCGCTGCGCAATGTCGGCTTCATGCTGCCCGGCGCGCTTGCGGCGCAGGAGGGGGCAATTGTGGGCGCCGCGGCGTTGGTTGGCGTGCCGCCCGCGGCGGCCCTGGCAGTCGCTCTCGTCCGGCGCACGCGCGAGATTGCGTTCGCCCTTCCCGGGCTGGTGGCCTGGCACCGATCCGAGACGGCAGGGCCACGGACCATGATGGGCTGAGGAGGACGAAAATGACGGCACCGCGATCACGCGTGTTCGACCTCCTGCGGCTTGCGCCACGTGGCGGTCCGGCCATTTGCAACGTGTCGGTCACCAATGCCTGCAATGCCACCTGCAATTTCTGCAATTTCGCCCATGACAAGGGCTTCGTGACCCATCGCAAATGGCTGGATGCCGACCGCTTCGCCGCCGCGCTGTCCCTGCTGAAGGAGCGGGCCGGGGTGCGCTTCGTCACCTTCATGGGCGGCGAGCCATTGCTGCACCCCCGCATCGTGGAGATGGCACGGACCGCAACCGAGATGGGGATCCAGCCGACGCTGGTGACCAATGGGTGGCTGTTGCCCGGCAAGGTGGACGCCCTTCCGGCGGCCGGCGTTACCACGCTCTTCGTGTCGATCGATGCCGCCGATGCTGCCGTGCATGATAGGAATCGCGGCCTGAAGGGCGTATGCGAGCGGATCCGCAGCGCCATCCCCCGCATGGCGGAGCGGGGTGTGACCCCGATCGCCTCGGTCACGATGAGCCGCCTGGTCACGGACTACTCCGCGCTGGCGCACTTTCTGAAAGGGCTGGGCTTCGCCGCCGTCACCTTCTCCTACCCGCGCAAGGCACCACTCGGCTCATCCTCGCTGGTCTGGTCGGAGGACAGCAGCCTGGTGGATCTCTCCCCGGCAGAACTCCTTGCAGCCTTCGATGCGGTGGATGAGGCACGCCGCATCATCCCGGTCCTCAACCCGCGGGCCTCCATCGCAGATGTGCGCCGTCGCCTGCGCGGGGAGGCCGAGCGGTTCCACTGCCTCGCCGGCTACAAATACTTCTATCTGGACTGGAATTATGATCTCTGGCGCTGCGAGGACTGGCATGAGCCGCTCTGCTCCGTCTGGGATTTCGAGCCCGGCAGGACCGTGCGTGACGGCTGTCAGGCCTGCACCACGGACTGCTACCGCGATGCAAGCGTGATGCTGCACTTCGCGGTGGCGCTCGGCGATGCCTTCGCGCGCCTTTCCGAAGGCCGGCTCATGGCCGCGGCCGCGGCACTTGCGGATCGGCGGAATGCTGCCTCGCTTGGCGCGGTCCTGGGACACAGCAGCCGCCTGGCCCGGCTCACGGGGCTCGGTTGACGGCAGGCATGCGGCATCGGGAGCGGCCGCTGCGGATGGGGCTGCCATTTGCCGGCGCCCGGCCGTCGTGGAGACGAGGCGGGTCCGTGCGCTTTCGCCCCCGACCCGCTACTCCACCACGATCCGCGGCCCCGCCTTCGCCCCTGCGCCCTGCAGCTTCTCCCACATCCGCGTGGCGATCCGGCGATAGGCGGCTGCCTCCTCCGTCTCCGGCTTCGCGGCGACGATGGGCGTGCCGGCATCGGCCAGTTCGCGGATCGAGAGCTTCAGCGGCAGCTCCCCCAGGAATTCCACGCCCAGCCGCTCCGCCTCCCGTCGCGCCCCCCCATGGCCGAAGACATCGCTGCGCTGGCCGCAATTCGGGCAGCAGAAATAGGACATGTTCTCGATGATGCCGAGGACGGGCACGTTCACCCGCTCGAACATGCGGACTCCGCGCCTGGCATCCAGCAGCGCCACATCCTGTGGCGTGGAGACGATCACCGCCCCTGCCAGCGGCACCCGCTGCGACATGGTGAGCTGCGCATCTCCGGTGCCGGGCGGCATGTCCACCACCATGATGTCCAGCGCGCCCCACTCCACCTGGCCCATCAATTGCTCCAGCGCGCCCATCACCATGGGACCGCGCCAGATCATCGGCGTCTCCTCATCCACCAAGAAGCCGATGGACATCGCCTTCAGCCCCCAGCGTTGCAAAGGAATGATGCGCTGGCCCTCGGTGCGCGGCTTCTCCCGCGCGCCGAGCATCTGCGGCAGCGACGGGCCGTAGATGTCGGCGTCCAGCAGCCCGACCCGCAGCCCCTGGGCTGCCAGCGCCACCGCCAGGTTGACCGCCGTGGTGGACTTGCCGACACCGCCCTTGCCGGAGGCGACGGCAACGATCTTCCCCACCTCCGGCAGCAGCATGGCGCCCTGGCCCGGCGGTGCCCTGTGCGCCTGCCGTGCCGGCCCATGGCCATGCGGCCGCGGCGGGGAAGACGGGGCGGCGGCCGGGGCATCGCGATGCGCCGTCAGCACCACCGTCGCGCTCTGCACGCCCGGCACCGAGGCGGCGGCGCGCTCCGCGGCCTGGCGCAGCGGCTCCATCTCCCGCGCCCGCTCGCGCGGCACGGCCAGGGCGAATTGCACCAGCCCGCCACGCGCAACGAGGCCCTGGACCATGCCTGCCTCCACCACGTCGCGGCCGGTCGCCGGATCCCGCACCCCGCGCAGCGCCACCCGCACCGCCTCGACCAGAGAATCGCCCATCGCTTGAAAAGCCTCCATGTCACGGCAATATCGCGCCGATCAGGGTGCCGAATTTCGGCGCGACTGTATCCCTTGCCCGGCCGGGTGTGTCATATGGCCGGGTGGCGTCACGCATCCAGCCCCCAGGGGACCGGAGGCGGGCGCCAACGAAGTGGAACGACAAGGCAGCGGAGGCCGGCACAACCGATGGCGCTGAACAGCGGCGGACCCAGTCCCTGGGGCAATCCTCGCCCGGGGGGGCCGTGGGGGTCGCCGCCACCAGGGGGGCAACCCGGTGGCAATCGTGGACCGGATCTCGATGACCTGATCCGCCAGGCTCAGGCTACGGTGCGCCGCTGGCTCCCGGCCGGCGGCGGCGGCGGGGCACGTGGCCTCGCCATCCTTGGCGTGATCGTGCTCGGCCTCTGGGCCGCCAGCGGCTTCTACCGGGTGCAGCCGGACGAGGAAGGCGTGGTGCTGCGCTTCGGCGCCTTCAACCGCACTGCCGCCCCCGGCCTGAACTACCATCTTCCCTGGCCGATCGAGCACGTCCTGACCCCGCGGGTGACCACGGAGAACCTGGTCTTCATCGGCTATCGCCCGGCCGAGGGGACGCCGCAGCGGAGCCCCGCCTCGCGCGACGTGCTCGAGGAAAGCCTGATGCTGACCGGGGACGAGAACATTATCGACATCGATTTCGTCGTCCGCTGGCGCATCCGCGACGCCGCCGACTTCCTGTTCAACACCCGGCACCCGGAAAGCACCATCAAATCCGCCGCAGAGAGCGTGATGCGAGAGGTGATCGGCCGCACTCCGATCCAGCCGGCGCTGACTGAGGCGCGTGGCCAGATCGAGACGGAGGTGGCGCAGGGCCTCCAGTACATCCTGGACCAGTACAAGGCCGGCGTGGTGATCACCCAGGTGCAATTGCAGCGGGTGGACCCGCCGGCCGCGGTGATCGAGGCGTTCCGCGACGTGCAGCGCGCCGCCGCCGACCGCGAGCGGCAGCGGAACGAGGCCGAGGCCTACCGCAACGACATCATCCCCCGCGCCCGTGGCGAGGCGGCGCGCATGGTGCAGGAGGCCCAGGGCTTCCGCGACAGCCAGGAGGCCCGTGCCCGCGGCGAGGCGCAGCGCTTCCTCAGTGTGCTCTCCGCCTATCGCCAGGCCGAGGACATCACCATGCGGCGCCTGTATCTGGAGACCATGGAGGAAATCCTGCGGCGCAACCCGAAGATCCTGGTGGACGACAAACTGCAAGGGCTGGTGCCCCTGCTGCAGTTGGGTGAGCAGAGCCGCGCCGCGGCCCCACGCCAGCCGGCGCCGCCCTCCGGCAGCCAGCCCTCCTTCGTGCCATCGCGCGGCAGCAGCACGACGGGAACGACGCGATGAACCGGCTCATCATCCTGGGCGGCGTCGTCCTGGTCCTGTTCCTCGCCGCCCTGTCCTCGCTCTTTGCAGTGCAGCAGACGCAGCAGGTGCTTATCACCCAGTTCGGCGAGCCGATCCGCATGGTGCGGGAGCCGGGGCTGCACTGGAAGCTGCCCTTCATCCAGACGGTCATCAGCTTCGACCGCCGGCTGCTGGATTACGACTCGCCGGGGCAGGAGGTGATCCTGGGCGACCAGCGCCGGATCGTGGTGGACACCTTCACCCGCTACCTGATCACCGACCCGCTGCGCTTCTACCAGACGGTGGGCGCGACGGAGACGGGCATCCGGTTGCGGCTGCAGCCCATCGTCTCCTCCACCCTGCGCAACGTGCTGGGCAGCGAGCAACTCCTCTCCGTGCTCTCGGCCGACCGCGCCCGGATCATGGGGGAGATCCGCAAGAAGGTGGATGACGAGGCGAAGAATTTCGGCATCCATGTGGTGGATGTGCGCATCCGCCGCGCCGATCTGCCGGAGGAGAACACCCAGGCCATCCTCTCCCGCATGCAGTCGGAGCGTGAGCGCGTGGCGCGCGAGCAGCGCGCCGAGGGTGCCGAGCAGGCCCAGCGAATCCGCGCCGCAGCCGAGCGCGAGCGGACCGTGCTGCTGGCGGAGGCCCAGGCCAATGCCGACATCCTGCGCGGCCAGGGCGAGCAGGTGGCGATCCGCATCTTCGCTGAGGCCTTTCAGCAGGATCCCGACTTCTTCCAGTTCTGGCGGACCATGCAGGCTTGGCGGGAAGCCTTCTCGGAGGGCGATGCTCGGCTGCTGCTGAGCCCCGATTCGGAATTCTTCAAGTATTTCCGGTCGCTTCCCGCCGCGGAGAAGGCGCAGCCGGCGCCGCCGCAGCCCGCGGCGCCGCAGCCGGCCACGCCGCAATGACCTGCCGGGGTGGGAGTCCCGCCCCGGTAGCTCCCGCATGCCGGCGGCCTTCGCTTTTCTGGCCGTCGGCCTTGTTGGATTCTAGCCTTCCCGGTCGGAGCCGCGTTGCCGGTCCGAGCCGCCCATTCGCAGTCTGAGGTGTCCGCAATGCGCCTTCCTCCCTTGGCCCTGGCCGCCCTGGTCGCCGCCGTCCCCCTCGGGCCGGTCGCGGCGCAAGCTCCGGCACCTGCCCCCGAGGCCCCAAGCGCCGGCAACCCGCCCGTGCTGCAAGGCGCGCCGCAGGCCGTCCCGATGCGCAATGCGCCGGCCAGCTTCGCCCCGCTGGCCCGGCAATTGCTGCCGGCGGTGGTGAACATCTCCACCAGCCAGAACCTGCAGGCCCGCAACAACCGGCCGGATGCGCCGGACTTCCCGCAGGCGCCCCCCGGCAGCCCCTTCGAGGAATTCTTCCGCGACTTCTTCAACCGCAACCGGCCCGGCGGCAATGGCGACCGGCCGGAGCTGCCGCAGCGGCCGCGCCGGGCGCAGTCCCTTGGCTCCGGCTTCATCGTTGACACCTCCGGCATCGTGGTGACGAACAACCACGTCATCGACGGTGCCGACGAGATCAACGTCATCCTGCAGGACAACACCTCGATCCGGGCGGAGCTGCTGGGGACCGACCCGCGGACCGACATCGCGGTGCTGCGGATCAAGACCGACAAGCCGCTGCATGCGGTGCAGTTCGGCGATTCCGACAAGCTGGAGGTGGGCGACTGGGTGCTGGCGATCGGCAACCCCTTCGGCCTGGGCGGCTCGGTCACGGCCGGCATCGTCTCCGCCCGCGGGCGGGACATCCGCCAGGGCCTCTATGACGACTTCATCCAGACCGACGCCGCCATCAACCGCGGCAATTCCGGCGGCCCGCTGTTCAACATGGACGGCCAGGTGGTGGGCATCAACACCGCCATCTACTCGCCTTCCGGCGGCTCGATCGGCATCGGCTTCTCCATCCCCGCCAACCTGGCGAAGAACATCGTCGCCCAGTTGCAGGAGTCGGGTAAGGTCCGCCGCGGTTGGCTCGGCGTGAACATCCAGCAGGTGACGGACGAGATCGCCGAGAGCCTCGGCCTGCATGGCGGCGGCCGCGGCGCACTGGTGGCGCGGGCGCAGGACGACGGGCCGGCGGCCAAGGCCGGCATCCGCAACGGCGACGTGATCCTGCGCTTCAACGGCCAGGAGGTGAAGGAGATGCGCCACCTGCCGCGCATCGTCGCCGACACCCCGGTCGGCCGCCAGGTGCCCGTGGTGGTCTGGCGCGACGGCAAGGAGCAGACGATCACTGTGACCCTGGGCGAGCTGCCTTCCGAGCAGCAGGCCGCGGCGACGCCCGGCCCGCAGCAGCGCCCGGCGGAGCTGGCGGGCCTCGGCTTGCGCGTCACCGGCATCACTCCGGAGGTGCGGGACCGTTTCGGCCTGAAGCCGGACCAGCGTGGCGTGGTGATTACCGAGGTGGCGCCGGACAGCCCGGCGGCGGAGCGCGAACTGCGCCCCGGCGACGTCATCACCGAGGTGCAGCAGGAGCGGGTGAGCACGCCGCAGGAGCTGCAGGCCCGGATCGAGCAGCTCCGCAAGCAGGGCCGCTCGACCGCGCTGCTGCTGATCGAGAACCAGAACGGCCAGCGCTTCGTCCCGCTGCGCCTGCGCGGGGCCGAGGGGCGCAAGCGGGGCTGATTCCCGGTTAGGCGCCGGCGGCCTGCCGGCGTCTCATCCGCCTGGGCGGCGAGGCTAGGCCCGCCCGCGGATCTCCGTTGCCCGGTAGCCCTGGGCGAAGAGCAGGGCGCGGAGATCTGCGTGGTCCACTCGCGCCCGCGCCGCCGCCGCGACCACGGGCTTGGCGCGGAAGGCGACGCCCAGCCCTGCCGCCTGGATCATCGCCAGGTCGTTCGCGCCATCCCCTACCGCCAGCGTGGCCGAGAGCGGCAGGCCAAGCTCCGCCGAGAGCCGCTTCAGCGTTGCCAGCTTGGCATCCCGGTCCAGGATCGGCTCCTCCACCCTGCCGGTGAGCTTGCCATCGGCGATGCCGAGGGTGTTGGAGTAATGGGCATGGAATCCCAACCTCTCCGCCACCCGGCCGGTGAAGAAGGTGAAGCCGCCGGAGACGAGGGCGCAATGCGCGCCATGCGCCCGCATGGTGGCCACCAGTTCCGCCGCGCCCGGGGTCATCGCCGTCGCCTCCCAGGTGCGTTCCAGGGCGGAGACGGGCAGGCCCTCCAGCATGCCGACGCGCTCGACCAGCGCCTGCCGGAAATCGAGCTCGCCATTCATGCTGCGGCGGGTGATCTCGGCGATCCGGTCCTTGAGGCCGGCATAGGCGGCGATCTCGTCCAGCGTCTCGGTGGTGACGATCGTGCTGTCCATATCGGCCAGCAGCAGCCGCTTGCGCCGGCCTTCGGTGGGCTGGGCGATGGTGTCCACCGGCGCGCCCTCCAGCGCGGTGCCGGCGGCGGCGGTGGCCTGTTCGGGGGCGAGGCCCTCGAAGGGCAGGTCGGCGGCTTCCTCGGGCGAGAGCCAGTCCGGCGTGCCGGCGGTGGCGCCGAGCGCCTGCAAGGCGGTGCGGATGCGGGCGATGAGCGGCGCGGAGAGCCCGCCCGGCGGCGCAATCAGGGTGAGGATATGAGGCATGGGGCGCGGACCATGCCGGGGGTGGCGGCATGACGCAACCACTGGCCCTGCTCCTCGCCGGGCCGACGGCCAGCGGCAAATCCGCCCTGGGGCTGGCCTTGGCCGAGCGCTTCGGCGGCACAGTCATCAATGCGGATTCGATGCAGGTCTACCGGGAGCTGCGCATCCTGACCGCCCGCCCGACGCCGGAGGAGGAGGCCAGGGTGCCGCACCGCCTCTACGGCATCCGCCCGGCCGCCGAGGCCGCAAGCGTCGCTTGGTGGCGAGGGGAGGCGCTGGCGGCCATGGCGGAGGCGGTCGCGCAGGGGCAGATGCCGATTCTCTGCGGCGGCACCGGCCTGTATTTCCTGTCGCTGACCGAGGGGCTCTCCGCCATCCCGCCGGTACCCGAGGCGGCACGGGCGGAGGCGCGGGCCCTGCTGGCCGAACTCGGCGCCCCGGCGCTGCATGCCCGACTGGCCGCGGCGGATCCGGAGACGGCGGCGACGCTTCGCCCCGGCGACAGCCAGCGCGTGGCCCGCGCCTATGAGGTCTGGCGCGGCACCGGGCGCGGGCTGCTCGCCTGGCAGCGGGAGGGAGGGCATACCGGCCCGGCGCCCTACCGCTTCGCCGCGCTGCTGCTGGACCCGCCGCGCGCGCTGCTGCGCCAGGCCATCGCCGCGCGCTTCGATGCCATGCTGGCCCAGGGCGCGCTGGAAGAAGTGCGGCATCTGCTGGAGCTTGGGCTGGATCCGGCCCTTCCGGCGATGCGGGCGCATGGCGTGCCGGAACTGGCGGCCTACCTCTCCGGTCGGATGACGCTGGATGAGGCGCGGCAGCGGGTGGTGCTGAATATCGGCCAGTACACCAAGCGGCAGGCGACCTGGTTTCGGCATCATGCCCTCGCCGACCCGGCGTATGTGCATATCATCCATGCGCGAATCGAGGGTCATGCGCAATTTTTGGTAAGCCTTGCCGCCGAAATCTTCGCGTTTGTTGAATCCTGGCGTTGACGCGGTGCAGCAGCGGGTCTAACCCTGCCAGTCTGCCGCGCCCGGGTGCCTTCCGCCCGCGGCAGCCGACGCCTTCCAGCAAGGAAAGAAAGCAAGCCCGTCATGTCCTCCACCGCTGCTGCCGCTACCGAAACCCGCATCATGTCGGGTGCGGAGATCGTCCTGCAGGCGCTGAAGGACCAGGGCGTAGAGGTCATCTTCGGCTATCCCGGCGGGGCGGTACTTCCGCTCTATGACGCACTGTTCCAGCAGAACGCCATCCGCCACATCCTGGTGCGGCACGAACAGGCCGCGGTGCATGCGGCGGAGGGCTATGCCCGCTCCACCGGCAAGGTGGGGGTGGTGCTTGTCACCTCCGGCCCCGGCGCAACCAATGCAGTGACCGGGCTGGTGGATGCGCTGATGGACAGCATCCCGGTGATCTGCCTGACCGGCCAGGTGCCGACGCATCTGATCGGCAACGACGCCTTCCAGGAGGCCGACACCACCGGCATCACCCGCCCGGCGACCAAGCACAACTACCTGGTCAAGGACATCAACAAGCTCGCCGGAGTGGTGCACGAGGCGTTCTATGTGGCGAAGGCGGGCCGCCCAGGCCCGGTGGTGATCGACCTGCCGAAGGACATCCTGATCGGCAAGGGGCCGTACACCGAGGCGCCGCAGACGCCGCACCGCAGCTACCGCCCGCAGACCGAGCCCGACCCGGCGGCGATCCGCCAAGCGGTGCGGCTGCTGAAGGAGGCGAAGCGGCCGGTGGTCTATACCGGCGGCGGCGTCATCAATTCGGGGCCGGAGGCAAGCCGGCTGCTCACCGAATTCGTGCGCATGACCGGCTTCCCCTGCACGAACACGCTGATGGGGCTGGGCGCCTATCCCTCCAGCGATCCGCAATTCCTCGGCATGCTCGGCATGCACGGCACCTATGAGGCCAATCTGGCCATGCATGGCTGCGACGTGATGCTGAACATCGGCGCCCGCTTCGATGACCGGGTGACCGGACGGCTGAACGCCTTCGCGCCGCAGTCGAAGAAGATCCACGCCGATATCGACCCGTCCTCCATCAACAAGAACGTGGCGGTGGATGTGGCGATCGTCGGCGATGCCGGCCGCGTGCTGCAGGCGCTGATCGAGGCCTGGCGCGCCGACGCCACGCCGCAGGACAAGCGGGCGCTGACCGAGTGGTGGCGGCAGATCGATGCCTGGCGCGCCAAGGACTGCCTGCGCTACCGCCAGGAAGGCAGCATCATCAAGCCGCAGCACGCCATCCGGCGACTCTATGAGATCACGAAGGAAAGCGGACGCGAGACCTTCATTACGACGGAGGTCGGCCAGCACCAGATGTGGGCGGCGCAGTATTTCGGCTTCGACAAGCCGAACCACTGGATGACCTCGGGCGGGCTGGGCACCATGGGCTATGGGCTGCCCGCAGCCATGGGGGTGCAGATCGGGCATCCGGATGCGCTGGTGATCGACATTGCCGGCGAGGCCAGCATTCTGATGAACATTCAGGAAATGGGCACGCTGGCGCAGTATCGCCTGCCGGTGAAGGTCTTCATCCTGAACAACGAATATATGGGCATGGTCCGCCAGTGGCAGGAATTGCTGCATGGTGGCCGCTATTCGGAGAGCTACTCCGCGGCGCTGCCTGATTTCGTGAAGCTGGCCGAGAGCTTCCACGCCACCGGTCTGCGCGCCAGGACCGTGGATGATCTGGACCGCGTCATCAAGGAGATGCTGACCATTGATGGGCCGGTCATCGCCGATATCGCGGTGGACAAGGAGGAGAACTGCTTCCCCATGATCCCCTCCGGCGCCGCACATAACGAGATGATCCTCGGGCCGGATCAGGAAGGCGGGGTCGCCGGCGTGACGGACGAGGGCAAGGTACTGGTCTGAAGCCTCCGCCCTGCCGATGCCCTGGCGGAGCGGTCAGGCCGCCCCGCAACACGTCCTTCTGCCGGTGATCCTTCCATGCCCGATCCTTCGGAAACCACGCTTCGCAATGCCACCATCGCCGTCCTCGTGGAGAACGAGGCCGGCATCCTGGCGCGCGTCGTCGGCCTCTTCTCCGGCCGCGGCTACAACATCGAAAGCCTGACCGTGGCGCCGGTGGATGAGGCGCGGCGCCTGTCGCGCATCACCATCGTCACCAGCGGCACCGACATGGTGATCGAGCAGATCAAGGCGCAGCTCGACCGGCTGGTGCCGGTGCACAAGGTGGCGGACCTGACCCTGGAAGGCCCGCACCTGGCGCGCGAGATGATGCTCATCAAGGTCGTCGGCACCGGCGAGCAGCGCATGGAAGCGCTGCGCCTGGCCGATGCCTTCCGCGCCCGGGTGGTGGATGCCACAACGGGCAGCCTGGTCTTCGAGATGACCGGCTCCGGCGAGAAGCTGGATGCCTTCATCGCGCTGATGCAGCCCTTGGGGCTGAAGGAAGTGTCGCGCACCGGCGTCGTTGCCATTGCGCGCGGTCCCGGAAGCCTGCAGGCCTGACCCGTCAACCCAATTTCCCGACTGGAGGAGAGAGCGCGGCCATGCGCGTTTACTACGACCGCGATGCGGATGTGAACCTGATCAAGGCGAAGAAGGTCGCCGTCATCGGCTTCGGCAGCCAGGGCCATGCGCATGCGATGAACATGCGCGATTCCGGCGTGAAGGAGGTCGTCATCGGCCTGCGCCCCGGTGGCTCCGCGAAGAAGGCGGAAGCCGCGGGCTTCAAGGTGATGTCCCCGGCCGAGGCCGCGAAATGGGCCGATGTGGTCATGGTGCTGACCCCGGATGAGGGCCAGGGCGACCTGTACCGCGAGCATCTGCACGCCAACATGAAGGAGGGCGCCGCGCTCGCCTTCGCGCATGGGCTGAACGTGCATTTCAACCTGCTGGAGCCGCGGGCGGACCTCGACGTCTTCATGATCGCGCCCAAGGGCCCCGGCCATACGGTGCGCAGCGAGTATCAGCGCGGCGGCGGCGTGCCCTGCCTGGTCGCGGTGGCGCAGAACCCGTCCGGCAATGCGTTGGAGATCGCGCTTTCCTACGCCAGCGCCATCGGTGGCGGCCGCGCCGGTGTGATCGAGACCACCTTCAAGGAGGAATGCGAGACCGACCTGTTCGGCGAGCAGACCGTCCTCTGCGGCGGCCTGGTGGAGCTGATCAAGGCCGGCTTCGAGACGCTGGTGGAAGCCGGCTATGCCCCGGAGATGGCCTATTTCGAGTGCCTGCACGAGGTGAAGCTGATCGTCGACCTCATCTATGAGGGCGGCATCGCCAACATGAACTACTCGATCAGCAACACTGCCGAGTATGGCGAATACGTCACCGGTCCGAAGATCATCACCGCCGAGACCAGGAAGGCGATGAAGGAGGCGCTGGAGAACATCCAGAGCGGCAAATTCGCCCGCGACTGGATGCTGGAGAACAAGGTGAACCAGGCCAGCTTCAAGGCCACCCGCCGCCGCCTGGCCGAGCACCCGATCGAGGAGGTGGGCGAGCGCCTCCGGGCCATGATGCCCTGGATCAAGCAGAACGCCCTGGTGGACAAGGCGAAGAACTGATCCCGAAGGGGGCGCCGCTCGCAAGGGCGGCGCCCTTTCTGTTGCAGGAATGGGGCGGGAGGGGCCAGACTTCGGCCGCCATGGCCGACACCCCGCATCTCCTTGCCGCCGGGACCGAGCATCCCCGCGACTTCCTGGGCTACGGCCCCAACCCGCCCGATCCGCGCTGGCCGGGCGGCGCGCGCCTCGCCCTCTCCTTCGTGCTGAATTACGAGGAAGGGGCGGAGAATACCGTGCTGAACGGCGATGCCGGCTCCGAGACCTTCCTGAGCGAAACCCCGGGTGGCGCGCCCGTGCTCGGCGAGCGCGCCCTGGTCACGGAAAGCCAGTACGACTACGGCGCGCGGGCCGGCGTCTGGCGCATCCTGCGGCTCTTCGCGGAGCGCAAGCTTCCGCTGACGGTCTATGCCGTGGGCCAGGCCCTGGCGCGGAACCCCACGGTCGGCCGCGTCTTCGCCGAGGCCGGGCATGAGGTCGCCAGCCATGGCTGGCGCTGGATCGACTACCGCACGGTGCCGGAAGCGGTGGAGCGCGCCGAGATCGCGCAATGCGTGGAGGTGATCGAGCGCACCACCGGCACCAGGCCGGTCGGCTGGTACACCGGCCGCGTCTCGCTGCGCACCCGCCGTCTGGTCGCGGAGCATGGCGGCTTCCTCTACGACAGCGATTCCTATGCCGACGACCTGCCCTACTACGTGCAGGCGGCGGGGAAGCCGTTGCTGGTCATCCCCTACACGCTCGACAACAACGACATGAAATTCGCCGTCCCGCCCGGCTTCACCGCGAATGACGGCTTCACCCAGCAGTTGCGGGACAGCCTGGACTTCCTGCGCCGGGAGGGGCGCAGCCAGCCGAAGATGATGTCGGTCGGGCTGCATTGCCGCCTCTCCGGCCGTCCCGGCCGCGCCGCGGCGCTGGAGCGTTTCCTCGACCATGTGCTGCGCTGCCCGGATGTCTGGGTCTGCCGCCGCGCCGACATCGCCCGGCACTGGCTGGCGGAGCACCCGCCGGCCGGGTGAATTCAGGAGGCCCCGCCTTGGACCAGACCGAGTGGCAGCTTCGCCAGGACCTCGCCGCCTGCTACCGGATCTTCGACCACCTCGGCTGGGTCGAGATGATCTACAATCATATCACCGTCCGCATCCCGGGGCCGGAGCACCATTTCCTCATCAACCCCTTCGGCCTGATGTACCGGGAGGTCACCGCCTCCAACCTGGTGAAGATCGATCTGGAGGGGCGGATCATCGGCGCCTCCGCCTGGCCGGTGAACCCGGCGGGCTTCGTTATCCATGGCGCGATCCACGCGGCGATCCCGGAAGCGCATTGCGTCATGCACACCCACACCACCGCCGGCATGGCGGTGGCCTGCAAGCGGCATGGGCTGAGCCTGACCAATTTCTACGCTGCCCAGCTCTACGGCCAGATCGCCTATCATGACTTCGAGGGCATCACCGTGAACCTGGAGGAGCGGCAGCGGCTGGTCGCCAATCTCGGCAGCCGCCGTCAGATGATCCTGCGCAATCACGGCCTGCTCACCTGGGGCGAGACCATCCCGGAAGCCTTCGTCCGCATGTGGACCCTGCAACGCGCCTGCGAGATCCAGATGGCTTCGGAAGCCATGCGCGGCGAGGACATTCCCATCCCGCCCGCGGCCGCCGAGCAGGCGACCCATGTCTCCCTGCAATTCGACCCGCGCTTCGGCGCCGGCCGCGACGTCTTCGAGGCGCTGCGGCGGCAGATCGACGCCAAGGACCCGTCTTACCGCGATTGACAGCAATGGCTCCGCCCGGCGCAGCATCCGCCGGACGGACATCGGAGAGGACAAGGATGACCGCCCTATTCCACCCGACCCGCCGCACCGTGCTCGCCCTTGCCATCGGCACGCCGCTGGCGCGGCCGGCCCTGGCCCAGCCGCGCGGCACGGTCCGCATCATCGTCGGCTTCCCGCCGGGCGGCAGCGCCGACACCACGGCGCGGCTGATGGCGGAGCGGCTGCGCGGCAGCTACGCGCCGACGGTGATCGTCGAGAACCGCGCCGGCGCCGCGGGGCGGCTGGCGGTGGAGGCGGTGAAGGCCGCGGAACCGGACGGTTCCGCCATCCTGCTGACCCCGGCCAGCATGATCGTGATCTTCCCGCATCTCTATCCGCGCAGCCTGCGCTACGACCCGCTGACCGATCTGGTGCCCGTCACCCCCGTCGGCCAGTTCCCCTTCGGCATGGGGACCGGGCCGATGTCGGGCATGGCGGCCAATCTGCGGGACTTCATCGCCTGGGGCCGCGGCCGGCCGGATATTCCCTATGGCGCTGCCGCCGCTGGCTCCGTGCCGCATTTCATGGGCGTGCAGCTGGCCAAGGCAACCGGGCTGCGGATGACCTACCTCCCTTCGCGGGGCTCGGCGGTGGCGGTTCCCGATCTCATCGCCGGGCGCACGGCCTGCAGCTTCCATCCGATGGTCGATCTCGCCCAGCAGGCGCTGGCCGGGCAATTGAAGCTGGCCGCCGTGTCCTCCGAGGAGCGGCTGCCGCAATTCCCGGATGTGCCGACCTTCGCCGAGCAGGGCTTCCCGCAACTGACCGGCAACGAGTGGTTCGGCCTGTTCCTGCCCGCGCGCACGCCGCAGCCGGTGGTGGAGGCGCTGAACCGCGCCGCCGTCGAGGCCTCCACCACTCCGGAGTACCGGGAGGCACTGGCCCGACTGGAGATGCGGCCCTTCCCGATGCGCCCGGCCGACTTCGCCGCCCGGGTGCGAGCCGACCACGCCAAATGGGGACCGATCATCGCCGAGAGCGGTTTCAAGCCAGAGGAGAGCTGAGACCATGGCAGCGCGTGGCAATTACGAGATCGAGAACCGAGAGCTGATCGCCGAAGCGCCGGGATTGCGCATGCAGATCCTGACGCTGGCGGCGGGGCAGGAGGTGCCCTGGCACTGGCACACGGAGGTGACCGATACCTTCTGGTGCATGGAAGGCCCGATGGTGATCGAAACCCGGGCGCCGCGTGAGGCCGTGGAATTGCAGCCGGGCCAGATGTACGCGGTGCCCGCGAAGCGCGCGCACCGCGTCTTCGGCAAGGATGGCGGCCGCTGCCGCTTCGCCATCCTGCAGGGGGTCGGGACCTACGATTTCCAGCCGGTGGGCGGCTAACGCCCCAGCACTTCGGGGTTCACCATCATCGCCGGGTCGGGCCTGCCGTCCAGCGCGTCCAGGATGTTTTGCGCCGCGATGCGTGCCATGCGGGCCAGGCCTTCCTCGGTGCTGGCGGCATTGTGCGGGCTGATGACGACATTGGGCAGGGCGAAGAGCGGATTGGCGGCGTCGGAGGGCTCCACCTCCAGCACGTCCAGGCCCGCGCCTTGCAGTCTGCCGCTGCGCAGCGCCTCCACCAGCGCCGCCTGGTCCACGATTGGGCCGCGGGCAGTATTCACCAGGATGGCGCCGGGCTTCAGCGCAGCGAAGGCAGCGTGGTTCATCAGGTGATGCGTTTCCGGCCCCAGCGGGCAGTGGAGGGTCACCACATCGGCCTGGCCCAGCGCGGCGTGGAAGTCGCGGGCGGGGGTGAAGCCATCGGCGGCGATGCGCGCCGGATGGTAGGCCGGATCCATCACCATCACCCGCATGTGGAAGGCGCGACAGTAATTCGCCACCCGGCTGCCGATGCGGCCATAGCCCACCACAAGCACGCTGCGGCCCGCCAGGTCCACCATCCCCGGCCCGCCCGGCAGCCACCAGCCGCCCTGCTTCACATGCCGGTCCGCGTCCACGGCACGGCGGGCGACGGCCAGCATCAGCATCATGGCGTGCTCGGCCACGCTCAGGTCGTTGCTGCCATTCGCTACCATCACCGGGATGTCGCGTGCGGTGCAGGCAGGGATGTCCACCGTATCGAATCCGACCCCATAACGGGACACCACCTTCAGCCGCGGCGCCACCGCCAGCGCCGCCTGGTCCACCCGCTCCAGCCAGCACAGCACCGCATCGGCGGAGGAGAGGTGCTGGTGGAATTCCTCGACCGGCGGGTCCTGCAGGGTGACGATCTCAATATCGTCGCGGGCCCGGAGCAGCGACAGGCCGGCGGGGTGCAGGCTGCGGCAGAGCAGGACACGATGCGGCATGGCGGAATCCCTCGGTCAGGCGGGTTCTGCCGGAAAGAGTGCGTCCCCAGGACGAAGGGCGCAATCTCCCGCTTGCCCCCGGCCGGAGCGGAGGCTAGGGTGGCTCTCCCATGACCGCATGCGCACCTGCCCCGATCCTGACCCGCGGCCTTCCCGCCGCCGGCGGCGTGCGCCTTGCTCTCGGCCTTCTCCTTCGACTTAGCCGCCCCTGGGCGTGACGCCCGGCTGCCTGCGGCCGGCACCGCTCAGGGGAACCTGAGGCGATTTCCGCATACTTACGGCTCAGCGAAGGACTGCCACCCATGGCCATCGAACATCCCAGCTTCGGTAAGCTGGACGACGACCGCATCATCATCTTCGACACCACCCTGCGCGACGGCGAGCAGTCGCCCGGCTTCTCCATGAACCTGGAGGAGAAGCTGCGCATGGCGGAAGCCCTGGCCGAGCTTGGCGTCGACGTGATGGAGGCCGGCTTCCCCATCGCCTCCCCCGGCGATTTCGAGAGCGTGCTGTCCATCGCCAAGCACTTCGCCAAGGATGGTCCCGTGGTCTGCGGCCTGTCCCGCACCGCCCCGGCCGACATCCTGCGCGCAGCGGAGGCGGTGAAGCCCGCGGCCCGCAAGCGCATCCACACTTTCGTCTCCACCAGCCCGCTGCACATGCGCGTCAAGCTGCGGCTGGAGCCGGAGCAGGTGCTGGAACTGGTGACCAGCAGCGTCAGCCTGGCCCGCCAGCACACCGACGACGTGGAATGGAGCGCCGAGGACGGCACCCGGACCGAGCCGGACTTCCTCTGCCGCTGCGTGGAGGCCGCGATCAAGGCCGGCGCCACCACCATCAACATCCCCGACACGGTCGGCTATGCGGTGCCGGAGGACATGCACCGCATCTTCACCATGGTGCGGGAGAGGGTCCCGGGTGCCGACCGCGTGGTGCTCTCGACCCACAACCACAACGACCTGGGCCTGGCGGTGGCGAACACCCTGGCTGCGATCCGCGCCGGTGTGCGGCAGGTGGAATCCACCATCAACGGCATCGGCGAGCGCGCCGGCAATGCCAGCTTGGAGGAAGTGGTAATGGCGCTGCGCACGCGCCATGACGCGCTGCCCTTCCGCAACAACATCACCACCCCGAACATCCTGAAGACCAGCCGGCTGCTGGCCACCATCACCGGCTTCGACGTGCAGCCGAACAAGGCGATCGTCGGTCGCAACGCCTTCGCGCATGAATCCGGCATCCATCAGGACGGCGTGCTGAAGGACGCCTCTACCTACGAGATCATGACGCCGGAGAGCGTCGGCTGGACCACGAACAGCCTGGTGCTAGGCAAGCATTCCGGACGCGCCGCCTTCCGCGACAAGCTGAAGGCGCTGGGCTACAGCATCGGCGACAACCAGCTCAACGACGCCTTCCGCCGGTTCAAAGACCTGGCCGACCGCAAGAAGGTCGTCTATGACGAAGATGTCATTGCGCTGGTGGATGACGAGGTCGTGCGCGGCCATGACCGGGTGAAGCTGCTGGCGCTGACGGTGGCGACCGGCCTCGGCACCAAGCCGATGGCGACCCTGGCGCTGGAAGTGGACGGCGAGCGACGGGATGGAATGGCCAGCGGCGACGGCGCCGTGGACGCGACTTTCAACGCCATCCGGAGCGCCTTCCCGCACGATGTTGCGCTGAAGCTCTATGCGGTGCAGAGCGTGACCGGCGGCACCGACGCCCAGGCCCGCGTGACCGTCCGGCTGGAGGAAGGCGGCAAGCTGGTGGACGGGCAGGGGGCGGATACCGATACCATCGTCGCCTCGGCCCGCGCCTATGTGCACGCGCTCAACAAGCTGCTGGTGAAGCGTCAGCGCACCGCGCCGGGGGAGATGGAGACGAACATAAAGACCGCGCTCTCAGCCTGAGCGCGATTGCAGACAACGAGGTCGCGCCTCACTTCTCGCGTGAGGCGCGGTCCTCGTTGATCAGGCGGAGGAGAGCATCCGGGATCGGCTCCTTCGCCACCGTGTCGTAGAGCTGATGGAGACCACGCCGCAACCAAAGGTCGAAGGCGCGGTCCACCCCTTCTCCCTCTGGCTCAATAAGCGGGTCACTTGGCTCCGCTGAACGTTTCTGCTCCGTCTTGCCCATGGCCTCGGCCATCGAGGACAGGCTGACAGCGGCCCTCTTCAAGGCCGCCGCGCTCTGCATCATATCACCCTAGACTCCAGCATGGGCTTCGCCAATGCCCATCGTTCCGGATCGTTCCGGACGATGGGGCTGCGGGCCGTGCCGCTCCTCGCCGATCAGCCAGGCCTGCAACTGCCGCCGGGCGCGGAAGACCCGGCTCTTGGCGGTGCCGACGGCGCAGCCGGTGGCCTCCGCTACCTCCTCATAGGAGAGGCCCTGCAGGACCACCATGAACAGCGCCTCACGCTGGTCGGAGGGCAGGCGGTTCAGCGCCCGGCCGAGTTCCTTCAGCACCATCCGGTCCTCATGCGCGGCGCCGACGGCGAAGGCGGACATCGGCAGATCCTCGATGTCAGTCGTCTCGCGCTGCTTACGGAGCGTGCTGATGAAGCGGTTGCGCAGGATACGGTGCATCCAGGCGGCGAAATTGGTTCCGGGGGTGAAACTGTCCTGCGCCGCCAGGGCATTGGCTACGGCATCCTGCACCAGATCCTCGGCGGCCGCGCGGTTCCGCGTCAGCGCCAGCGCCTGCACCCGCAGCTTCGGCACCAGCGCCACCAGTTGGTCATGGAATTCGCTACGCGCCTTGCGAGCTTCAGTCCGCTCCGCCTGCGTAGCCGTCATTCCGTCCATACGATCCATTCCTCACATGCCTTACGCAGACCAATGATCGCCAAGGGCCGGAGGTTGCATCGCGCGGCCGTCATCCCATCACACGGTCGAGAGCCCGGGCAAGTTGCCGGCGCGCGCGGGAGACGCGGGCCTTCACGGTGCCGACCGGGACGCCGCAGACTGCCGATGCCTGCTCATAGGAAAGTCCCTGCGCGCCGACCAGGACCAGCGCCTCCCGCAGCAGCGGCGAGAGCGCCTCCAGGGCGCGGGCCAGGTCGCGCATGTTCCCTGGCGCCTCCTGCGCGGCGGGCGCGAAATCCGGCGCCGGATTCTCCTGCAGCCTGACCGCCTCCCGTTTGCGTGATCGAATGTTCTCGTGAAAGATGTTGCGGATCACCGCGAGACACCATGGGCGCAAATCTATATCATCGGTGCGCCCATCCAGGGATTGCAGCGTGCGCATCAGTGCTTCCTGCACCAGATCATCGGCTTCCGTGCGTGATCCGGTGAGAAAGCGTGCGAAGGCACGAAGCTCGGGCAACAAATCCGCGAGCGCCTTGCGCAGTTCGCTATCCTTCGCTTGCCGGTTCACCATCTGCTCAATATCAACAGTCATGGATCGCGGCGAGGATGCGCGACGCGAGCGAAGGATGAAATGCCCATGAGCGCCATGGATCGAGCCGCGCTGATCCGGGCCCTGCCCTATGCGCGCCGGTATGCCCGGGCGCTGACCGGCAACCAGGCCCGCGGCGATGCGGTGGTCGCAGATGCGCTGCGCAAGGTGCTCGCGACGCCCGATGTTGACCTGACCGAGGATGCGGCCGCGCGGACCGCGCTTTACGGCGCGATCGGGGATGAGGTGCGGGCGGCCGAGCTGCAGGCCCGTCCCGCCGGAACCGGCAGCGATATGTCGCTGCCGCAACGCATGCTGGTGCTTCTGACCGCGCTGGAGGAGCAACCCCTTGTGGCCGCTGCCGCCGCCTGTCGCATCGGACCGGAAGTGGCGGAACTGGAATTGCGCCTGGCGCGCGACAGCCTGCGCAGCGCCGCGGCGACGCGGGTGCTGATCATCGAGGATGAGCCGATCATCGCCCTCGACATCCAGGAACTGGTGGAACGCTGCGGCCACAGCGTCGTCGGCATTGCCGCGACCGAGACCGAGGCGGTGGAGATCGCGCGGGCGGAGCGGCCCGGGCTGGTGCTGGCCGACATCAACCTTGGGGCCGGCGGCGACGGGGCGAATGCGGTGGCGCGCATCCTGCGCCACGTCACCGCCCCGGTGATCTTCGTCACCGCTTATCCGGAGCGGCTGCTGACCGGCGAGGCGGTGGAGCCCGCCTTCGTCATCACCAAGCCCTTCGACCCGACGACGCTGGCTGTCGCTACCTATCAGGCGGTCACGCACGGGGTCAGGCCGGTCTGACGCCGTCCGGCGATCGAAGGGGTTCGGGCATTCTCCGAACCAGCCGGACCAAACGCCACCGGCGCGACGGGAACGTTGAGCATCGGCAACCGCGGGAAGGTGCCGGCGTTGAGGCGCCTACACCACCGCTGGAGATCCCATGCTCTACTGGACCCTGATCTTCCTCATCATCGCCATCGTCGCCGGCGTGCTCGGCTTCGGCGGCGTGGCTGCCGCCTCCGCCGGCATTGCCAAAATCCTGTTCGTCATCTTCCTGGTGCTGTTCGTCATCTCCCTGATCTTCGGCTTCGTCCGGAGATAACGGAGAGGATAGGGGAGCGGGGATGCGGCGGCTGCGCCTGCTGCTGGCACTTGGGCTGCTTACCCCGCTGCCGGCAATGGCGCAGGGCGGCAGCGCATCCACCACTGCCACCCAGGGGCGGCAAAGCGCGCTGTGGTTCGATCCGACCCAGCTCCCCTCCTTTACCGGCACGGTCGATCGCTACCTGATCAATCCCGGCGGCGAGACCGATGCGCTGATCTTCCGGGAGGGATCGCAGATCGTCTTCCCGCCCGATGTGGCCGATGCGGTGCGCAAGGCCGCGCCGCCGGGCCATCCGCTCATCGTCTGGGGCATACGCGCCCGCACCGCGCCGGTCATCACCATGCTGGCTTTCGCGCCGGATGCGGATGCGGCGCCCATGGTGGTGGAACGGCTCTACTGGCGCCTCTTCGGCCAGCAGGTGCCGGATCCAGCCGTGCGTCTCCGCGTCAGCGGCACGGTGAAGCAGCCCTACTACTCGCCCCAGGGCGAGGTTGCCGGCGCGATTCTGGAGGACGGCACAGTTGTCCTGCTGCCGAAGGGCGCGGCTGACGATTTCAAGGACCTGCTGAAACCCGGCGCCAAGCTGGCTGCCGAGGGTCCGGGCCAGCAGAAGGAGGCAGGTCGCGCCCTGCTGGCGGAACGGTTGGGAGAGAAGGCGGATTCGCTGCGTCCGGTCGTGGGCAAGGCAACCACAGCCGACACGCCACGCTGAACCGGACCCCATGGCAACCCAGCAAGACATGGTGGAGGAGGCGGAAGCCGCACCCCATCAGAATTTCATTTGCCGCTTCTGGCGAATTGCCAAGGGCTATTTCGGCGGGGAAGGGCGCTGGGCGGCGCGCGGCCTGGCCGCCGGCGCGCTGGTGCTGACCATGCTGCAGATCGGCGTGCAGGTCCGCTACAACATCTGGAACCGTGACTTCTTCAACGCCCTGGAGAACCGCGACCGCGCTGCCTTCTACGGCCAGATCGGCCTCTTCGTCGTGCTGGCGCTGGCTAGCATGGTGACGGCAGTGGCCCAGCTCTACCTGCGGCAGATGCTGCAATTGAAGTGGCGACGCTGGCTGGTGCTGCACCTGCAGCACCAATGGCTGGAGGAGGGGCGTCACTACCAGCTCCATTTCCTGCCTGATGTCGTGGACAACCCGGACCAGCGCATCAGCGAGAACACGCGCTGGGCCACGTCCATGGCGGTGGATATGGCGTTGGGGCTGTTTCAAGCCCTGCTGATGCTCTTCTCCTTCGTCGGCATCCTCTGGTCGCTCTCGGGGCCGCTGCACCTCGCCCTCGGGACGACGGATTTCGACATCCCAGGCTACATGGTCTGGGCCGCGCTGCTCTATGCCGGGATCGGTTCCGGCCTGACCTGGCTGATCGGGCGGCCGATGGTGCGCATCAATATCCGCCGTAACCAGGCGGAAAGCGACCACCGCTTTGTCCTGATGCGGGTGCGCGAGAGCGGCGAGGGTATCGCCCTGATCCGCGGCGAGGGCGACGAGGAGCACGGCCTGCGCCGCGCCTTCGATGTCGTGGTCCAGGCGATGCGCGATCTGATGCGCAGCGAGCGGCACCTGATGTGGCTGACCTCCGCCTATGGGATGCTGCTGTCGGTCTTCCCCGCTTTGGTCGCCAGCCCCAGCTTCTTCTCCGGTGCGATCACCCTGGGCGTGCTGATGCAGATCACCCAGGCTTTCTACCAGGTGACGGGTAGCCTCAACTGGTTCGTGGACAATTTCCCCCGCCTCGCCGAATGGCGCAGCCATGTCGAGCGGGTGGCCGAACTGGCGGAGATGCTGGAGGCAGCGGAGCAGGTCGAGCATGACAGCGTCATCGAGATCGAGGAAGGCCCGCTGCCGAATGGGCGGACGGTGCTGGCCTGCCACGACCTGCAGATCGCGCATCCGGACGGCAATGTGATGATCCAGGGTGCAAATGCGGAGATCACCGCCGGGGAGAAGGTGTTGATCGTGGGCGAGAGCGGCAGCGGCAAGTCCACCCTGTTCCGCGCCATTGCCGGCCTCTGGCCCTGGGGATCCGGCAGCATCCGCGTGCCGCCGCGGGAGGGCACCATGTTCATGCCGCAGCGGCCCTATCTG
>Ga0207747_1000655_pt1 | contig 34679 bp, 31 predicted proteins | sample HigsolmetaGSP11D_FD_184839 | JGI IMG/M metagenome (GOLD analysis project Ga0207747, IMG submission 184839) | High solid enriched microbial communities from the Joint BioEnergy Institute, USA - SP1-1-D (SPAdes) | ecosystem: Engineered > Bioreactor > SSF (Solid state fermentation) > Aerobic >...
AGTATTTCTTTAGTCTTATAGAAAGTATAACTTCCCATACATTCTCGTAAGACATAAGAAATACCAAGCTGCCACCGGCGTCCTAAAGGACTTGGCGCCAGCCAAGTATTTCTTTACTGCGACGGTTTGCAAAGTGGTATGCCAAGAAACATAAACGTAGCGTTGGATGAGCCCGTTGCGCGAAGTGAGGACTTTGTCCATGCTATATGGACTCAAAACGCTCTTGTAATCTGCATGCACAAGATGACGAACATCGGAAAGCCGTATGAGGGAAAACCCTGCGTACGGTTTGATGAGGAGGAGCTGGGCTCCGCCCAGCCTTTCACTCTAGCCCGCTCCGATCTCTGACGCATTGGTACAGGTAACCATTGGCTGGAGATCTTCATATGGTACATTGTCGAATGCACAAAAAAATACGATGAAGGAAGCGATGCTTCTTTGGAAAAGCCAATAGCAATCCTGGATTCAGGTGTAGGCGGACTGACAGTGGTGAAGGAAGTGATGCGGCAGTTGCCGCTGGAGAGGATCATCTACTATGGCGACACGCTCAGGGCGCCGTATGGTCCGCGTCCGGCGCACGAAGTGCGGATGTTCACCAGGCAGATCGTGGATTATCTGCTGCAGTTCGACCCGAAGATGATCGTCATCGCATGCAACACAGCGACCGCTGTTGCGCTTGAAGACATACGAGGCATGACGGATGTGCCTGTTGTTGGCGTCATCCAGCCTGGAGCGCGCGCTGCGATCAAACGAAGCAAGAGCGGACAGATCGGCGTGATCGGCACGGAAGGCACGATCCGCAGCGGAGCCTATGAGCAAGCGCTGAAGCGCATTGCGCCGCATCTCGAGGTGTACAGCAAGGCGTGTCCGCGATTTGTTCCGTTGGTGGAGCAGGGCTTGTACCATTCAGCGATTTGCGATGAGATCATTGCAGAGGAACTCTGGGAATTCAGACACTCCAACATCGACTGCTTGATACTCGGTTGCACCCATTACCCGTTCCTGGCGGAGAAGATCTTAGCATTCCTGGGACCGGGAGTGGAGCTCATCAGTTCCGCAGAGGAAACAGCCCGGGAGATCAGCACCCTGCTGTATCACAAGGGGCAGCTCGCGTCAGGCAGAGGGATGCCGGTGCATCAATTTTTCTGCAGCGGCGATGCGGGGCTGTTCAGGAAGATCGCCCGCGAATGGTTGGATGCGGAGATCGAGGTCAGCACCGTCGTCTGGCAGACACCGCGCCTCGTATAGAGACGAACGATTGCCGGATGCGACAGCTTGCGAAACGGTTTTGCGCAATCTTTTGCACCATGATCGCACTCGCTCGATTATCTGTCCCAAACAAGCTATAATTATGAAATGAAGATGATCCGGATGGCTGTTCATAACCGGCAGCTGCCGATCTGAACCGAACAGGAGTTGAAGAACGATGAAATGCAAGATCACCCGCAATGCGGCCAAGGTACTGACAAGAGAGCTGGAGAAAGAGGAGAACAGGGAGCTCAAGTTCCGCGTCTTTATTACTCATATGCATGGCGATCACGCACACTATGGATTGAAGCTGGATACGCCAACGGAGCAGGACGAGGTCGTAACGACCGACAAAGGGATCGACGTTATCCTCCAGAAGGACGAGCCTTTCCTGGACGGTGTTAAGATCGATTATCTCTATTTCCCTGAAGAAGGTTATGTGATCACCAATCCTTCCAAGGGCTATGACGGTGAGTATTGATGACGACGGAAGTAAAACGCGTCAAACCAGCCAACGATATACGCATCTGCAACAAATGCAAACATATCAATGTGAACAGGCTGCTGCCGAAGCTGGAGAAGATGGCTCCTGATTCACGCATCCGGGTTGGCTGCAAGTCTTATTGCGGACCGTGCGAACGATACGCCTTCATCTACATCAACGGCCGCTACATTACTGGCGAGACGGAAGATGAAGCCTTGCAGAAGGCAAGCAAATACGTGAAGAACAAGCCGGCTCAGTCATAAGAACCGTCACGCCGGAGCATTTCCGGCCTCAAGGCGCGGTGAACTGCATGAGATGCCGCATGGCGTCAGCTATGCCGTTCGCCGCGCGAATCATGTTGGCCATCTGCTTATAGCTAGATATTGGGGTGTTTTCCCCCATGTTTGATCGATGATACTTTTCCAGGCTTTTGGAGACCCTAAGAGGCAAAAGCTTGGAAAGGTGTTTTTTTATATGCAGAGATTATTGGTGCTGTATTTCTTAGGTTTGTTCATCTTCGCCGTACTGATCTTCGTCGTGGATCAGGCGGAGCGGGAGCAACAGAGCGCGATTACAACAGATGAGATCCGGACTCCAAGTGACAGACGTACTTCAACTGGTGAGTCTCGGGATCGAGCGGACAGCAGTATAGCAACCGGAGAATCTCAGGCTCGATCGGATTGGAGTTCATCAACCGGTGAGGCTGAAGCACAAACGGACAGCAGTGCAGCAACTGGTGAGTCTCGGGATTGGCCGCTGGGTGTTGACGAGCCGTGTGCATCGTCCAATCGATCCGAGGCAGTTGACGAACCTTGCACATCGCCGGGCCGTATGACACCTCATGAACCAGGCGTTCCGTCGGAACAGGCAACCGTTCATGAGCCAGGCGCTCTACCGGACTCCGGGACAGAGGCAGCCGAACAGCATTCACCGTCAGGGAGACACCGGGAGGCGAATAACCCTGCACCATCTGGAGACGGCGGCGAACGAACCGTGCTCGGACAGGAACGCCGATCCTTCGAGCAGCCCTATCTCGTGCTGGGATACCAATCTGTGCCGGATGCGGTTCGGGACTGCGAGATGCGGTATATGCAGAAGATCTATCTGCCGTTCTATACGCCGCCGGTGGGGTTTACGCATCAACTGGCGATCTGCAGCACGCATTATACCAACCGCGATTATCTCGAGATCAACTATCTGCACGAAACTCAGCCGGACCATCGGTTTATGATCCTGATGCGGCCGAGCAAATATGCCATCGAGGTGCCGGAGTCGAGGATCGTGCGAACCTATGCGCTGAACGACGGCGCGGAAGCGCTGCTCAGCCTGACGCCTGAGGAAGGCTACCATGTGCTCACATTCGACAGATGGGGTTGGCAATACATGCTCGTCGTGCCGAAGAAGCTGGAATCCATCTTCCCGCCGGACGAGATGGTCAAGGTGGCCAATTCCGTGCAGAACGGTTACCCGCGTCGGGTCACGTGGAGATACTGACAGACAATCAAGCCGATTGGGTTGCTGGAGTGAAGCATGACTCCTCCAGTTGCCTGATCGGCTTTTTGGTGTGCGATTCCAGCTCTAACGGACACCAGCGACACTATTCATGCGATTTTGAACCCACGCAAAATTCTGACGGACACAGCGGACCTTATTGGGCTCCACAGGCTTGATTTTCCATAGGCAACACGCAAATAGCGTCTCTGAAGTCCGTTAGAAATCCAAAAAGCTTTCCAACCGCACTTTAGTGTAATCTGTGTCCGTTACATCGATCAGCAGCCATGCAAGAATGATCCGAACTGCCACACACACTGGATCAGCGGGCAAGAGCTCGTAACGGAACACACACCCTCTATTTGTAATAAAATGAGCCATCTCGCCAATCGAACGGAACGAGATGACGCAATTTCATGCTTTTCCCCGGGGTGCTCTATTTCATCATTTTCAAGTACTGGCTGATGTATGGAGTATTCATCGCCTTTAAGGATTACCAGCCGTTTCTCGGCTTTATGGACAGTCCATTTGCGGGCTTGAAGCGTTAATACCGAAGGCATCCTACATCGTCAATGTGGTGCAATCCGGGATGTCTGAGATCGTGCTGAACAACATCTCGATCGACGGGAAGATCTACGTCATCTATCGCGAACGAGATCTGGCGCGCTTCGGGCTGATGATCCGCGAGGATTGGCTGGACAATCTGAATCTGCAAGCGCCGACGAACCTGGACGAACTGTATCATGTCCCGAGGCGATCAGCGCACTGCATTACCGGATCGGGTTGGGCCAGGAAGCGATTCTGTTTATCGAGGATGTGCAGCGCGAGCAGGAGAGCTGGTACCGGTTTCTTGATGAGCAGGAGCAAGTGCTGTACGATGCCATGTGCAGCGGCGATCTGGCGGAGACGGAGCAGGCGCTCACCGAACTGCTGAAGGAGCTGTTCCTGCCGAATGCGACGATGCATGACCACGAACTCAAGCTGATGCGTTTCTTCGTCGGCCTGATGAAGTTCGGGCAAGAGATGAATCTGCCGATGGGGGATGGTAGCAAGGAGCAGAGCGCCTTGCTGCAGACGCTGTTCAAGCTCCGGGATATTCACGAGATCCGGGGCTGGCTGCAGGAACAGATCATCCACCCGTACATGGAGGAATTGAAGAAGCGGAGAGACCATCAGCATAAACATATCTCCGACGCGGTGATCGAGATGATCAAGGAAGGGTATGACACGGAGCTGACGCTTGAGGATTGCGCCACCCGCATCAACTATCACCCGCATGATGTCAGCCGGGTGTTTCGGCAAGAAACTGGAGTGAATTTTGGTTAATATCTGATCTCCTATCGGATCGAAATGGCGAAGAAATGGCTGGAAGAGAGCGACATGAAGGTGGGAGAGATTGCGGAGCGGCTCTGTTACAACAACCCGGCGAACTTTATTCGTTCCTTCCGCAAGCTGGTTGGCAAGACGCCTGGGCAATACCGCGAAGAGGCCATGTGTTCCGGGCATTGACGGTTTATATTGCTTCCAGCGGTCCAATAGCGTATAATCTCTTACGAGAATGCCAGCTTGGCTTCAATAGCATAACATTACCAGTCTCAGGTGCTTCTGCGAAGAACATGCCGCCGCTTGATCGCGCATTGACGCAGGAGTTAAAAGGGAAGCCGGTGAGAATCCGGCACGGTCGCGCCACTGTGAAGCGGGTGACCAGTTCCAACGATGCCACTGTCCTGCAAGGGATGGGAAGGCGGAACGGTCGATACCCGCAAGTCAGGAGACCTGCCTGAAGACTTAAGCTCGCTCATCCTTCGCGGATAAGGATACGGCTAATCGGGTCATTATGAGTGCAATCGCATCGTGCCTGAACGCTGAACCTCCAATCCGGCAAGGATTGGAGGTTTTTTCGTGTCTGGTTTCCCGCTTGAGCCCGGGGGGCTGATGCATGCAGGGATATCCGCTGCCGCATCGGCATCGCATCAGTCCCCTGTGCCGGCCAAGGGTTGCGGGGCGATCATGCGTCAGCCTGGGTTCTGACGGACTTGGCTGAACCAGGTGTTTCTTCGCAGTGAGCATGGGAATGTTTCGAGCGCTGGCAGACATTCAGACAATGATACATACCAGGAGGAGAGAAACGAACATGAAGAGATGGTTGGCAGGATTGTTGGCGCTGGTCATGGCACTTGCTCTGGCAGCTTGCGGAACGGGGGATGCGAAGCCGGATGCGGGCAGCACGACAGATAATGGCCAGTCTGCCCAGGTCGAACAAGGAACGGAGGCAAACGGGGAGGATCAATCGGAGGAGCCGTCTGATGAAAGCGAGGATCTTCGCACCGAGTACCCGCTGACGATCACAGACGCATCGGGCGAAGAGATAACCTTCGAGGAGGCACCGCAGCGCATCGTATCGATCGCGCCGCACCAGACGGAGATCCTGTTCGCGCTTGGTCTCGGTGATCGGGTCGTCGGCGTGTCCGAGTTCGACAACTATCCGGAAGAAGCGCAGACGAAGCCGAAGGTCGGCAATATCCAGGGCAATGTCGAGGCGCTTCTCGCGGTTGAGCCGGATCTGGTCGTCGCCGGCGTGTCGTTAAACGGATCGACGATTCAAGGCTTGCGTGATCTGGGCGTGCGGGTGTTCACCACGGAGCCGGAGAACATCGATCAGGTGATCGAGTCGATCCTGACGATCGGTCTGATCACGGATGCGCAGGAAGCGGCGCAAGAGGTTGCGGCGAAGATGCGCACCGACAAGCAATATGTAATTGACAAGGTCAGCGGCCTGACGGAAGATCAGAAGAAGAAGGTCTATGTCGAGTATGACCCGCTCTGGACAGCGGGCAAAGGCTCATTCCTGGACGAGATCATCACGCTCTCCGGGGGAATCAACATCGCTGCCGATCTGGACAAATGGGCGCAGATCAGTGCAGAAGCGGTCATCGAAGCTGATCCGGACGTCATCATCTATGCGGAAGTGACCGATTATGAGACGGGCAACCCGCTGATCGAGACGATCAAGAGCCGTCCGGGCTTCTCGGAGATTACCGCGATCAAGAATGGCGCCCTCGTCGGCATCAATGCCGACATCATCAGCCGCTATGGCCCAAGAATTACGGATGCACTCATGCTGGCGGCGAAGGGCATCTACCCTGAACTGTTCAGCGAGTAAAACCGCATGAAGAAGAAGCTGTTGTTATGGGGAGGAGCCGGACTTGCGCTTCTCCTCCTGTCGATCATCATCAGTCTGTCGATGGGATCCGCCCATATCCCGATCGGCGATGTATGGTCGATCATCTGGCACTCGATGACGGATTGGTTGACTGGCGCAGGCGATGATGCCGGCGCTTCGCCGTACCAGCAGATCGTCATGCAGGTCAGATTCCCGCGTGTCGTGCTGGCTGTGCTCGTCGGCGCTGCGCTGTCGATTGCCGGCGCCGGCTTCCAGGGCGTGCTGCGCAATCCATTGGCCGATTCCTACACGCTTGGTGTGGCATCGGGTTCCTCGCTCGGCGCAGCGTTTATGATCACCTTCGGCATGCCGTATATCCTGCTCAGCAGTTGGACGATTCCGATCGCCGCATTCTGCACGGGACTCATCTCCCTGTTCATCGTCATGCGGCTGGCCTCGATCAACGGCAAGTTCCGCACTGAGACGATGATCCTGGCCGGTGTGGTCGTCCAGGCGTTCTTCGGCGCGATCGTATCGCTGCTCATCGCCCTGTCCGATTCGCTGATGAACAGCATCGTCTTCTGGCTCATGGGCAGCCTGCAGCTGAGAGGCTGGCCGCATGTCCTCCTGCTGATCCCTTACGTATCGGTCGGCGGGCTGGTGATGCTCGGCCTCGCACGGACGCTGAATCTTTTCTCGCTCGGCGAGCGTCAGGCCATGCATCTGGGAGTCAACGTGGATCGGACGAAGAAGACCGTGTTGATCATCGGCACCTTGATCAGCGCCGCGGCTGTGTCGGTGTCCGGGACGATCGGTTTCGTCGGACTGGTGACGCCGCATCTGATGCGGCTGCTCGTCGGACCGGACTATCGCCTGGTGTTGCCGCTGTCTGCGATATACGGCGGGATCTATGTGCTCTGGGCGGATACGATCGCCCGCGTCGCGCTCAGTCCGACTGAGCTGCCGCTCGGCGTCGTGACTGCATTTATCGGTGCGCCGTTCTTCGCATGGCTGCTGATCCGGCATAAGCGTAAGGGGGAGGAAGCGGGATGAGTGACAGGTTGCAGCAGAGCGAGCCGATCCTGGCTGCTGAGAAAGTCAGCAAGACGCTGGGCAAACAGCGGGTGTTGAGCGATGTTAACCTTGCGCTGCGCAAGGGAGAGTGCTTCGGCATCATCGGCCCCAACGGGAGCGGCAAGTCCACGCTTATCAAGCTGCTGTCCGGCGCGGATGCGCCGGATGCCGGGCGGATCACGTTCCGCAGCCAGTTGATGTCGGCGTATTCGAAGAAGCAGCTTGCCCGCTCGATCGCCGTCCTTCAGCAGGAGGTGCTGCCGCCGATCGGCTTCACGGTGCGCGAGGTGGTGGAGACGGGGCGTTATCCGTATCAGAACTGGCTCGGCGAAGAGCAAGGGGATGTGGTGCCGATCATCAACGGGATACTAAGCGAGCTCGATCTTCAGTCGCTGTCCGGAAGGCCGATCGAGCGGCTGAGCGGCGGCGAGCGGCAGAGGGTGGCGCTGGCGAAGGCGGCAGCCCAGCAGCCGGAGCTGCTGATGCTGGATGAGCCGACGACTTACCTGGACATCGGGTACCAGCAGCAGATGATGGAGTATATCCGCGATTGGCAGCGAAGAGCGGGGATGACGGTGGTCGCCGTGCTGCATGATCTGAACTTGGCTGCCCTCTATTGTGATCGCATCATGGTCCTGCATCGCGGCAAAGTGATCATAACCGGGACTGCCGGTGAAGTGTTAAGCGCAGAGCTGCTGGAGCAGGTCTACGGCGTGCGGCCGACGATTGTGACACATCCGCTGCATGGAGTGCCGCAGATCTTGCTGCAAGGCAGCGTGGAGCCAGTATGGAGATTGAAACGAACGGAGGGTGCGGGATGAAAATCTATACCAAAGCGGGCGATCAGGGCCAGACATCCGTCATCGGCGCGCGCGTGTTCAAGGATGACATCCGGGTGGAGGCTTACGGCACCGTGGATGAGCTGAACAGCTTCGTCGGGCAGGCGGTCAGCTTGCTGGATGAAGCGGTGTTCGCGGATCTGAAGGCGGCTCTCCTCGAGATCCAGCATGAGCTGTTCGACTGCGGCGCGGATCTGGCGCTGGCCAGGCAGGACATTCGGCCATACCGGGTGCATGCCGGGATGACCGAGCGTCTCGAGCAATGGATCGACCGGTATGACACCGAGTGCCCGGAGCTTCGGCGCTTCATCCTGCCGGGCGGCACGCCGGCTTCGGCAGTCCTGCACGTCTGCCGCACGGTGTGCAGGCGTGCGGAGCGGGTGATCGTGACGCTGGCGCGCGAGCAGGCGATCAACGAGGAAGTGAAGGTATATATCAACCGGCTGTCCGACTTTTTCTTCGTCGCGGCAAGAGTGGCGAATGTCCGGAACGGGGTTAGCGATGTGGAATACGTGCGGAGTGAACAGGTATTTCGCAGTGACAAATAATTCGTAACGCGCGATTTGCGCGCAAGGTCAAACCAAACTGCAACTGAGAGGAACATCATATGCTTAGAGGAATATCCCCGTTTATCTCGCCGGATCTGATGAAAGTAATGATGGAGATGGGTCAGGGTGATGAGATCGTTTTTGCTGATGCCAATTTTCCGGCTGCCAGCCATGCTGACCGCCTGATTCGTGCGGACGGACTTGGCATTCCCGATCTGCGGAAGGGAGTCTTGCCTTTATTTCCGTTGGATCAATATGTGAACAGCCCCGTCGCGCTGATGGATGTGGTACCGGGGGACACCGCGGAAACGCCGATCTGGCAAGAGTATCGACGGATTCTCTCAGGTTGTGAATATGCAGATGTGGAGATGGAGTTTTTGGAACGATTTGATTTCTACGAGAGAGCCAAACGTGCTTATGCGATCGTGGCGACCGGCGAGAACGCCCGTTATGCGAATATCATCCTGAAAAAAGGCGTGATGGCAGACGCCAATTGAGCGTGTTAGGGAGATATGAGGACGAGGAAGCGAACATGCGTGCCAACTCATGCGTCTTGACTGACCCTGGGTCTCTCCCCTATACTTACTTAAGAAGGTTACATAAGTTACAATGGAGCAACGTTCCGATATGAAAGTAGACAAAACCCTGTTACATATGATGAATAAGCAAACCGTGCTGGAGATGATCCGCGAGCGCGGACCGATCTATAAGGCGGAGATTGCCAGGCTGACAGGCCTCAGTATACCGACGGTCATCAAGATCACGGATGAGCTGGCGGAGCATGGGTTGATCCGCGATATCGGCAAGGGGATGAGCAGCGGAGGCAAGCCGCCGCAACTCCTGGAGTTCGCTTCCGAGCGGTATGCGATAATCGGCGTGGACGTCGGGACGACGAATATCAACTGCGTGCTCATGGATCTGGCGAGCAATATCCTCTTCCAGTATATGACGCCGACAATTGTCAGCGACCCGAGCGAGCAGGTGATCGAGCGCATCCTCCAATCGATCGAGCAAGTCATGGCGATGCCGCAAGCTTCCGGCCAACCAATCCTGGGCATCGGCGTCGGTATGCCCGGGCTGCTGGAGGACGGGGTTGTCCTGTTCTCGCCGGATTTCCATTGGGAGCAAGTAGATCTGATCGGCCGTCTGCGGGCAAGATTTCATCTGCCGATCCAGATTCACAACGTAACGCGGACGATGGCGATGGGCGAGCGTTGGTTCGGTCACGGCCGGGGCGACGTGAACAGCTTCATCTGCGTCAATCTCGGCTATGGCATCGGCGCCGCCCTCTACCTGGACGGCCGGATCTTCAACGGCGGGTCGGGAACGTCCGGCGAGCTCGGCCATATGACCGTGGACGGCGATGGCCCGATCTGCGCGTGCGGCCGCAGAGGTTGCCTGGAGTCGCTGGCAGCCGGCAATGCGATCGCCAAGCGGGCGAAGCGCGAGATAGCGGAAGGCCGCGCATCTTCGATCACGCCAGCGCAGGCCGATGCGGAGCTGGAGGCGAAGGACGTGTTCCTTGCGGCCGCGCGGCATGATCCGCTGGCGCTGGAGATCATCCACGACACGGCCGAATATATCGGGACCGCGCTGGCGAATGTGATCACGCTGCTGGATCCCGAGGTGATCATCCTGGAGGGCGGTTTGTCGCGCGCTGGCGAGCCATTCATCGAAGAGATTCGCCAGGTGGTGAAGCGGTTCCAGATGAAGTATGCCGGGCGAAACACGCGAATCGTGGTCTCTGATCTCGGTGAGAATGCGGCTGCGATCGGTGCGGCGACGTATCTGCTGCAGCGGCTGTTCGATGTCGGCGGTGATGTGGGGGCGATCTGAGCATGATCTGAGGTGGCGTTGCTCTGCGGTGCGCCCTGAGTGGGTGTTGATCTGGTGACGATCTGCTGCTTGGTTGATCGAAACTGAGACGTTCTGCGGATGTGTCACTCGGAGTTGGGGGCGATCTGAGGCAGTGTATGGTCAACCAAGCGGATTTGCCACCAGGTGGGGGCTCGATTTGATAGATGGTCGCGATGCCATGATGTATATACCTCTTTTACTTAACTAAGTTACATAAGTTTTACGTCAGGAGGGACGATAAATGAAATATCGGCAATTGGGCAACACGGGGTTAAACGTCTCTATCCTTAGCTATGGCGCCTCTCCCTTGGGTTCGGTGTTCCGCGACATAGACGAAGCGGAAGGCATCCGCACGGTACACGAGGCACTTGACCTCGGGATCAATCTGATCGACGTATCGCCGTACTACGGTCTGACGAAGGCTGAGACGGTGCTTGGCAAGGCGCTCAAGACCGTGCCGAGGGATCGGTACATCCTGTCGACCAAGGCGGGTCGTTATGGCGCAGATGAGTTCGACTTCTCCGCCGAGCGCATCGTGCGCAGCGTTGAGGAGAGCATGCGTCGGCTGAACATCGATTACATCGACATCCTGCATCTGCACGATATCGAGTTTGGCGATCTGGAGACAATCGTCGGGGAGAGCATCCCAGCGCTGCATCGCCTGAAGGAGCAAGGCAAGATTCGCTTCCACGGGATCACGGGGCTGCCGCTTGCGATCTACCCGAAGGTGTTGGATCAGATCGAGGTGGATGCGGTCATCAGCTACTGTCATTTCTCGCTGAACGATACGACGCTGACGGAGCTGCTGCCGTACTTCGCGGAGCGGGGGACCGGCATCATCAACGCATCTCCGTTCTCGATGGGGCTGCTGAGCGAGCGCGGAGCGCCTGACTGGCATCCGGCCTCGGCCGATATTCGCGAGAGATGCGCGTTGGCTGCCCGCCACTGCGCCGAGCGCGGCACGGATATCGCCAAGCTCGCCCTGCAGTTCTCGGTCAGCAACGAGCGGATTCCGACGACGCTCACCGGTACAGCCAATCCGGTGAACATCCGCAAAAACGTACGTTGGATCGAAGAGCCTCTGGATGAAGAACTGCTGCGAGAAGTTCAGGAGATCCTGAAGCCGATTATGAATAAAACCTGGCCAAGCGGAAGAGAGGAGAATCAGAGATGAAAGCGATTCGATGTGACAATCCGGGAGTCTTGATGCTGATTGAACAGGAGAAGCCCGTGCTGCAGGAGGGGCATGCGATCGTCAGAGTGAAGCGAATCGGCATCTGCGGCACCGATCTCCATGCCTATCGCGGTCGACAACCCTTCTTCACGTATCCGCGCATCCTCGGTCATGAGCTGTCCGGGGTGATCGAAGAGATCGGCGAGAATGACAGCGGGCTTCGCGTCGGCGACAAGGTCTGCATCATCCCTTATCTGCACTGCGGCGAGTGTCAGGCTTGCCGGCGCGGCAAGACGAATTGCTGCGAGAACATTCAGGTGATGGGGGTGCATACGGACGGCGGGATGAAGGAATGGATCTCTGTGCCGGTCAGTCATCTGCTCCAGGCGAACGGGCTTTCGTTTGAAGGAGCGGCGATTGTCGAGTGCCTGAGCATCGGTGCGCATGCAGTCAGGCGCGCGAACCCGGAGCCGCAGGACAAGGTGCTCGTCATTGGCGCAGGTCCGATCGGACTCGGCGTCATGATGGCAGCTGTCCGCAAGGGAGCAACGGTCGCAGCGATGGATATGGTGGAGCACCGTCTTGATTTCTGCCGCAGATGGGCGGGAGTCGAGTCGGTGTTAACCGGCGATGGAGACGTTGAGGGGAAGCTGCGCAATCTGTTTGGCGGCGAGCTGCCGGACATCGTATTTGATGCAACAGGCAACAAGGCTTCGATGGAACGGGTTTTCCACTATGCGTCGCACAGAGGCACCGTCGTCTATGTAGGTCTCGTGCGTGACGACATCACCTTCCATGATCCGCTGTTCCATGCGAAAGAACTGACGCTGCATGCCAGCCGCAACGCCACTAGGGAAGATTTCGAATTTGTGATGAAAGCGATCGAGGATGGAGTTGTTGATGCGGACGAATTCGTCACCCATCGGGTCGCCTTCGAGCGGGTGATTGATGAATTCGAGAGCTGGCTGAATCCGGCGAACAACGTCATCAAGGCTATGGCAGTAGTGGAATAAAAAATCAGATTCAGGAGGGACGACATGATGCGCATTGATGCACATCAACATTTCTGGTTGTACAATGATCGGGATTATGGCTGGTTGGATGAGAGCTGCGAGCCGATCAAGCGGGATTTTATGCCGGATGACCTGAAGCCGCACCTGGAGAGTCTGGGATTCGAAGGCAGCATCGCCGTGCAGGCTCGTCAGACGCTGGAGGAGACGGAATGGCTCCTGTCACTTGCGGATCAGCATGCGTCGATTCTCGGAGTCGTGGGCTGGCTCGATCTGTGCTCGGACCAGATCGACGAGCAGCTTGAGCGATATGCGGCTCATCCGAAGCTCAGAGGGGTCAGGCATATCGTGCAGGATGAACCGGATGATGAGTTCGTGCTTCGCGCTGACTTCCAGCGGGGCATCTCCCGGTTGAAGGATTACGGGCTTACATACGACCTGCTGCTCTTCCCCCGGCATCTGAAACCGGCTATTCAGCTCGTTGAGCGCTTTCCGAAGCAGCCGTTCGTCCTTGATCATATCGCGAAGCCGGATATTGCGGGCGGGGTGATCGCAGGATGGAAAGAAGCGATCTATGAACTGGCCGATCATCCGAATGTTTGCTGCAAGCTGTCCGGCATGGTGACGGAAGCGAGCCGCGGCCATTGGCAGGCGGAGGACTTCAGGCCGTATCTGGATGTCGTGTTTGATGCCTTCGGCGTGCAGCGGCTCATGATCGGTTCCGACTGGCCGGTTTGCCTCGTGAACGGAGATTACCCGTCAGTGATGGGCATTGTGATCGATTATGTGAAAGCGCTGCCTCCGGCGGATCAGGAAGCTGTACTGGGCGGCAACTGCGCAAGATTTTACGGGGTCTGAAAATTGGCCTCTCAGCAGATCCGGTGGAGACACACGAGCAGCTGTCTTTATGGATGCATTTATCATCGAAAATCGAGCCTGTTATGGGTGGAGAGTTGGAGGAATGTGGATATGGCAAAGCCGGCATCATCGATCATCTGGTTCGACAAGGAAGCTTCGATCTGGGAGGAAGCGCTGCCGATCGGCAATGGAAAGCTCGGCGGGATGATCTTCGGCAAGACACACGACGAACGGATCGGCTTGAATGAGGATACGGTATGGTATGGCGGACCGCGGGACCGCAACAATCCCGATGCGGCGAAATATCTGCCGGACATCCGCCGCATGCTGCGCGAGGGCAGGTTGAAGGAGGCGCATGAGCTGGCGAGATTCGCCCTGTCCGGCGTTCCCGAGACGCAGCGCCACTATATGCCGCTTGGGGATCTGCTGCTAAAGGTGCAGCATGGCTCCGAGAGCATCACAGACTACAGGAGGCAACTGGATCTGCTGAACGGCATCGCGACCGTATGGTACCGGGCAGGCGACGTTACCTATACGCGGGAGATTTTCACCAGCTATCCGGACCAGGTGATGGTCATTCGCTTCATCGCTGACCGGCCGAACAGCCTCTCCGTTACAGCCAGACTTACGCGCGGCCGGGCGAGATATTACGATGAACTGGTCCAGGTGGATGAACGGACGATCGTCATGCGCGGCAATTGCGGGGGAACCGGCGGATCAGACTTCCGGGCTGCTGTGCGGGTGGCTGCGACCGGCGGGGAGACGAAGATCATCGGCGAACATCTCATCGTCCGGGGAGCCGATGAACTGACGCTGCTCCTGGCTGCCGGCACGACATTCCGGCACGAGAACCCGGAAGCGGAGGTGCTGCGCATACTGGATGCTGCGGAGCGGCATGGATACGATGCGCTGAAACAGCGGCATGAAGCTGACTTCCGCACGCTGTCCGAGCGCTCTGCGCTCGAACTGCCAAGCGATCCGGCCGCCGAGGCGCTGCCGACGAATGAGCGGCTTGAGCGGATGAAGCAGGGCGCACATGACCATGGCCTGATCGCCCTGTATTATCAGTTCGGCAGGTATCTGCTGATTTCGAGCAGCCGCCCCGGATCGCTCCCCGCGAATCTGCAGGGCATCTGGAACGACAAGATGCAGCCGCCATGGGACAGCAAATATACGATTAATATCAATGCGCAGATGAACTATTGGCCTGCGGAACTGTGCAATCTGTCCGAGTGCCACGAGCCGCTGTTCGAGCTGATCGAACGGATGCGCGAGCCGGGGCGGCATACCGCGAGGGTGATGTATGGCGCAAGAGGTTTCACAGCCCATCACAACACCGACATCTGGGCAGATACGGCGCCGCAGGACATCTATCTGCCTGCTTCCTACTGGCCGATGGGCGCTGCCTGGCTCTGCCTGCATCTGTGGGAGCATTATGAGTTCACGCTCGATCGGGAGTTTCTGCTCAGGGCCATCCCGATCATGGAGGAGGCGGCGTTGTTCTTCGTCGACTATCTGGAGGAGACGCCGGACGGCAAGCTGGTCACCAATCCTTCCGTATCGCCGGAGAACACCTATATCCTGCCGAACGAAGAGAAGGGGCAGCTGTGTATCGGAGCCGCGATGGACAGCCAGATCCTGCACGAGCTGTTCTCCGCCTGCCTGGCGGCATATGACATCGCAGGCGGCGAGCATGAGCTGCGCAGCACGTTTGAAGACATCCTGGCGCGTCTGCCGAAGCCTGCCATCGGCAAGCATGGCCAGATCCTCGAATGGCTCGAGGATTATGAGGAGGCAGAGCCGGGGCATCGCCATATCTCGCATCTGTTCGGGCTTCATCCCGGCAAGCAGTTTACGGTGCGCACGACGCCGGAGCTGGCGGCTGCAGCCAGGGTGACGCTAGAACGGAGGCTGGCAAACGGCGGTGGGCATACCGGCTGGAGCCGCGCATGGATCATCAACTTCTGGGCGAGGCTGGAAGACGGGGCCAAGGCGTATGACAATGTACTCGCCCTGTTAACCCATTCCACGCTGCCGAACCTGTTCGACAACCATCCGCCGTTTCAGATCGACGGCAACTTCGGCGGCACGGCGGGCATCGCGGAGATGCTGCTGCAGAGCCATGCCGGGGCGATCCATCTGCTGCCGGCCTTGCCTGATGAGTGGAGCGAAGGGCGAATCACGGGACTGCGCGCCAGAGGCGGCTATGAGGTGGACATCGAGTGGGCAGACGGCCGGCTGAAGGAAGCGAGGATTCGCAGCACTTATGCAGGTTTATGCCGACTCCGAGTGAACGATCCTGTTCGCGTCCTGCTCAGCGGGAAGGAGCTTGTGAATCTGCGTGAAGCTGATGGCGTCCTGGAATGGGATGCCTCAGCAGGGGCGGAGTATGTGGTACTATAGCAAGTGTTGCTAATCGATCACGTGACGGTTAGGGAGGCGGTCCGGCTGGACCGCTTTTCTTTGGTCTTATAGAAAGTATAACTTCCCATACATTCTCGTAAGACATAAGAAATACCAAGCTGCCACCGGCGTCCTGAAGGACTTGGCGCCAGCCAGGTATTTCTTTATTGGCTGTGTTTATCTTCGATGTTGCTTACGTGACAGAGGGACGGGGGGTTAGTCACGGTTGGTAACGGAACGTCAAGCCGCTATTTGTGGCAACATGAGCCGTTTCGCAAGGCTAACGGAATGAGATAACGTTATTTGATGTTTCCGTGCGTGATTCTCCGTCCGAAGTGACCAATAAAGGCTGTACGTTCCGTTAGCATCAGAAAAAAGCGGCTTTTCTGCCAAACAACGGCTCCTGGTTCCGTTACGTTTACTGGTCTGAACAATGGAGCCGACAAGCAACAATCGACTTAAACACAGCCTTATTTTCTCAGCGCCGACCGCCAACTACCGCTGTCTGGCTTCATTTAGCCGCATATCCTCACTAGCTCCCAATGTTTAAGACGATTGATCAGTTACTAGGGCGAATAGGTCATTTATTATTTCTTTAATCATGTTTAGAATCAGCCTATAAGCATGTTTACATGCCATGAGACAATAATGCATCCAACAGCAGTTCAAGGAGGAGAGAACCATGCTTGAGGTCCAAGCCTATAACGGATACTTGATGGCTCATTTTACAGGAGAAGGGCCTGATGGTGAACAGGTTTATTTTGCGGTCAGCGAGGATGGCCTTCATTGGAAGGATCTGAACGGCGGTCAGCCGGTGCTGCGTTCCGAGATTGGGGAGAAAGGCGCCAGGGACCCGTTCCTCATTCGTTCGCCGCGTGAGGGCAAGTTCTACCTGATCGCCACAGACCTGCGCATCGCCAGCGGCAAAGGATGGGGTGCCGCAGTCAATGAGGGAAGCCGCGACATCATCGTCTGGGAGTCGGAGGATCTTGTTCGTTGGTCGTCGCCGTGGGCGGTCACGGTCGGCATCGAAGGCGCTGGATGCGTATGGGCGCCGGAAGCGATATACGACGAAACTGCCGATGATTTCCTCGTATTCTGGGCATCCGCCACACAGGAGCCGCATGAGACGCAGCGGAAGCACAGGATCTACTCTGCACGCACGAGAGATTTTCGCACCTTCACGCCGGCAAACATATACATCGAACGTGACAACCATATCATCGATACAACGATCCTCGCCCACAACGGCATGTACTATCGCTATTCTAAGGATGAGACGACGAAGAACATCCGCGCAGAGAAGGGCAGTTCCCTGCACAAGGATGCTTTCGTCCATCTCTCGGCGCCGAATCTGGAGGCGATCCCTGGCGTGGAAGGACCGCAGATCTTCAAGTTCAATGATCGCGAGGAATGGTGCCTCATCATCGACCGTTTCGCCGAGGGCAAAGGTTACCTGCCGCTGGTCACCAGCGATCTCGACAGCGGGGATTTCCGCGTGCTGAGCGACGAAGAGTTCGATCTGGGCCGCTCGAAGAAACGTCATGGCAGCGTCATCCCGATCACCGAGGCGGAATATTGCAGATTGCTGGCCGCTTTCGGCAGCCCGGACTAACATCCGAAACATGAAATGAGGGTTTATCAAATATGGTATCTTATGTATATGAAACACAAACTGACAGGTAAATCTCTGGAGGAATCACCAGCATGAAGATCACGCGCATCAGAGAAACAACCATTAGCACAGCGCCAGGAGAGCCGCTTGATCTGCCCGGATGGGTGGAAGCCGAGCTGGAAGGCGGCATCGTTGAGCGTTTCCCGGTGGAATGGGAGTCGGCAAGCCAGGCCCAACTGGCGGAACCGGGTGAGTTCGTGCTGGAAGGCAAGATCATCATGGATCAGTATCCGAACCCGCTCGTCGAGCAGCGCGCCGACCCTTATGTCTTGAAGCATGCGGACGGTTATTATTACTTCACCGCTTCTGTGCCCGAATATGACCGGATCATCCTGCGCAGATCGCGCACGATCGCAGGGTTGGCAACAGCAGAAGAGAAGGTGATCTGGCGGAAGCACGAGCACGGGGAAATGGGCAATCACATCTGGGCGCCTGAGCTGCATCACATCGACGGGCGTTGGTACATATACTTCGCGGCCGGCACCGCAGAGAACAAGTGGAACATTCGGCCTTATGTGCTCGAATGTGCAGATGAAGACCCGCTCAATGGCGTATGGACGGAGAAAGGCCGGATCAAGCTGCCGGTTGAAAGCTTCTCGCTCGATGCCACGACTTTCGAGCACAGAGGAGTACGCTACCTCGTCTGGGCGCAGATCATCGGTGATTCCAGCCTGTTCATCGCGAGGATGGACACGCCGTGGTCCATAGCCAGCGAGCCGGTATTGATCACGAAGCCGGAGTATGAATGGGAGATTCTGCTGCATCGGGTCAACGAGGGCCCTGCCGTGATGAAGCGCGGAGGACGCATCTTCATCGCCTACTCCGCCAGCGGCACGGACCATCGCTACTGCATGGGACTGCTGACGGCAAGCGAGACGAGCGACCTGCTCGATCCCGCGTCCTGGAGCAAGTCGCCGGAGCCGGTATTCGTGAGCAATGAGGCTGCGTCGGAATACGGACCGGGGCACAACAGCTTCACCGTGTCGGAGGACGGATCGGCCGATCTGTTCGTCTACCATGCCAGACCGTACAAGGAGATCAAGGGAGAACCGCTGTACGATCCGAACCGCCATGCCCGCGTGCAGCGCTTGCTGTGGAAGCCGGATGGCACGCCTTACTTCGGCTCGCCCGGCATGCGGATCGATCCGGCAGGTCACAAGGCAAGAGCGCATGTCACGGTTCGTTGAGTCAAGATGTCATTAGATCTGTTTGGGAGGGGAAGTATCGTGACCTCAGGAGTACTGAAGATTCATACCCAGGAACGCGGCGCGAGACTGGGCGATCTGTTCGGCATTTTCTTCGAGGACCTGAACCACGCTGCTGACGGCGGTCTGTATGCGGAGCTGGTGCAGAATCGGTCCTTTGAATTCGAACCAATCGATCGCCCGGATTATCATGCGCTGACTGCCTGGGAGAAGGTGGAACGCGGCGGCGGCCGCGCGATCGTCAAGGTGGAGAGCAGCAAGCCATTAAATGAGCGAAACAAACATTATGCGGTGATTCAGATCGAGGAAGCCGGGGACGGCGTGGGCATCATGAATCTGGGCTATCATCCTGGCATCCCGATTCGCAGCGGCGAAACGTACCGTTTCTCTTGCTACGCTCGCAGAGACGCCAGCTTCAACGAGCCCGTGCGCATCGCGCTTGAGGGAGCCGATGGTCGGGTGCACGGGCAGGCGGAGATCGTCGTGGAGAGTGAAGAATGGCGGCGATACGAAGCAGAGTTCACCGCACGCTCGAAGGATCTGAGCGGACGCCTCGTCCTCCTGACGCGGGGTGAGGGACGCCTGTTCCTTGACATGGTGTCGCTGTTCCCGCAGCGGACATTCCGCGGCAGGCCGAATGGCATGCGTGAGGACATCGCGAATATGCTGGCTGAGCTGAAGCCGAAGTTTATGCGTTTTCCGGGCGGCTGCCTCGTCCATGACGGCTCGCTCAATGCCGGTGACCGCAACTCGATGTACCGCTGGAAGAATACGATCGGCCCTGTTGAGGAGCGTCCGCCGCGCCGCAACAACTGGGGCTATAACCAGACGCTTGGCCTCGGCTTCTATGAATATTTTCAGTTCTGCGAAGACATCGGTGCGAAGCCCATACCGGTTCTCCCTGCCGGATATGACCCGCATCACAAGCGGATCGTCCCTCTGGAAGAGCTCCAGCCGTGGATCGATGACGCACTTGACCTGATCGAGTTCGCCAACGGCGACGTAACCACCCGCTGGGGAGCGGTGCGCGCCGAGCTCGGTCATCCGGAGCCCTTCGGTCTCGAATATATCGCCATCGGCAACGAGGAAGTCGGCGAGCCGTTCTTCGAACGGTACGCGATCATTCATCAGGCGATTCGCGAGCGCTATCCGGATATCAAGATCATCAACACGAGCGGTCCGTTCCCTGCAGGCGGCGAGTATGAGCGGGGCTGGCGATCGGCCAGGGAGAAAGGTTCGGACTTTGTGGACGAGCACTACTACGTTTCCCCGGAGTGGATGCTCGCCAATATCGACCGGTATGACCGCTTCCCGGCGGACGGACCGAAAGTATTTCTCGGCGAATATGCCACCTGGGGCAATACCTGTTACAATGCGCTCGTCGAGGCGGCTTATATGACCAGGCTGGAACGCAATGCGCATGCCGTCGGGCTTGCCTGCTACGCGCCGCTTCTGTGCAATGTGAATTATGTGAACTGGAGGCCGGACCTGATCTGGTTCAACAATCATCAAGTTTACGGCACGCCGAACTATTACGTTCAGAAGCTGTTCATGCATCATCAGGGAGACCAGTTGCTGCGCGTGACCGCGAGCGGCATCGGGGAGAGACAAGCGGCGCCTGATCAGCCGATCAACGGGAAGATCACGCTGGCAGCCGACAGGAACAAGGTGGAGTATTGGGATGTCCGGCTGGTGAATGAACGTACCGGCGAGATCCAGACTTTAAGCGACGGAGTGATCAGGCTGTCCGATACGGAGGTGGACCGGCAGGCGGGTACGGCTGTTGCCATGGTTGACCTGACGGAAGCGAATCTGGAGCATTATACGCTGTGCCTGAAAGCGCGCAAGCTGGGCGGCCCGCGGGGTTTTGTCATCCATGTCGGCAGGCGCGATGATCGGAACAGCATCTATTGGGAGCTCGGAGGATGGCAGAACCAGGATTCGGCAGTCTGCTCGCGCGTGAATGGACGCGGATCATGCTTGACGCAGCATCTGTTCACGGTCGAGGAAGGCAGAGAGTATGAGCTGGCTGTCGAGATTCAGGGCAGGCGGATTCGTGTCAGTGCAGACGGCCAGCTGATCGCGGAAACGGAGGACAGGCTCCCTCAGATTGAACCGCTTTATTATACGGCCAGCGTGGAGGATGCTTCGGGTGACATCCTGATCAAGGCAGTCAACATCCAGGAAGTTCCAGTCTCTGTTCAGCTCGAGCTGGGGGGCATGTCCGACGAATCCCGTAATGTTGAGATCCATGAGTTGTCGGGATATGAGCTGAATCAGGAGAACAGTTTCGAGGAACCGGAAGCGGTTGTGCCGAAGCTTCGGGAGATGCGCATCGGCTGTTCCCGATTCGAATATGAATTTCCTGCGCGGTCACTGACGGTACTGCGGATCAGGCAACAAGGATGATGTCGCCGATGAGGCGAGGACATTCACTGTGCCTGCGTCAACGCTGGCAGCTGTCACGCCTCGATTGGCACGAATGCGCGCCGCAAGCTGTCCAGTCTGCTTGCGGCGTCTGCATGCCCGAAGTCATGTCTGCTTCGCGGAAGCAGTCAGCTTGCCTGCTTGCTCCCCGGCGCGGTGGCTGCACCGGTATTCCGAGGGTGACAAGCCGACGAATTTCTTGAATTGACGCATGAAATGCACGTCATTCGCATATCCGCAGCGTTCTGCGACGTCCCTGATGCTGTACGTGGTGTTCGAGAGCAGATACATCGCATAATCGAGCCGATTGCGGATCATGTCGCTGATCACGGATACGCCGAAGATGTCCTTGTACAGCTTCTGGAAATAGGAACGGCTCAGGTTGACCTTCCCGGCGAGTTCGTTTACCGTATAAAATACATATGGATAATTGTAGATTTCGTTGCGCAAGGCGACGAACTGCTCATAGTACTTGCTGATGTGATTGTTCTCCTTGAAGCGGTGCTGCATGTCGGCCAGCCTCATGAGCAGGCAACGGATGATCGCATCCAGCAACTCGTCCCGATGCCGTCCGTTATGGATCAGCGTCTCCTGGATCTCGCTGATTTTCTTCGATATGTAGAAGGACTCATGGACATGAATCAAGGTGTCAAACGGCAGACCAAGCCGCTCGAAGAGATCCACCACCTCCGGTCCGTCGAAATGGAACCAGTCATGGATCATCGGATGCTCGATCGCCTGATACCATTGTCTGCTGCCCTTGCGGTAGATGATGCAGGTGTTTCGGTCCGCTTCGATCAGCTGCTCTTCCAGCCGGATCTTCACTCGGCTGCGAAACAGCAGGAACAGGTAGTCGCCGGAGCCATAGGTTCGATTGATCGTGAAACCGTCATCATGGACAATGTTATAGCCGCAGCGTATGAGCTGTAGCAAGATTCATCACCTCGTCATGTGTGCAACATCCAATCGTGTGTGCAACATCCAATCGTGTGTGCATCATCCGATCATGCTCGTCAGCGTTGCCAGTTCAGCACCGGAAGTCTGTCAACGCCATCATATTGCATTTCTGCCGGTTGCTCAAGATGCTGGCGAAACTTGAGCTGCGTGTTTTGCAAGAAATGTTTACATGAAAGTATACAAGAAATACGGAAAAGAGGTTGGTATCGCGATGAAAAGCAAATGGACCTATCAGCCCCCGGCCAACGGATATCCCGAATGGAATCATAATCCGGACATCTTCGAGATCAATCGTATGGAAGCGCATGCATCCCTCACGCCTTATGATTCCGCAGAGGAGGCGCTGTCAGGAGCGAGATGGCAATCGCGACGCTTCCTGAGCCTGAACGGCAAGTGGCGGTTCGCCTTCGCGCCGAATCCGGACAGCCGGATCGAGGATTTCTATCGCGACGATTATGACACGAGCGGCTGGGCTGAGATCGAGGTGCCGGGCAACTGGCAACTGCAGGGCTACGATTACCCGCAGTATACGAATGTGGCGTATCCCTGGTCCGAGCGCGAGCCGATCAAGCCGCCTTACGCACCGACCGAGTACAATCCGGTGGGCTCCTACGTAAGAGAGTTTACCGTGCCGACCAGTTGGAGCGGAGAGCCGGTGTTTATCAGCTTCCAGGGAGTCGAGTCGGCCTTCTACGTATGGCTGAACGGCGAGTTCGTCGGGTACAGCGAAGATACGTTTACGCCGGCAGAGTTCGATCTGACGCCGTATTTGCGCGACGGTACCAACCGGCTTGCAGTGGAAGTGTATCGCTGGTGCGACGGCAGTTGGCTGGAGGATCAGGATTTCTGGCGGCTGTCCGGAATCTTCCGTGACGTGTTCCTCTATTCGCGCGCTCCGGTGCATCTCTATGACGCGAAGATCCTGCCGGAGCTGGATGATGCGTTTGCGCATGGCCATGTGAGGATTGACGCCAAGCTGCTCAATTATCATGGTTGGACGGATCGTGAGATTGTCATCTGTGCTGTGCTCTATGACATGGAGCGGAAGCAGGTACCGGGTGCGGAGGCAAGCGCGACCGTTCGGCTGGACGGTTCTGACTCCCGGGCTTTGAGCCTGTCATTTGCGGCAGAGAAACCTGCGCTCTGGAGTGCCGAAACACCGAATCTGTACAACTGCGTGATCACGGTGAAGACGGACGGTGACAAGCCGCTGGAGGTCATCTCCGAACGGATCGGCTTCCGCCGCTTCGAGCTGAAGGACGGACTCATGCTGCTGAACGGCAAGCGCATCGTCTTCAGAGGCGTCAACCGGCATGAGTTCAACTGCCGCACCGGGCGCGCGATCAGCCGTGAGGATATGGAGCAGGACATCCGCCTGATGAAGGCTCACAACATCAATGCCGTTCGCACCTCCCATTATCCGAACCATCCGTATTGGTACGATCTGTGCGATCAGTACGGACTCTACGTGATCGACGAGACGAATCTTGAGACGCACGGGCTGTGGAGATACGGACAGAAGGAGCTGGGCGATACGATCCCCGGCAGCAGACCGGAGTGGACGGCGAATGTGCTTGATCGGGCGAAGTCCATGTACGAAAGGGACAAAAACCACCCGTCGATCCTCCTCTGGTCGCTTGGCAATGAATCGTTCGGCGGGGACAACTTCATCAAGATGCATGATTACTTCCGGAGCGCGGACCCGTCCCGGCTCGTCCACTACGAAGGAGTGTACCACTGGCGGGAGAGCGAAGCTGCCTCGGACATCGAGAGCCAGATGTATACGCGGCCTCAGCAGCTTGAGCAGTTCGCCTTGCGTCATCCGAACAAGCCGATCATCCTGTGCGAATACAGTCACGCGATGGGCAATTCCTGCGGCGGCTTGCACAAGTATTGGGAGCTGTTCAAGCGCATTCCGATCCTGCAAGGCGGATTCATCTGGGACTGGATCGATCAGGCGATTCTGACCAGGACGGAGGATGGCATAGAGTATCTGGCGTATGGCGGCGATTTCGGCGAGAAGCCGCATGACGGTAACTTCTGCGGCAACGGTCTGATCTTCGCCGACCGCACAGTTACGCCGAAGCTGTATGAAGTGAAGAAATGCTACCAGAGCCTCAAGTACCGTGTGAAGGATTGGGCAAACAGAACCTTCGTCATCCGCAATGACCATCTGTTCCTCGATCTGAGCCGGTTCGTGTTGCGGTGGGAACTTCAGTTGAACGGCGAGGTGAGTGAACGGGGAGAACTGCAGGCAGACGTTGCTCCGGGTGAAGAGCGTGAAGTCACCATTCCATATGTTTGCGCGGGCAGCACGCCAGAGGCAGAAGCGGTGCTGACGCTCAGTTGCGTGCTTAAGGAGCGTGAGCCGTGGGCGGAAGCGGGTCATGAGGTTGCCTTCGAGCAATTGATCCTGCCGATGTCGTCAACGGATGTCCCCTTCCGGCAAGCAGAAGCAGCAGCCGGTCAGCTCTCCATCCGCGAGGAAAATCAGTCGTTCATCATCACGGGAAGCCAGTTCGCGCTCCGTTTCAACCGTATTACAGGGGATTTCGTGTCCTATGCGGTGAACGGACAGGAATTGCTGGCTGGGCCGATCGTTCCGAACTTCTGGCGGGCGATGACGGACAATGATCGCGGCAACCGGCTACATGAACGCAGCCGAGTATGGCGCGAAGCCGGAGCGAAGCGGAGGCTGGCAGCGATGAGCGTCGAGCAAGCGGCGGGACGCGTCCGTGTAACGTCCACGTATCGATTGCCGACAGCGGCAGATTCACGCTGCTCCTTGACATATGACATCTATGACGATGGACGACTCGAGCTCGACTTTGTGCTGTCGCCGGGACAGAATCTGCCTGAACTGCCGGAGGTTGGTATCCTGTTCGAGATGGCTGGCGGCTATGACCGCTTGTCCTGGTATGGCAAAGGGCCGCATGAGTCGTACTGGGACCGTCAGACCGGGGCCAAGCTGGGCCTTTACACCGGCAATGTGCAGGACCAGTTCGTGCCGTACCTGCGCCCGCAGGAATGCGGCAACAAGGTGGAAGTGCGCCGTGCGGAGATCAGCGATGCGTCTGGCAACGGCATCCGAATCCTGGGCCAGCCGAAGTTCGAATGGAATGTGTTGCCTTACACGCCATGGGAACTGGAGGAGCACGACCACGTCTACAAACTGCCTGCTCCGGGCCTGAAGACGGTCGTGCGCGTGATCGCCCATCAGTCCGGCGTGGGCGGCGATGACAGCTGGGGCGCAAGACCGCATACGGAATACACGCTTCCCGCGAACCGCGACTACAGGCTGCGAGTCAGCCTGCAAGGCTTCTGAAGGAAAGGCAGCAAAGGTTGGGACCCATCCCAACCTTATAAGAAGCTGACGGAAACAGAGACACGATTGGCTTGATTTCCTTGTGAAATCAAGCCAATAGCCGCATATAAGGTGCATGATGTCCGTTAGCATGATTCTCATCCGCCTGTTTCCTTGCCGGCTGCCGCCCGATGTCCGACGATTGCCTTGCCCACCCAGATCGCGTTCATCAACATCAATACGGAGGACAGGATGAACAGCCCGCGTATGCCGATCCAGACTGACAATACGCCGCTGATCGTAGGTCCGATCAGGTTGCCGAGGCTGAGGAAGGACTGATTGAAACTGAAGGCGCGGCTGATCATCGTATCCGGGATCGCCCGGCGGATGAGGGCGTTGACGGACGGCAGCAAGCCGCCGATGAACAAGCCCTGGAAGAAGCGGACGGCGAGCAATTGCCAGATATTCGTGACGAACGCCTGCGGGATGAAAGACAGCCCGGCGCAGATCAGCGAGAGCCTGAGCACCCTGTCCGAGCCAAACTTGTCACCAGCCCGGCCGAGAATCGGCGAGAACAGCACATTGGAGAACCCGGTAACTGAACTGACAAGTCCCGCATAGAAGGCCAGATTCGGAATCTGGCCGTGCATCTCTGCGATGAACACCGGCATCAGCGGCGAAGTGCCGGAGAGAGCCAGCTGCGTAACGAGCGTAACGGTGAACATCGCAAGTATCCCCGGGAAAGAGACGATCTGTCGAAAGCCCTTCAACACGGAGACATTGGGTGCAGCTTTCGCCTTGGTCCTGTCGAACTTCTCTTTCACGATCAGCATGGACAGAATCGTCGCGGTCAGGAGCAGCGAGCCGGTGATGAAGAAAATGATGCGGAAGCCAAACCAGTCCGCAAGCAGACCGCCGATGAACGGACCGATAACCGAGCCGGACACCGCTCCGGACTGCAGGGTGCCCATCGCGAAGCCGCTTTTCTCCTTGGGAGTTGAGGCGGCGACGAGAGCGTTGGCGGCGGGAACGAATCCGGACACTGTGCCGTTCAGCATGCGCAGCAGCAGGAGATGCCAGACGCTTGTCGCCGTTCCCATCAGGATGATGACGATCGACATGCCGAAGCCCGAGCGCAGCAGCATGATCTTTCGCCCGTAGCGATCCGACAGCTTGCCCCAGACCGGCTGGAAGATGAAGGCGGTGATGAAGTTGGCGGAGAAGATCAGCCCGGCCCAGACGGAGACTTCCTTCGGATCGGTCACCCCAAGTTCCTGAACATACAGCGAGATAAATGGGATAATCATGGACATGCCGGCGAGCGTAAGAAAAGTTCCAATCCAGAGCACAGCGAGATTGATTTTCCAACGTTCCATGTTTGCATCTTCTTCCTTGTTGATTATGGCAAGACTCTATTAGTCTTATAGATTTTAGTCTTATAGATTAAAAATAAGTGCGATACATACACGCAGGACATGATAGAGCCTATTATATCACATCTCCAAATTGATTATTGTCACGAATCAGGTAAAATGAATGTGCATACGAGAGACCAAGACGACAGGACAGGGGGAGCGGCAATGAACGGCAGGACGAATCAGGTGGCTGTGCTGGTGAACCACCTGGGCAATCCATTCGAGGCATCGCTCGTCTCTTATGTGGAAGCTGCTCTGCAGCAGCACGGATACAGCATGATTCTGCAAACGTACAGACAGGATGCGGATGAGAGCGCGCTTCAACTGCTGGCAGAACGGGCGGACGGTTTGCTGCTTATGGGGCAGACGCTTGCGGATCATTCGCTGGATTATTTCCGTAGTCGAGGCATCCCGCTAGTCTCGCTCATGCGTCCGGCATGGGAGAAACAGGGCATCCCCAGCGTTGACCTGAACTGGCTGCAAGCGATGCGCAAGACGATCGAATACCTGATGTCCCGGGGACACATTGAGATCGGCTTCATGACGAACGGCAATCCGGCTCATTATCATACCCATCGCTTCTCGTCGTTCATCCAGGCGATGCAGCTGTGCAAGGGCAGGTTCGATCATGCCAATGTGCTGAACGGCGGCGGGACTTATCTGAAGGCATACGATGCGATGGAACAGAGGATCGCAAGCGGCGAACTGACTTTCTCGGTGCTGGTCTGCGCGAATGACCTGATGGCGATCGGCGCATTGGCTGCATGCCGCCATTATGGAATCGACATCCCGAGGCAACTGGCCATCATCGGCTGCGAGGACATCCTCATGTCTTCCGAAGTTTATCCGCCGCTGACGACGATCCAGTATGACCGCGGTCAGCTCTGCAGAGCGGCTGTAGATGTGCTGATGGCGAGGATCAACGGAGAGGAGAACGATCCGCCTGCGCCGATGGTGGATGGCTTCCTCGTCGTGCGTGCTTCCGCCTGAAGCAGTGATCTCCGGCAGATACGCATCACTCGCAACCAAGGGCAGACCATATTTGGACAAGCGGCAGAACGTTCATCCATCATTCCAGTCGCTCCAGCAATCTCCCGTTCGGCAAGCACACATATTTGACACTCCGATCGCTCATCATATAACAGAACGACCCCATAATATAAGGACAAGGAGTGGATTGGATGCCGTTTGGAGCACATGAAACGATGGAAGTGCACGAGATTCTGAATGAGAAGATCAATCTGATCAATCATCTCGCCATGTATATGAACAGCTGTCAGGATCCCCAACTGCGCAACATGATCGATCGCCACTTGCAGACCGCGATGGAATCCTACAATCAATTGGTTGCTTATACCCACGACTACTCGGCTGCCCAGAACATGAACCAGGCGTATGGGATGCCGGCTGTGAATCCGCAGCAGGTGGTATACGGCCTGAGGAATCCGTCGTCGGTAGCCCCTGGCACGCAAGGCCTGTTTAACGATATACAGATTGCTTCTGCCGTCCTGTGCGCGCACAAAAACTCCGCGAAGAATCACATCGCCGCTTCGCTTGAGATCGCTGACCCGAATATACGCCAGATGCTCATAAACGGCGCTGTCATATGCAGCAATCAGGCGTATGAAGTGTTCCTGTTTATGAATGAACGCGGCATCTATCAGGTGCCGAGAATGAACGACGACACGGCCAAAACCTTCCTGCATACGTATCAGCCTGTCTCCCAGACGCAGCAGCCGGATGCGCAGCGGCAAGGGAATGCTGAGCAAGTTCATCTGAACTGAATCGACCGGTAACGAAATAAGAATCAATCAAGGGCTGGCTCTTCTGAAGCTCATCCGCCTCGGACGGGGGATGCATGTGTGAAGAGTCAGCCCATTTTTTGGTCTTATAGAAAGTATAACTTCCCATACATTCTCGTAAGACATAAGAAATACCAAGCTGCCACCGGCGTCCTAAAGGACTTGGCGCCAGCCAGGTATTTCTTTAAACAAATACTGCTTCAAGCCGTGTTCTTCTTCATACATGCGCTTGCGTCACTCCGATCCGCTGCCTGAATGTTGGTACGCCGATTAATCTTTCAATAAATTATTCATCCCAAAATGTCAGTTTCCTGCAACAACAATCAAAAAAGTTCCCGAAGCGGCGTTTTCAATTGCACTCGCTTTCCTATACAATAAAGAGGAGAAGAGGAAAATGGGTGATCAGGCTGAAAATGACGTTCTTCCTACAATTCGTGATCGGTTTGGCAGGCAGTATGGCGATTGCTGGAGCTGCGTACTGGAAGGGGGCGCTGAGCCGGTCTGGGTTCGTGGCAGCTGTTGTGCTTGGCACGTTGCTCTATGCAGTGAGCGATCTGATGTGGTTTGGCAGTCTGATCGCATTTTTCATCAGCTCCAGCCTGCTGTCCAAGGTGAAGCGGCGCCGCAAGCTGGAAGCGGAACGCCACTATGAGAAGAGCGGCGCAAGAGATGCCGGACAGGTGACGGCCAATGGCGGGATTGCGCTGATCGCGGCGATCGGCTATGCGCTGTATCCGCATATCGCCTGGTGGTATGCTTATATCGGTGCATTGGCTGCGGTGAACGCCGATACCTGGGCGACCGAACTTGGCGGCCTCAGTCGCAGTCAGCCGCGTTCGATCATAAGCGGCAGGCCTGTCCAGCCTGGTACTTCCGGCGGTGTGACGCTCGCTGGTCTGATGGCGTCACTGGCAGGAGGTTGTTTCATCGGCGCCTCGGCATATGCGTTGTACTGGCTGTCTGGAGGAGAGGCGGCCCATCCCGTGATCTCGCTTGGCGACATGCAACAGATGTGGTGGGCGGCAGGAGCGGCAGGCATACTTGGCTCGCTGCTGGATTCGTGGCTGGGAGCGACCGTGCAGGCTGGTTATCGCTGCAATCGATGCGGCAGGACTGTGGAAATGGACGAGCATTGCAGCATGCCGACAGAGCATGTGAGGGGCTTAAGGAGCATGCGCAATGACCAGGTGAATGCACTCGCCAGCCTGGGAGGCGCTGGGATAGGATTGCTGGCTGGAATATGGATTTGAGACATAGTTTGTGACAGACAAGAGGAGATGACATGCATGGATAAGCATACGATGCGAATGTTTGAAACGTTGACACAGCTCGCCGGCCCATCAGGATTCGAGCATGAGGTACGCGAATATGTCAAGCAGCGCCTTCAGCCTGTCAGCGACGAGATCATCTTCGACAGGCTCGGCAGCGTATTTGGCGTTCGGCATGGAGACAGCCAGGGTCCAAGAGTGATGGTGGCCGGGCATCTGGATGAAGTCGGGTTTCTCGTCACAGCGATTACAGACAAGGGTCTGGTGAAGTTCCAGACGCTCGGCGGCTGGTGGAGTCAGGTATTGCCTGCGCAACGCGTCGAGATCATCACGGATCAAGGGCGGGTTCCTGGCGTGATCGGTTCGATCCCGCCGCATCTGCTGGATGACGCGCACCGCAGTAAACCGCTCGCGCTTGAGCATATGTTCATCGACATCGGCGCTGACTCGCGGGAGGATGCGGAGCGCATCGGTGTACGTCCGGGACAGCCAGCCGTGCCCGTCTGTCCGTTCACGCCGATGGCCAATCCGAAGAAGCTGCTGGCCAAGGCCTGGGACAACCGGTATGGCGTTGGGCTGGCCATCGAACTGATGGAGGCCGTGAAGGATATCGCATTGCCGAACCAACTGTATGCCGGCGCGACCGTGCAGGAGGAGGTTGGGTTGAGGGGGGCAGAAACCGCTGCAAGGCTGATCAACCCGGACATCTTCTTCGCCCTCGATGCTTCGCCGGCCAATGACACCGGCGGTGATCCCAACGCTTTCGGCAGACTCGGGGCAGGCGCGTTGCTTCGCATCTACGACCGAACGATGGTGACACACAAAGGATTGGTTGACTATATCCGGGACACGGCCGAATCAAACGGCATCCGTTATCAATACTTCGTCTCCCCTGGCGGCACAGACGCCGGACGCGTTCATTTGCATGGCATCGGCGTGCCTTCTGCCGTGATCGGCATCCCGTCCCGCTATATCCACACCTCCGCTTCGATCATCCATACGGACGATTATGACGCGGCCAAGGAGCTGCTGGTGAAGCTCGTCACCTCGATGGATCGGACGACGTTTAACACGATTGTGCGATATTAATGGCGTGACAAGATGGTTTGGCAGGCAGGGCTGGATCGGCGGCAAACGCCGCTCCAGCCCGCTTGAAAGGCTCGAGGCCGAACTGACGGTTATGCTGATTTGCGCCTGTTGAATCGTCCGCATGTGATGGGTGACCCGGCTGGTGTCTATTGGCTAATATTTCAGAAATTTCAGAGTAAAATAGATGCATAAAGTCTGGTAAATTGGTGCTTAATCTCATATTATAGAAGTACCTGGTTTTGCGGATTGGGTGCGTGAGAAGTCAAATTTGATGAAAGGAAGGTCGATGCGATGGATAAAGGAATGATTTTTGTATTCACTGGACCTGATGGTTCCGGGAGGAAGACAATAGCCGATATGGTCGGAGCTACCCTGGGCATGCAGAAGGTTCTGTCCTACACGACCCGCGCACCAAGAGCAGGAGAAGTGCCGGGTCAGGATTATTACTTTATCAGCCCTGAGGAATTTGCTGAATGTGAAGCGCGCGGCGAATTTGTAGAATCCGTCGAGCTGGACGGCGTCAATTACGGGATCAAGGAAGCGGAGATCGATGAATTGTTCCGCCAGAAGAAGTTCGTCTATCTGATCCTGAACGCCAAAGGGGCGAAGATTCTGAAGGACAAGTACGGCAATCTTGTGTCCCGAATCTTCATCTACATCGACAAGAACCTCGTCATCGAACGGCAGCGCAAGGCAGGCGCTTCGGAGGAATTGATCAAGCAGCATCTCAGACATTACGAAGAAGACATGGCCTACAAGGTTGAATGCAAGTATTCATTCGAGAATATCGATCTGGCGCATACGGTATTTGCAGTTTCGAATATTATCGATGCTTATATGAATCGTGGATTGGTCGAGAAGGATTGATGGATTTCCGGTTCGTTGCCGATACAGAGCAAAAAGTGAGAGCCGTTCTAACTGGCTCTCACTTTTCTTGGTCTTATAGAAAGTATAACTTCCCATACATTCTCGTAAGACATAAGAAATACCAAGCTGCCACCGGCGTCCTAAAGGACTTGGCGCCAGCCAAGTATTTCTTTAGTCTTATAGAAAGTATAACTTCCCATACATTCTCGTAAGACATAAGAAATACTAAGCTGCCACCGGCGTCCTAAAGGACTTGGCGCCAGCCAAGTATTTCTTTAGTCTTATAGAAAGTATAACTTCCCATACATTCTCGTAAGACATAAGAAATACCAAGCTGCCACCGGCGTCCTAAAGGACTTGGCGCCAGCCAAGTATTTCTTTATCTTACTTCGTATTCACGAGCTGTTCCATATCATGGATCAACTGCTCGAATACGCTCATCGCTTGCCGGATCGGCTCCGGAGTAGACATGTCGACGCCGGCGCGCTTCAGAATCTCGATCGGATAATCGCTGCCGCCGCTCTTCAGAAACCCTGTGTAGCGTTCGACAGCCGGCTTGCCTTCGTCGAGGATCTGCTTGGCGAAGCTGGTTGCCGCAGAGAATCCGGTCGCGTATTTGTAGACATAGAAGCTCGAATAGAAGTGCGGGATGCGCGCCCACTCCATCTCGATCGCCTGATCGACGGTCATCACCGGTCCATGGTACTTCTTGTTCAGATCATAATAGATTTCGCTGAGCAACTGCGGCGTAAGCGATTCGCCCTGCTCCGCCTTCTCATGAATGATCATTTCAAACTCGGCGAACATCGTCTGACGGAACACCGTGGTGCGGAACTGATCTGCGTAGTAGGTGAGCAGATACAGTTTCTCCTTCGGATCGGTGCTCTTGTTCAGCAGATAATCCATGAGCAGCGCTTCATTCAGCGTGGACGCCACTTCTGCCAGGAAGATCGGATACTGGGCATCGCGATAGGTCTGATTGGTATCCGAATAATACGAATGCATCGCATGACCCATCTCATGCGCCAGGGTGAACATGCTGTTCAGATTGTCCTTGTGGTTGAGCAGGACATAAGGATGCGTGCCGTAAGCCCCCCAGCTGTATGCGCCGCTGCGCTTCCCTTCGTTCTCGTAGATATCGATCCAGCCGTTGTCGAAGCCCTCCTGCAGCCCAGACAGATAATGTTCGCCGAGCGGCTTCAGACTTTCCTTCACGATGCGCTTCGCTTCCTCGTAGCTGATCTCCATATCGAACTCTTCGACGAGCGGAGTGAACAGGTCGTACATATGCAATTCGTCGAGCTTAAGGAGTTGCTTGCGCAATGCCAGATAGCGATGAAGCAGCGGAAGGTGCTCGTGGATCGTGTCGATCAGGTTCGTGTACACTTCCTTGCTGATGTTGTCACTCGACAGGGACATTTCCAGCGCTGACGGGAACTTTCGTACGCGCGAGTAGAAGATGTTCTTCGTTACATTGGCGTTCAACGTTGCGGCCAGGGTGTTTTTGTACTTCTCATAGGTCGAGTACATCGCGTCAAACGCGTTCTTCCGAACCTCCTGGTTGCGGCTCTCGAGGAATTGGATATACCGGCCGTGCGTAAGTTCAACGTCTTCCCCCTTGTCATTTTTGATGACCGGGAACTTCATGTCGGCGTTGTTGATCATGCCGAAGATCGTGCTTGGCGCTTGCGAGATATTGCCTACCTGGGCGAGCAACGCTTCCTCGGTTTTGCTCAGGATGTGCGGCTTCTGCCGTTTCATCTCCCTGAGCGTCTGTTTATATGGAGCGAGGTCGGGGTTGGCGATGAACGAATCCAGCGTCTCGTCGGACAAGCTGAGCACCTCGGGGGTGATGAAAGAGGTGGCTTCATTGACCTCGACGCTCAGCTTCTTCGCCTTGTCGGATAACGCCTGGTATGTAGGATCTGCCATATTCTCATGATGCTTCATGTTGGCATATACATAGAGTCTTTCCGTATGGAGGGAGATTTCATCCTCCAGAGCGAAGCACTGTTTCAACATCTCCGCGTCGCCGAGCTTGCCCTGGTATTGGGCGAGATCGCCAAGCTTCGATTTGACCTCGGCGTATTCTTCGTCCCAGGCTGCCTGACTGGCAAACAGATCCTCCAACCTCCACTGGTGCTCCTTCGGCACCTCATGTCTCTTCGGTAAGCTGCTCATCGGATTCCTCCCTGATTGAATATGGTTTGCTTGTGTGGCTGCGACCGACGCATACGAGCTGCTGAGCGCGGTCATCAGGATGATGAACATCGTGAATGCGACATGGCGCATGGCGGGTCACCTTTGGCTTTTTTGCCCCTAGTATGACCTGACTCGAGCATGATTATCCCGGCAGCAGGAAGAAGCTGGCGACGACCATGGCGAATGCGGCGACAACCAGGACGAGGGCGAAGATCGCCAGAGGCCGACGCAGATGCTCCGGGATGCGCTCACGATTCAAGATGATGATGCCGCTAAGCACGAAAGCGACGATCGCAAATACAATAACATCCATACTTCT